>Ga0210386_10000691_pt1 | contig 31058 bp, 23 predicted proteins | sample IncBWH32OmetaG_FD_160091 | JGI IMG/M metagenome (GOLD analysis project Ga0210386, IMG submission 160091) | Forest soil microbial communities from Barre Woods Harvard Forest LTER site, Petersham, Massachusetts, United States - Inc-BW-H-32-O ...
CTGTCGCTGCGGCGCCTACCGCGGCATCACTGAAGCGGTGTTGGAGGCGCAACGGAGCTTGGCTCGGGCCGGGCGGGAGGAGGCTGCATGAACCGCTTCGACTATATCCGGCCGGCCACCGTGTCGGAAGCCGTCGCGGCTGCTGCCGTCCCCGGCAGCGCTTACCTGGCGGCGGGCACCAATCTAATCGACCTAATGAAGGGCGGCATCGTCAGCCCAAAGCGGCTGGTCGACGTCAGCCGCCTTCCCGGGCTCGACCGGATCGAACCGCTGCCGGATGGCGGAACACAGCCCGCCACAGCCTTGACACCACGACGGGCTTCGCTTGAATGTCCGCAGTGGGTGTAGGCCGTGTGAAAACGCCTAATCTGGTATTCTCTCTCGGGGTTCGGGGGGGCCGGGATGAAGCGTTTTGTTGAGGGTCAAGACCGGAGCCAGCTCATCTTGCTGCCGGATTGCTTGGACGACTACGTCGGGGAAGATAACCCTGTCCGCATTGTCGATGCCTTCATTGATGAATTAGATTTGGCGGTATTGGGCTTTGCGGGTGTTGTACCGGAAGCGACCGGCCGTCCCTCGTACCATCCAAGGACACTGCTGAAAATCTACCTCTACGGCTATCTCAACCGCGTGCAGTCGAGCCGGCGGCTGGAACGGGAAGCGCAACGCAATATCGAGTTGATGTGGTTGGTCGGGCGGCTCGCCCCTGACTTCAAGACGATTGCCGACTTCCGGAAGGACAACGGCGCGGCGATCCGGGCGGTGTGCGCCCAGTTCGTCGGGCTGTGCCGTCGGCTCAGACTCTTCACTCATGCCGTTGTTGCGATCGACGGCAGCAAGTTCAAAGCGGTGAACAATCGCGACAAGAACTACACCGTAGCCAAGGTCACCGGGCGGATGGAGCAGGTCGACGCCAGTATCGCGCGTTACCTGAGCGCGCTGGATCGGGCCGACCGCGAAGAGAGCGATATCGCCGAGGACAAGTCGGTCCGGCTGAAGGAGAAGATTGCCGGCCTGCGCCGGCAGATGCAGGCCTTGAAGGCGATGGAGCAGACGGTTCAGGATGCATCCGACCAGCAGGTGTCGCTGACCGATCCCGACGCCCGTTCGATGGCGACCAGCGGCAAAGGCACCGCCACCGTCGGTTACAATGTACAGATCGCCGTCGACGCCGAGCACCATCTGATCGTGGCCCACGAGGTGATCAACCAGGGGTACGACCGCCACCAGCTTGCACCCATGGGTTTCAAGGCACAGGAGGCCACGGGCTGCGAGCAGGTCACCGCCCTGGCCGACCGCGGCTACTTCAGCGGCGACCAGGTTCTCTCGTGCGAAGGCACGGGCGTCGCGCCGATCGTGCCCAAGACCCTGACTTCGAGCGGGACCAAGCGCGGCTTCTTCACCCGCCAGGACTTTATCTACGACGCCGAGCACGACCACTACACCTGCCCGGCGGGGGCAAAACTCACCAAGGCCAAACGCCGGGCGGATCACACCGAAGACTTCGACTTCTACCGCCACCTGAGCGCCTGTTTCACCTGTCGGCTCAAATCCCGGTGCACGCCGACCAAGCTGCGGCGCATCAAGCGCTGGGAGAATGAGGACGTGCTCGACAGGATGCAGGACCGGCTCGGCCGCATGCCCGAGGCCATGGGCGTGCGACGACAGACCGTCGAACACCCATTCGGGACCCTCAAGGCCTGGATGGGCGCCACCCACTTCCTGACCCGGACCCTCGACAAGGTCCGAACCGAGATGAGCCTCCACGTCCTGGCCTATAATCTGAAGCGAATGATCACGATCTTCGGGGCGGGACCGCTGATGGCGGCGATCAGGGCCTGATCGCCCGCGCGGCAATCGATCTAACCGGCATCCAAACCGTCTTGCCGGGAAACACAGCGCGTCAGCCGCCTCATCTCACGCGTTTTCCCACAGTCTCGGTGGTAAGCCGACCTTCGCTGAAGCCATCATGGACGGCATACCGGAGGCCGCGATGACGGAATTTTTCACGGGGTCCACGCGATTATTGCAGCTATTCCCGCTCGGGATTTAAAGATCTCCCGGCGATCGCGTTCCGTCTCGGCCGGCGATCAACTTGACTCTGGCATGAATCCTGCCCGAGTTTATGGGGGACTTATTGTTTGAGCGGAGAGCGATATGGCACTGCCGGCACGCCGTGCGAGGGGACGTTTGTCGACCGCGTTGAGCTGTTGTGCCGCGGCGGTCGTTGCGGCTGGCGCCGCCCTGTTGTCATTTTCGGGCATGGCGCGGGCCACGCCGATAAACTTTGTTTTGTCGGATGTTACGGCAGTTTTTGGGACAACTACGTATAGTTTCAGTGGCTCGTTTACGTTCGATTCATCGACGCTAGCCGAGACAAACATCGACGTTACGGCGTCGCCAACCAATGCAACAATGCCAGTTATTGTATCTAGCTACACGGCGGACGGGGCGCTGTGCGCGGGAAAACCCTCCACCGGCGAAGTATGCTTTACCGACACTGCCGACGACGCTACTGTCGCCTTTGCCGCCGCATTTCCGTTAGACGGCACCGCGAACCCTGACAGTCTGGTCGAAATACCGTTATCGTTCGAGCCCGGCTCGGCAGATCAAATCGCGCCCCGCGTCTTGACCGGATCAGTCGTCGTGGCGGCTGTGCCCGAAGCGCCATCCCTTGTTCTCTTCGTCACAGCCCTCGGGCTGTGGCTTCTTTTCGGGCGTTGGACGGACCGCCGCCACTTCGAATGACCCACGGTCCGGCTGTCGACGAGCCGAACGGACACGGAAACGGGCCGCGACCCTAGGCGGAGGCCGCCCGCCGCCGAAGCCGCCGGCGCAACGGCCATAATGCCGCAAAGAGGAGTCCCGTCGCCAGAGGCGTAACGCTCGACGGTTCGGGGATCGGTTGGACGAGGGAATAAGTGGCGCCGGCAAAACCGTTCTCATTGCCTATAAGGAGGCCGTTAGTCGATGTAGCAAGTACGTTATGTGAACTCACATTTAAATTTAATTGTATTATATCGGAAGAATCGCTTGCGGAATAGTCTACGGCGGTGATTTGGTTATTCGATACGGTGAATGAGTTCTCACTTATGAATGAGAATATAGTGAGTGGCGGGGAGGGGAGACCCAATTCAGCCGGATAGCCATCGACAACCACATTCGATGCGGGGCCGGTGGCATTGTCCGTCAGGCCGAAGATCTCTCCGCTAACGGTGCCGGCCACGCTTGAGGGAGGTATCGTGCCGGTAAACGAAAACATAAAATCAAAGGGGCCGGCGTGCGACGCCGTCGGGTGGATCAGGCCGATCAGACCCGCGCCCAGGATTGTCATGATGCGCATCATGGCGCTTGCCCCCTCGGGGAAATGACGGTGGTGCCGGGTCATTTGGGCCTCCCGTTTATCGCGTTTTATTAGGCTGTGACGCGGGTTTGGTCAACGTCAAGTGCAAAATTCAATCATGGTTCGATCTCAGGTAGGCGGCCCGTTTCGGCTGGCGCCGAACACCTGCGATAGCGGATCATCGCTGTCACTCGCGCCTCCTCCTCGGGGGCCGCTTTGGGTCGAGGGCGGTCGTTCAGCGCGCGTTATCGCGCCACGGCCCTTCGGTGGCGCGGGCTTCGTCGTGACAGCGCGGGTCGAAGGAGTGAGGAAATTTCGTATCAGTAGAGTATTGCGCGCCGGCACCGAATCGAGCCGATTGCGGTGACATAATTGCGTTTTCTGGCGACATGGATAATCAACGTAGACGATCATCCCGCTCTCGTGTTTTAGGAGGAGACGAAGTGTCTGAAGCCTTCGGATAGCGGTCACGACATACGGTGTAACCCTGCGAAAGAGAAAACCCCGGCGGGGGAGCCGGGGTTTTCGGGAAAGGCGATCGCATTGGGGGAAGAAGCCGATCGCCGCGATTATCCCGGGTGGGTTGTACCCACTGGAAAAACGCCGCCTTGTCACGGCGCACGTGGAAAGCGGACCTCTGGTTATTGGTCACACCTACAAAGCGGCGCGCAGATTGTGTCCAACCTCACTTCTGCGTAACGTCGGCTCAAGCTATTCTGAAGAACCTGGGGTGGAGATTTTGTAGCATGGCGAAGCTCGTCTTCGGAATGAACCAGTCCCTGGACGGCTACGTCGACCACCTTAAAATGCGGCCGAACCCCGCACTCTTTCGTCACTTCATAGAGCAAGTGCGCGATCTGACGGGCAGTGTGTACGGTCGCCGCACGTACGAGGTAATGCGTATTTGGGACGAAGACCTTCCTGAGTGGGGCGCGGATCAACTCGATTTCGCGGCGGCGTGGCGGCGACAACCAAAGTGGGTCGTGTCGCGCTCGTTGAAGTCAGTCGGCCCCAACGCCACTCTTGTCGAGGATGACATCGAGGCGATGATACGCGGGCTGAAGGCTCAGCTCGTTGGGGAGATTGAAGTTGCCGGACCAGACCTAGCACGAAGCCTAACCGACCTTGGTCTTATCGATGAGTATCGACTCTACTTCCACCCCGTCGTGCTTGGTCGCGGCAAGCCGTTCTTCGCCGGCCCCCGGCCGCCGCTCCGCCTTGTGGCCAGCGATCTAAATTGACGAGGACGTGATTAGGTTGACGTACGTTCCTGCTTAATCGCGCGACTCACCCGACGGACTGCGTCGACGCGTCAGCTCCGCTTTGGGTGAGATTGAGCCGTTGGGTCGGGTCGACGGCGGTCGATGAACTCGATAGGCCGCGAATGGCTTCACCGGGTGGATTCCGGACCCTCCCCGCAACCGGCGCCAACGGCGAGGATGCGCCGATTCCGGCTGTTCACCGACATTCGGGGAATTTTGTTTGGTACGCGCGGCGGATGGACATCACCGCCGCCGCCCTCGGATAGCCTGCAGGCGTCTGACTTTAATCACTCGAGAGCGAGCTTTTTTCTCCAAGTGTGAGCTAGCTCACACTTCTCAAAAATTTATTCGTATTCTATCAACCGCGAGTGGATCCGCTAAAAAGTGGAGGCAGGCGGTAGAAAGTAAAGCCAAGTGGATAAATTCCAGCGCACCACAGACAGTGGAGGAGTCAACACTCGGTTACTACGTCGCTTTGCGTTTTGTCGGCATAGAATGAGGCTGAGGGGAAGAAGGGGAGGAGCCAGTGATCGTCATACAGCTGTCGGATCCGCACATCCTAGCGCCGGGCGAGCTGCTCTACCGCCGGTTCGATACCGCCGAATTCCTGGCGCGTGCGGTGGGCGAGATCAACCGGCTCGAGCCGCTGCCCGATGTCGCGGTCGTCACCGGCGACCTCGTGGATCACGGCGAACCCCCCGAATACGAGCATCTGCGAGCGCTGCTGGCACCACTTGCGATGCCGGTCTTCGTCATTCCCGGCAATCACGACGCCCGCGAGCCGCTGCGCGCTGCCTTCGCCGCAGACGATTATCTGCCGGCTGACGGGTTTCTCCAGTATGCGATCGAGGACTATCCGGTCTGGCTCATCGCCCTCGACACGCTCATCCCGGGCGAGGCCGGCGGCCTATTATGCTCGGAGCGGCTCGCCTGGCTCGATCACACGCTCGCCTCAGCGGCGGCGCGACCGGTCCTGCTGATGATGCACCATCCACCCTTTGTGACGGGCATCGAGCGGATGGACCGGGACGGTCTACAAAACAGCGAGGCGCTCGCCGCGGTCGTAGTCCGCTATCCCCAGATTGAGCGCATCCTATGCGGCCATTTGCACCGCGCGATCGACTGCCGCTTTGCCGGCACGGTCGCCGGCACCGCCCCGAGCACGGCGGCGCAGCTTCGCCTTGACCTCACCGCTGAGGCGCCGCTGCGGTTCATGCACGAACCGCCCGGCTATCAGCTCCATGTGTGGCGCGAGGACAGCGGGCTCGTCACCCACACGGCGGTGTTCGGCGAGTGGCCGGACCCCCATCCGTTACGCGCGGCGTCATAGCCGCCCGAGCCAGATCGTGATGGGGACGGACTATCTGTTTCCCTGGACCAAGACGGCAGTCGACCACATCCTAGCCACACCCGGTTTGAGCGATGGCGAGCGCGTTGCGATACTGGAAGAGACCGCAGAGAAGCTCCTCGCCGTCCGCGCACGCTCCGGCGAAGGTCGGCTTAGGGTCGAGGCCGTGTGAAAACGGAACGCCGCGCCAGATAACGAAATATTAAGCATGGAGGCGGGTCGTATCGCAAATCATCGTTGCTCAACCCGCAGTATAACGGATCAAGTATTGCGTCCGGGCCGCAGTCGGCCGAGTTTTTACACGGCCTCGGTCGGTTGGAGCCATTCGAGGGCAGCGAGGTCGGGGTGTCCCGTAGCTGACTCCTAAAAACATGCTGCCTCTCTGCGCTCGCCTCGTATGTCTACCAAATACAGATGTCACCATTTCCGCCATTTGAAATGCCACTGGGTCGACCCGGTACCGCATGGGTATACCCCTTCGGCACTAGAGCAGTGCTCCACCCCCAAGCCAAGACTGGACGCCCCAGGAGGGTTTCCATCCCGGCTGCCGGCAGCGGCAATGTGCCAGGATCGTCCGCCCACCCAACCGATCGAATGGGAATGGCTCAAACCGACCGAGGCCGTGTGAAAACGGAACGCCGCGCCAGATAACGAAATATCGAGCATGGAGGTGGGTCGTATAGCAAATTATCGTTGCTCAACCCGCAGTATGACAGATCAAGTATTGCGTCCGGGCCGCAGTCGGCCGAGTTTTTACACGGCCTCGCCCCTAACCGGGCATTGACCGGCCCCGACCGGAACGGCTCAGGCGGGTGGATTTCTGCCGTTCCCGATTGCCCACCTGTAATGCCAATGCTTTAAAAGCGGTCATTGTTGTTCCGAAGCCACGCCACCCGACACTGCATTTATTTGAGCGCTGCCGCTGCTCGGTGCCGAGGATTCCGTGTGGACGTAGTGGTGTGGCTGCAGCGTCAAAAAAGCCTATGCGCCGGATCTGCTTCCGCGGACGCCCACGTCCGAGCCGCCGACCGAGCCCCGGACGCGACGCGCTCAACGGCGCTGTTAACACGGCCAAAGGCAAGGCGATCGAAGCGCTGCTCGATCACGCACTGCGGCGATGCAGCCCGAGCGACAAAGCGAAGGGGTTCACGCCGAGGCGTGGTCAAAGCTAGAACCGCAGTATCAACTCCCGTGGAGTATGGGTGCCTATGGCAGTCTCCCGGCAGACGCTTCAGTAAACCAGGCGGTGGCATTGCTGATTGCTCCCGAGGCATCTGAGGCGAGCATCAGCCGTTGGCTGACGAGACTATTCACCGCCGCGGTGACAGCGGCCACGTAGCCCGCAGTGCTCCCATACCGCTCTTGAAGCGAGAGTCGCGGATCGCCGGATGCTTTGCGCTGCGCTTTGGTCGCGGCGAAGGGAATGTAGCTGCCGGTGAGGTCGCACGCATCACCCTGGCTGAAGCCCGCTGCGCGCACGTTCCACCCGGTGTAAGTGCCAAGCGGTGCCTGCAGGATATGCGAGCGCAACCCGTCAATGTCGTTGCCGTCGACATCGATTTGTGGCGCGAGCGACGGGTATTCGACAAGTGGGATCGGCGGCTCGATCGCGATGATCCCGGAGAGGTCGTCGGCGTCGTATCGCGGACCGCGATAGTACACGATGTGCGTGTTGAAAATACCCGCCGGCCCTGTGACGCCAGGAATGCGTGGAAACCTGATCTGATTAAGCGGAACCAGGCTGCGGTGGTCGAGCCTCGAGTAAAGGCTGGCTGGCGGCAGGGTGCCGTTCGCCACCCACTGCTCGAGTGCAACGAGCAACGCGCGGATATTGTAGGTGTAGGTATTGGCGTCGGGTAGCTGCTCGCAGATCCCGGTTGATGTCGGCAATGCCGCGACCGGCGAGAAGCCGCCGTGCTGATTGCTCGAGAACTGATAAATTCGGACATTGCTCGGCAGCGATAAGTCTCGCGTCCCAAGCGGATCGGTGGTATCGCCTCGCCCGGAGGCTTCCCAATACTCGATGTCCGTCATGGTGTGAACAATCTTCGGACAGGTGCCGGTCTGTGTGCAGCGGTCGAAAATACCGCTCGTTTGGCCGGTTAGCGGATCGAAGCTTGGTTGGTAGGTTAGCGGCGATTCGGGTCCGGGATATTGCTTCTCGGTGTGCTGCGTCCCGGCGAGGCGGCCCGGCTGCGAAAACCGAACATTGATGTAGTTCCGTAGCGAGCCGATATGCGGCTGCATCCCCTCGAACACCTGCTTCCCGCTTTCGTCCTCGTTAAAGCCAAGGTCGAGGTAGGTGCGGAGCAACCGACCGCTTTGCGAGATGCCGTTGAGCAGCGTATGCGTGATTTGGCCGGCGAGCGGATTGGCTGTGCCGCTATCGTCGGTCGCTGCATTGTGAAAAAACGCCGACACGTCGCGCAACGCGGCGAGACCCAGCCCCATCACGATCGGATCCTTCGCGGTATAGATCAGCTCGTAGATGTGGTTGGTGTCGAAACCGTTCTTCAGGCAGACTTTTTGCGAGTTCGGTACACCCGGGAACGGTGTGCTGGTGCAGTCGGCAAAAGCCCAATCGCTATTTGGGATCGGCACCTTGGGGTCGTTTTGATGGACCCGCTCTGTTAGCCTAAGGCCCGCGTTGCTTGTGGTCACACTGGCATATCCCGGCGTATTCGAGCTCGAATCCGCCAGTATGTTCTGGGTGCTTGTCGGTGTGCTGACGATCCATTCCGACCGCACCACGCCGGTGATCGTCTGCCCGTTACGATAATGCGCGATCGGCGCTGACATTGTGACCAAACCTGGATTACTGGCGGGTGCCACCAAATCGGCCTGCCAGCCCGTCCAGACGAGGGTAAGGCCCTGATTTTCGAGAAAGCCGTCACCCGCCGGTGCGGAAGAGGTGACGCCGATGTTGAAGAAGCTTGGATCCAGTTCATTCCCCCGGTTGACGATCTCGGTGAGCATAATGTGGTTGCCCTTGCTCTCGTCGACCGGCATCAAGATTTGAAAATTGGTTGAATACTCGACGCGCCCTTTCGCGTCGAGCGGTGCCAGCGCAATGTCCTGGATGACAGCGTTTTTCGGATCTGCCGGATCGACGGCGCCGTTGGCGATGCCAGTGACGAACTGATAGGGGCCAACCGAGCCGAAGGACGCGCCGCCATAGGCCGGCACAATACTGGTAATGGTGATGCTGGTGACGCGAGCCTCTGCGGCTTGCGCGAGGCCCAAGGCCAGCATGCTGGCTCCGATTGGCAACAGATAGCGCAGCCGAGACGCTCGCGTGAAAGTAGTTGAAATTGTCTTCACAGTTTTTCCTCCAAGCGGGTGCGCAAGGCGGCGCCCGTCGAAACAAAAGCTCAGGGATTGGCGGGAATGACCATCAAAGTGGCCGGCGTGACGTAGGTCGCGACATCCTCCGGCAACAGGAAGCGCTGCGACACCAACGCATCGGCGGCGGCTGTCACCGCTGCGACGTAGTTCGCGTTGGTGCCGCCCGCATTCCCGTAGCGCTCCTGCAGCGACAGGCGCGGGTCGCCGGTTGAGAGGCGATGCGCTGTCGTGTCCGGAAACGATATGTACTGGCCGCTGCCGTCGCAGCCGTCGACCATGCTGGTCGCGCCGCCTGGGTCGGGATCGAAACTGCTCCCGGCGCGCTGGGCCCATCCCGTATAGGTCGCGATCGGCACGGTGACGCTCGGCACGCGAACGCCGGCAATGTCGTTGCCGTCGCTGTCGGTCTTGGACACGAAGATCTTATAGGGCGTGCCGAGCAGGATCGGCGGCGAGACCGAGACGATCCCTTTATAAAATTCGGGCCCGAAATCCCACAGATCGCCGGTGTGATGAATGCCGTCGTAAAAGACGTTCGCGGTCGCCGGCAGCGCCGGGTTCCCGGGCGATGGGTTCGCGGTCGGTCCGGTGGCTGCGTAGGTAAAGACCCCGGTGATGTTTGAATTCGTCCCCCAACTGTAATTCGGGATGTTCGGAAAGCCCATGCCGGATTGCGGCAAAGCCGGCACCAGCGTCCCGCCCTTGATGGTTGGCACTTGGTTTGCGGGGGGTGCGGTGCCGTTGCTCGCCCATTCGTCCAGATCGACCAGCAACGCCTTCTCCACCCAGGCCGAATTGAGCGGATTTTGTAGTTGCCGGCAAATCCCCTCGGAGGTGCCGCTTCCGGTGCCGTGCTGAAAGCTCGCGAGCACGTAATAGCGAACGTCAGGGGTACTGTTCAGATCGAGGTCGTGTCCCTGGCCGTCGGTCGTCAGCATCGAGCCGCCCTTTGACCAGAACTCGTTCTCGGAATTCGTTTCGAAGATTTTGGGACAGGTGCCGGTCGCCTCGCAGACGGCGTTGCGGCCGTCGATCTCATGGGTCACCGGATCCTTGAACGTCGCATCGGCGAACGGAAACTGGAACTCGGGGTCCCAGCGCGCGATGTGCTGGCGCGACGTGCGGGTCGGCTGGGCGAATCGATAGTTCAAGTAAATGCCATCACCGCCGCCAATGTAGTTCAACATGCCGTCGATGACCTTCTCGTGATAGGGCGCGCGCAGCCAGAACTGGTTCCACCAGTTGCGGTCGCCCCATTGATGCTGATTCGCGCCAGCCGGGACATCGGCGTCATTGAAGCCCCACAGGATGAAGTCGTGGGTGGTGCGGCAAGGCTGCGAACTGCAGATGGTGTAGATGCGATCGACGTCACCGGCGAGCGGATTGGCGGTGCCGTAGTCGTCCTTTTTGGCATCGCGCAGGAAGGTCGCGAAATCGCGGATCGCGGCGAGGCCGAGCCCGGCGATGTTCGGATTCTTCGCGATGTAGGTGAATTCGTAAAGCGCCGTTGGTCCAAATGTTCCGGCACTACCGAAATCGCCTGCCGTCAGCTTGACGCATGTCGGAGAGAAGAAGTCGGCTTGGGCCGCACAAGTCGTGGTGTACGTCCAATCTGCGACCGAAACCACTTGCGGCGTGTCGCCGTAATTCTCGCGCACGGTCAACATGGCCTTCGACTTGTCGAGGCTCGCCGGCGGATAGGTAAGCGGCAGGTCCGCAGGCGTCGTGCCCAGGTCGACAACGAGTTCCTCGGTGGTCGGGCCGGTGATCGCCGAATCGTCCTTGTGCTTCGCCACCGGCAGGGTGACGCCAAAGAGCGCGCCGCCTTGCCGCGCGGTGAGGTCCCAGCCGACCTCGGCGATCGACCATCCCATGTTCATCAGAAACCCGGTGCCGGCCGCGCCCGCGGATGGTGGAACCGCGGTGTTGCCGCCGGCGGTGATGGGTGTGCCGGTGGCGGTTATGCCGGCGTTGAGCGTGCTCAGCGCACCGGGACCGCCGCGGTTGGGCAGGTCGTAGATGACGCGATGCGCCCCCTGCGACAGATCGGTCGGACGAATGATCTGGAAATCCGCGCTGTAGCTGACCGTGCCGTCCGAGGTTTTCGGACCGAACGCGATGTCGGTGATGATCGAATTGTGCGGATCATTGGGGTCGACCGCGCCGGTGAAGGTTCCGGTGATCACCTGATAGGTTCCGACCGAACCGAAGCTCGCACCGCCAAAGGCCGAGGCTGTGCTGGTGATGTTGATTTGGGTGACCCGCGCATGGGCGGCGGACGCAAGCCCCATAAGGGAGATGCCTACAACCGCGAGAGCGAGGATAGAGTGGTTACGCCGGGGCGAAGACTGTCGCCTCATCGAGGGTCCTCCCATTCGCGACGGGCGGGACCCGCTGCGTTCGTTAAGGGGGAGGTTGCCCGATTTTAGCCGCAATTGCAATGGCGACCGCCACGCTACCGGCGCCGATCTAAGCCAAGGCGCGGCCGACACCGTTAGACTGCACGCCACCATCGCATGAATTCGCCGCCGGACGGCCGCGCCGCGAATAGCATTTTGCGATATCGTCGGCAGATCGGAGTTTCATATCAGCGCTCAACGGACACTTCCGAAAGTCCGGTTCCGAGCCGACGCGACAATCTGCGGGCGCGGTCAGGAATGCCCTTAAGGGTCGACTCCAGCGGTTCCATCGTGGCCCGCGAACGGCTGGTATCGGCGCAACCTTGTCGCCCGAGCGGGTCCCGGCGAAGGTCAGGAATCCACCCGGTGAAGCCATTCGCGGCCTGTCGAGTTCATCGACCGCCCTCGACCCGAGCCAACGGCTCAAACCGACCCAACTGCGACATTGGTCGCGCGAGTTCGGGGCGTCCGCTACCTGATCCGACAGCGGACCTTTGGACCTTGAGCGTGCTTGCGAAAGAGCCGGGCCGTCCTTGACCCAACTGCGACATTGGCCGCGGGAGTTCGGGGTCTCCGTTACCTGATCCGAGACGGCGGGCCCTGACCGTGCAAAGCAAAATCGGGCCGTCCTGACCATTCCCGACGTTGGCGATCGCTGTCACCTGCTTCATCAAGCCACTTGCGGAGCCGAAATCTCTTGGTCCAAGTTGACCTGGAGTAAAACGGAAGATTATAAGAGATGGTCAATCGTAGAGCTGATTCGGGCCGTTTTTTGCTACCTTATCGTTTACTGATGGAGCGGTCAGATTGGGAGCGGGCCATGTTTACTCTGTCGCCATCTCTTTTCATCAGGTACGCCCGCGAGGACAGTCGATTTGTCGATGGGTTGGAGGCCTCTCCAATCAAGCGCGGCTTTCGCGGCTTCACCGTATTTCGCAATATGAGCGGCATCCTCCGGGCGAGAACTTCTACGAACCTGTGCTACCTAGAGAGGGAGGTCGATAGGATAGACGTTGTCAAGAAATGCCAGAACTCTACCCAATTTGGAGCAGTTTTTTCTAAACGCTGCGCGCAATGTGAAGTGGGTCATACCGCATAGCTAGTTGTCGAAAGATAATTCTAACGCAGAATGCTTCTCCAATAAATCGTTTGTCGCGGCAGGCCGCGGCAAAATCCCGGAGGGGAGACGACCGCCATGGCCCATTCAACGACGGATTCGAGTTTAGTAGCGAACGGCACCGACGCGGGGAGTGCGGAGCACCCCTTGTCGCCGGCCGAGGCTCCTATTTCCGCGGCTCGCGCGTTGAGGCGCGAGGAGACCGCGGGACATTCGGAAGAAACAGCCGCTCCGGCTAGCGCGGACGAGGCGCCTTCTAGCGGCTCCGCAACGGCCCGTGGCTCCGAAGAACAACAGCCGTTGCTGCAGCTGAAAACTCCGGAAATGGCGGAGATCGCGATTAACGACCTTGCGGTTGAGGCGAGGGATGCGTTTGCTGAAGCCTATTTCAAAAAAGACCTGGCCGACCAGCGCGCCTGGTACTCGCAAAAGGCCGGCTTGTTCAAACAGCGCGCGGAGTTGCTGGCGCTGCTGACGATTATGTTAGGAGCGCTGATCACTTTCATCCAGGTGTTCGGGCAGGCACCATGGGTGCCGATCGTGTCGGGGCTGATCGGGGCGATTGTTGCGGTGGCCGCCGCTTGGCAGCGCATCGCCCGTTATCAGGAGACCTGGATTTCGTACCGAACCGCTTCCGAGCGGATGAAGAGCGAGCGTCGATTGTTTACGCACGGCGCCGGCTCCTACCGAGGACTGGCCGCGCACGACGCTCGCATTGCTTTTGTCGAGGCGATCGACAGGATCATCGCCGAAGAACAAAACATATTTTGGCGAGATCGCAGCAACAACCCGCCACCGCAGCCCGGCACCCGCGATCCGCAGATCGTCGGCGAGCCGGGAGGAACTCAGGTCTCCAAATAATCTACTGGCAATAATCCATTGAAAGTCACGCGATCACGGGTCGAGGGTCCGCCAGTTTGACGGAAAGCCGAAGGCGCGGCAGACGGGCTGTCGCGGAATGTCGGAGCTGATGTAGCGGGCCCATTCGTTCTTCGTAAGGTTGCGGCCGGCGCGAAGACAGAGGGCGGCGATCAATTTCTGTTCGTCAACAATCCAGAGCTTGATCGTGCCGTCCGCGCCGGCGCTGGCCAACCGCCCGTCTGGCAGCACCGCCAGCGTGAAGAGCCGGCTGCCATGCGAGATGACCACAGGCTCGTCCTTACTCTTCTTTGGCCAGAGCTTGATCGTGCCGTCATCGCTACCACTAGCCAGCCGTCCATCCTTCAAGACCGCTAGCGCCCTGACCAGACCGCCGTGCTTGAGAACCACCGGCTCCCCCGTTCCCTTCTTAGGCCAGATTTTGATGTTGCCGTCGTCGCCGCCGCTGACCAGCCGGCCGTCCCACACTGCCAGCGACCAGACCGCGCTGCCTTGCGGAAGGATCGTAGGCTTCCCCGCACCGTCCTTCGGCCAGAGCCTGATCTTGCCGTCGTCGCCGCCGCTAGCCAGCCGGCCATACCACACTGCCAGCGACCTGACCCAGCTGTGCTGTGAGAGGTTTCTTTCCGGCGCACCCGTACCCTCCCTGGGCCAGATTTTGATGTTGCCATCGCTGCCGCCGCTGGCCAGCCTTCCATCCGGGAACGCCGCCAGTGACCAGACCCAGCCGCCTCCGCCGTGCCGGAGGATCTTGGGCTTGCCAGCACCGTCCTTCGGCCAGATTTCGATATTCCCGTTGTCACCACCGCTGGCCAGCCGCCCGTCTGCTAGAACGGCTAGCGACCCGACCGCGCTGTCTTGCGGAAGGACCGCCGGCTCGCCCGTTGCCCCCTTGGGCCAGATTTTGATGTTGCCGTCGTAGCCGCCGCTGACCAGCCGCCCATCCCACACCGCCAGCGAGGAGATTATGCCTGTGTGTGAAAGGACCGCCGGCTCTCCCGTGCCCGGTTTGGACCAAATTTTGATGTTGCCGTCGTCACCGCCACTGACTAGCCGCCCGTCCGCAAGGACCGTTAGCGACGAGACCGTACTGCCGTGCGTGAGAATCTCCGCCTTGCCTGTCCCCTTCTTGGGCCAGAGCGTGATCGTGCCGTTGAGGTCGCCGCTGGCCAGCTGCCCGTCCACCATAGCCACCAGTGACGTGACTATGGTGGCATCGTGATGGAAATTCTCCGGTCCGCCCGTCCCCTCCCTGGGCCAAATTTTGATGTTGCCGTCGTAGCCGCCGCTGACCAGCCGCCCGTCGGTAAGGACCGTTAGCGACCAGACCCCGCTGCCGTGCGTGAGAACTTCCGTTCCGCCTGCTCCCTCCTTCGGCCAGAGCGTGATCGTGCCTTTGCCGTCGTTGGTGGAGGTGCTGGCCAACCGCCCGTTGGGGAGCGCCGCCAGCAACGAGACCGGGCTGCCTTGCTTGGGGAGACCCACCGGCTCGCCCGTTCCCTCCTTGGGCCAGATTTTGATATTCCCGTCGGCATAGCCGCTGGCCAGCCGTCCATCGGGCAGCACCGCCAGCGACAAGACCGGGCTGTCTTGCTTGGGGAGACCCACCGGCTCGCCCGTTCCCTCCTTGGGCCAGATTTTGATATTCCCGTCGGCATAGCCGCTGGCCAGCCGCCCGTCAGGCAGCACCGCCAGCGACAAGACCGGGCTGTCTTGCTTGGGGAGACCCACCGGCTCGCCCGTTCCCTCCTTGGGCCAGATTTTGATATTTCCGTCGGCATAGCCGCCGGCCAGTCGGCCGTCCTTCAGCACCGCCAGAGATCGGACCGCGCTCCCCTGCGCAAGCACCACAAGCGGGAGGCGCGTTAAGGCGCTTCTTGTGGCTTCGATCGCGTCTGGCTCGGCAGGCTGCTTACTCTCGCGTGCGAGTCGGAGGCTTTCCAAAGCCAGCGCGCCCGCGCGCTCGATGTCATCTGCTGATGTTGCTTCCGTGTCCGCTTTGCGCGCCTGCATGGCGAGCAGCTGTACGCGCTCTTTCTCGCCCTCCGCGGCCGCTTGTTCCTTCGCGACATTTGCGAGTTTTGTCTGAATTAACGCGAACCCGGCAAGTACGGCGAACAGAAGTGCAACGATTACTGTGCCACCAAGAAGGATACGCCGGCGCCGTTCACGCGTCCGTTTCTGGTGTCGCGAGCGCTGCACCAGCTTCGCGATCTCCGGTTCCTCTGCCGCCAACTCATGATCATTGTGCAGCAGCTCTTCGGCCTGCGCGAGAAGCCCATCAGGCAATGTGTCGTCATTTAGACGCTGGCGAAGCTGGTCGATCAGCAGTCGATCGGTGGCGTCCTGAGCGAGCCACGTCTTGAGCTGCAGCTTTGGCCAGTCGTCGATTAGGCGCTCATGGGCGAGCTCGATTGTGCCCTCTTTGGTGACGAGCAGGCCGGCGTCGACCAGACGACCGATCAGGCGATCTGCCGCACGCGGCAACGACGCGCGCGAGACGACGCGCCGCAGCAGGCGATCGCCTTCGACCGCACCCTCGTCGACCCGGATCAGGTAGCGGCTCAAGGCGCGCTGCAATGCCCGGGCCTCCTCAGTGGACGGCTCCGGATCGCTCAGCACCAGTTCCAGCTTTGCCGCGATCGCACCCTGCACCCCGCCAAGGCTTTGGTAGCCTTCGAGGGTCAGACGTCGATCTGCACCGGCGCGATCATAGAGCGCCTTTAGCGTGTAGGCGAGCAAGGGCAGGGCATCGGCGGTGCGGACATCCTCGATGATCCGCTCCGAAAGTCCGGGCTCCAGCTCGAGCCCAAATCGCTCGGCCGGCTTCTCGATGATCTCCGCGAGCGAGCCTAACGCGCTCAATGGCGCCTGCCGCAGCCGCACCTCCGTTCCGGCAAAAACCGACTCCAGGCGCGGCACGAACTCGGTGCGGATCGTGGCCGCGACAACGACATGCCGGGTTCGCCGGCCAAGCAGCTCGGCCAGCCCATCGAGCAGCACTTTTGCCGGGGTATTTGCTTGCCTATCGCCTGCAAGGAGCGCTTCAGCCTGGTCCAGCGGGAGCAGTACCCACGCGCCGGGGCTGGCCGGTTCCAGCCGCCGCAACATCTCGTCCAAAACTTCGGCGAGAGCCTTTGGATCATCCGCTGGCTTTGTGAGATCGAAGCTATCCATCGATGTACTGAGACCGGCAAGCGTTTCGCCCAGCCGCTCCAGCAGGTTGCGTACCGGCTCGCGGGCGACTTCGAATGGGCTGACCACGACCCACTCTGGTTTCCGGCGCAGGCGAGGGATCAGACCGGCGCGTAGCAGCGAGGATTTGCCGCTCCCCGATCCGCCCGAAATGACCAGCACCTGCGACCGGTCAGGGCCGCGCAACGTGTCGAGGATGGCGAGATGCTCGGTAACCTCCTGCTTGCGGCCGAAGAACACGCCGGCATCCTTCTCGTCAAAGGCGACGAGGCCGGGATAGGGGCCGACATTGGATGGGATCGGAAACCAATCGTCAGGGTCGAGCCCCGAGCGATCGAGAGCCTCCAGAACCTCTTGCCATGACCGGTTGTCGTAGTCGCGTAGGCGAACGCGTTGGCGTTCGTGCAAGATCGGTGGCGCACGTTTCAAGTCATCGCTGGTCAGGTCCTCGGTCTCGATGCCGACCACATCCTTGCCGCGGAAGGTGGCGGTCACCGCTTCGGTAAAGCACCATGGCGAGCCGAGCCAATCACGGCTGAGTAGGGCGAGCACCACCCGGCAGCTCGTCAACTCTTCGCGCAGCCGCTCCTGCCAACGCTGACCGGCGCGGATATTGTCCTTGTCGTAGAACAGCGACCAGCTCGGCCGCTCGCGCCTGATGCGCTCGCTGATGGTGGCGGCGACTTCGTTGTCCTTGCTGCTGTGGCTGATAAAGATGTCGGCCACTCACGCCCCCGCCACTACGGCGCCGCTCGCGGCTATCAGATCACGGCATGGAGCCGTCGGCCATTGCTTTCGCGATCGACTGGATCCAGATGGCCTCGTTGGCAGCATAGGTGCCGGCCTGGCCGTTGAGTTTTCGCACATACTCGCCGCCGGCATGGTGCAGTCCGATCACTTGCCAATCCGGCGCCTGATTGAAGACCGGGCTCCCCGAACTGCCGGGCTCGGTCGGCGCCCGATAGTGGATCAGGCACCGCTCCGGCTGGCCAGGCTTCCCGGCGGGCGGACCCTCGTGATCGACCAGCTCATTGTCCTCCAGCGAAAACGACAGTTCGCCGCCCTTTGGATGGCCGATGATGTAAACCCGCTGGTCATTCCCCGGCGCCGGCAGGCTTCTGGCGATCGGGCACGGTGCGATCCCCTCGACCTTAGGTTCGAGGCGCAGCAAGCTCGTATCCAGCCGGTGCTTGGGCGAACCCCACAGCAGCTTGTCGACGCGGTAGTAGGTTTGCCTTCCAGCGGCGCCGTTTCCGGCTTCGAAGGTGATCATTGCCTCGTCCGGCGCTATGCCGCCGTCCTCCGCAAGTTCGCTGACGACGTGGGCGTTAGTTACGACGACGGTTTCGTCACCCAGCCTCGGATGAAGATTGCCGCCACGAACCAGAAAGCCGGTCCCGATGCCACGTCCGCCCGGGCCGCGGATCAGTGCGACAGAGCGCGCCCGTTCCATTCCAGTGCGCAGCCAAGTCAAGGTCTGTGGTCCCACTGTCCCGAGAACACGCTCGAGCCGGGCGCCCGGCGCCAAGGCAGCGGTGGTGTGTTGCAGCTGGCTCGGGGTCAGCTCTAAGCGTCCATCCTTCGATCGCAAAAGTGCTCCACGCAGCGCAACCACCAGCTGGCCCGCTTCGGGTGTTTCGGGGGTGAACCGCCAGACCTCCGTCAGCTGACGCAGGGTGCCGGCCAAAGCAAAGCTATCCACTGACGGATGGGCGAGGTATCGCTGGATCCATTCGGTCGCGGCATCCCAGTCATCGAGCGCGATGCAGGCTTCTGCCGCACAAGCGTAATCCCAGGCTTGCGCCGAGCTCCCCAGCTGGTTGCGTACCGCCTCGACAACCGCATTAGCGAGGATCTGGGGATCGGGCAGTCCCCTTATCGCGATGCCATCGGAGCGGGCTCGATGCATCAGCGCAAGAAGGTTCACACCATGCCAGAGGTGCTTTTGCGGCTCCTCATCATAGACCTCTTGGTAGCATGCAATCGCTTGGCGCAGCGCTTGCCGCGCCTGGTCGCTCGGTCGACCGTGCGCGACAACGTAGATCTGCTTGTTAACACGGCCCATTAGTCCGCGGGCCTCCGAATGTTCCAGTCGGTCGCCGGCGGCACGTCGGACCAAGCCGCGCAACACCTCGCGCGCCGCGATCAACAGGCCCTGATCGACGAGCCCCTGCGCGTAGAGGCGCGATACGATAGGCTCTTCCCGGCCCATTCGAAGCATGGCATCGGCGAGAACCGATAACGCTCCAAAGCGCCGATGGGCGCGCAACAGATTGAGGAGGTCTGCCACTGTGTCTGGACCTGGTGCCCGGCCCGAAAGCTGCGCGTATTCCACAAGTTCACGGCAAGCTGTCAGCGCGCGGTTGCTATCGCCGTCCTCCGCTGCTTCGCTCAGCCGTTGGATGAAGACCGCGAGCCTTGGGCCAGACCCGGATGGTTCCTCAGACATCAGCACCCCCTTGTGGCTGGGCAGATGGAGCTTAGCGCGCGGGACGGCCATCACCGCGATCACGCGTAGAGCTTTGCCGGTCCTATTCTGCCAGGCGAAGAAACATCCTGCCGCAGGCCAAAATCGCCGGCATGAAATACGAAGAGCCTCAATGGCGGGAGCATCCTCGCGGACAGCAGAGTACTCCAGCCTTCCATACCCGTCGATGACGCTCACATACAATGTCGGCCGGCCGTTGCGCCGTCGCTGGCATTTCGCGGCTCTTAGCGTGACGTTTCGAGCGGCGCATCCGCTTGGAGGTCCGGAATGCGCGGACCGGGATTGGCGGGATCGGGGGCTGGCTCGTCGGTACCCTCAAAACTTGGCAAACCCAGCTCGTGCCGCAGCGCATTGAGCCGGTTGAGCCAGCCCCTGAGGAACCTGTCTTGCCCCGGCTGTTCAGCGAACGTGCGATAAAGGCTCTCGCGAATGTCGCAGTATTTGATCATCGCTTCGCCAACATCGCTGCTGTCGCAAGCGGCTTTGGTCCTGTCGCCGAACTTTCCATCGGGCTCGCAGCCGACAGCCTCCTGCAGCATTTTGACCGCGCGGTTCGGGCCCATGTTGACCGCGGTGTCAAAAGCCGCCAGGTCGAGTTTCCGACGAACCGCGTCGCATTTTGCAGACAGCCAATAACGCTCGAAATAAATCGAGGCCACCTCCTGATTATCGATAAAAGCCACGTCCTGCTGCCCGATCCCTTGATCAGCTCGCCAGGCACTGTAGACCTTTTGGGTCACGCCCTTGTTGGTGCGTCCGCCATGATCGTTCGGGTCGTCAACGAACCCGCCCTCCCATCGCAATATAAACGGGAGAGAAGCGTTGAAAGCTGGTGATATGATGGTTTGCATGCTCGATCCTCATCCAAACTGGAGCGCGCGCCGGTTTCAGAGTTGATTGATTAGCTGACCTTCTTTTCTGCTTCCAAGCGCTAGCATTGCCCAGGGAGACCCGGCTGCTTTGGCAGAGTCGGCGGATACACACTACGCCAAATCTATGTCCCTCGCTGGCGCGGCGCGCAACGCCATCGTTTAGTTTGCAGCCACCATCAGCCTAGCTGTGTGAAGCACTTCACATTTGAAAATATATTTTCACCATCACGTGTCGCGCTTGGGGTGATTCATGAGGCCATGTTACCATCGGACCGGGAGTATCGCATCCACCAAATGGTGAATGTCCCGACCACATTTCTTCTTGTAAAAGTTGTGCGAACTCAAAGCTCTTTTTCCGAGTGGATGCGTTCAGCGGCGAATAACGGCACAAATCTACCGCACGCTGGCTGGCTGTCGCGGGGTCGGGTTGCCTATCAGCGACTTACAGTATAGCGGGATCGATGACAACTGGCTGCCGCCCGGTGAGCTTGCGAACAAGCTCGACCATGTTTTGCGTTCCGCCCGGGCCGTCGCCCGGAGCGCCGTCCCACAGGGTCAGAAATGAAACTTTGCGGAGCCCTTGCGACAGGGCGGTATAGAGGATCCAGCGATTGCAGCGGTCGTGGACACTCACGCCAGGGGGTGCAGGTCCAAGCTCCTCCGGCATGACGAGAACTGTCGTACTTGCATTCTCCTTTACCCGCTCGAAGCTGCGTTCCCAGTGGTGATCCGGATCGGCGAATGTTATCGATTCGGCGAGGAACTCGTTCTCGGCACGGGCGAGGCGCAACTCGACGCGCATGCCGCGCTCGAGACACGCTTCGGCGAAGAGCAGATCGCCGCCCGAGGCCCCGCCGCAGAGACCGAGGTCGTCGGTACCGGCCCCGACCTTGTCGAGCGCCGCGCGAATGCGCGCCGCCGCCGCCTCGATTTTGACCGGCGGGAAGCGGGGCGGCTTGTTCTTGCCCTCGCCGCGCGCCGCCGTGTCATCGATCATGTGCCCGCTGAAGACAACGACGTGGGCGGGCTCGACCCGTTGCTCCGGACGGCTGCCGAGGAGTGCGCGCAGCTGCTGCTCGGCGCGATCGATGACGGCAGCGGCTTCGCCGACTACCTCACTCTGAAACTTGAGCTTACCGAGAAAATCGAGTTGTCGCCTCGTGGAGTCCAGCGCGAACCAGTCGCGGTTTGCCACGGCCAGTGCCGCCGCCTCGGAATAGTCGCCGAGCGCGTCATCCTTCCGGTTTTCGATCAGCGCCAGCTCTGCGCGAGTGGCGAATGGCCAATAGTCTTCCTTCTTGCGCTCGGCCGCTGTACTTGCGGTCCATCTAACGCCGGCAGAGATCAGTGAGAGCGGCAGTCGGCTGGTTCGGCCGGTGAGGTGCTCCCAAAGCCGTCCCAAAGTTAGCGCATTGATTCCCGGATAATAATCGTCGGGCGCCGCGCGAAAAGCCTCGACATAGGCGGCAGCGGCGCTCTGCAAGGTCGCTGCGGTGTCGCGAGCAGCGGCAAAAGAGTCGAGCCCGCGTTGCGGATGCGCATTCCAAACCTGCGTCCACTCGTCCTTCCAGGTGCGCGCAAGCAGGCCTAAGGTTTCCCCGTCCTTGCGCTCCTCGGCAAGGCGTCGCAGTGCCTCGCGTGCCTCGGCATAACGCTGGACCCGGCCGAGCGCGATTCCCTCGATCTGGCGCGCTTTCACGTCGTCCGGGTCGAGCCGATGCGCGCGCTCGATAACGCTGAGCGCATAGCGCGGCCGGTTGAGCCGCAAGAGCGCACCCGCTGCCGTGCGCAGCGCCTCGAATTCGAGCACCGTGTTCGGCGTCTCCTCGGCAAGCACCAGAATGTCGCCGGGGCGTTGCTTGCGGCGCGCTACCTCGATCCGGCTCTGCCATGCTTCGAGCCCCTGCCAGAACTCGTTGACGTCGCCGACCTTGAGGGTCTTCCAGTCGGGCTCCTTGAGGCTCGGGAGTTGCTGATAGACCGGGCTCCCCCGTCGTCCACGCCAAGCGCCGAGCGTTGCTTCGATCGCGTCCTTCAACGCTATCCTCTCGGCTTCGACGAGGTCCGGGTCGAGTTTTCCCTCCCTCAGGGTGTAACGGTGCATCCGCTGCCCGGCGATGTCGAAGGGTAGGCGGTCGCGCAGCGCGTAGGTAAGTACCGTGCCGCCGGCCCGCAGCGCGTGCCGCACGCCGATCTCGTACCAGACATTGGGGTTGTCGAGTGTCAGGTCGGCAATGACGAACTCGGCGAGAAGCAGAGCCTGAAACATGTCGAGGTGGATCGCGCCGCCGCGGCGGTCAGCGTCAGCGCGGTGTGGGGCCAGCCCGGCCGCCGTGACCGCCGGTGCGAACAGCTCCTCATAGACGGCGTCGAAGTCGATTTCGATTCCGTCCGCCGCCGTCTTTGAGCCGAACGGCATGATGACGAAAGCTCGGCAGGTGGTTGGCATCGGCTTGTCTCCATCTAGAATCGACACCGCGGGCGCCCGCGATCTGTTTCAGCCCGGCATAAACTCTTAGAAAGAGCCGTTTTAGGAAGACTGGAATGCTCGGGACAAATCCGGTCGCTTGGTCGGTCGTTTTGGCCGCAGATGGCAGGAGGTGGCGTCTAGCGCCACCCCGCGAGCGGCACCCCATGCCCGAGATCCGGGATGTTTCGCACCGGTGCTTGCGGATCGGGTTGCGGCTCTGTGGTAATCTCATACCCCGGCAGACCCAGCTCGTGCCGCACTGCGTTGAGCCGATTTAGCAATCCCTTGAGAAACTTGGCCTACCCCGGCCGAGTTGCGAAGTTGCGATAGAGACCCTCGCAATACTTGATCGGCGCCTCGCCAAGCTCGCAGCTGTCGCAAGCCGCTTTTGTCCTCTCACCGAACATCCCATCGGCCTCGCAGCCGGTGGCTTCCTGCAGAATCCTGATCGCCCGGTTTGGGCCCCATGTCGACCGCCGTATCAAACGTCGCAAAATCGAGCTTGCGGCGGAGCAGTTCGCCTTTTGCAGCGAGCCAATATCGCTCGTAATAGATCTCCGCCACCTCCTGCTTGTAAATCGGCTTTACGTCCTGGGGAGGCAAGCCTTGTGCGGCCGGACAAGCATGGTAAACGGTTTGGGTCACGCCTTGATTGGTGCACCCGCCGCGGTAATCAGCATCGTTCGACGAAGCCGCCCGGCCCAGCGCAATATGAATGGGAGGGCAGCGGTAAAGGCTGGTGATGTGTTGCCCTGCATAGTAAGCCGTCCCAGCTACTGGATTATTCCTTGCCCGCCAAACAGACAGCGGCACGAGCTGCCGCGCCGAAGCGCGCCCGCAGCGGACTGCACCGAGCAGTAGCCGTACTGGGTACGACAATTGTAGTACTGTGCAGGCTGGGGACCGTCTTCGCTCGTCTGGCTCGTGTCAGAAGATTGGCCGCCCCAGGCGTAGCCGGTCGCGCCGTAAGCGGGTGCGCCGCCATTGCCCGTCATGCCACCGCCGGTCATCCCGCCACCGGTCATCCCGCCGCCGGTCATCCCGCCGCCGGTCATCCCGCCACCGCCGGTCATGCCGCCGGCGAGAATGATGGCGTCACCGGAAGCGGGTCTGCCAGCTGCCGAGAGACCTGATAAAGCAGCCGGCGGCAGAAGCTGGGCCCTAGCAGGAACAGAGATCAAAATCGATCCTGCCGCGACTAGCACTAGCGCGGAAGACAATTTATGCATCTGGCCCTCCCGTTTTCTATTTTTCAGAGTCGGCAACTTCAAGCTTACAGGTAGAGTGCAGCCGACGCGATGGAAAAAGGGCCTCTCGACGAGAATATTGTCACACGCCGCCCGCGTCCTTGCTGATCTCGACGGCAGGAAATGTATCTACTATGCACTTGGAACCGGGTACTTAGAGAGCGCAAACTACCCGGAGACTGCAGCGGCCCTGCCAGCCCGGGTCGTCCGGGACGTTGCTATCCCGGTAGGCGGAACGACAGATCGCCGGGTTGTGCGACCAAGATCCGCCGCGCAGTATCCGCTGCGCGTCCGGTGGACCTGAGAGGTGGGCGGAGCCGTCGAGCGGCGCTTCGTCATAATTTTCCGTCAATTTGTCGAGGCAGTATTCCCAAACATTACCATGCATATCATAGAGCCCGAAGCGATTGGGCGGGAATGTCCGTGGCCGCGTCGTCGTACCCCGGAAAACGCCGGTTGGACCCTCGCCGTATGCACCTGAACTATACTTCACACCGCCGTAGACATCGGAGGCGATGCTCTTGCCGTCGCTGTCGCCGCATACGGCGCCGCCGGTTCCGCAATAATTCGCCAGTTCCGAGGTGATCGTCGGGCCGACATTGAAGGGGGTCACGGTACCGGCGCGACAGGCATATTCCCATTCGGCTTCGCTTGGCAGCCGGTACGGCCGTCCAGTGATCGCGGCAAGCCGCAGGCAAAACTCGTCCGCCTCGTTCCAGCTGATGCTCTCGACGGGCAGGTCAATCCCCTTGAAAAACGACGGGTTCGGATCGAGGTCGCGATGGATCCGATCGGGATGCGCCGACACCACGGCCGCCCACTGCCCCTGGCTCACGGGCGAGGCGCCGATGAAGAACGAAGGGAGCCTGACGTGGTGTTGTGGCCCCTCGCCTGGCAGCCGCTCCGACTCATTCGACGGCGAGCCCATCGTGAAGCTGCCGCCCGGGATCGAAACCATATCGAGCCCGGCGGGCGAACCGATTGGTTCAGTGAATACGGCCGCAGTATATATTTCCGAGGGGTTCCGGTTTCCTTTCTCGTCGACGCTGGCGACCTCGAAGCTGATGGTCTGCAGCGATGGTTTCGACACTAGCTTCTTGATGGCAGGCGCGGCTATGACCGCGACAGTTCCGACAACAGCGCTCGCGGCAAGCCCCAATGCCTGCCGCCTCGACACCCGGATCGGGCGGGGCTGGATGCGATGTCGCAGCGCGGCCGGCGCGATAGCGGCATTGAGTGCGGCCGCGAGCGAAGCGGATTGCTTCATGGATCCGTCCGCTTCGGGAGTGCCAAGGTTCAGCCGATGGATCATCTCCGCAAAATCTGATTCCCATCGGCTGTGACTCAGCTCAAAGCCGTTGCGATAAACCAAGTCCTTCATTTCTGAGGGCAGCTGCTCGGCGGCGGGCATATGAGCGCCTTGCACCAAGACAGGGGTGACGACGATGTCGCGCTTCAGTGCCGCTTCGATCTCTAGGCGGACGAAATCCCCGGGATCTTCTAAGCGCGTGCGCCCCTTCTCGTCCTTGGCGTCAGCCCAATTTCTGCCGATCAGCACCAGCATAAGGTCGCAAGATGCCAGTGTTTTCTGCAGCGCTCCTCGAAAGTCACGGCCCAGAGCGATGCTATCCACATCCATGAATACAGAATCTTCGCCCAGCCTTTGTCGTAAGTCGTTAAACAATGCCCTGGCCTCGCCAGCGCAAACCTCTCTTCTGTAATTAATAAAGACTGTGCTCATTGCGCGCTGAGCCGGTGCGACAGCGCGATGTAGAGAATCCAGCGATTGCAACGATCGTGCACGCTGATGTCGTCGGGTGCCGGCCCGAGTTCCTCGGGCACGACGAGAACGGAGCTGGCCCGTTTTACCCACGTGAAGGCGTCCTCCCAGCACCGGTCGGGATCGGCAAAGGTCATCGGCTCGGCCAGCAATTCGTTTTTGGCACGAGCAAGATGGAGCTCGATCGGCATGCCGCGCTCGAGGCACGCTTCGGCAAACAGCAGGTCGCCGCCGGAGGCGCCGCCGCAAAGGCCGAGATCGCCGACGCCGGCCCCGACTTCGTCGAGCGCAGCGCGGATACGTGCCGCGCGGCAGGGGGCCTCCAGGATGGGAAGCGCGACGGCTTGGACTTGTCTTGGCCGAGATCGGCCGGATTATCGATCATGTGCCCGCTGAACACGACGACGCCGGTCTGGCTCCGACCGCTGTTCCGGACGGCTGCCGGACAAGGGCTCGAAGCTGCCGCTCGGCGCGATCGATTACGGCCGCAGCCTCGGCGACGATCCCCCTGCGGAATCATCGTCGGCGAGACATGTCGTCGAGCGTAGATGCGATGACGCGATAGGCGATAACCTCCTGCGCCATTTTCGCCGATATAGAAGGCAGTATATCGAAGCTGCCTCAACAATATTGATCCGGCGCTCGTCCGTCCAGAACAGGACGAGGTGGCGGGCCAACTTCTATGTTGGCAAAGTGAGATAGCCGAGGAACACAGCCAGTGGCTCAGGTGGAGCCCAGCTGCTGGAGCGCACTGGTGCAGGAGCTGGATGTGAAGCGGACGCGGCATAAGCACCAGGCGGAATTCTAGCCTTTCCCGGCGCAAATGTTTAGTCTCGGAAGATCGACGCGATGGGCGCGGCTGTGGCAAGCTGTCTTCTTCTTGCGAGAGCGGTTAATGGCGGGGCGCGGGCGACACGGTGCCTCAATTGTGCCGGAACGCTAGGTGCCGGTAAACTGCTGGCAGGAGGTGATCGGCGATCCGTCTGCATGAAAATGATGCGCGTGAGTGCGGATGAGAGCGCGGCGAACTCGCGCTCGCGATGAAGGCGCGCTGCGAGGTCTCGCGGCAGGATGCCGGCTTGCGAACAGTTCGAGGTGTTCCAGAGCGTCTCCGATCCCAACAAGCTGTTCCTGCTCGAATTGTGTGTAGAAGGACCAGGCCGCGCTCGACGCCCATGCCGAACTGCAGGCGCAGCGCCCGCCTTTGCCGGAGGGGCGGCGGCTCGGCGCTGACGAGCGCGAGGACTACGTCCACAACCGTACCCGCTGAACCGGGGAGCGGCAAAATGCAGGTCTCGTATTTCGAAACCGGCCGATCTGCCGCGGCGATGGCCGATGTCGGCCGGCGCGTATGACCGCGAGGCGGGCTTCTGCGCCTTTCGCGGGATGGTCGAGCGCAGCTGGGAGGGCGCAGCGGCGCCGGTAAGGGCGGCACGATGGCCAAACGGATACCCCGTTGCCGATTGACCGGGTCAGGCGGCGACTGCGAGACCGTCTTCGAGGACGAGGTGACGATCGCGTGGCAGAATCATCGAATCATCGTGGTCCGCTTGATCGGTACGACGCGCCGCGGGATCGAACGGCTCGCGTCGATGCCTGCCAGCGGTCGAACTCCGGCAGGGCCGCTGATCAAACGCGGGCAACCCCCAGTTTTAATCATACGGTTAGCGGGCCGTGTAACTAGTTTTTTGAATGCTCCCGCATGGTCAGTCTGGTACAGAGCATCGAGCTCCGATCGCTCTTCAATTTCCGCTAGTGGCGCGTCTCGTCCGTCACGCTTTGAAGCGTGGCAACGTACTTGAAGGTCCGTTGAGGGATCGGATAGCGGACGATGGAAACCCCGGGTGCCAAGGTCAGGTAGCCACCCACTGCGGACGTTCAAGCGAAGCCGGTCGTGATGTGGAGGCCGCATCTCCTCGGATGTAGGCGGCCGGACGTGCTAGCCTGCCAAGTATGAGTAAGATGCAGAGTGAGGGGATCGCTGCCTTCACGTCCGGCGAGCGGGACTACATCCGCCGCCAACTCGACAGGTTTTTCTCAACGCTTCCGACCGTGGCCGATGGATTTCAGCTGAAGACCTGGCGCGGCGGTCCGGAGGCGGGCAAGCCGAAGCTTCCGCCAACTGCCAAGGGGCTGGTGGAGCGTGGCCTCATGAGGCTCGACACCGAAGAACGCCTGCCACGGCTGTTCTTCACCGAGACGGGCCTAGCGATGCTACGCGCCATGATGGCGGATCGCCGTTTCGCCGACCCAGAAAAATTCGCCCATGTTCGCCAAGAGCTCGGCATCGACCCCGCCTCGGAGGGGGACCTCCCGGGGAATAATGACACGGCGGCGACATCTTAGACCGTTGCAGCTCTGGGCCAACTTGCGCGGTGCTTAGGGCCCGCCTACAAGAGTGTTATAACCTCCTCTATTACACTCATCAGCTGTACTCTGTACTGCGGGCGCCGGGATCTTGTCGCTGGGCTAAACCGTGCCGCCCGCCCTCATAGGCGCAATCACACCAGTGGGGAAAGGGCCACGGGGATGCACGAGCTGGGGGTTGCGGTTAAACTCACAGCTGCCCCGGCCGTATCAAGACAGAAGAACGCGATCGTTGCCGGGTGCCGGGAGGCGCAGGGCATGAGGCAAGCACGAGAAGGGGCGGTCCGCGAGGGGTCGGCGCTTTTCGCGGTCATCCCGGCTTGCGAAATTTCAGTACGTAGATATCCACCGGTTGAGCCGAGGAATGTGAGTGGACGTCTCGGGTATCGCTGGGAACACGGAGGAAATCGCCGTGGTCGACCAATTTGAATCCCGCCGCCTCGATCTCCGACCGGACCAGCGCTTCGTCCGAACGGTGCAGGGTTTTGACGACGCTCGTGCCCGCGCCGGGTTTGGCCGAGTAATCGCCCACGACCAATTCGCCGCCCGGCTTCAGCGCATCATAAAAAGCCTTATTCATCTTAGCGCGATCGACACCAAGGTAAGTAATGTCGTGATAGGCATAGAAAAACGTCACGAGATCGAAATCGTGCATACCCGGTGGCGCAGGATCCTCGAATGGCCGCACCACCGAGATGATATTGGCGGCCGCTGGGGTCTTGAGCCGCGCATCGAGCCGATCCTTGACGCGCGCAAAGATGGCTTCCGAATTTTGCGCATAAACTTTGCCGTCCGGCGCTACGGCGCGCGCCAGAAGCTCCGCTTTCCATCACCCGTATACCGCGAAGATGTCGAGGATTTTCATGCCGGGCTTCGCGCCAATGAACGCCAGCCACTGCGCCGGCGCGCGGTTGGTGTCGAGCTTGCGATCCGCGGCGCTTCGGTCGGGAGAGCGACAATCGCAGCATAGTCCGGGGCGGTCTGTGAGATCGCCGCCGGCGGGGCCGCGATAGCGGACAGCGTCAGCAGGCAGGCAAGAATCCCATGTTTCAACATTTTGCTCCCCAAATCGCCCGTAATTTTTGCGTGCGCGCCGCGACAACCTATTGTCTGTAGGTAAATGTGTGCAGAGGCAGAGTTTAGACGATCGCTCCGCGCCGATCCGTCCTAGGGCACCGCGATGTTGCCCCGGAGGGGACATCAGCGGCGTAGCACGTGTAGAATCCCGACGCGAATGCATGCTGTCCATCCAACTCGGCCGGCTCCGAGCCCGCCAGCAAACGGCACTGTGGATGCCCGGCCCCAATCGGGCCAGGGGATGGATTTTCGGAGGTTGAGGGAGCGCCGCACATGAAGATCACCGCCATAGTGGTGCCGTCCCGGTCAGCCCCGTTCGAGATCGAGACGCTCGATCTCGCGGCGCCGCTCGCCGACGAAGTGCTTGTTCGGGTTGTGGCGAGCGGCATGTGCCACACTGACCTGCATGCCCGCGATGGCTATTTCCCGAACCTCCCCTATCCGGTCGTTTGCGGCCATGAAGGCGCCGGTATTATCGAGCAGGTCGGAGCCGCCGTCGCCGACCTAGACCCGGGCGACCCGGTCGTGATCTCGTTTCCGTGGTGCGGCGAATGCGGGCCGTGTCGCGCCGAGCGCCCATCCTATTGTGAGCGCGCCCGCCCGCTCAAATCGAGCGGCCGCCGCGCCGACGGCTCGATCCCGATGAGCCGCAACGGCGAGCCGGTTTACTGCTGCTTCTTTCAGCAATCCTCATTCGCGAGTTTCGCCGTCGCTCCGGCCAAGGATGTCGTCAAGATCCGCCGCGATGCGCCGATCGAAATGCTGGGTCCGCTCGGTTGTGGCCTGCAGACTGGCGCTGGGTCGGTGCTGAATGTGATGCAGCCCGCTGCGGGACAGTCGATCGCCGTCTATGGGGTCGGCGGGGTCGGCCTCGCTGGGTTAATGGCGGCGCGGATCGCAGGCTGCGATCCGATCATCGCCGTCGATCGGCTCCCCGGCCGGCTGGCACTAGCCCTCGAACTTGGTGCCACGCATACGCTCGAAAGCCGCGGCGCCGAGACGCTCGCCGAAATCCGGAGGATTACCGGCGGCGGCACCGATTTCGCACTAGAGACGTCGGCCGTGCCGGCCGTGTTTCGGCTTGCTGTGGACGGGCTGCGAGGTCTCGGCACCTGCATCCTGGTCGGCAGCGCTCGTGCCGGCATCGAGGTAGCTTCGAGATGTCATGGCTGCAGGGCGGCCGGACTGTGCGCGGCGTAATTCAGGGCGACAGTCGACCGCGGGAGTTCATCCCTCGCCTCGTCGATCTTTTCATGGCGGGCAGCATGCCGCTCGACCGGCTTATTACGCGTTACGATTTTGCCGACATTAACCGCGCTGCCGCCGACGCCTCCTTGGGTGCTGCGATAAAGCCAGTGCTAATGTTGCCGCAGTAACAGCGCCGCCGGCGTTTCTCAAAGTGCGGCTCAGGATCGAGCGGGCCGGATATTGGAGCCGTCGAGCCCCACCGCCCAGACAGCACCGCCCAGCGGCCCACCTTGCGCTAACCTGAGCCAGCCACAACCGAAACGTGTCCGAAGATTTAATATTTACACGGCTCGTGGTCGCGGCTTACCGCGCGCTCGAATGACGAGGATGCGCCGAAAGCGGGCCTCCGCCTTAAACATAGTTCGCAGTTTGATTTTCGAGATATTGTAGGCTCGTGGTGCTCCGTATGGGGCCGTCCGCTCAGGGAGCCCAACGATGGCTATAGAGATCGCCGGCGGAACCCGCATCGACGAGTCGGCGGACGACGGCAGCTCCACCATTCGGCCCAACGCAGCCGGCGCGGTAGACGCCGTTGACGCAAGAGGCAGCCTGAGCTGGGTGCGCCAGGGCGAGAGTGACCAGGGCGGCGAATGCGGCGGGCTTGATCATCGTGCCAAATCC
>Ga0210386_10000694_pt1 | contig 31004 bp, 38 predicted proteins | sample IncBWH32OmetaG_FD_160091 | JGI IMG/M metagenome (GOLD analysis project Ga0210386, IMG submission 160091) | Forest soil microbial communities from Barre Woods Harvard Forest LTER site, Petersham, Massachusetts, United States - Inc-BW-H-32-O ...
AGCGCCCGCCTCCGCTTCGCCCGGCCGCGCTCAGAATGCGTTAAAGTGGTCCTGCCGGTCGAGAAATTTGCAGCGAACGGCGAACTGAGTCTTAACTGTTTGTCTCACCCAAGGGGGCAACCCCAGTAAACGCCCACTCGTACATCAAATCATCAGGTTGTTACCTAAGTTCTGTTCGCACGAGTAGGTTCCAAATCCTCCTCGATTTTCCCTGTCGCTCCCGTCTTGCCTCAAGAGTTCCGCACCGTTCCTTGTTGATGCCTCAGCGGCATCAACCTTGCCGTAGAAGGTCTTGGACACCCGCGGAAAACAAGGGCATGATTGCGCCATAAGGAGGTCGAAATGGCGCACATTTCCCCCACATTTCTTCACGACCTGACAGGAACGATTCAACTTGGTCCCGCTGAGTTTGAGCCCCTGCTCGATAGCGAACAGGCTGCAGGCCTGTTGCGAATTCACCCGAAAACGCTGCAAAAGATGGCCACGCGCGGCGAGATTCATGGAACCCATGTCGGCAAGCTTTGGCGATTCAGGGCCTCTGATTTGAATACATGGCTCAATCGGCAAGAGCGAGCCAGTTGACCATCCGCCTTCAAGCAATCTTTCAAGACCTCTACCGTTGACGCGGCCGGATCGCTATCCTAGGTCATAGCCATCCGTGCCGTTGGAACGAAGGAGAAAGCATGTCCCAACGGACGCGATATCAGGAAGGAAACATTGTTCGCATACGGCGCAGGCGGGTTCCGGACTACTGGATACTTCGCTGGTGGGAAACCGATGCCGCCGGCAAGCGAGTCCGCCGCAAGGCGGTGATCGGGCCGGTTTCTGAGTGTCCCACAGAGGCAACTGCCCGCAAAGCGGCAGAAGCTCTGCGTATGACCATCAACGAGGCGTCGCCACGAGTGGCGCAACGCCCCATATCGGTTTCGGCTCTAATCGAGCACTACATCGAGCATGAACTCTGTGCCGGTGACGAGGAAGAAGCGAAATCTTTTGCGACGCAGCGGACCAACAAAGACTTCCTGCGGCTCTACATCAAGCCGCAATGGGGAAACTTTAAGCTCCGCGAAGTGCGCTCGGTCGCAGTCGAGAAGTGGCTCAAGGGCCTGACGAAGGAGAACGGAGAGCCTTATTCACGGCCGACGAAGTCAAAGATCCGGAACATCATGAGTGTTGTCTTCAACCACGCGATCCGTTACGAGTTCCTGCCGCAGGGCATGAACCCGATCACGATGGTGCGTCAGAGTGCGAAACGCATGAAAGTACCAGACGTGCTCGATGCGGGGGAGGTCGCGAGCCTCTTTAGTCATCTCTCCCAGCGGGATCGCGTCATGGTGCTGCTCGACGCCACCACGGGCTTGCGCCGCGGTGAGTTGATCGGGCTCAAGTGGTCGGATGTCGACTTCCTGCAGCTACAACTCTCGGTGACGCGTTCGGTCTACCAGTCGGTTGTGGGCCGGTGCAAGACCGAGGCGTCGATGAAACCGGTGCCGCTCCATCCCTGGGTCGCTGAGGAACTACTCGAATGGAAGCGGACGGCTCCGTACAACCAGCCGGACGACTGGGTGCTTGGGAGTCCACGCATGAAACGCAGGCAGCCCTATTCGCCTGACATGATCCTGCAGCGGGGCATTCGTCCTGCTGCGGTCGCGGCCGGCATTACCAAACACATTGGCTGGCACACCTTCCGGCATAGCTTCTCGACGCTGCTGAAGGCGAGTGGCGTGGATATCAAGGTGATGCAGGAGCTGCTACGCCATGCCAATAGCCGTATCACGCTCGACATCTACACGCAGGCAATGAGTCCGGAAAAGCGTGGAGCCCAGGCGCGTGTGGTGGAGATGTTTTGCCCGAAAAAGGGAGTGTTGGAGAGAGGCAGAAATTCTTATTGGGCCCCAAAGGGCCTCAATAACTTTTTGGCCATCTCGTAAGTATTTGAAGAAATGGTAGGCACGAGGAGACTCGAACTCCTGACCTCTACCGTGTCAAGGTAGCGCTCTGGCAGCCGGATGGTGATCCTAAAGGAGTTATTAGCCGGAACAGAGGGTAAAAGCCGGTATTCTGGGCGCTATTTGCTACCAAATTGCTACCAAGCTAACCAAGTGGGCCGATGGGCTGGCCGTGCGGGAACAGCCCAGCTTCCTTCCGTCGAGCGGCATGGAGGAGTTTGCTCCATGTATCCATTGCTTCCCCGGATTGAAGGACACTCCGGATGTCTATGATCGAAATGCTGCATGAAACAAATGATCCTAACCCGTCGAAGCTCGAGCTCATGGCTCAAGATGAAGAAGCCTTCTCTGAGATCGTCAGCCTGATAGCTGCGTCGCGCCGGCGGGCCCTCCAAGCCGTGAACTCCACCCTGATTGATCTTTACTGGCAGGTTGGGGAGACCATCAGCGGCAAAATCGAGGCCGCCGAATGGGGCGAGGGAGTGGTTCCGCAGCTAGCTGCATACATCGCTAGGACGCAGCCCGGAATTGGCGGCTTCACTCGCGCTAACTTATTCAGGATGAGGCAGTTCTATGCAACCTACAAAGACGACTCAATTGTCGCGGCACTGCTGCGACAATTGCCCTGGACCCACCACCTGATCATTCTCGGGCAAAGCAAGCGCCCTGAAGAGCGGGAGTTGGTGCCCAAGCTCAAAGATTTTCTGATCGAGTTGGGACGCGATTTCTGTTTTGTAGGTTCCGAATATCCCTTGCAGGTTGGGGGCCGAGACTTTGCAATCGACCTGCTGTTCTTCATCGTGGACTGAACAGTTTGGTAGCGTGCGAACTGAAGGTGGGCCGGTTCGAGCCAGAGTACCTTGGCAAACTTGCGTTCTATTTAGCAGCCTTGGATCGGGATGTGCGGAAAGGTCACGAGACGTTCATCGATTGGCGTGCTGCTGTGTGCCAGCAAGGACGATGAGGTCGTGGAGTATTCATTAAGCCGCACCTTGTCGCCAGCGCTGATCGCTGAGTACCAGACAAAGCTGCCAGACAAACGACTACTCCAGGCCAAGCTTCGTGAGTTCTACCTTCAGAACGCGCTCGAATAGCCGGTCTCTTTCGCAACATGGCTCTTTCCGTAATAGCTTTTGGTATCCGTTTCAGAAGCATCCGGTTTCCTCAGATTGGTCAGCCAAGCGTGCTCAAGCCGAATCCTTACCGACCGCACCTATTCGGTTTTCAACCACTTACAACCACCGCCAGGGTGGACCCGCACGCAGTAATACACCGAGGACATAGCATTTTGTCGAACGAATTAGTGTGAAATGAGAAATTCGAAGCTTATTTTCGCCTAATCTTCGCCTATACTGTCCCCATGGGCGGCGAACAGGCTTCCACAACCCGCATGCGCTTGACGGGCAAAATCTGCTGCAGTTGCAAGTCTTCACTACCGCCTCCGCATAGTCCAGGCGAAAAGTATTGCGTCCCCTGCCAGTCACGGATCGGCTGCCGTCGCGTCTACATGTATTTCATGCAGCGCAATGGCTGGCATTGCCAGTTTCTTGAGCCAGACCTCAAGACCCCGCTCCCGAAAAAGCTAAATCTCAGCAGTTCGCAAAAGGTCATCGAGACTGCAGAGCGTGGTGGCTATAACATGAACCTCGAAGGGCGGCAGGCATTGGACCATGGGATCGAGAATGGACGAGGAGGCATCTGGCTGCTTCTGACCGAGGAGCAATACCAAAAGCTCAAGGTTCCGCGTTGATAATTGTTCTATGTGCGGCCGATACCAAAGGCGAAGCGACAAGCAGAAAATTGCCGAAGCCTTTCACCTCGGCAATGTTGACGGTCTGTCCATCGAGTTTGCGCCCGATTACAACGCTGCCCCGCAATCCATGCAGCCGGTCATCGTCTGGAATCACGCGGGAGGCACACGCCTTTTGCAGATGATGTTCTGGCGCTTTCTACCGCCTTACGTCACCGATCCGAAGAAATTCAGACTCGATACCATCAACGCCAGGGGCGAAACGCTGCTCGACAGCAATGTATGGCGCTATGCCTTCCTGCATAACCGCTGCCTTATTCCAATCGATTCGTTCGTCGAGTGGCGCCGCGTAGATGCAAAAACCAAGCTGCCCTGGCTATTCGGGATGAGAGATGGCGAGCCTTTCGCGCTCGCAGGGGTTTACCGGCACTGGCGCTCTCCTGATGGGAAATCGGAGATGGATACGTTCGCAATCATCACCACGGAACCGAATGAACTGGTTGTCGAAAAGACGGGACATGACCGCATGCCCGTCATCATCAGACGACAGGACTATCAACGGTGGCTTGAGCCCGGCAGCGAAGAACAGCCGCCCATTGATCTCATCCGTCCATTTGATTCAGACAAGATGAAGGCATGGCGCGTCGACCGACGCGTTAACAACGTGAAGAACAATGAGCCTTCGCTCTGCGAGCCCATTAAGGAAGATGCCCCTCCCGAGAAGCCCGCGCGCGTCGAAAAGCCCGAACGCAAACCGAAAACAGATGAGAGCGGGCAGCTGGGATTGTTTTGAATTCTTCGGTTCGAATTGATTTCAGGTCATGGTTCAAAAAAGTGGCGTGGGCTTCATCGAAACAATGGATTCTCTACCTGTCTCAAAGCTTCCCGAGGGTCCGGAATGGACGTACGAGCTAAAGCTCGATGGGTACCGGCTTGAGGCAGTTCGGGGCGAAAAAGAAGTTACGCTTTATTCTCGCCGGCAGAAGGTGCTGAATGGACGTTTCAGCTCCATCGCCAAGGCTTTGGAGCATTTGCCCGCAGGCACTGTCGTCGACGGGGAAATCGTCGCCCTTGGGCCAAACGGGCATGCTGACTTCTATCTTCTGCAGAAGTTCCGGTCTGCGACATCACAGATCATCTACTACGTTTTTGACATTCTTGTTCATGAAAATCGGGGCCTGATCCGCCTGCCGCTTTCCGAGCGCCGCAGAATTCTCGGCGAGGTCATCAAAACCGAAACAGCATGTTGCGTTGTCAGTGGTGTCTGCTCGCAGCGCAGCGGAGATGCTGAAGTTTGCGAAGACACACGGAGTCGAAGGGCTAATAGCCAAGCGCGCCGACAGCGTCTACCAGCCCGGAAGGAGAACGGGCCTCTGGAGAAAATATCGCATCAACCTTGGACAGGGAGTTCGTGGTCGGCGGCTATATTCCCGGCCACCTCGGGATTGATTCGGTGGTTGTGGGCTTTTATCGCGGCAAAGAGCTTGTCTATGCGGCGCGCGTCCGCGCCGGTTTCGTTCCCAGGTCCACACGCGAAGTATTCGAGAAGATCAGACACCTGAAGGTTGCGAAATGCTCTTTCGTGAACCTGCCGGAGACTGAGCCAGGACATGGGGCCAAGGCCACACGGCGGAGAAGATGACGGAGTGTATCTGGGTCAGGCCGGAGACCGTCGTACGCATAGATTTTCTGGAGTGGACGGGCGCGAATCACCTGCGCCATGCGAAATTCGTGGCGCCGCGCGAAGACAAGGATCCTCGCAAAGTTGTGAAAGCCGAATGCTCTGTTGCAATGAAGATGCCGTGACAAGGAGCAGGTAGAAAAACAGCCTCCGATGCCAGTCGGAGGGTTTCCCATTAGAAAAGCCAAATAGCTTATATCAGAGTCTTTTATGCACGGACATTTCACTTGATTTTCGCCTGAGACGGCGAGATGATGGGGCTTGGCTCAAACGAAAGGAAATCCACAACGCAAAGGCCCACCACGGCAATGGTGGGCTCAGATAAGAGAACTTCAAATCTACGGCTTGACTTGCTTCTAGCTTTTCCAGTGTAGCCCCAGATCGCTCTCAGGTCAAGCTAAAACTTCAGCACAGGTAATCCCTGTCTCAAAATTGGCAACGACTTGAGGAGCAGTGACAGCAATGGAAAAATTTGAAGGAAAGACGCTCTCTAAAGCAATCTTTGTCATGGAAGATTGCTACTTTATCAACTGCGTTTTGACCGACTGCGATCTGTTTTATTCGGGCGGCGACGTTGAGGCTGTGAATACTCCGATGCAGAATTGCCGCTGGCATTTTCGCGGTCCGGCACTGAGGACCATGCAATTGATGCACACGGCTGGGATGTTAAAGCCGGGAAATGTTCCACCACCACCGTCCCCGGGGAATAAGTCAATGATGAATTGACCTTGCGAGCTGATAGGGCCATTGGTTACTCCTCTGGTCCTTGATGTGGCCCCGTAGCTCAACGGACAGAGCGCCGGTCTCGTAAACGGGAAGATGAAGGTCCGAATCCTTCCGGGGTCATACCAACAGACGTGAGAATAACGTTATCGGCTCAATCCTTTTGAGTCAATAGGTCAAATGGTGGAAGGCCTTCCATCAGTCTCAGGATAAAAATACGCACCGCGCCGATGATGTGTTCCGCTACATCTGGCGTGAAATCAGTATTGGGCAAGATTGCTAAATGGTTTGCTGCATGATCTACCTTATGCCTCCACGCGAGTACCATACTGTCAATTTCTCTGTGCATCTGTTCCAAGAATTCGAACCTTCCTGTCAAATTGACAGGTAACGAGGAATGGCCGCCCTTAACCAGGGATTGCAGTTTCTTTTCGGTGGGGCCCCATCCCTTCTTGGGGTCAGTCACACCGATAAACTCACCCAGTTTTATCGCACCCCATTCGGCAATGTGAAGAGCATGAAACATGGCTGCGGTGTAACGGGTCAAGGCGAAGCACTTGTTCATCTCCTCGACGTCTCTAGCAACTCCTCCAAAGCGGGCAATGATCTTCTCCCAGCTGAGATCCCATACCCCATATCGTCTGGCTTCAGCAAGTGTCAGCGACAAGTAATAACGGTTGTCCAATTCATCGACGAGCCGTCCAGGCTTCACGGTCAACGCTTCGAAACCATCCGCCAAGCCAAGGATGAAACCCTCGCGTGGCTGCTCTGGTATAACCAAACACGCATGCACTCAACTCTGGGTTATCTCAGTCCCATCCAGTTCGAACAGGAGTGGTATCGCAGCACCCAAGCAGTCGCAAGTTGAAGGCTCATCAGCGGAAGCAGGCTATGGAAAAGCAGGAAAGCAAACGACGCTTTCCAACTTTCCCACAGCCACGACGACTACGAACTACAACAACCTATGGGATACGGATTCTGAGGGCAAGATCAGTGCGCCGATGGCTACGGATTGCACTGAAAGCATTCAAAAGCACCCTTAATCCCCGTTCAGCACCCTCGCCAGCACCCTCGGCGAATGGAAGATGTAACCCACTGGGTCGCCTATTTTTTGGCTTTTAGACTGCAGGGCGAAATAAAGGGTATCAGTAATCTGCTACACTCCGTGGCATGTCTGATATGTCTCTCTACGATTGCTATGTAAACGGGATGCTGGACGATCTGTATGCAGCCCAGGCAAGTGGCGACCAGATCGCCATCGATGCAGCCCGTCTTCAGCTGAGAGATTTTCAGGAACACTTGGAGAGAAAGATTGCGGCGACGAAAACGGGTGGGGGGCATCTGAAGGCACTCTACGTCGTTGCGTCCCCAATTGTCACCGCGTATCACACTGAGGCACAAGTAAATACTGAGTATCCAGACTGCGGGCCCAACAATCGGACACTCGATGAAGTATACAAAGACGTTTCTACAGCTCTAGACATTGCGAGTAAGGCCCTCAAGGGAGTTCCGGTTTATGGAACCGTCGCCTCTTATGTAGCGAAGGTGGCGTCGATAGCGGTAACTATATTTGGGCAGCGGCATCAATCGAATGCCAGTTGTGCGGATGCTGTTGCTCTTGTTCCCGCGTGTCTAAATTTGGAGGATTACGATATACAGGCTTGGGTGGGTCAAAATCAGAATCCGCTGGCCAATCCTAAAATCGATGCTTATCACGATAACTGGTGGGGATATAAGCACGTAGATGTACCCGAGCTAACAAAAGGTACCGTCAGCGTAATGGTTCCAAGCAAGGACCCTAAGCACGACGCCGGGGTGCCTTGCAAATTCAAAGTGCTCCGCGTTCGATTGAGAAATTGGAGCAACAACGAGAACTTGCAGCTTTACTTCAGGGCCTACTGGGATGCCCCTATGAAAGACGATTGCAGCCATTGTGCAGATTTCGGCATGGTGAGCGAGATCTATAGGGATACGTGGCTTTTAGAGGGCAAGGACGATTTAAAGGCATATTTGGGCCGCATGTACGACAAAGCTACCAAATATGACCGCGAGTACAGAAAAGCACACCCATAAGCTGGGACTGACGCCAGAGCCATACGCAAAGCTAAAGAATAGATGACGCGCATTTCCCTTGAGGATCGCCACTGGGCGTCGATGTGAAGTTGGATCAGGAGCTGCTGCGCCACGCCAACATCCGTATCGCGTTCGATATCTGAGCTCAGGCTGTCTTGTCAGAAAATGCGCTGGCGAACGCTGAGACGATCGCGCCTTGCTGTGTGCACCCCTGACCTGCCCCCCTGGATCCGCACAGAAGCGACTAGGATTTCTTGAAGCGGGAGGGGACGAGATGGGCAAGGGCAGGCATAGGGAGGCGCAGATCATCGCAGCGCTGAAGCAAGTAGAAGCAGGCCGCACGGTGGATGATGTAGCCCGCGAGTGCGGGGTGAGCGAGGCAACGATCTACGCATGGAAGGCCAAATACGGTGGCCTGGAAGTGAGCGAGGCCCAGCGGTTGCGATCGCTGGAAGATGAGAACTCGCGTCTGAAGCGCCTTGTAGCGGACCTCAGTTTGGACAAGGAGATGCTGAAGGCGGTGATTTCAAAAACGGCCTCAGCTCGTAGACCGGAGGACGGACGCTAACTGGCTTCGCATGCAGTATGGGGCCAGTGAGCGCCGGGTGTGCGGGCTGATGGGGATTGCGGTATCGACTCATCGGTATCGATCGCGGCGATGGGATGAGTCGTTGCGAGAGAAGCTGGTGCGGCTGGCGAGAGAAAAGCCGCGCTATGGATATCGGAGATTGCAAGTGCTGGTGGAACGTGCGGGCGAGCGAGTGAACCATAAGCGACTATGGCGGGTGTATCGCGAGGCGGGGCTGTGCCTGAAGCGTAAGAAGCGCCGGCACTGTATACGCGTGGGATCGCCGCGGCCAACGCTGACCGGAGCCAACCAGGAGTGGGCACTCGACTTCGCGCACGATGTGTTGGCTGCTGGTCGCAACATCCACATACTCAGTGTGGTCGATGCCTTCACGCGGGAGTGTCTCGCGCTGGAGGTGGACACGGGCTTTGCCAGCCGGCGCGTGACGCGAGTGCTCGATGAGATCATCGCTCGTCGCGGATGTCCGCAAGCCATCCGCTGTGACAACGGGCCGGAACTGACGAGTCGCCACTTCCTCGCTTGGGCTCTGGAGTGGAAGGTCGAGCTGCGACATATCCAGCCAGGCAAGCCCACCCAGAACGCACACGTGGAGAGCTTCCACGGCCGCTTGCGTGAAGAGTGCTTGCGGGTAAGCTGGTTCACGAACCTGTTCGACGCGCGAAGGAAAGTCGCTGACTGGAAGGTCGATTACAACGAACAACGGCCACACCGCAGCCTCGGCTACAGAACGCCCGCCGAGTTTGCACGTGTGGCACTAACCCCGAGCTATGGAAAAGACGTGCGCTCCGCCCACTTTGAAAACACCCACCGTGTTTTCAACTTTCCCACAGCTCCGGCTACGGGCTAAATTTACTGAATCACCTGAACGGAACTAGGGGGCAGGTCAGTAGGAGTTGCAGGTGTGATGGATGCTCCATGCCCCCTGCCGAGCCGTGAGGAGCAGGACGAAATCGTCCGAATTATTGACGAGGCTTTCGAACGAATGTCATCGATAAAGCTTGAGGCGGAATGTGCCCTTGCGCTCATCGATCGGCTAAAACAGGCAACACTCGAGATAGCATTTTACGGGGAGCTTTCGACAGAAATGCAGACGCGCAAAGCACAGAAGGTGGCGTCATAGTGTCAACACCGAATCCATTCTCGGCAGCAGACAGTGCCCTTGGATATCTCTATCAGGTGCGTGTTGCTCTCTTGTGGGCTCTCCGCCGTCTGAAAATCGACAACGATTTCATGATCTCCCTTGAAACACTGGACGATGTTGCGTTTGAGACGAGGGGAGGAACACCGGACGAGCTGCTCCAGACAAAACACCATCGAAACCGTGAGGCAAATCTCACCGACGCAAGTGAAGATCTCTGGAAATCGCTACGCGTCTGGTTTGAGGGCTATGCCGCGCGAACGATCCCAGCTGGAACAGCACTGCATCTTCTGACGACTTCGAATGCTCCCACAGGATCCATTGCATACTATCTGCGCACCGGCTTGGGTCGTGACGTCAGTGCCGCGATGCGAAGCCTGGCGGCAACAGCACAATCGTCGAAGAGCGTATCAAACGCGCCTGCTTATTTTGCTTTCTTGAACACATCGGTCAAAGAGCGCAGAGCTTTGATCGAAAACATAACAATCATCGACGGGGCTCCGACGATTTCCTCTCTAGACGCCGACCTCAAAACAGAGGTGTTTTGGGCCGTCGATCGCAAATTTCACGATACGTTCCTGGAGCGCCTCGAAGGTTGGTGGTTACGGCGAACCTTGAAGCAGCTTGTATCTGCCTCTTTAACAGACCGCATTTTGGCTTTTGAGATCGACGCTCATATGTCAGATTTGCGCGAGCAATTCAAACAGGACTCGCTCCCGATTGATGATGACCTTTTGACTTTCGATCTGGATGAAGCGACACAAACCGCTCACGCAGCCTCGAAGTTTGTTTATCAGCTCGAAATCATCGCGGCCGGCAAGCGACGTATTGCCGCTGCGGTAAAGGACTACTATCGCGCCTTCGAGCAACGATCACGGTGGCTTCGCGATGATCTGGTTCTTGTCGGAGATCTGACCCAATACGAACGTCGTTTAGTTGAGGAATGGGAGCTGATCTTCTTCAGCGTTCAAGATGAACTAGGCAAAGACGCTGCGGAAGAAGAACAGCAAAAGGCGGCGCGCCAGGTGTTGCGTTGGGCAGAAAGTACGTCAATCCCAATTAGAGCGGGTGTAACCGAGCCCTTCATTACTCGCGGTTCGCTACACATGATGGCTGACGAAGTGCGCCTCGGTTGGCATCCTCAGTTTCAAGAACGGCTCGCAGCGCTGCTCCAGGGTAACGGAGGCAAAGTATGAGTCGATATACGCGTCGCCCCTCGGAGGAACGCGCTCTCCTCAATCCGAGCTTTTGTAGCTGTTTAATTTGGCAAGCGGCCTCAGGTCATAGGGAGGCTTCTCAGCAGCCTCTGCCATTCGAGCTTTCGTTTTTGATCTTACCGATTGTTCTTCACCGAGCAACGCGCGATGCACTTCCAGCGAGTGTTAGAACGTCCCTCGCAGTATGGATGACTGACAATCCGTTGGCCAGATCGCGGGTAGCGGACCGCGCTCAAATATTGGTTCAATTTACAAAGGACGCATTAATGTTTGGAGGGCTTCACGGCATGTTGGCATTTCAGGCCGGAGCCCTAACGGCAAATCCTGATTGGAAAAAGGCTATTACGGCTGAGATCAAAGACTCGACCGAAGAAGTACGCTTCTGCATGAAGCGTGCTGAATTCGTTGGCAAATGGCTGGGCAGCGCAGGGAGTTCCGGTACTGTTATGTCCATCTTTGGGGTACGGCCATGAGTATGCAACTTCTGAGCATCGTTCTCTATAGCCACGACGGCCAAAAAAGAATTGTGAAGCTTTCTCCAGGCCTCGTTAATGTCATAACCGGCGCTTCAAAAACGGGAAAGTCGGCGCTGATCGATGTCGTTGACTATTGCTATGGCAGCGACAAATGCGAAGTGCCGGAAGGTCCAATTAGGCGCGCTGTTTCATGGTTTGGCCTTCACATGCAACTGGATTCGGGACAGGCCTTCGTGGCACGGCGATGCCCCGATGGCCGCGCTGCATCTAGTGAGGACTGTTTTGTCGAAGTAGGAACTTCGATCGTCATACCTGAAAGGACAAGTCTTAAGCAAACGACAAACACGAAGGGCTTATGCGCTCTATTGTCGGGATGGTGTGGTATCGCGGACAATCTCCATGAACCGCCACCCGGACAAACACGTCTTCCACTAAGCGCAAGCATCCGGCATGCGCTCGCCTTATGTTTTCAGCCTCAAGACGAAATCATCAGGCGGCAGCAATTGTTTCATGGGGCAGGCGACAATTTTTTTGCCCAAGCACTCAAGGACACTTTGCCTTATTTTCTAGGTGCCGTCGATAACGACTATGTTCAGAAACGGGAGCAACTTCGCCGAATTCGTGAGCAACTACGGTCTCTGGAGCGAAAGCTCGCCGAAATGGCCGCCATCCGCGGCGGCGGGGCCGGCAAGGCGGATGACCTCTTGGCACAAGCCAGAGATGCTGGGCTGTCGACATCAATCGCAGGTAATTGGGAAGAGACGATCAGAGCGCTTAGACAGATAGCCTCAACGCCACTTGCTGATGTTGAGGCCACGGCTGCTGCTGGTACGGAGTTATCTCGGCTTGCTACCGAGCGGTCAAAAATTCTCGAAGAACAACGGCGAATACGCGATGAAATTCAGGTGGTTCGCTCATTTGAACAGGACGGAAAGGGGTTCTCCAGAGAAGCGACGGAGCAGAGAGCCCGCCTAAAGACCATTGGTATCTTCGACGGCTCAGATCAAGGGCACATCTGCCCGCTTTGCTCCCAAAGCCTCGATGCCAAGTCGGACGTACCGGTCGTAGTTGAAATACGAACAGCGTTCGATTCTTTATCGTCTCGATTGGACTCGGTAGTACGGGCAACTCCTCAGATCGAAAGAGCGGTCGCAGAACTTGATGAAAAGCTGCGCGTGATACAGGAAAGGCTCACCAAAAATCGGTCCGAAATGGAAGCCGTTCGATCTGCGGATGAACGCGTCGCCGTTACGCAGGATGACGCGACAAAGAGAGTGCATATTTTGGGTCGCATCAGTCTGTACTTAGAGAGCCAACCGGATCTTCCTGACACGAGTGCTATGGAACAAGAGGCGGAGCGTCTACGCGCACAAGCAACTGCTCTTGAGGCGGAGTTGAGCAGCGAACGCGTCCGCGAACGATTGGACTCGGTTACATCGATTTTGAGTCAACGCATGACGGAGTGGGCGCGGCAACTTGAACTGGAACACTCTAAATATCCGCTCCGATTTGACCTCAAGAATTTGACAATCGTCGCCGATACCAGTGATGGACCAGTGCCGATGGCTCGGATGGGAAGCGGGGAGAATTGGGTAGGCTACCATCTAATCGCCCATTTGGCATTGCACCAATGGTTTGTTGAACGGAAACTACCAGTACCGAATTTCCTGTTTCTCGATCAGCCGTCGCAAGTTTACTTTCCATCCGAGAAAGATGTGGACGGCTCGCTCTCTGTCGTTGCAGAAGACGATCGAGCGGCAGTATCGAGGATGTTTCAGTTAATTTTTGAAGCCGTACAAGCAGTAAACCCTGGGTTACAGGTAGTCATTACGGAGCACGCAGACATCAACGAAGACTGGTATCAGAACGCCGTAAAAGAGAGATGGCGTGGTGGACTGAAACTCGTTCCTGAAGAATGGCCTCGCGCTCAATGAGCGAATGTCTAAGGGTTCAACCTGCGTGAAAATCGGACGCGGAACCACAGGGAAGCCGCAATCAGAAATAGGAGTCGAGGCGAACGGAATCCGAGAAGGTGTCGAAAAGCGTCTGATCCTCCAATAGGCGCAGGAGGGTCAGACGCAGAGCTATCTCTGTCTGTTCGATCAACTGGTAGGCGTGCCCGGATTCAAGCGGGTGCCCGTTAATAGAAAGCCACGCGGTGTTAGCGATTGGAAGGCCGTGCGCGAATGCGTTCCGCAGCTTAAAAATATCGCGGCTGACCTTTCCAAGTTCCATGTGTGTACGGGTCGTTTGGTGTGCCGGGATTGACACCGTATCGGCTTCGTACAGTTTCAATGTCGATCCAAGGAGCACTCCCATTCGTCGCGTGATTTCCCCTGATCCCTGCTTCTTACGGTCGAGCTTTGAAGCAAACAAACAGTCAAGCCCCGCCGCCCAGAGAAACTGGTTCGGGGTCGTGGGAGTAATTGAATAGCCTTGGCAGAAGAGCAGCACTGCGCGGTGAATTGGAAGCAATGGGTGATCCCAGGAACCGTGCGCCGGATCGAGAGCCTTCGACAGTCGCGGCAGGAGACCTACCGCGCGATGTATATCGGCTTCGGTGATTACGTTGTGCTGTTGATACTGAAGATAAGGTTCCGGAAAGGAACGGTCGAGGTCGGAAACAGGATGGCCGGCCATTTCGATCAAGTTGTCTTCATCGAGCTGGAGCCATAAGACCAAGAAAACCGGCGTTGGCTTCACCATCTGAACTGCAATTGCCACTGTTTCAAGCTGGTGTCGAACTGTAGTGTCGGCGACGCGTCCGGGGTCATACTCGCACGCTAGTGCAATCGAGTTCCTCTCGATGCTTTCGACAACAGTTTGACGCAAATGGACCCGCCCGGCTTCAGCGGCGATCTGGGGCGGCAGCGACAGAACCACCGCAGGATTACCGGGCAGCACAATTGGGCCGTCTTTGACAATCCTCTCCTTCAACTCATCAGAGCAATTGACTAGGAAAATTAGCTGCGTCTTGGTCATCTGGAATTCGATTATAGGACCTTCAACGAGCGTGTGCCCCAATGAGAATTGTGCGCTCTAACACTCCGGAGAACGGGCAGTCATCAGCGCATCAGGATCTTGGCCGTGATGATTGCTGGGTCGTTCTGGTAGCCGCTCTTCGGCGTTGCAAGCGCCTCGATTTTGCGCTTGATATCCTCGGGCGACCAAAAGACCCAACCTTTCTCTTTCATGAACTCACGCATTTGCTCACTTTGCTTTTGGTAGACCTTGCCCGCCGCAAGACCGAGGGTCACTTTTGTGTCTGAATTCGCCATGCCGTGAGCGATAAGGTTTTGCAGCAACTTCGACAAAACGACCGAACGATAGTTGTGTGAGGTGAAGAGCTTGTACCGTCCTTCTTGTACCTCGTGTTCCTTTTGTAAGTCTGCGAGTTTGACGCCCGGCGAATCGAGGAAAGACTTTGCCTCAAAAGCGATGACTTCATTTCTGGAGAAATCGAGCGCAAGCAGGTCGATTTCCGGACGTGGGATTGAGTGCTTTCCGACTTGGCGCTTTTCTTCCTTTGTCACGGCAATCTTGAAAGACCTACGCACCCAGTAGTGGTCTGCCTCAAGCAGGGTGGAAATAATGCTTTCGAAGTGGTCCATTGTTTGCTCCGTGCTCGGTTCGTCAACGCTATTTGGCAGTCAGCCGCGCCTGAGATGCCAGACGTGAAATCGTAAGCGGATAACGGCTCTTTAGCTCTTTTGCTTTTGCGAAACCCAGAGGCCAATCACGTCATTCACGTCGTTATAAGTCATATCTAATTCGATCATCGGTGCTTCGTCACTTAAATCGAAGCCTAAGCCTTTCAAGCCCTCGGCATACCGTTCCTTCAGTAGCGTCACAACCATGTTGATGTCGAGTTGAATGCGAATTTCCATAATGGATGTCCTTGTTGAAGGGTATCGCTCCCCTGCTTGACTTCTAACCCGATAAAATGCATTATCGCGTTTAAACAACACGGGCAGGGCCATGAATTCGGGGCTGATTTCGGGTTCAAGAGCACCCTTGGCACCGGCCAGCGGCCAGGTATGGGGACCTTGCCGCAGGGCCGCCCGAGCTCGAATAACTCGCCAACATGGCCAATACCAAACCCCACTCTATGCAGTAGACGTCTCCTTTTGCTGCTTCGCCCGTCTGACCGCATCCGTTGGCTGCGGTACCGTGACCACGGCCAGCTTATGGCCCGGCCGATATCGCCACAGTGCACTATCGGCCAGTCGGGCCGATGCCTCGATTACTGGCGCTAGCGGTTTGATACTTCGGTCTCATAATTATTCTGTTGACCAGAGTTCGGTTGATTCGCGTCAACTGTATCGTTTTCCGCTGGAGGGCCGACGTGACGGACCACAATCAATCACCCGCCGAAACGGGCAAGGCGTCGCGCCTCAGGCGCTGGCTAAAAAACATCCCCCTCATAACAAGTGCTGTCTCCGCCGTGCTTGCTCTCATTCCCAAACTGGGGAGTGTTTTCGGTCCGTTCGATTACACCGGTGAAGTGTTGCTTGGCATTTGCGCCCTCGGGATCATAGTCTTCGCCATAGGAATGATTCGGGAGGAGTCCCATGGGAACAAGTCACTGACCGCTCTGTCATCCCGGCGCACAATCGGCATTGTATTGATAGTGGCGAGCCCAATAATCGCTCTCGTCCTTTGGTATACCGTGTTGCGATTGCCGTCACAGGTGACAGCTGAGGTAAAAACCTATGTCCTACTAGGAGATACAGAATTTAAGTTGAACAACGCTGATGGCGCGATCGAGTATTACAACAAAGCCTTGGCGTTGGCTCCCCGTAAAGCATCGGTTCGAGCAAAACTGAAAATCGCAGAAGATGAGCAAAAGCGCGATAAAGGAGAATAAAAATGAGCCGACTTCGCTTCATTATTCACGATTCACTTAGGTGTTGTTTGATCTTTGGGATGGCAATGTTGCTGCATCCGTTTTCTCATGCTCAGGCGAAGCCTTTAACCGAAAGCCAATTGAAAGACATTTCAAATGGAGAGCTGAGGTCAAATACGCAAGGTCTTCTTGATCTCATCGAGGCACACGGCGTTGACTTCATTCCGACCAGCACATTCCTAGCAAGTCTTTCAATCGGGCCGGAAGTAAAGCAGGCCATCCTTGAGAAAGCCGGAAGACAGATGAGGATCAGAGTGTGCAAGTTCGCGAGCGACGATCAAGCTCTGGCGACATCCTTTGCCGAATCAATGCGAGAGGAGGTGAGAACCAGAAAGGGTGTCCCAATTCCCCCATTCCGTTGGATTCCGCTTGATGACACACTCGGACCCACCGAGGATTGCGAGCAGAATGGGAAGCAAGGTTTGCTATACATATTGCTTGAAGGATCGATGACAAAAACGCCATCGCGCTACTCCCTCAAGCTCCACGTGATAAGTTTAAGCCCTTCGGGCGATAAACATCCTATTCCGAACAGTAGGGATGTCCCACCTCAGGATTTCACCCGAGCGACGCTAAATAGCAAAGCGGCTGAGGCCGTCGACTGGGGAATAAAGACTCTGCAGCTCTATGCTGAACAATGAACAGGCGCGTTGATTGGCGCAAGCACATTGTCCTAGTGTCTCCGTGGCAACCTTTGGCCGGTTTAGAGTGCCGCGGAGATGACATGTATAACTCGGTGGCGGGTGGATATCTGATCTTCAGAGGAAAATGGCCGGTTTCCTTTCTACTATTTTGCGCTTTGAATCGAATCGCTAGCAATTCCATGCGATCGTCACAAGGCTAAGCCCAGTCCAGTGGCCGGCGTGTTCTTTATAGACGGGGCCCAATAAAAACAACGGCCGCGACGATTGCTGGCGGATGCCGCCGAGACCGTGTTCGGCGGGAACGATCTCGACGGTATTGCGCAAGAGAGCTGCCTTGGCGACGGGATCGTCGGTCGCCTCGGTCATGAGCTCGCGATCGGGGCGAAAGACCTGATTCCATTGCGCGGCAACCGCTTGGCGGCGGTCCGCGGGGACGCGAGCCACCAACGACAGCGAGAAAATGCCGGGCTGGTCCAGCCATGATCGATCAAGGTGGACACCGTGTCCGAGCGAATCGAAGGCGACACCGAGATTTCCGGCTTGCGCCTCGAGCGGCAACCAAAAGTCCGGCGCGTAGCCGGTGATCATGCCGGCGAAGCGGCGATCGGCCACACCCACAACCACTGCGGGCACTCCGTTGAGACGGATATGGCGTCCGACCGCCTGCGGCGCTGAACCGAAATAGTTCCGCGCGAAGTCGTAGCGCACCACCGCAGGCCATTCGCTATGGTTCGCATTCGCATCCGCTGGGACAAAGAGCCTGCCGGCGGCGGGCGGAACACCGAGCACGCCGAAGTAATTCTCGGAGACGAGCTCGTACCTTGCTTGCTGCGTATCGTTGGCTGCGAGCTGCAGAATGGCTTCTTCAAAGCCGGTACGAGCCGCCAGCGGCGCATCGTTCGAAGTCCCGGCGCGCAGCCGATGATACGCGTCATAGGAGACCATCCATGCCTCGTCGAAGGGAGTCTTCGCGGCTTGGACCGCTACGACATCTTCCGGATGCTCGATAGGCAATTTGGCGAGGATAATGCTGTGGAGCAACTGAAAGACTGCGAGATTTGCGCCGATTCCAAGTGCAAGAGTGAGCAACACCATGATCGTGAAGCCGGGTGAGCGCTGCAGCCGGTGCAGCGCGTAACGGGCATCATGGATTGCGTGCTCAAACCACAGCCATCCCCACCGCTCTCGCGTCACATCTTCAATCAACGCCACATTCCCAAGCTCCTTCAGAGCTCCGGCACGCGCCTCGCCGGGGCTTTCCCCACTCGCGATCCGGTCTTCGACGGCCATGCGAAGGTGAGATTCGAGCTCTTCGGAGAGTTCCTGCTTCCTGCCGCTCCAAGATTGCAGCTTTGGAAACCAGCGCATCACGCCTGCACTCCATCAGCCTTCATGACGTCGCCGATGCTCGCACCAATTCCAACCATCGCCGGTGATCCAGGGCCGGCTGCTTTTTTCCGAGCGGCGTCAGCTGATAGAGCTTTGCGCGCTGCCTGCTTTCAGTCACCTTCCACTCCGACCTCACCCACTTTCGCCGCTCCAGGCGGTGCAGCGCTGGATAAAGAGACCCGGTTTCGACCGACAACGCTTCGCTTGATCTGCTTCGAATAATCTGCGCGATGCCATAACCGTGCATCGGTTGTTGTTGGATTGCCCGCAGAATCAGCATATCCAATGTTCCCCTGCAGCAGCTCGATTCGATTCTGATACTTTTCGGAGTCTTTCATCGTGGGAGTAGCCATTCTACGTCCATGGCTGAAGGCTGTCTACGCCCTGCGGGGGACAACGCGCCGGGCTTCGTGTTTTGCCTTTCAAGCTGCCGCGGTGGTGGGCAGTGCAGATGTGATTGTGGACCTGGCGGACCGAAGCAACGAGCATGGTGTCTGCCCCACTTAGGGTCTGGCGTGACACATCGAGAGGGAGAGTGGCTCCGGCTCAGGTAGAAGAGCTTCTTCGCTTCCCCGAGAAGTCAGTTCATAGAAGACGCGGTCCAGGAGAAGCTCGCCAGGGCATGCAGAAGTCCAACCATTAGACTCGTTTCATGAACAAGGGACGCTGCTTAGGTCTTATCGGTGGGCTTAGCACTGGGGCCGCCGTGCACTATTACGAGAGTTTCCCAATCAAGGCCCATCCACCTAGAACAAGAAGGAGACAATCCATGCGGATGGTAGTTCGAGTGTTGGCTATCCTGCTCATCGCAGGAGGAATCGTCTGGATACTACAAGGCATCAATGTACTGCCGGGAAGCTTCATGAGCGGGCAGATCCAGTGGGCTTACCGCGGCGCCATCGCGACTGTTGCCGGGCTGGTGGTCCTTCTAATCACATTTCGCCGCAAGCGGACTCGGTAACGCTGAGAGGCCGTCGAGACAGGGGACTGGCCGAAGCAGAGAGACAGCTTGCCGGGAAGACGGCCAGTTACAAGAGAGATCTACCATCGAAGCGATGTCAATCAGATCCCAATCTGTGACACAACATGCGATAGGATATCGAGCTTTGGAGCTCACGAGCCTCACTCTCGCCCTCTGCAAGCGGGACGGTGTCGATGCGATCATTCTCGCGGGCACTGACTGACCTCGCATCGCTCTTCAACGATAGAAACATCGAGTTCCCCTATATCGATTGCGCGGCGTTGCATTTAATCATTCAAGGCGAGGCTCGGCGGAAGGGCTCTGAGTTGGCCTGAGATGCCCTACCTTTGCTAGGCGCTTTCCAGGTAGTCGCGAGCTTACATCGAAAACGCTCGGCCAAGAAGATGTGGGAAGCTGCGGCAGTGATCGAGCGATAGTTGAGGGGGAAAGAGTGAGCCTGGCAACCTTTTCAAGATCCGTTACAAAAGTGAAGTACACACTTTTTCTCTTTTAACGGCTTCCGCGTGTCACCCTCTTTCGACTTCGCGGTTCGCGTGAGTTCTACGCCCAACGTCAAACTTGATTCATTGTTGGCTCGCTCTAAGAGGTGCGGAGCACGGCTCGACATCGGGAATGGATACCACCAAGTTCTGCGACCGGCGCGGTTGCAACCCTGATACATTGTCGAGTTTTTTGCGAGCTAATTGAACCAATCCAACTTGCAATCTCGCAGCGAGTGCTACGGGCCTGCGTTCGACGACGGGTCATTGATCCAGGCTTTGCGTTCCACAATCGCACGCTCCAGCGCATCCCTCACCGCTATCTGCAGAAAATCCTTGATGTGATTGGCATTCACTTCCGTCTCGCCCAGATGATTCCCTATGGCTGCCAGCTCTTCATTACTGAATTCCCAGCTGCAATCGACTTTCATAAAGCCTCTTCCGCACAATCTTAACGACTGTCAAGATGGCTGAAAATCGATTACGGGTTGTATGCGCACGACTCAACTCCCCCGGCTTGTAAACCCAAACCATGGAGGCAACATGGCTCAAGCCCAAGGACTCATGCGAACGATCGCGGCCGTTCAGGCAGCTCGCCTTCGAAAGCAGGCCAAGCGTAACCACAACCTACGCGGCAGCTGCATCGGATGCGGCGTGCGCGACAAAGGCGATCAGGCTCTGCCTTGAAAATCCTCATCTGGGTCTAAGTATTCGCCGCGATCAAATGCGCCATTCTCACGCTTGCTCTCGCGGGTCCGCAGTAGATCCGCATGCTTTGGAGCAAACACATATTCTTCCAGGAACCGGATCCGATGGAGTGGCCAGCGACGAGTGATCAAAAGGCTCCGGTGTTCTTTGCAGAACTTCTGCAGCGCCCCAAACTCTATTGAATATATTGGTTTGCCCGAACGCGTTTGTTCACGCTTTGCCTGCAGAAGACCCTGCTCGATCCAATTCATGACCTTGCTGTATCGCACGCCAAAATGTGAGCAGAGCTGGCGCAAGCTAAGTAAATCTTTGCCGCAGTGGGTGAAGCCCCGGCGATGGATCAGGTTGTACAGGGTCTTGGCTTCACAATGGAAGCGTTGGGACGCGGCCCGTACGCCGTGGTCTGAGACATATTCGATGATCGACTCAACAGTAGTCGGATCGAACGTTCGCCTAAACCCGGACCCAGGTCTCTCGACGCCGTGTTTTTTCAAGAACCGCCAGCAGGCAGCTTGGTCATAACCGGTCAGAGCTATCAGCTCTTCGCATAGCCGGACCGGATGTTGCGTTTTCTGCGCAATGTTCACCGCCTCCACAGGCCACAGGTATTTTCTCGGTTTTTTAGGAGGCACTTCATCTCTTGTGCTCATACCGCACCTCAGTCTTCCATATTCACAAAACACCGCAGAAATGAAGAGACAGATAAGCATTTTTCTGTAACTTTTTGGGCCAACGTGCCCATTTACGTGCAGGTCTTCGGAGATTTGTGGCATTCGATAAAGGAAAAATTCGTAATGACTCGGGCTGACAGCGCTCGTTCAATTGGGTTACAATCGCGCCATTCATTTTCGCGAACGTCAGCGCCTTGCTGTTGATCGAACGACTGAATGCTTCGCACATAAAGCAAGAACCTTCCCCTCCCGCCTCAGGCTGCTTGTTTTCACCATCCGCGATTGTTAGGACGATGGCATGCGTCACGATGCATCAACCCGAATGCTGCCTCTATTAAGAGAAGCGCGTCGAGATGGACGATTTTTGACACCCCCACCGCAATTTTTTTCTTGTTTTGTGTTGGGCTCATGAAGAGGCGTGAACTCCATCTGATCGATGCGAACGGCGATCCAGTGTCGTCCGCTATTCGCTCTGCCGTCGAGGCTACATTCGATTACTCGGTGGCTGAACACCCCGAGATCGACCGTGCCATTTTGGCGAACATGGCTGAACAGGTCGCGGTGAGCATGGAGGAGAATAAGGAGTCCATTGCTTCTGTTCGCCGTTACGCTTATGCTGCCATGCGAGGCAAGGTTCGCGATTGGCTACGGACCAAGGAAGCAACGGAACTTGCTGTTGGGCTTGGCCCGGAACTTGATAAGTGTGCGCGCGCGAGTTATTCGTTCCAGGGCGAGGTCGATCGTAAGATTCTGTTCGAGCAAATGCGTTCAAGGTTAAGTGAGCGCGACCGCCAGATTCTTCTCTTGTTACAGTCACATGCGGGTCCGGCTGACATCGCAACGGAATTGGAGATAAATTATCAAGCAGCAGCCAAGGCAAAAGAGCGTGTGCTTCAGCGCCTCGCAGAATGCGTCCATGCTGCGAGAAAGGAAAAGCCTCGGCGGTACGCCCGTGTGAAGGACCTGACAAAAGAATGGATCTGATCAAAGAATTCTTTTTAGAGGCGTTTCCGAATCCGGAGCGCGTCGATTGCCCCCCTGAAGAGACTCTGGTGGCTCTTGCCGAAGAACGGCTTCTGCCCGGCGATCCCACGCGCCTCCACGTTGCTTCCTGCTCTGAGTGTTATGCCGAATATCGAGGTTACTGTCTGGAGTTTCAGAACAAACTCCAGGCAGGTTTCGAAATCGGAAAGAAAGAACCTTCGATGAAATGGTCGAGCATCGCTGCCGATCTCCGCACTGAGGTCCCAACCAGGCCGAAGCTGTTGCAAGGCGTTCGGTTATGGTTCACGGCATTCAGGCGCCGATATTCGCGCTGATGAAGTGACGAACGGCCGCTTCAGAGTGACGTTTTGTAACCCCTTTGTTTTTAGCGAGATATTCACTCTTCTGGGGGCTCGGTGGATGTCACTCCACAAATTTTCTTGTTCATGTGGATGAGTCAGCCTTTACGCTCTTGGTAAGCGCGCCTGTGCGCTTTCAGGAGAGTCTATGAAAAGAATCGCCCTTTTAGCAGCCGTTGCTTCCCTGGCCACAGTATCTGCTTCAGCGTCAGTGCATGGTGGTGGAAACCCTCCGCCGCCACGAAGCATTATTTCAGATAAAAGCACGGCTTTACCACAGACTGTACACGGTGGCGGCAATCCACATCCGCCCGGATATCTCACACCGATGTAAGGAAGACGGCGGCCAGTCTCCGAAGCAGACGACGTTCCTGCTCGATGGTTCCCAAGGGCTGGAATAGGAGAGAATAGAAGCCGCAGAGCGGCATGAATTTAACTACTCTCGAAGACGTCGTGTGGGCATTGAGCTTTCTTGTGAATGCCTGCCTCTTGCTCGTTCTCGTTGTCAAACAACGGTGGAGGGAGTTTCCGTTTTTTACGGCCTGGATAACTTTTCAGGTCCTGCTGACGATTGCACTGTTTACCATATATCGGCAGGGCTCTGCAAAACTCTACAGCGAAGTCTATTGGTCAACCGGCATTCTCGATTTTTTGCTGCAGATTTGCGTTGTGATAGAGATAGCGCGAATTGTCCTCCGTTCCAGAGGCTCCTGGATTCACGATTCCCGCAAGCGCTTTATCTTCTTTGCGGTGCTGGGTACCCTGTTCGCAGCGGCCGCCACTTTCATCATGCATCCTTCGGCCCACACCTCCATCGAGGTGTGGGAAATGCGCGCGGATCTCTTTACCAGCCTGATGTTCTGCGAGGTATTTCTCGCCATGATGGGATCCGCGAACCGTCTTCGCCTTCAGTGGAACACGCACGTGATGGGTCTGGGTGAGGGTTTGCTTGCCTGGGCGAGTGTTGCGGTGATTATCGATGCATTGCACGCTTTCCTGGGTAGATATCGCTGGTATGCGGATCTGGAAGACTTGCGAAGCATTGTCTGGATTGGTGCTGGCATGTATTGGATCATTGTGTTTTGGCGGCCGCAAAAGGAAAAGCCTCCATTATCTCCGGAAATGCAGAAGTATCTCGTTGACCTTCATAGCGGCGTTCAGTACCATCGTTCCGAAGTTGAGGAGAGCGCCTCGCGCCTTCGAAGATAAACCAATGCTGCCCCCACTGGTCCTTTGCACAGTTACGCTGGTTGTCCTCGGACGGATTTACTATCAGCACCGCCTCGCTCGCCGGCTTGATCAGTGTGACTGGAATGATCTGTGCAGGAAAATAGAAGAGATTCCCCTCCGTGCTCTGGCGCAGGTCGGGCAGGAATATTTGAATCCTCGCCCACATCAGATCGCTATCGAACCCTGGGATATCTGGATTGGCCTGGGGGGACTTGAAGGGATTCGCCGGATGCGTCGAAACGCGCGGGTGTTGATTGCGCTTGCCGCATACGCCGAACGCTGGAATTTCACAGAGAGCGTCATTGTAAGAGAGCGTATGCGACGGGATGCTCTGCATCTTCAGATAGCCACCTTGCAGATTTCCGCCCGTCTTTTTCTTGGAATCGGCCGGATACGATTCGCCTTTTACTTACAGGAATCGGCGGCGTCCTATCACCTGATGACCAAACGGCTGTTGGCGCTATATCAGACGAGCAATTCTGCTCTGTATCTTCAACTGGCCAGCGCATTGGGTGAAGGCTCCGCATAGCGCGAGTCTGCTTTCTTCCCTTCTCAGCTGACTTAGGTTCTGAATTCATTCGGCTCTTAGCGCCTTCACGGGCTCGGTTAGTGATGCGCGCAGCGCCGGGATGATGCATGCGAGGAGAGCAGCCAGAACCAGAATGCAACCGGCCAGAATAGAAGTCTTGGGATCGAGCGATGTAAGCACCCCCCAATGCGAACCGATCCTGTGCAGAGCATAATTCAGCCCTAGCCCCAAAAGTAGTCCGGCTCCCACGCTTACTCCTGATCGCAGAAGAACATCAACGAGGATATGGCGCCGCTGTGCTCCGAGGGCCAGCCGCACCCCAAACTCCGGGACACGTAGAGTTACGCCATAGGACACCACACTGTACAGTCCGACACCTGCCAGGACCAAAGCGAGGGTCGAAAAGATGCTGGAGAGTACGGCAACCAAATGGGCGCGGGCCCATTCCGGCTGCTGTTGGATTCGCTCACTCATGGAAACAACCGGAGACGAGATCTGTTGCCCGGGATTGACACCCGCAACCTGCCGGCGTACGGCCGTCTCGAGCCTCATCGGGTCCTCCTGGGAACGAACGAATATCTGCACCCAATCGATCATGTAGAGGGAATAAGGAAAGTAGATTTCCGGTTTAACGGGATCATCGAGTCCATTGTTGCGGGCATCGCCAACAATGCCGATGATCGGTGTCCAGTCATTGCTGCCGGCAACGGCGATCACTCCGGGGGGGTGATCCTTGAGCTCCGGTACGCGCACCCTGTGCCCGAGTGCATCTCCGTTTGGGAAATAACGTTTCGCGAAGGCTTCGTTCACAACGGCAAGCCGTGCTCCGCGGCTGGTTTCTGTCTCGTCCCACAACCTTCCCTGAAGAAGTGAAATTCCCAATGCGTGGAAGTACTCTGAATCAGCAAAGTTCACATTGAACGTTTGAGAACCTGATGTTTGGCCGGCGACTTCCCCATGGAAGTCCCAGTCGCTGTAAGGAGGACCGATGACGCCAAGCGATGCCGAGGAAACGCCCGGCGTTTGCGCGACACGATCCCGCACCTGGCGGAGATAATTGGAGCGCGCTTCCCACGTGGCGTAGCTCGAAGTATGAACGGGTATCGAAAAGTCCGCCAGGTGGCTGGGATCATAGCCAAGGTCCGTATGCAGCAGGGTTCGAAAATTCTCCACCGTCTCGATGGCCACAGAAAGCAGCAACATCGCAATGGCAACTTGTCCGGCAATCAGGGCAAAATATAACCGCTTCCCGGTGACACTGCCGGCAACCTTCCGAGAACTCGTCTGTAAAACCTCGCGGATATCCCGCTTCGCCAGCTGTAATGCTGGAATTATTCCGAAGATGCCGCTGGTGGCAATGGCAAGACAGCCGCTGAAGAGAAGGACAGGAACATTGACTGAGATATCAAGGCCGTTTGGAAAGAGCTGCCAGGGAAGCAACGTCGTGGCATATTTTGTGGCCTGGTAGGCAAAAATAACTCCCAGCGCCGCACCCAGAAGACCAAGAAGGAAACTCTCTGTGAGCAGTTGTCGCATGATGCGTTGGGAACTCGCGCCTACGGCCGCTCTTACCGCGATTTCCTGTTGCCGCGCCGCGGTGCGCGCCAGCAGCAGGATAGAAACATTCAGGCAGCCGATCACCAGCAGCAGCAAGACGCCGCCGAACACCATGTAGATGGCTCTGCCCAGGGAACGCTGAAAGCGTTCCCCGATGCTGTGGACTTCGACACTCGTTTGTTCCAGCAGCGGATGTTCCCGCAGCATCTCTTGAAAGATCGGCTGAACTTCCGCCGCGGCCTGCGCTTTGGTGTAGCCAGGTTTAACGCGCAGCACCGTCATGTAACTGAGAACAGACGAGTCTGTAGTATCGAGCGGGACATAGAGATCCGTGTCCCACCAGGTGAAGCTGCGCGGCATGACCCCAAGGATGGTATAGCTGCGGCCGCCGAGCCGCACTGCCTGCCCGACAATCGCCGGATTGCCGTTGAACCGCCGCTTCCAGTACTGATAGCTCAGAACCGCTACCGGCTCCGGAGCGCGTTCTGGCGGATCGTCGGAAGGCAGGAAGGTCCGTCCCAGCATCGCCGGCACGCCGAAAAAAGGAAAGGCATTTCCAGAAAGAAAGACGACATCGGTATCCAGCGGGATGTCGAAGGTAGTGTCGGCCAGATTCTGCTCATCCATTTCGACAACGTCCTCAATCGAACGCGCCGCGCGGAGCTGGCCTATTTGTTCCCGGTAGATATGCGGGGTTTCTTCTATGTCCAGCTTGTCATGGAAGTTGAATTCGATGATCCGCTCAGCATCTCGATAGGGAAAGGGATGGAGCAGTACGCGCTGAAGCACACTGAAAACCGTGACGCTGGCCGCTACCCCAAGCGTCAGGGAAAAAATCGCCGGAACGGAAAATCCCGGATGCTTCCACAGTTGTCGCAGACCAAAGCGAATGTCCTGGAGGGGGATCGACACGACGCCTCAGCTCGGAAATAAAATGCACCGCACGACTTCGCGTACTTAAATATAGCCGATCCAGGCAGAGCGATCGTTACCGTCGGCGTGCGTGTCTTCCGGTTATGCGTCCGGGCGGCGAGCCACTTGAAGCCTCTGTCTGTCAAATTCCCGCACTTGCTTGATCGCTTGATCAAGGATTCGAGTCTTGTCTGGCAGGCAAAAGCTGCCTTTGCCGAATTAGCTTTCGCGCGCAAACTGGGACATCTAAATAGCCCGTTGCGGTTCGATCTTTGGCGCCTTAAGTCTCCATGGGCGACAACTCCCATCTTGCATCCTTCGTCTTTGCCAAGGCGTGCGGTGATGCGAAGAAAAGTTGCGCCATTGCTTTTTCCCTGCGACCTCGAAATGCCACCCACCGTTGGCGGTTCTGCGGTTTTCTGCTCGTCTTTCTTTACAGGGCCTGCGAGCTCAGCAGTTTTTTTCGCCGCCTTCGACTTACTTCTCACCTCGTCCTGGGCTGCCTTCGCCGCAGCGGCCATCTCCTCTTTGGCACGGCTACGCCGCCGCAGAGGTGGTCGCCCCTGACGGTTCCCAGCACGACGACATGACAGTGGTGGTGCTACGCGTTCTACCCTGAAGACCAATCAAGGCCTTGTTCGAACAAGCCTCTGACAAACTCGCTTAAATCGATATGCCTCCGCTCCAAAGAGGCGATCGTTGGTTTGCTCCATCTCTAAGGTAGACGTCAGGCATCGGCTCGCCCATTGTGTGTAGGCGTGCTTTGCTCGAACTTCTCGACCAGCTTCGTCCACGATTCCAACCGCGTTTGGCACCGCGCGCAAATAGCCAGGTGCTTCGCTCGATCGGTCAAGAACAGGCTTCGGATGTCGAAAGCGAACCTCCGAATCTCGTCTTCAGAATAACAAGCAAAGTCTCTTTCCTCGAAGCTAGGGTGAATCGATTCGGCCTTGAGCAGATCCGCCTTATGCTTTGCCACCATGTCATCGAACTGGATATGCCGCGCCGGCGCATTCTTCCAAAGTGTGTCATCTGTGGCCCAAAGGTCCTCGAGCACCGCGCTCGCATTGAGTGCCAGATACCGAATGGCTTCCTCCCGCCCGTGGGAAGTTTTCCCCTGATCGACAAGTGCCGATGCCGCGATGTTCGCCAATCCCAGAATCTCATCGTCCGCGTAGGTATCCGCGTGATCGCGGAACTCGTTGATTTCCTCTCTCGCGATCGCGGCGAATTCCGAATTGCGATCTACGAGCCTCGCGACTTCGGAGGTCAGCGCCGGCATCTCGATCCAAGTTCCCGGTGCGGCCTCCCACGCCGGATGGTCGCAGGTATACATGCCCGGGTCAAAGATATCGACCAAGGAGTCTTTGCTGTCATCGGGTCCTCGAAACCGATTCAGCAGTTCCAGTAACCACGAGAGCTGTGCATCATTGAAGCAGCGAGCGGCGCTCTTGACGGATTCTTCGCGGTACACGTCAAAGCTCTCCATGAGTGAACTGGGGAGAATAAATTCATTCAATTGCACAATCATTTGACCAATCTCTGTGGCTGGGGTCTGCATGTCGGGCCTCCCTCTCCCCCTCGTGGGGCTTGTTTTCCCACGAAAGGGAAGGTCTGTCAAACTGGCCCAGAAATTCGCACTTATCGAGGAGTGAAACCACGCAAAATCCGGGTTTTGCCGTAAAACTCAACGATGAAATCCCCTTTCATTTGTTCTGTGACTGGCACGTCCCAGCAGAGCACTTCGACACTGCTTCTTCCCTGCCGTATCCGTGCCCATTTGTTTCTAACGATCACGATTTCGGCCATGCGTATGGAGAATGCAGGAGGGCGATTGCCCTCTCCGAACGGTTCGAGCAGAAGGAGCTGGTCAAAGAAGTGGCGGTTGGCAAATGACAATGGGAGCTCTGCTTCGGCGTGAAGTCTTTGGCTGCCTTCTCGCGCCATCGGTTCCATAGACTGAGCAAACTTCTCCCTGAATTCCTCGATACGGTCGATTGCCATCGTCAAACCGACCGCTTGAGCATGTCCTCCGAAGCGAAGAAACAGTTTCGCATGCAGTCGCAGAATTTCGACTAGGTCGATACCAGGGGCGCTTCTTCCTGATCCAACTACTATCCCAGGAGTTGTCGAGGGGACGAGCACGATGCTGGGTACCGCATACCTCTCGACGCATTTGCTCGCCAGTAGGCCTGCAATCCCTTTCGGGCTCGTCTCGCGATAAACCACTAAGCCAGCTGGAACGTTTGTTCCGACCGACTCCACGAGCTCTTCGAAATGCAGCTTGACGGTGCGTCGTCGTTCCTGGTTCAAATGATTGAGTCTGTCGACGCCCTGCCGAGCAGCCTCTTCGTCCAGCGCAGCCTCGAACACGGCCAGCGCCTCAGCCGGGTGGGTCATTCTGCCGGCGGCGTTGATGCGCGGGGCGACGCCGAAGGCCACGTCGCGGGAATCAGGTTGAGCGGGATCGGTACAAGCGCTCTTGAGCAACCGTTGCAGTCCTTTGTGTCTCGATCGAGAGAGTTCGACGAGACCCAGCCTGGCGAGAGTTCGAGTCCCATGCAGCAGCGGCACACAATCGGCGATCGAAGCGATTGCCGCATATGGACTGCAATAGGACAACAGACGCTCAATCTTCGTATCGTTCCAGCCCGCCTTCAGCGCGAGGGCCCAAGCAAACATCGCAGCCAGGCCCGCTCCGCAGAACGCATCCGACCATACTGCCGTTGTCTGTGCCTGTTCCTGAATGCGGTGGTGATCGATCACGACGACGTCGATCCCCAGCCGTTGCGTTAATCGTACGGCCGCCCGTGCGTTAATGCCGTTATCGACCGTGATAAGCAAGTCGGTTCCGGTGCACGAAAAACGATGGACTGTCGGTGAATTGAGGCCATAGCCCTCATCCCGGTGAGGCAGATAGGTTCTGGGTGCAGCACCTAAGCCAGTTAGTGCGCTGCGTAAGATGTGGGCTCCGAGGATTCCATCGCAATCGTAATCGCCATGGATCACGATGCGTTCGCGTCGCCGAACAGCGCAAAGAACGCGCGTCGCGGCTTGTTCCATCGACGGAATCGTGAAAGGATCAGGAAGATCGTTCCACGATGGCACCTTCAGGAAGGCGTCGATGTCCTCAATGCCGCGTCCGGCAAGCACTTCAAGTAATGGTTGACATAGAAACATCGCTCCCTCCAAAGAAAAACGCCCGATATTTGAATCGAGCGTGGCTGAAACATAAGGGCGTTCTTCTTAGTGATCCAACTAACCTGCATGGACCTCTGCCGTGACAGTTATACTCATGGTCGTAACCTATTGATTCTATGGGCATCGGTGGCACCGTAAGGCATCCTAAATCACTCAAAATCACATTTCCGTGCCGTCTTGCGTACCGTCAGATTGCGCCGCCCGTATCGTCACTGTACCGTCGCAGTCCTTATCTCCGAATCTCTAAGTCGACCCTCGGTATACGTTGAGAAATGCGGAATCCAATTACCTGCTCTTCATCGGTTGGGGATTTTATCGTCGTTTGTGGCCAGCGCAAAATGGTGCGTTCAGGCCGTCCCCGTCCCAAGTGGTTGCCTGCCTGGGGATGGATACCTTTTCTGTAGACGGTGGCTCTGAGGCCGGTTACCGTCAAGCGCCAACCTGCGTGTGAACCGGGCCAAGTCTATATATAATCCGTCGTAATTTCGTGCCGTTGTAGCTGAGTTTCAGTTGTTCCGTCTGGAGATGCTCCCGAATGCGCGAGGTTCCTGCTACGCCCGTGCTTTTGGTCTATGGCTCACGCGAGAGCCCGAGCGAAATCAGCCATTCTCCATACACGGTGGGCAGAATGCCTGGCAGCGATCTGCAACTCGAAGATGCGTTTATCTCACGCCAACATGCCGAGATCCTTTTTGAGGATGACTCCTTTTATGTAGTGGATCAGGATAGTAAGCAGGGAACTTTTCTCAACGGATCGCGTGTCACGCGACACAAGCTGTCCAAAAACGACGCCATTCACTTCGGCAAATTGGATGGGCCGTTGCTTCTCTTCGGTGTGCGGGCTACTGAGTCGAGGT
>Ga0210386_10000698_pt1 | contig 30845 bp, 25 predicted proteins | sample IncBWH32OmetaG_FD_160091 | JGI IMG/M metagenome (GOLD analysis project Ga0210386, IMG submission 160091) | Forest soil microbial communities from Barre Woods Harvard Forest LTER site, Petersham, Massachusetts, United States - Inc-BW-H-32-O ...
CGGCCTTGGAATTAATATAGTAAAAAGATATGTTGAACTAATGGGCGGAAACATCTCATTTAAAACAAAAGAAAATGAAGGAACTACTTTTAAAGTAACTATAGAAAAAACAGTATAATAAATTTAACATGAAAAAGATTTTGCTTATCGAAGACAATCCGGACATGCGTGACAACACAGCTGAAATTCTCGATCTGGCTAATTATGTTGTGGTTACCGCTGAGAACGGAAAGATTGGAGTTGACCTTGCAAAGCAGGAAAAACCAGATCTTATTATTTGTGATATTATGATGCCCGACCTTGATGGGTACGGTGTATTGCATATATTAAGCAAAGACCCAAAAACAGCCGGAGTGCCTTTTATTTTTTTGACAGCAAAAGCAGAAAAAAGTGATATGCGTAAAGGTATGAACCTTGGTGCAGATGATTATTTAATTAAGCCGTTTGATAAAATGGAGTTACTTAATGCGATTGAAACCCGGTTAAAACGTAGCGAATTCTTTAAAAAGAACTATACACGTGATTTAAGCGGATTAGTTGATTTTATTGAAACGGCTAGTAAATTTAGCTTACCCGGCACTATTTCAACCGATCACAAACTGAGAACCTGCCAGGCTAAAGGACAAATATATCATGAAGGCGATGAACCTAATACGGTATACTTTGTAAACAAAGGAAAAGTAAAATCATGGCGCATGAGTTCAGATGGAAAAGAATTGATAACCGGCATATATAGCAAAGGAGATTTTCTAGGCTTTAATGCAATATTGGAGGGAGGAAATTACCCTGATTCAGCTTCAGCAATGGAGGATTCTGAACTGGCGCTGATTCCAAGAAATGAGTTTCTTTCACTTGTATATTCAACACAGGAGGTTTCTGCACGTTTTATTAAAATGCTGGTGAATAATATTAATGAAAAGGAAGAGCAACTACTGAGCCTTGCTTATAACTCGGTAAGGGGCAGAGTGGCTGATGCATTACTTAAACTCCACAAAAAATCGCAGAATAATGCAAACCTTAGTCTTTCACGTGAGGACCTTGCTAATATGGTAGGTACCTCTACCGAATCTCTTATAAGAACCTTATCGGATTTCAAGCAGGAAAAAATGGTTGAGATTGATGGAAGAGATGTGAAAATAGTTAATATTCAGGGATTGGAAAGGATCAGTAAATTTTCATAATTCTTTGAAAACTAAAAAGGTGCTGAGATGCTCTTCGGAAGAAGAAGTCTCCCTACACTACTTCTTTAAATGAACAACGCCCTATAAACTACTGATTTATAGGGCATTGTTAATTTATTTCTGGTAGCCCGTAGGGGAATCGAACCCCTGTTTCCAGGATGAAAACCTGACGTCCTAACCCCTAGACGAACGGGCCAAATTTTTTTTGGAGGTGCAAATGTAAAAAAAATATTGAATGAAAGAACCCGAAAGCATTTCAGAGATAATATTTTTTGGTTTTTAAGGAAAGAAATTGGCTGTAACCCTATTTTATCTGGTCATTATCGGCGCCAAACCGAAAGCCAAGGCGTTTGCCTGTTGCCATTTGCATTCTACTAGCTTCTTCCTCCATAACTGATACACTGACTTCCTTAACATTATCAAATGGAGGTGCAAAAAGGCTGAAATCGAGCGTATATATTATAGCAGAATCAATAATATCGGCAATAGCAGGCTTATCAAGTACAGCAGTAGAAAAGTTATTATACAGGAACCCTAATTGTCTTTTGCCTTCAACAAAATAATGCATTTCGTGGTTAACAAATATTCGTGCAATAAGGTAACCCAGATCATTGGCACGGCTATACTTAAAGGAATCGGAGAGGAAGTTATATATACTTATGTTACCACAAAAAGCATTTGCCTCACTTTTCTTTACGTATGATGTTTGCCATACAGGGTGGCTACGATCGAATGTAAAGATGTTTGTTTGCAGGTAAAATATAAGCACATCTTCAGCAATGGTCAACATTACCTCCGACTCATTCAATTCCTTGTATTGAACATTTATCCGCTTATCTAATTCGGTCGCTTTTTTAGCAATTTCTTTGGCCAGTTCTGCCAGCACTTGCTTCATTACCTTAAACTGCTCCTGAATATTATTCCGTACATTTAACTGAACGATTGTTTTCTCTTTCAGTAATTTCAGAATAAGGTCGTGACTCGGCATTTTATCCATGCTTTCTCAATATGCTTTAGCAAATATAACTCTTTGAGTTGAGGGGTTACCTGTGTAAACACATTTTCCTTCTTCTAATTTATTATTAAGGGGTATACAACGTATAGTAGCCTTGGTTTCTTCCTTTATTTTTTCTTCTGTTTCACTTGTACCATCCCAGTGCGCCCAAACAAAATTCCCTTTATCAAGTAATTCTTTGAATTCAACATAGGTGTCAGCTTTATGGCTGTGATTTGTTCTAAAGTCTTCAGCTTTTTTGAAAAGATCATGCTGAATTTCTTCAAGCATTTTCTTTATGTAAGCTTCAAGGCCTTCCATTGGCACAAACTGTTTTTCGCGCTTGTCGCGGCGATATATTTCCACTGTACCTTTTTCAAGATCGCGCGGACCAATAGCTATACGTACAGGCACACCTTTTAATTCATATTCTGCAAATTTCCAGCCAGGGCTACGATTGTCATCTGTGTCGTATTTAGTACGGATACCATCCGCTAGCAGGGTCTTTTTCAAAACAGATACTACTTCGGTTATTTTACCAAGCTGCTCTTCATCTCTGAAAACAGGGATAATAACCACTTGTATAGGTGCAAGTAGTGGAGGCAAAACTAATCCTTCATCATCAGAGTGAGACATGATAAGAGCCCCTATAAGCCTGGTAGACACACCCCATGATGTGGCCCAAACTAATTCTGATTTCCCTTCCTTATTTAAGAATTTAACATCGAATGCTTTTGCGAAATTTTGCCCCAGGAAATGAGAGGTACCAGCTTGTAAGGCCTTGCCATCCAACATCATAGCTTCGATGCAATACGTTTCTAAGGCGCCTGCAAAACGTTCACTTGCCGTCTTGGTTCCTTTTATAACAGGTACCGACATGAATTTTTCTGCAAAGTCAGCATACACATTCAACATTTTTTCTGCTTCTTCAACAGCTTCTTGTCTTGTAGCGTGCGCGGTATGCCCTTCCTGCCATAAAAACTCTGCTGTACGGAGAAATAAACGGGTGCGCATTTCCCAACGCACCACATTAGCCCACTGGTTAATTAAAAGAGGCAAGTCTCTGTATGATTGTATCCAGCCTTTGTATGTATTCCATATTATGGTTTCGGAAGTAGGGCGAACTATAAGTTCTTCTTCCAGCCTAGCATCTTCATCTACTACCAGACCTCCGTCGGGGCTGTTTTTTAAACGATAATGGGTTACTACAGCACATTCTTTTGCAAAGCCTTCAACGTGAGCCGCTTCTTTTGCAAAAAATGACTTAGGAATGAACAGTGGGAAATATGCATTTACGTGACCCGTTTCCTTAAACATGCCATCTAAAACGGCCTGCATTCGTTCCCAAATTGCATACCCATATGGCTTAATAACCATGCACCCTTTAACGGCCGAGTGATCTGCCAGGCCAGCCTTAATAACTATGTCGTTGTACCACTGTGAATAGTCCTTGTCTTTTGGTGTTATTACCTTGCTCATAAACTTAAAAAATGTTAAATAACTAATGCTGATGTATTCTTCATAATTGCTTCATCTTTTTAGCTTAACTTAGCATAAAATAAGTTGCGGCAAATAAAGTTTATCAGGAAAGCAAAAGTAGAAAATAAACCTTTTAAGATTACGATAGTCTAATATTCAAATATACTCATCATGAAAACACTTGTTGGAATATCAATTGCGGCGTCGATGTTACTTAGTGTAGCAACGATAGCTCAGCAAAACACTAATAATGGTATGAATGATGACGGAATTTATTCGCCTCCTGGCAATAATTCATCTGTAGGTCAATCAACACCAGCCCGCACACAAACGGCACAAGGCAACATGGACACCCATATGTCTCCGGCTGATTCGGGAACAAATAATAACTACACAAGCACCGATAATTATTATTCTCAGGATTATGACGATTATAACTATACTTCTCAAATAAGAAGGTATGACGATAATTGGGGAAACAACTGGGGTTATTATGATGATGTATACACTAATTCATATTGGTACAATTATAACCCTTATGCATTTGGAATGAGTATTTATTACCCTTCATATTGTGCATGGGGTTGGGGTTATCCTTATTTCGGTTTCGGCTGGGGCTTTGGCTACCCATATTGGGGCTTTGGTTATGGCTGGGGCGGATGGTGGCACGGTGGTTGGGGCCACGGTTGGGGTGGTGGCTGGGGAGGCTATTACAACAGTTATGACCGCAACGGCGGCAACTTTATAGGTGCGAGAACAGGTGGCGGTATTAGCGTGGCTAGAGGCGGAAGCCCCGTATTAGGACCCGGAAAAGGAAGCCCTGCAGTAGGCCCGGGAGAGAGAGAAGCAAGCTTTGGAGAAATGTATCAGAACTCATTGCGGAGTGAAGCTGCAAAAAACCCAAATGCATTTGTAAAAAGCACCAATGGTAATTTGCATGTGGCTCCAGGAGTATCAAATGGCCATATATCAAATGGTGGCAGAGCTATTAACTCACGCCCTACAGCTTCATACAGAACAAATTCAGGTATGAACTCGAATGCTATGGGTAACAGAACAAATTCTACCGTAAATAATAGCCGTAATAATAATGTAGCAAGAAATAATGCAAGACCTGATTACACTAACGAAAGAGTAAATAACTCAAGCCGACGCAGTAATACTAACTATAGCCAGTCACGTATTGCTCCTAGTCAGGGTAGTAGGAGTTCAGGCAATTACAATTATCGCCCATCTAATTCTGCAAGCAGAAATTATGGCGGAAGCAACCACTCTTTTAATGGTGGTAATAGCGGATCAGGTTATCATTCATCCGGTGGAGGACATAGCTTTGGCGGCGGCGGAGGTCATTCAAGTGGTGGCGGTGGTGGTCATTCAGGCGGTGGCGGCCATAGATAAACGATTGATCCTTCTATTATAATTAAACTCGGTATGAAAAAATTAACATGTCTATCGGCAGTGGTGCTAATGGTATTACCTGCACTGGTAAATGCCCAAGATGCAGCTGATGCATTACGATATTCGAACACCACGTTCGGCGGTACTGCCAGGTTTATGGCCATGGGCGGTGCTTTTAGCGCGGTTGGCGGCGATATGTCATCACTTACTTTCAACCCGGCAGGTATAGGTGTGTTCACAAAAAGCCAGCTTACTTTTTCACCTGGTTTCTCATTTCAAAGCACTTCCTCGCAATATAACGGGCAAACAAATATGGCTACCCAATCATCAGGCAATGTACAAAATGCCGGTTTAGTGCTTGCCTGGAAAAGTATCAGAGAAGAATCGATGTGGAAAGGAATTGCTCTTGGTTTTGTATATAACCGGACCAATAATTTTAACACACAGTTATATACCCAAGGCAATAATTACAACAGTACCATGCTCGACCAATATACAGATGAAGCGAATGGTACATACTATAAAAACCTTGATCTGTTTTATACTAACCCCGCATTTCAAACAGGATTGCTGGATACCAATGCCGGTGCGAAAAGCTATTACAATATAATCCGCCCCTATTTAAATAGTGGTAACTACGTAACACAGCAAAAATCATTAACCACTACCGGATCAATGGGAGAAACCGATATTTCATTCGGAGGTAATTATAATAACACGCTATACATAGGTGCATCCGTTGGCTTACCTGATATATATTATAACGAAAATACAATCTATTCTGAAACTCCATCATATGTTGATAATACGTTCGGACTTACCAGCTATACTATAAACTCCAGTGTAGCAACTTCGGGTGGCGGTGTTAATTTTAAACTGGGATTCATATACAGGCCTTTAGATTGGTTGAGAATTGGTGCAGCCGTGCATACCCCTACAGTATTCTCCCTTAGTGACGAATATAGCACCGGTATCAGCGCTAATTATATTCCGGGTTCATATTCTTTAAACAATACTGCTTCAAATCAATCGCCTGCAGGTTCATTTAACTACACCCTTGTAACCCCAATGAAAGTGATGGGTGGTGTGGCTTTTGTAATTCATAAGCAAGCCATACTGAGTGCTGACTATGAATACCTTGATTATTCAACTGCATCGTTTTCTGCATCAGGTAATTCTTACTCAAGCGTAAACCAGGAAATTGCAAACTCGTATATGGGCGCAAGTAATATTCGTGTAGGTGGTGAATATGTATTATACCCGTTCAGCATTCGTGCAGGATATACTTACTATGGTAATCCTTATACCCAGGCATCGGATAACACAAGCCTGAAGAGAAGCCTGTCGGCGGGTGTTGGTGTAAGAATAAGGCATTGCTTTATTGATTTAGCTTATGTGTATTCATATTATAACACTAACGATTTCCTTTACTATAGCGCCTACGGCAATGCAATTGCACAAAACAGCACCACCGAATCAAATGTTGTGCTTACCATGGGTGTCAATTTTTAAGCGCTGAACTTATAGCTTCAACTGATTTTTGTAAACGTATCTCAGCGCTTCCTGAAATTATTACAAACGGTACCTTTTGTGAAGTCAATTCATCGTGGTATAATTCAAAAAGTTCTTCCCTTAAATAAGGGTGTTCACGTTGTGGGTCATCCTGCCAGGGAATATCGGTATACGTTAATAAGTGCAATGTATATTTGCGTTTCTTTATGTTCTCTTTTATCCACTCGGGGCATACATTATACTTGAACTCGGCCCATATTTTAGTAACTACTAGGTTAGTATCGCATATCAATATTTTATTTGCCAACGAAGCAATTTCATCTTCTGCTTGCATCTGTCCTTTTGAAATTTCCACAATATCATCCAATGTATAGGGCCTTTGAAGCTTAGCAATATATTCACGTGCAAACTCAGGCATATACCTGGTTTTGTAGTAAGCAGCCAGTTGTTCTGAAAGAGTAGACTTTCCGGTACACTCTGGCCCTACTATAGCTATACGGTCAATTTTCTTTTCAGCTTTCTCCATTCAAAATAGCCATATACAGCCAATAATGTAAATATAAAATAAAGTATTGCCGTAGCATACAGATCTTTTATAACATATTCCGGAACATATATCAGGTCAGTAATTATCCATAGCAGCCAGTTTTCAATATATTTTTTAGCAGCCATCCAGGTTGCTATTAGGCTTAGCACTGTTGTGGTAGAATCGAAGTATGGGATAGTGCTTTTTGCAACAGCTATATGAAGCAATGCCGTTAGCCATTCTGTTAAATGGGGCAATAGCCATACAAGTAAAAAGACTGAAGGTATACCTATACCTAATAACACAAGATATGTTTTGCCCGGCATTTTAGTTATCCTCAGTTCTCCGCCCTGGGTTCCGCCTTTAGTCCACATATACCACCCGTAGACGCCAAAAACTATAAAAAAGAGCTGTAACGATGCATCGAGGTAAATACCGCTATTGTAAAATACTATGCCGTACAAAACACAGGCTAAAATATTTACCGGCCAGTTTATTGTTTTTTCTAAAGCGGTTAGCCACACCCCTAAAATAGATATTACCAGGGCAGTTAATTCAAACCAGTTTTGCTGAATATAAAGCAGCGCAGTATGTATAGCCGACATGGGTTTATTGGAAAGTGATACCCAGTTTTTGAAAACGGTCCATTACCTTATCAAATTCTTTCTGCGGATCTTCCTGCCCCCAGAAAAAATTGTGGAACGCAATACCCGAGAAACCTAATTCTCTTGCCTTTTCTATAGAGTCGGCATCGGCGCCACCGCGGGCTACTATCTTTCCCGGAAAACTTCTTAATACCTGTTGCAACAAAAGCGGGCTGAAACTTGGCCTGTGTCCCTGCGGATCGGTAAACACGGGTGTCAGCATTACATAATCATACGTTTTATAATTATCGGCCATTGAAGACAAGCTTTTGCTTGAACTGCTGATGACTAATTTCTTATTCATCCGCATTTCTATTTTGGTTTGCGTAAGCCACGACTTAAAGTGCTTGCGCCTGTGCCTTCTGCTCATGTGCAGGCCTTTCAGGTCATAGTCGAGCAATATATCGTGATGCGAATGAAGCACCATTTTATTTTGCTGCTCTTCCGGAAAATGTTCTATATAATTAATAAGCTCTTCCTTTGAAAAACTGGGCTTACGTACATGTAAGGTAGGTAAACCATTTTTCAGCATATAGTTTACAAGGCCGTATTCGTTATCAACATTTTTCGATGGGGTAATTACTATAAATCTCATAAACTTATTTTGCGGACTGTGTAAAGGCCTGGTTGTAATGTACTGATCTGGCTATTTGTTCTATCAATCCCGGCGATTCTTCTGCAATGGTGCCAATTACAATTATATCGGCCCCGGCTTTGCAAATTTCATACGCATCCTCGGGTGTACGAATGCCACCACCAATAATAAGCGGTATTGAAATATTTTTCTTCACTTCCTGTATCATAGCCAATGAAACATGCTTGTTAGCGCCGCTGCCGGTGTCCATATAAATAAGCTTTAGGCCAAGCATTTCACCAGCAAGAGCAGTGCAAGCCGCTATGTCATTTTTATCGTGAGGTATGGGTACTGTATTGCTCATATAGGTAGCAGCTGTTACCTTACCGCCATCAATAAGCATATAACCGGTTGGCAATATTTCAAGCTTTGTTTTCTTTAATACGGGCGCTGCCAGAACATGTTTGCCAATAAGGTTTTCGGGGTTACGGCCCGATATAAGCGAAAGAAAAAGAATAGCATCGGCAGCCGGAGATATTTGATCAACATGGCCGGGAAAAAGTATTACAGGCAGTTTTGTTTGCTCCTTAACAGCATTTACACATTTGTTAAAATCGCCTTTCGATACAATGCTGCCACCAATAAAAAAATAGTCGGCCCCTGCCCTTTCGGCTTTGCTTACAAAGTCAACCGAGTTAAACTTATCGGGATCAATAAGTACAGCAAGTTTTTTTTGCTTACTATTTTGGCCGGTAACTAATGAAGTGTGTATTGATGAAGGCATTAAAATTGTTTTGGTGTATAAAGGTCGTAAAATAAATTAATACGTATTAAAAACTGCATATTGTTGCAATTTCTTGCATATAACTGCAATTTTTCAGCAATCACTTTTTCTATTTCATTGATTTTCAATTGAATACAGTTTTTGTCATTAAGGCTTTGCAATTGTCATTTATATATTATTCATTTTCAGTGCATTACGTATGTTTTGTCAAAAATTCTTTCAATTTTAAATTTTGTTGTTTTGCCAATATCTGAAGTAAAACACGCATCTATACAAAGATACATACTCCGCTAATTTTATACTGAAAAAGTAAAGATAGCTTTCAACAACCCAGGTTTAGGGTTTCGCTCTTGGGAAAGGAAAGTTGTTTCTTATAAACAGACCAATTTACTCTATCACTAGTTTTCCATTGCCAACAACATTACCATTCTCAGAAATAATGCGGTACAGATAAATACCCGCCGGCTGATTGCTTAAATCAATTCGAATGTCACCCTGAGCCTGTCGAAGGGTTTCATTACAAACACATTTACCCATCATATTGTAAATCTCCATTTCTCCCTTGATGTAGGTATCGTCAAAGTGGAAATTAAATGTTCCACTGCTCGGATTGGGATATACATTAATAGAATAACTATTCGTTATATTTTTTACGCTTAATGTCGGATTCTGATAATCAATTGTTTTACAAATTGAATCCTCTCCACATGCATTCTTGACCTTTAAACATACATTGTATATTCCGGTATCTGCATATTGATGAGTCGGAGAAATGGTAGTAGAATCAAATGTACCATCTCCAAAACTCCAATACCAATGGCTTGCCCATGTTGAGCTGTCTTGCATATAACCTGAGATGGTATTATAAAAGAAATCAGCATGGGGAGTATAACATGAACAATCATTAAAACTTGTGTCATTGATATTGCTACTGGTTACAATCAAAGAGCTATCTATGGGTGTTGAGGTCTTATTAAAGACATTATCATTATTCAAAGTTATTGCTATTGCAGTTAATTTATCAATGTGAAAAGTATCCTGATTACAGCTGCTGTTACCCATGCTATCCATTTTCGTCAAATAAAAATCATCCGCTCCGTCACTAAAATTTTGAGTAGCGCCAAAAACAGCAATTCCTTTATCATTTGTCTGCAAAACTCCTATTGGATAGTCTTCTTTTGGTCCTCCGATCCTTTTTGACCATTTTATATTACCTAATGAGTCTGTTTTAAAAGAAAAAATATGGTAATTAAAACTATGCCCTGCAACAGTGTCAAAAACCGAGTATGTGAAAATTTTACTATTATTAATTCCAGGTACAAAATATGCCCAACTTTCATAACCAGAATTCAGAGGAAAGAAAAGGCTTTCTTTAACTGTTCCACTTGAATCAAAGTTAAACCAATAGTTTGAAGTACCATTAGTAAGAAAGCCATCTATTGACTTACCATCAGAATCTACATAAATTTGATTATTAACTCCATCGCTTAAAGAGCTATTAATATATATATACTTACTCCAGATACTATTGCCGTGCTTATCGGTTTTAATAATTCTGTTTTGTGCAATCAAATAAAAACAAGAATCATACTTTAGTTGAATAATATCAAGCATTTCATCTCCTGAGTTATTCAAAGAACTGCTTGTCCAAAGTACATTGCCAGAAAAATCTATTTTAATAAACATCGCATAGCCATTACTTCCTGCTAAAATATATCCTCCTTGTACTTCCAATACTTTATTAAAATACGCACTAAAGTATTTTGCCCATTGAACGGCTCCCAAAGAGTCAGTTTTCATTAAAGTATGGGCATCACAAACTAAATAACCTTTATCACTTGTTTGAATAAGATTTCCACCAACTAAGGATTGAAGATTGTATGTACTAAAATTACTAATTGAATACTCTTTTGACCACATTTTATTTCCCAGCGAATCAACCTTTACTAAATAGCCATAATTATCATCTGTAGAACCTAACAAAGCAAACCCTTTGTCTGTTGTTTGAATAAAGTTATTAGGTATTTCATCCGCTTTAGTACCATAGGAATGCTGGAATGTGTTCTGGGCAAACAAAGCGTTGCTTGAGAACAAGTAAATAAGTACGATAAGTAGCTTTATAATTCTTAATTTAATCTTCATCTTATTTCATACTATGCCTTTATTGCAGAGATATTTTCCGGGTAAACACATTGCTACCATTTTGTACTCTTATAAGATAAAGCCCTTTAGTTTGGTCAGAAAGGTCAATGTTAATAGTATTTTGATTGGTAACAGATTGAAACACTAATTGTCCATACGTGTTAAAAACATTGATATAGTTCCTATTATCGCCCAAAGTATTTACATTATTATTTGTTGAAGTTTGTATTAACTGCAAAGTGAATGACCCGTTACTCGGATTAGGGAAAAGCCTGACATTTGTATTGTTAAATGATAATTGATTAACACTTAATGGGCAACCATTGCACCATCCGGCAATATTATTTACCGGTATCCCTCCGGCTAAACTAAATAGTCCACCAACGCAAAGTCCACCATTATATACAGTCAAAGCTTTTACCTCTCCATTTGTTCCACTACCTAATGAATCCCAAGCAGTACCATTCCACTGGGCAATATTATTTGCAGGCTTTCTTCCGGCTGAATCAAAATAACCCGCAACATACAAATTACCATTATACACTGATAGAGAAGAAACCGAGCCATTTATTCCACCGCCTACCGAATCCCAAACGAATCCATCCCAAGAGGCAATATTGCGAACGGGTTTTCCATTTGCACTGTCAAAATTACCCAATGCATATAAGTCGCCATTATAAGCTGCCAATGCTGATATAGTTCCATTTACCCCTTTCCCAACAACGGAATCCCAATTTACTCCATTCCATACAGCTATGTTATTGACATGTATTCCACCTGCACTATCAAATGTGCCCCCAGCGTATAAATTACCCTTATATACAGTTAAAGAATTTACTGTACCATTTACACCATTCCCTAAAGGAGACCACTGGGAACCATTCCACATAGCTATATTATTAGCTCGTGTGCCTGAAATTGAATCAAATTGACCTGCCACATAAAGATTATTACCCCAAGTTGCAAGAGCATAGCAATAAACATCACTTATACTTTTAAAGCCAGAATTATTTGGGTTTAATTTTACAATACCGTATTCTTCATTACTAACATAATTAGTATCCCGATATGCAGTCATGGACCATGTATAAATACTAAATCCATTAATAGGTAATATATTATTCCATTGTATACTTGTCCATACATTTACAGTACTAGAACAATCCATGGGCCCACTCGTATCACATATATTATCTCCGGCGGCATATAGTTGCCCCGCAGCAGTATCCACAGCTGTAACCCCTGTATAGCCCGAATTCATACCATTACCTATGGGTCGCCATGTTTGTGCTTTAGAAAAATAATAGGAATACAATAAGACAATGATGAAAAATATATTTTTCATATTCGATTCAACCCTTAATTACAAGTTGTAGGCACAAACATAACTATAGTGCCAGCAGGAACTGTTACGCTTTGCCCCGTATTAATTTTAATTCCATTTGAAACACGAAAAACATAGGATTTGTATGGAGCAGTAGGTGGCGCACAATGAGAAGAGTCTATTGTTATTGAACTAGTTCCGTTTCCAATTATTATATTACGCATCACAAAATAGGGAAATGTTTTGATGTCACTATTATTTCTAAATGTACTATCAATACCACAATGAAACGTGAGCTTATAATAATGAAAGTAATTAACTGTCATACTATCAGGAAACGGCATTCCGTGCGGAAAATCGGTTCCATTTTGGTCAATTTGTTGATCAATATGCACAGTCATTGGATGAGTAGGAACCCAAGAACTGCTAGTATATTGGTAAAATGGAACATCATCAAAAAAATACACTACTTTATTTGAATCCCATTCACAGGCATACTTATGAAATGCTGAGAACAATGGAGTTGAACTGGTATAAGTTCCTTGAGCAACCTTATAATCTGATGCATTCATAACACATGGATTTGTTGCCGCATTTATTCCGCACACATTTGTAGTCCCAAAATATTGTGTCCCACTAGGTTCTAAAATATCTATTTCATCATGTATAGTATCACAAGGTGCACAGTTGCTAGAGCAGAATTTTTGATATGAAGTCCAGAAAGCAGGCCAAAATTTGCTTCCATTTGGAACACCACCAATGTATGCCCCAGGCAACAAAGCACTAATTTCAAAATATCCATATGAATATGTGTTAATTGAATTAATACCGGCGGTTTTAACTCCCCCTGAAATGCAGAAATTCTTGGGAAGTGTATCTACCATGAGTTTTAAATATCCTGAGTTTTCAATTGCGTTACCTGAACTAAAAGCAGTAGCGCCGCCCCACTCACAGCAACCTACACCTGTGGGGCAGTCTAGCCTGCCACAAACTAGTATTTAAAGAAGTCCCATTAAATTCATCACTAACAGCACCACTTGTTCCAGTTTGTATTTGCCAATTATGATCAATGGCAGGAGATTGAGCAACCAGCTTACCAGAAAGAAAACAAACTAAAACTAAGAAACAAAATATTATTTTTGATAGCATGGGACTTATTTATTGAATTATGAATTTACCGGTTGAAATCAAGTTATTATTTTCGGCAACAATTCTATACAAATAAACTCCTAAAGGTTGATTAGTTATATTGATTGATATTTCAGATTTTGTTGCTGATGGTTTATTTTCTAATGCGTAAACTTTCTCACCAATCATATTATATATTTCTACAGTAGTACTTAAGCTATTTGCTGAAGAAAGAATGGTAAATACTCCTTTATTGGGATTAGGAAAAAGGTTTACAGAAACTTGGTTTGAAATCTCGTTTACGGCGTCAGCCGAGCAACTATTACACCACCCTGCTACTTGTACATCTGTATGCTTTCCAGCACTTATTGAACCTCCGGCAGCAATAAAGCCATTATATACCGTAAGGGACAGCACTTCATTGCCGGTTAATCCGCTTCCGATTGAATCCCATTGTGTGTTGTTCCATTGTGCTACCAAATTCGCAGGCATACTGCCCGCTGAATCAAAAGCACCTCCGGCAATTAAATTCCCATTATAAATAGTAAACGTGTTCACTGTACCATTTACTCCACTCCCTACAGCATTCCATGCAGTCCCATTCCATAAAGCAATATTCTTTGCGGGGTGCCTACCTGCCGTATCAAATGTTCCTCCTACATATAGATTTCCATTATACACTATTAGTGCGTTGACTATCCCATTTATCCCACCTCCAATGGAATCCCATGAACTGCCATTCCATTGAGCAATGTTCTTTGCCGGAATACCCCCAGCAGAGATAAACTCCCCGCCTGCAATAAGGTTACCATTGTATACAGTTAAAGCATATATGTAGGCTGTACCCTTTATTCCACTACTAACAGAATCCCATACAGTACCATTCCACTGAGCAATATTATTCACCGGAACACTCCCTGCAGTAGTAAATTGGCCGCCTGCATATAGGGCCCCATTATAAGTGGTCAAAGCTGAAACATATCCATTTATCCCATTCCCCGGGGTTGAAACTTTAGTACCATTCCATTTAATAATTCCCGGAGAGTTATTGTTTTCACCCATGTAAATATCCCCATTATAGTTTGCCATTGCAATTATGTTTGTAGGATCATAAGTTACAACAGTATCCCATGATTTACTTTTCCATCCCATCAGAAGCCCTGAACACAAAGAAAAATCAGCCGTATCACAAAAATAATCACCACCCGCATAAAGTTCTCCTCCTAATGTATCAAGTGCAATAATAGGATACGTTAACCCTTGCCCAATGGGAAACCACGTTTGACCTTTAGAAAAAGAATAGGAAGAGAACAAGATGATAAAAACAAATATTTTTTTCATATTATATTAATTACTCTTATCTAATATACATTAAATTTTGCACTTTCTTATTTATTGAGTCAATATCATTTTCTTAGTGTCAATTTCCTTATTATCTATTATCAGTGTATATAAATACATACCTGGTGTTAATTGCCCTCCATTTATTACAATACTTTGTTGTTCGCTTCCATTTATCGGTAAGGTCTTTTTTAGTGTTCCCGCCATATCAAATATCATAATGCTTGCATTGTTACTTCCATCGGGTATATAACAACTAATGGTTGTTGTCTGGCTCCATGGGTTAGGAATATTCTGCATAAGTACGGCCTGGGTCGCTTGCAGAGTGTTGTTATTAATAGTGTTATTACCATTAATAGTATTGGGGTTTGAAGTGCTGCCGCTATTATTGCCCTGGCTTGAGTTAGGGTTACTTGTTTTATCATGTCCGCTTCTGAAATTTATATTGCAACAACTATCAAGCTGGCGTTTCAATTCGCTAATTTCAGCTTGTTGTACCTGAACACCTTTTACTAACAAAGGAATAAAAGCGATGTAGTTCAAACTCAACAAACCTGTTGCAGAATCTTTTGAAACTAATTCAGGCAGTATTTGCTGAACATCCTGTGCTATAAATCCATATTGTCGGGGTATATAATATTTCTGTGCTTCACTGGTTGGTGTACCCTTATAAAATGATGGTTTATAATTGAAACTTGCAGGCTTAAGTTCATTTACAAGTATCAACGCACTATCTAACGTATAGTTTATATTCTGCTTTATATTATAGTCAGAGTATAGACTTGGAGCCGTTTCATATAACTCATGGGCAATATAGCAGTCGGCTAAAAAATGAGTGCTATTACCTAATTCCAACCCTCCATTATCTTGTGGATATATAGTTGCTATACCACCACCATCACTATGAGCATAATCTAAATTTATATCTTCCCAACCTACTATTAACTTCACCTGTCCTCCGCTACTATCATTAATTTCAAACCGCTCGCTATAATCAGATGAAAAAGAAATTATATATGGATTAGGGTGATATATTCCTGTATGGTTATCATACCACCATGTATAATCCGGAGTTGATGCACTTGAATAGCCATTAGCAGCCTGTATGTATGCCGCAGAATCGGAACCGCTTGAGGCAGTTGAAAACAAATGATTGTTATATGATTGAACATACGTCATAGCGGAAGATGTGCTACCTAACGAAAGATATCCTGAACTATTCATATAAAACTGGGCATTTGCAAACACAGCAATAAGTAAAAATGCCTGAAGTAATAATTTTTTCATGGTAATGAATTTAATTGTTTAAAATTGAGCAACAAATAGGCTGAGCACCTGCTGACAAATATCTAAATGATATTTATAATAATCAATACACACTTTTACGTACGTATAAGTACGTAATATGAAGCTAATTTCAATAGGTAAAAGATCGGCGCGTGTTAGTCCCGAGTGCTCAGTAACAAAAGCCATCCCGCATAATACACTACTTAATCAACCGCATAAACCAGCACATAGTTCTTTATTTTCAGGCTATGCATTTTATATGTTTTGTTCATACCATCCTTCATAATGGTTCCCTGCAGTTCAATTTCATTAGCCAAATGAAAACCTGCAATAGATATATTTTCCTTAAATGAAAGCATGCCTGCAGTATATATTTTGTAAAGCACTTCTTTAGCTGCCCAAACAATGCAAAGCTGTTCTGTAAGGGTATCCTGTTTCAAAAAAGCCATTCCTTCGTCGTTTACAAACCGTGTAGCTATCTTGTTTATTTTAGGGTGTATCTCCTCTACATCAATACCCGATGAACGCCTGGGGTGTAAAGCAATTGCAGCCATATTGCCTGAATGGCTTATAGATATCTCTGTGCTGTTATCTTTTAAAAAGGGTTTGCCATTCTCTTCATATAATATAGTGGGGCGCGGGCTAATAAATTCAGCCAGCAATACCCTTACGGCTAGCCATTGCCTGCGCCTGTTCTCATTTTTAAATGAGTTCAGTGTTGCTTTTTCTTCTTCATTTAAGTCGGCCATATTAAGCAGTTCGCTATAGGGCTCTGTTATTTCCCAAAGCCCTATTGAAAGGCCATCGGGAGAAGGTTTTTTAAGTATAGCAGGCATATTTGGGCTTAATTAAAATCTAATTTACTAACTTTGGCATCCTATAAAAAAAACAATTTGCCATGACTCAAACAAAAGAAAAAGTTTTGCCTTACAAAGTAAAAGATATTTCCCTTGCACAATGGGGTAGAAAAGAAATAAAACTTGCTGAAGCAGAAATGCCTGGCCTTATGGCATTACGTGCCGAATATGGCAAACAAAAGCCGCTAAAGGGCGCTCGTATTGCAGGTTGCCTGCACATGACCATACAAACTGCCGTGCTTATTGAAACCCTTGTTGAATTAGGCGCCGATGTACAATGGTCTTCCTGCAACATATTTTCAACCCAGGACCATGCTGCTGCTGCTATTGCTGCTGCCGGCGTTCCTGTTTTTGCATGGAAGGGTATGACAGAACCTGAATACGAATGGTGTATTGAACAAACACTTTTCTTTGGCGCTGACCGTCAGCCTTTGAATATGATATTAGATGACGGTGGTGACCTTACCAACGTTGTGTTAGATAAAAACCCTGAGCTTATTGCAGGTATACGCGGTATCAGCGAAGAAACCACAACCGGTGTTCACCGTTTATATGAGCGTTTCAAAAAAGGCACCTTATCAGTTCCTTGTATTAATGTGAACGACTCGGTTACCAAATCGAAATTCGATAATAAATATGGCTGCCGCGAATCATTAGTTGATGCTATTCGTCGTGCAACCGACCTTATGCTTGCCGGTAAAGTAGCTGTGGTAGCAGGTTTTGGCGACGTAGGCAAAGGTTCTGCAGAATCGTTAAAGAACGCTAACGTACGTGTTATTGTTACCGAAATAGACCCTATTTGCGCATTACAGGCTGCAATGGAAGGCTATGAAGTAAAGAAAATGGAAGATGCAGTGAAGGAAGCTGATATAGTTGTTACCACTACCGGTAACAAAGGTATTGTTACCGAAAAGCATTTCCATGCTATGAAGCACAACGCTGTTGTGTGTAACATTGGCCACTTCGATACTGAAATTGATATGGAATGGCTGAATAAAACCTATGGTAAAACAAAAGATACCATTAAGCCACAGGTTGACAAGTATACTATAAACGACAAGGATATTATTGTATTGGCTGAAGGCCGCCTGGTTAACCTGGGTTGTGCAATGGGTCACCCGTCGTATGTTATGTCGGCTTCATTCACAAACCAAACATTGGCGCAAATTGAATTGTGGAGTAACCATAAGAATTATGAGAACAAAGTATATACATTACCTAAGTTCTTAGATGAGAAAGTAGCACGCCTGCACCTTGCAAAGGTGGGAGCAGTAATTGATACACTCAGCAAAGAACAAGCCGACTACATCGGCGTAAAGGTTGAAGGACCTTACAAGTCGGAACAATACAGGTACTAAGCTTTAGCTTACTACCAAAAAGGGCAGGTGTTGCAAAACATCTGCCCTTTTTTTATTAATTCCAACTTAGCTATATACGATTTAACATTTTTTAGCATTTTATAAATTTTAGCATCCGAGCATACATTATAAATATTTGATTATCATTATATTACATAGAAAATTATTACAAAATACTAAATTATTTAGCAAAGGTTTTTCATTGTTTTTTATTGTATTTAACAATAGAAACACGCCATAATACGTAGCAGGAAAGTTCTGATAAAAATATAATGCTACTTTTGCTTCCGTTAATTGTTCTTATGAAAAGTCACCCCATGACATATTATAAGTTTCCACGAGTTGGGTGGATCATTATGGCCGCCATGCTGGTTGTTTTTTGTGGCCCCATAAAAAGGATCCTCGAACAACGGGTTTACAATTCTGATGTAAGCGGCGCCCAGGAGCCTACCTGCAAAACAAGCACGAAAAGAATAAGGGAAACCAAGTACACCTCTCAGCTTATAAAGTGTGTTTCTCAACCTTCGCCAAACAACGGCTTTACTCTATTTACTCCTGCTGACTTTAACGCTTTCTCTTTTCAAAAAGGGTACGGATGGTATTTTCTTTCTATAGATAAGTCTGCTGATTTTGCGTTAAGCCTTCCTTTATACATAAGCCACCAACGACTACAGGTTTAAACCTGTTCCCCACTTTATTGCCACAGCAATAATTTAGATGTATTGCTGCAATGCAGTAAACCATACCGGATTATTTTTTTAATCTGCAAGCCCGATAAACATTAGTAAACAATATACATGAGATCATTAGAAACAGGAAACAAACATTACTCAACTGCATTATATGCTATTGCAGTAAGCCGCCTGTATGCTATGAAAATAATAGCCTTGCGGTATAAACCCCTGCTTATTGCATTCATACTTATTGCAATTGTACCAGGTGTTTCTTTTTCGCAAAACAACCAAAAGCAAGACTCAACCCAGGTACTTACACTTGACCAATGCATTGCGTATGCCTTGCAAAATCAGCCGGGCCTGAACCAATCTTTATTGAACGAGTCTATTGCCAGAACAACTAATTCAATTAACCTGTCGGGCTGGCTGCCACAGGTAAATGTATCGGGCAGCCTTATACATTATGTGGTATTACCAACCACCTTAGTTACTAATACTGTTACACCCGGTGGTGAGCCGATAGCAACACGCACGGGTACTGCAAATGTTGCTATACCTGAACTTACAATTTCACAAACCATATTTAACCCGCAGTTATTATATGCTGCGCGCAGTGCTCCGTTATATGTGCAGCAGGCACAGGAAGCTACCGACAGTTCTAAAATTGGTATTGTGGTGAGTGTAAGTAAATCTTTTTATAACCTTTTACAAACCCTTGCACAGATAGATGTACTGAAAGATGATACAGCACGCCTTGGAAGAAGCGCCGCCGATGCATACCATCAATACAAAGGTGGCATAGTAGATATTACCGATTACCAGGAAGCTGTTATTACACTTAACAATTCAAAAGCACAGCTTTTCCAGCAACTTCAAAATGTTGTGCCGGAATATGCTGCGTTAAAAGAAGTAATGGGCTATGCACCTGAAAAGCATTTTAACATTGCGTTTGATACAGTACAAATGAGACAGCAAATTGCTTTTGATACAACACAAGCGCTGCAATATGAAAAGCGTATAGAGTACCAGGAACTTCAAACAAACAAAAGCATACAGCAGCAACTTACCTCGTATTACGATCTTGCTTTTTTACCAACTGTATCAGCTTTTTATGATTACAATTATGAATTTGAAAGCGATCAGTTCTCTACTTTATTTTCGCAGGCCTACCCTTATTCTTACGTGGGCTTATCTATAAACATACCCATATTCACAGGGTTTTCGCGTCTTGAAAACGTACATAAGTCGAGGTTGCAGGAACAATTACTTGACTGGAGAGAGGTTTCTCTTAAATCGCAGATATATACTGAATATACTACGGCCCTTGCTAACTATAAGAGCAATATATATAGCTGGAAAATGATGAAAGACAATGAAGAACAGGCAAGGAATGTATACAGGGTTGTATCGCTTCAATATAAGCAGGGAATAGTAGCTTATTTAAATATGATAGTAGCCGAATCGAATTTAATATCTTCTGAAATAGGATATATAAATGCCTTGTTCCAGGTACTGGCAAGTAAAATAGACCTTCAAAAATCAATTGGCGCAATACCATATAACTCCTCAACGCAAAAAAAATAAACATACTATGAATAAAATAGTTGTCATAACATATATAGGTTGCATTCTTCTTTTTTCGTGCAAGCAACCACAGCCGGCAAAAAACCCACCGGTTCCGGTAAACCTGTACACCGTTACAGCACAACCCGTTACCTATTACGATAAATATCCTGCCAATACAGTTGCCCTAAGCCAGGTTGACCTGCGCCCGGAGGTACAGGGATATATTACCGCCATATCATTTACGGAAGGTGATCATGTAAAGAAAGGGCAAAAACTATATGAAATTGACCAGCGTTTATATACCGACGCATACGACCAGGCCAAAGCAAATCTTGAAGTTGCCCAGGGTAATTTAAAACAAGCCCAACAGGATAATGACAGGTACGCTTATTTAATTTCGCAGGATGCAGTTGCCAAGCAAACTGTTGACCATGCAGTGGTTACCTATGAGAATGCAAAAAATGCAGTAGCAGCAGCAGAACAGGCAGTAAAAATGGCAGAAACCAATTTAACCTACTCTATTATTTCAGCGCCATTCGACGGTACCATAGGCATTAGCCAGGTAAGGCTTGGCAATATGGTAACAGTAGGGTCAACGGTGTTGAACACTATATCAACTGATGACCCGATGGGCGTTGATTTTCTGATATCGGAAAAACAATTACAGCATTTCGAAGATCTTAAAGATGGTAAACAACAAAGCATAGATTCTTTATTTACCATAATTCTGCCTAATGGTTCTGTTTACCCTGCACTGGGTAAAATTTCAATTATTGACCGTGCTGTTGACGTACAAACAGGTACCATACGTGTTCGGGTTGTATTTCCTAACCCGTCCTTCTCATTAAAACCGGGTTTAAGTTGTGTGCTAAGGGTACATAACCAGGAAGCAACCCCTCAGTTGGTTGTGCCTAGCAAAGCGGTAGTAGAACTTATGGGTGAATATTTTGTATACCTGGCTAAAGATACATTGGTAAAAGATCCGGAGGATTCAACAAAAACCCGCCCCGGGATGATGGCCATACAAAAGAAGGTACAGCCGGGACAAACCATAGCGCCTAATGTTATTATTAAAGGAGGCCTGAGCGAAGGTGCAAAAATAGTTTTAGACGGAGTACAATCATTACATACCGGATCAGTTATTACCCCGGGGCAAAAGCCTGATGGCTCAAAAGGCGAAAAAAAGGGAACAGGTGAAGATGGTGCTTCCACTAAAAAAGATAGCAGTAAAAACAGTGCACATTGATTCTTTATAAACGAATATGATAGCCGACACATTTATAAAAAGACCTGTTACTGCCATAGTGGTATCGCTTGTGCTGGCCATAATCGGCGCAATATGCGTATTGAACCTGCCTGTTAATCAATACCCCGATATTACTCCACCTGTTGTGCAGGTTACAGGGCAATATACAGGTGCCGATGCACAAACGGTTGAACAAACAGTTGCAACACCTATTGAAGAACAGGTAAATGGTACACATGGCATGGAGTACATGCAAAGCAATAGTGCCAATAACGGGTTGATGCAGATAAACACAACTTTTAAAGTTGGGACCAATATTGATATTGCCACGCTTGATGTGCAGAACCGTGTAAGTATTGCAACCCCTCTTTTGCCTGCAGCCGTAAGTCGTTTGGGGCTTACCGTACGTGCACTGAACCCTAGTGCATTAATGCTTATAGCCATCTATTCCCCTAAGGGAACACATAACGTTACCTTTCTCGATAACTATACCAATATATTTATTCAGGATGCATTGTTGCGTGTACCGGGTGTAGGCGCTATTACAACACTGGCAGATAATTTCAGTATGCGTGTATGGCTGAACCCCGATAAAATGGCGGCATATTCACTTTCACCTTCTGATGTTATTAATGCATTGAACGAGCAAAATCTGCAGGTGGCAGCAGGTTCGGCAGGTGTACCTCCGCAACAAAAAACACAAACCTACGAGCTCAGTATATTGGTTAATGGCCGTCTTTCAAAAGTTTCTGAATTTGAAAATATTATTGTGAAAACATTACCCGACTCAGGTAAACTTGTATACCTGAAAGATGTGGGCAGAGTTGAATTGGGTAAGTTCACATACTCAAGCAACTCGTATGTTGATGATAAACGTGCATCTATTCTTACCATATACCAAACCCCCGGAAGTAACGCCTTGCAAACAGCAAGTGCAATTACAAAAGAACTGGACGAACTTAAAAAATCATTCCCTTCCGATGTAGATTACAACATTCCGTTTGAAACGGTTACCGTTGTTAAAGTATCGATGCAGGAGGTGGTACAAACGCTTATTATAGCTCTATGCCTTGTTGCATTTGTAGTTTTCTTATTCCTGCAAAACTGGCGTGCTACATTAATTCCGGTATTGGCAATACCTGTTTCCATTCTCGGCACATTCGCATTTTTTATTCCCTTAGGTTTTACTATCAACACATTAACAATGTTCGGTTTTGTGCTGGCCATTGGTATTGTGGTAGATGATGCCATTATTGTCGTCGAGGCTGTTCAGCATTATATAGATACCGAAGAACTGCCGGTAAAAGAAGCTACACACAAGGCCATGAAAGATATTTCGGCGCCTGTAATCGCCATTGCACTGATACTTGCATCGGTGTTTGTACCGGTTGGCTTTATTCCCGGAATCGTCGGAAGATTATACCAGCAATTTGCAATAACCATAGCAGTATCAATTGTCTTGTCTGCATTCATAGCCTTATCACTAACCCCTGCTTTGTGTACTATATTACTGAAGCCTTACCACATTGATGAGAAAGCAAAGGGATTAAATAAGTTCTTCTTTAAGTTCAATACATGGTTTGAATCGATAACCAAACGTTATTCTAATGGAGTGCAAACCGGTATTAAAAGATCACGATATGTTATTGTTCTGTTACTCTGCATTGGTATTGCTACCTTCTTTTTATTCCAGCATAAACCATCAGGCTTTATTCCGAGTGAAGATGATGGATTGATTTACGTTACTTATGAATTACCTGAAGCGTCTTCTACTACTGAATCGGTAGATGTAATGTCTCAGTTAATGAATGTAGTTTCTAAAACACCGGGTATAGAACATTACGCGGCACTGGCCGGATTCAATGTAATAACAGGAGCAACAAAATCGAATAGCGGTACTATTTATTGCCAGCTGAAACCCTGGGACGAACGTAGTGAAGCAAACCAAAAGATACCTAACATTATAGACATAATACGTGAGCGTATTAATAACGCAAACATAAAAAATGCAAACATTGTTGTTATTCCGCCTGCTCCTATTCCGGGTATCGGGCAAACGGCAGGGTTTAGTTTCCAGATCGAACAAAGAAATACAAATGACGACGTTCAGGCTTTTGAAAAGGTTGTAAACAACTTTGTAACCGAAGCCAACAAAAACCCTGCTATTACGGGTGCATTTACATATTATTCGGCACACACACCAAGCTATAACCTTGATGTTGACCGGGACAAGTGCAAAAAAATGGGTGTCAGTATTTCCGATGTATTTACTGCCATTCAGGTATACATGGGCAGCTATTATGTAAATGATTTTACACTATATAACCGTACATTTCACGTAGTAGTACAGGCCGACACAACCTACCGCAGAATGATATCGAACATGGATAAATACTATGTTAAAGATCAGGCCGGATCGATGCTACCATTAAGTTCACTTATAACGTATAAGCCTTCCGAAACGGCCCCACTCTTATCGCATTTTGATATTTTCCGTTCGGCTGAGGTTGACGGAAACTCTCCCGAGGGATATAGTAGCGGACAATCTATTGATGCCCTGAAACAGTTAGCTGATAAAATATTACCGCAGGGTTATGGTTACGATTTTTCTGGGTTGAGCTATGAAGAAATTCAGGCAGGCACATTAACCATTTACATATTCATGTTTTCCCTTTTATTTGTTTTCCTTTTCCTGGCGGCATTATACGAAAGCTGGTCGGTACCATTTTCAGTGCTACTGGCAGTGCCTATAGGCGCTTTTGGTGCAATACTTACCCTGATATTCATACCAAGCCTTACTGATAACGTATATGCCCAGATAGGATTAATAACGTTGATTGGATTAGCTGCCAAAAATGCCATATTAATTGTGGAGTACGCAAAAATACGCGTTGACCTTGGCGAAGACCTTATTGCATCTACTATTGATGCGGTTAAATTGCGTTTACGCCCTATTATAATGACATCTATGGCATTTATTCTGGGTGTAATGCCATTGGTATTTGCATCGGGTGCGGGTGCTGTTGCCCGCAGAACAATAGGTGTTACCGTATTGGGTGGTATGGTGGCTGCTTCATCGATCGCCATATTCATTGTACCTGTATTATTTGTTGTAATTGTTAAAATAGCTTATGGTAAAAAGCAGCTCGAGTACCTTATGCAGCATCGTGATGAACTGGTAAAAAAGGCCAACGAACAGAAGCCCTGATTAACTATGATCGCTGACACATTCATCCGAAGGCCTGTTACTGCAATAGTTATAGCACTGGTTATAGTTATACTGGGTTCTATATGCATTTTTACACTTCCCATTAATCAATACCCGAACATTACCCCCCCGGGTGTTTCAGTAAGTACCAACTATACCGGCGCTGATGCGCAAACGGTAGAACAGAATGTAGCCACTCCGCTTGAGGAGTCCATAAATGGTGTTAAGGGAATGGAATACATAACCAGCAACAGCACCAGTACAGGATCGCTATCTATAAATACTACATTTAAAGTAGGCACCGATGTTGATATTGCCGCGCTTGATGTGCAGAACAGGGTTGGTATAGCAACACCTATTTTACCTTCTGATGTAAGCAGGCTTGGTGTAACCGTAAGGGCAAAGAACACCAGTATGTTATTAATGGTTGCCCTTTACTCCCCTAAGGGTACCCATAATATTACCTTCCTTGATAATTACAACAACATTTATTTAATGGATGCGCTTCTGCGTGTACCCGGTGTGGGAGATGTTACAACCCGTGCAGATAACTTCAGTATGCGGATATGGATGGACCCGCAGAAGATGGCTTCCTACTCTATCGTTCCACAGGATATTAAAAATGCGTTGAATGAACAGAATATTGAGGTAGCAGCAGGAGCTGTTGGCGCCCCGCCGCAGGATGCAAGCCAGACGTATGAAATGACTGTACTTGTAAATGGCCGCCTGAATAAAGTGCCCGACTTTGAAAACATTGTTGTAAAGACAATGCCCGCAACCGGCGAAATGGTTTACCTGAAAGACATAGCCCGTGTTGAATTAGGAAAGTTTACATTTTCCAGCAACTCTTACGTAGATGGTAAACGCGCATCATTCCTTCAGGTATTTCAGCTTCCAACAGCAAATGCGTTGGATGTAGCAAATGGCGTATACGCCGCATTGGAAAAACTAAAAAAAACATTTCCTGAAGATGTAGATTACAAGGTGCCATTTGAATCAGTTACCATTGTAAAGGTATCTATGATGGAAGTGGTAAAAACACTCGTTATTGCACTCTTCCTGGTGGCATTTGTGGTATTCCTGTTTCTTCAGAACTGGCGAAACGCTCTTATTCCCATACTGGCCATTCCTGTATCACTTATAGGCACATTTATATTTTTTGTTCCCTTGGGTTTTACTATTAACACCTTAACCCTTTTTGGTTTTGTACTTGCCATTGGTATAGTAGTTGATGATGCCATTATTGTGGTGGAAGCCGTACAGCATTATATTGACGTGGAACATATGTCTCCGACCGATGCAACTATACATGCCATGCGGGATATAACTGCACCTGTAATTGCAGTAGCATTAATATTAGCAGCCGTGTTTGTACCGGTAGCATTTATTCCGGGCATTGTGGGCCGTTTGTACCAGCAATTTGCAATTACCATTGCTGTATCTATTCTAATATCAGCGTTTACAGCTCTATCGCTTACACCGGCATTATGTACGTTGGTTTTGAAACCACATAAAATAGATGAGCATTCAAAAGGCATAAACAGGTTCTTTTATTTATTCAATAGTCGCTTTGGCAAGTTCACACAATACTATTCCAATGGTGTTAAACGTGGTATTCACAATTCAAAATATGTAGTAGTACTGCTTATATGTATTGGTGTGGCTACATTCTTTTTATTTAAAATAAAACCATCGGGTTTTATTCCGAATGAGGATTCAGGCCGTGTATTTGTTACGTATGAATTACCTGAGGCATCATCGACCGTACAATCGGTTGATTTCATTACCAAGCTGATGAAAGTAGTGAGCGAAACACCGGGTGTGGCACATTACTCAGCTTTATCGGGATTGAATATAAGCAATGGTGCCGCTAAGTCGAACAGCGGTACAATTTTCTGCCAGCTGAAACCATGGGATCAGCGTACCGACCCAAGCCAGCAAGTGCCCGGTATAATAGATGAGATGTATAAACGCATTCGCAAAGCTGATCTGAAAAACGGAAAAGTTGTGGTTATGCAACCGGCGCCTATTCCGGGTATAGGAATTTCAGCCGGTTTCACTTTTATGATAGAGCAGCGAAGCACCACCGATGATGTTCATGCATTTGAACAGGTAGTTAAAAAATTTGTTGCAGCAGCAAATAAAAATCCAGCCATTGGCAGGGCTGTTAGCTATTATTCAGCACATACGCCAAGCTATAACCTTACGGTTGACAGAGAGAAGTGTAAGAAAATGGGAGTTAGTATCTCGGACGTTTTTAGTCTCATCCAATCATACATGGGCAGCTCGTATGTAAATGATTTCACTCTTTATAACCGAACATACCATGTGGTAATTCAGGCCGACACTATTTATCGCAGGATGGTAACTGATATGGATAAGTATTATGTACGTAACGATTCGGGCAGGATGCTTCCCCTAAAATCGCTTATTACATATACCGCAATTGAGGCCGCTCCGGTAATATCGCACTTTAATATTTTCCGTTCAGCAGAGGTTGATGGTGGTTCGCCACAGGGATACAGCAGCGGGCAAACCATGGACGCGCTTAAAGAGGTAGCTGCCAAAGTGTTGCCTCAGGGATATGGTTACGAGTGGTCAGGCTTAAGCTACGAGGAAATTGTAGCAGGTTCCCAAACCATTTACATTTTCATGTTCTCACTTATTTTCGTTTTTCTTTTCCTTGCTGCGCTGTACGAAAGCTGGTCAGTGCCTTTTTCAGTTATGCTTTCCGTGCCTATCGGTGCATTTGGCGCTATTCTTACACTAACCTGTATTCCTGCGTTAAGTAATAATGTATATGCACAGATAGGGCTGATAACGTTAATTGGCCTGGCAGCAAAAAATGCCATATTGATAGTAGAGTATGCTAAAGTTCGTGTAGACGCAGGTGAAGACCTTATAGAGTCTACCATTGATGCAGTAAAGCTACGCTTACGCCCTATTATTATGACTTCACTGGCATTTATCTTCGGTGTATTGCCAATGGCGCTGGCAACAGGTGCAGGAGCTGTGGCACGTCGCACAATAGGGTTCACTGTATTAGGTGGAATGGTTGCCGCTTCGTCGCTTGCAATTTTTATTGTACCGGTTTTGTTTGTTGTAATTATTAAGCTGGCTTATGGTAAAAAACAACTTGCCTACCTGGTAGCGCATCGCGAAGAATTATTGGCTCAGCAGAAAAAGGACGAAGAAGGGCAATAGAGCGATAAGGAGTTTTGATTACAGTAATAAAAGCAAATAACCAGCTATTGAACTACCCAGTACAATAAACGCACTGTTTACTTTAAAACGAAACACAATAATAAAGCTGGTAAGTGCAATCAAAACAGTTCTCCAATCAGCAATACTGTCTTTACCCATTGCGTAGCATACTGTAACTATAATAGCTAAAGATGCTACGTTAACGGTATCTAAAAATGCAGAGAATACTTTTGATTTCCTCAGTTTAGGAATAAGTGGATTCAGTAAGGCTACAAATACAAACGAAGGAAGGAAAACACCAATAGTGGAAACAATTGCTCCGCCCAGGCCGTTGATCTGGTACCCGATGAACGTTACCGAAGAAAAAACAGGGCCCGGGGTAAACTGCCCTACTGCAATAGCATCTATTAATTGCTGACGCGATAGTATTCCTTTTGAAACTAGTTCATTATCCAGGAATGCGAACAAAACATACCCGCTGCCAAAAAGAATAGCGCCTATTTTCAGAAAGATGAAAAAAAGATTTGCATTCGCTGCCGAGATAAATGCAAAAGGGAAAATATTCTTTATGATCCTGTCCTTGTTGCTTTCGCGGAAATAAGAAACGATAATTGCAAAAAAACCGGCGGCAAACATTACAAGTATTTCATTATACCCCATCAAGCACAGAACCAATACGGCAAGGCAAATTATGATCAACTCAATACTCTTCAATGATTTTTTTGCCAATGGATATATGGCAGCTATTATTATTGCAATAATTGCCGGCTTAATTCCATATACAAATGATTGCATTTGAGGCAAAGCCCCATATGCTTTATAAAACCAGGCAAAAATACCGGTTATGAGTACTGCCGGAAATATAAAACACAATCCGGCTATTATCAATCCCTTCCACCCTGCCCTATGATAACCTATGTGAATTGCCATTTCAGTGCTATTGGGCCCGGGTATCATATTTGTTGCACTGATCATATCGAGAAAATGCTGTTCATCCATCCATTTTCTTTTATTCACAACTTCGTGCTGCATCATAGCAATGTGTGCAGCCGGGCCACCAAATGCAATTACACCAAGTTTAGCAAACAACTTTGCTACTTCTTTTAACTCACTTGGCTTGTTAGCAGGCATTCTATTTTATTCCTTTGAATGATTCAAAGATAAAGATTAGATATTGAGGAATTGTCACTTAAAATAAGCTCTTAATTAGTTACTCCTGTATATGGAATTATTTTAATTCCTTTTTTAATTTTTGGTTTAAGCACAATAATAACATCATAAATACCTATGCCTGATTTTCGCATATATGCATCACAACCTACACCCTGTATAGGGGTTTGAGCCTTCGGAGAAAAATTAATATTCACGTATGCACCCGGTATTCCCTTTTTTATAAAATACAGTCGCCAGTGTTCACCATATAATTCATAACTGGGTGTCATGCCCACTTCGTTGGTATATTCAAGCGTAGTTTTTCCGCTACGCGAATCACTTATTTTAACTGAATCCACTACATCACAGTGAAAGCCTAATGAGGTATCTATTTTAAACTTATTTGCCAGGCACCTGCAGGAATCACTACTATTACTATACACATTAAACACCACTTTATTGTTCATATTAACCGGAGGCCCGGTATCTACAAACCCTCTGCACGCGGCTAGTGAAACTAAGAGTATGGCACAAAACACTTTATACTTCATTACCCTAGCTTTTTATAAACCCTTCTCAGCAATTCCTCTAATTCACTTAACATCATAGCTGTTGCGCCCCACACTACGTATCCTTCTATATTATAGTAAGGTGTATTAATTCCTGTTTCAGAACCTGAGCGTATTATTATCTTCTCCTCTTTTATGGCCGGATCTAAAAGCAAATTAACATTCACATCAAAGCTTCTTTGTACTTCTGTATCTTGTATAATAGCCGGCAGGTAATCTTCAGTCATACCAATATATGGCTGAACCCAGAAATTGCTTGGTGGTATGTAAACAGGGCTAATAGGCCCCACTTGTTTTATTTTTTCAGCCGGTAAACCTACTTCTTCATTTGCCTCTCGTAAAGCTGTTTGCCATAGATCAGTATCAAAGTCTTCCTTTGTTCCACCCGGAAAAGCTATCTGACCACTGTGAACTCCCTTATATTCAGTGCGTAAAATAAGCCGGGTAAATATCTCTCTGCCAGAAGGGTACAACAAAACCAAAACACTGCTTTGCCTTGGGTTCTTTTTTGCTATAGCCTGCAAATCCATTTGAGGCCTGCCCGATACCATACGTCGTTGTGCCTCCCAACCAGGCAGTTCCCGCTTCATTTCAGTTTTCAATATATCTATAAACTCAAGAAACATAGGTATTTAACATTAAAAGTGAAACGAAAAGCCTTATTCAACGTAAAATTAGTAAGAAAGGAATACCCCCT
>Ga0210386_10000701_pt1 | contig 30811 bp, 31 predicted proteins | sample IncBWH32OmetaG_FD_160091 | JGI IMG/M metagenome (GOLD analysis project Ga0210386, IMG submission 160091) | Forest soil microbial communities from Barre Woods Harvard Forest LTER site, Petersham, Massachusetts, United States - Inc-BW-H-32-O ...
GTGGCTGGTGGAACACCCGCCGCTTTACACCGCCGGCACCTCGGCGCGGGCAGATGAACTCACCGACCCTGCGCGCTTTCCCACCTTCGCGGCCGGGCGGGGCGGGCAGTGGACGTATCACGGGCCGGGACAGCGCGTGGGTTACGTGATGCTGGACCTGTCGCGACCCCACGCCGGCGTGCCGGCGCACGACGTGCGCTGCTTCGTGCATGGGCTGGAGGAGTGGCTGATCAGGGCGCTGGCGCAGTTCGATGTGCGAGGCGAGCGTCGGGAGGGGCGCGTGGGCATCTGGGTCGCCGATGCCGCAACCGCGCGGGAGGCGAAGATCGGTGCGATCGGCGTACGGGTCAGCCGGTGGGTGAGTTGGCACGGGGTGGCGCTGAATGTCGCGCCAGAGCTGAGCCATTTTGGTGGGATCGTGCCGTGCGGGATCCGGGAACACGGGGTGACGAGTTTGGCGGCGCTGGGGCGGCAGGTGCGGATGGCTGAGGTGGATGGGGCGCTGCGGAAGGCTTGGGACGAGGTATTTGGCGGCGATGGTGGCATCGCGGCCTGCGCGATGTCCGAGCAGGCAACGCCCGCTTGACCGCCTCCCTCTCCCCCAGCCTTCAGCCTTGGTCCGCTTTGCGACCCAAGCCCGCGAGAGCAGGCGGAACCAAGATCATCATAGCGTTGGGCGCTGGTGGAAGGCGGGATTGTCGGGCGGGTCGTCGAATTCTTCTTCGATGCTGACGACAACCGCCATGCGCGGGCCGCGGCGGCAGCGGCGGACCAGGTCCTCGACCGCGTCGGCCTCGCCGGCGATCAGTGCTTCGACCGTGCCGTCCACCCGATTGCGAACCCAGCCGGCCAAGCCGGCGGCCTTGGCCTCAATCACCAGCCACTGGCGGTAGCCGACGCCCTGCACCTGCCCGGCGATGATGATGCGCTTGGCCAGCATCAGGCCCGCGTGAGTTCAATCATGCGGGCAGCCAGGGCGATGTCGCCGGCGACGGCGCGGCGACGGGCGGCGGCTTCTTCGTCCTCGCCCCATTGCTCGACCTGGAACAGCTCGTCCAACGCACCCAGCGCGTGCGCGGTCGCGGCGTCGAGCGCGCGGTCGGCCAGGGCCAGACCCAGCACCAGGCTGCCCAATGACGGCACCGCGATGCCCAACGCGGCCAGAGCCCAGACGTCGCAGGACGCCACCGCATCGCGCAGCGCCGCGATACTGTCGCGGTGCTGGCGGATCGCGACGATGCCAGAGGTCACGCGCAACTTTGCGCCGTGGCGTTGCGCAATCCAGTCCAGCCAAGGCTGCCAAGCCTCATCCTGGCGACGCACCAGCGCCTCCGGCGTTTCGGCGCGGTAGCACAGCAGGTCGGCCTCGCCGTAGCGGGCGATGGCATCGACCGTCAGCCAGCGTTCGGCGGCGACGCGCCCTTGCGCGGTGCCAGCCAGGCGGGTCAGCGGCGTGTCGGCGAAGGACATCTCGCCGCCACTGGCGCCGCCGGCGCGCTGCCATTCGTCGGCAACCGCCTCGGCCAGCTTCGTGTGCGCCAGGCGCAACACGCCGCCACCCGGCAGATGGACCGGTTTGCCATCGAGCCGGATGGTAAACGAACCAGCCTCGCGTTCGGCGGTCGCCGTGTTCCAGAAGCGCTTCACGTGCGGACGGTTGCCTCCACACTCATGGGAATAGCTTCTTCAGCGTACTCGCCGCACCACTCAACGGCGACTTCGGCTTCGCCTGGCTGGGTGCCGCGGTCGTACCGCTCGATGAACTGGCGGCCGGGGCCTGGCTGAACCGCGCCAAGGCCAGTGGTTCGGCGCACGCGTCGCCGCCCAATTTCTGCTCAACCGCAGAGCCGATGATCAAGCCCAACCCGCCGGTGCTCGCCCCCAAGGCCAGCTTGGCCGCGGTACCGACATTGCCGGTGACCAGACCCGCGGCATCAGGTTTGGTCGACGGGTCGGCAAAGGTGCCATCGACAATCACCGGCGCGGCGATGGTCGTGCCGGCCACACCCACCGTCGGCTTCAGATGCAGGGCCAGCGTTTCGCTGCCGAAATTCATTCCGCCGGTGCCTGTCATTCCCAACGTACTGGTATCCAGCATCAGCGCGCGTACCGTCCCCTCCCCACTACTCGCATCCAGCCGCAGCGCGAAGCAGGTCAGCGCGCTCATGCCGGCTTTGTTGGCCAGGTTGGCAATCTGGGTCTGCTGCAAGATTCCCGCCATCAGCCCGCCCAGCACCTGGCTGTCGATCTGGCCCTTGACCACGGCGACACCGATCGCGCCATCCAGTGTCGCGGCGATCGCATGCGGGCTGTCGCCGGCGCCTTTCAGGTCGGCGCGAATCTCCATATTGCCGCTCGCGAAGCCAGGCTTGTGCAGGGCTTTGAGCAAAGTTTGCAGTGCCAGGCTGGGCGCACGCAGGTTCAGGGTGACGGAAGGTGGCGTCGCGTTGGCATCAACCGTCACCTTGGCGTCGATATGCCCGCCGGGCGCATCAACCCCGAACGGATCAACCGTGAGCTGCCCCTTCTGGTCCACTGCGTGCAGGGTCAATCCCTTGTAGTCCGTGTCACCGGTCTTGAGATCAGCGATCGAAACCGTGGCATCCGCGGTCAAAGGACGCAGTGCCTCGAACGGCAACTTGGTTTCCGGAATGACATAGCGGCTTCTGGCGGCCGGTGCCGGCGCAGCGCCCGAGGACCCGGCCGGCTTGCTGCCGGCCATCGCGGCATTCAGTGCATCAAGGTCGATCCGTTGCGATGACAGATTGGCCTTCATGGTCGGGCTTGCCCCCTCCCCCTGCGTGAACGACACGGTGCCCGCGAGATCGAGCTGCGGCAAGGTCAGCTTCAAGTCCGATACGGTGAAGGTCTGGCGGTCGTCGCTGTCGGCGAGCTTGAGCTGGGCCGCGATGGTCTTCAGCGGCGGCAGCGTCGTGCCGGCCAGCGCACCGAGCGCAGCGAGGTCCGGCACGTCCGCGGTGATAGCTAATGCCAGACCGCGTCCCTGTGTCGGCTGCGCAATGATCCCATCAACACCCAGCGTGGCGCCAGCAGCGGTTGCCGCCAGCTTCAGCGGCCAGGGTCCGGTACCCGTGGGGTCCTCTAGCCGGCTCAGCGGGCCGGTGTCGGCGGTCAAGGTGACCGGCGCGCCGTTATAAGTGGCGTCCACCGTCAGGTGCAGCGGCGCGTCGCGGGAGGAAGCCTCGGCGTCGAGGCTCTTCAACGCCAGCGTGGTCGTGGTGCCGTCGGCTGCGCGCATCGACAGCGTGCCGTCCTCAATCCGCAGGCTCGACAGCGACAGTTGCGGCGGCGCGGTGTTGGCGGCGGGTTGCGCCCCCGCCGGCATCGGCGGCGCCGGCGTTGGTGCGGCCGCCGCACCGAATTGCCAATTCATCTGCCGCTGCGCATTGGTCTCCAACAGGATATCCGGCTTCACCAGCACCAGCCGGTCGATCTGCACCCGCCTCGAGATCAGCGGCAGCAGCGCGAGCCGCACATCGAGCCTCTGCAATGTCACCATCTGCGGGCGAGAGAAGCCAGGCGGGTTGCTGAACGCGACGTCGCTCACCTTGAGCGTCGGCTCCAGGCCCAAGGTCAGGCCGATCGACCCGTTGAGCGCCAGCTGCCGGCCGGTCGCCGCTTGCACGGCGGCGATGATCTGCGGCTTGTAGCTGTTAGGGTTGAAGGTCGCGACGAAGGCCGCGATGCCGGCGACGCCCAGGACGAGAATGGCACAGACAACAAGTACGATGATGCGCAACACGCGGCGGGGGCGGCGGCGAGGGGGTCTGCTGGCCATCGAGCGTCTCCCTGATTATGTGTCGCCACGGGTGCGCCGCGGCGCCTGCGCTGGGTGGGCCTGGAAGCCGAGCGTAGCAAAAGTCGCACGCATATGGGGTGGCAGCTCGGCTTCGACCCGGAGTGTTCCTCCCGCGGGATGAGGTAAAACAAGCGCCCTCGCGTGCAAGTGAAGTCTGTCGGACAGGCCGGAGACAAGGGCACTGCCGGCATCGTTCTGATCGGGCTCGGCGTATTTCACGTCGCCCAGGATGGGCGCGCCGATGGCGACGCAGTGCACGCGGAGCTGATGGGTGCGGCCGGTGAGCGGCTGGAGTTCGAGCCAGGCGAGTTTCTGCGCGGCGTTATCGAGCGTACGGTAGTCAGTGATGGCGTGGGCAGCTTCCTTGTCGTTGCGCTCGGCGGGCACAGTGCGCTCGCCGCGCGGGCCGGCGGTACGGCGGAGTGGCAGGTCGATACGGCCTTCGAGCGGGACGGGACGTCCGGCGACGACGGCCCAGTAGGTCTTTTCGACGGAGCGGCCGCGGAAGGCGGCGGCGAGCTTGGCGGCAACGCCGGGGGTGCGGGCGAGGATCAGCACGCCGGAGGTGTCACGGTCGAGACGATGCACCAGGCGGGGGCGGTCGCCGCCGAAGCGGAGGGCGTCGAGCAGGGCGTCGAGGTGGTGCGTGATGCCGGGGCCGCCCTGCACCGGCAGGCCGTGCGGTTTGTTCAGCACGATGAGCTGATCGTCGCGGTAGATCACCGCGTGGCGCAGGTCCTGGGCGACGGCAGGGTCGATCGGGGCGGGCGGCTTCGGTGTGGCAGGGGCCGCAGGCAGAGGTGGGACGCGGACGGCCTGGCCGGGGGCGAGACGGGTGGCGGCATCGGCGCGATGTCCATCCACGCGCACCTGGCCCGTGCGGCACAGCTTCTGGATTGCCCCCTGGGTCAGGCCAGGGAAGTGCCGACGGAACCAGCGGTCGAGGCGGATGTCGGCCTCGTCGTCGGAGACGGTGCGTGTTGCGACCGTCATGCGGCTGCCGACGCGGTGGGGCGCATGATGTATTCGACCACGTCGTGCCGGGCGAAGGCGCGGCAGCCACAACTTGCGCCGCTGATGCACAGAAAGGCCTGGATGCCGGGGCCAAGCCCCGGCATGTCGTGGCAACGGTCCTGCCGTGTGGTTTTGCTAACCATTGCGGTCCTCTCGCAGCTTCGCCCAGTAGGCCAGGCGCTTGGCGATCTCTCGCTCGAAGCCGCGATCGCGGGGGGTATAGAGCTGGATCCGATCCATACCGTCCGGGAAATAGTTCTGGCCGGAGAAAGCCTCCTCCGCCTCGTGGTCATAGGCGTAGCCGGCGCCGTAGCCCAGCTCCTGCATCAGCTTCGTCGGCGCGTTGAGAATATGCGCCGGGGGCATCAGCGATCCGGTGTCCTTCGCGGCGCGGCGGGCTGCGCCAAACGCCGTGTACACCGCGTTCGATTTCGGTGCAGTCGCCAAATAGACCACCACCTGCGCGATCGCCAGCTCTCCTTCCGGCGAGCCAAGGCGCTCATAGGTCTCCCACCCCGCCAGCGCCTGCGGCAGCGCATGCGGGTCAGCCATGCCGATATCCTCGGCTGCAAAACGAACCAGACGGCGGGCGATATAGCGTGGGTCCTCGCCGCCGGTCAGCATGCGCGCGAACCAATACAGTGCCGCGTCGGCATCCGAGCCGCGCATCGACTTATGCAAAGCCGAAATGAGATTGTAGTGCTCCTCGCGGTCTTTGTCGTACAGCGCGGCACGCTTGGCCAACAGCGCGGCCAGCTCGGTAGCATCCATCGCCGGCGTGTCGGCGGGCAGCGCGAAGATCTGTTCCGCCATGTTCAGCAGATAGCGGCCATCGCCGTCGGCCATCGCGCGCAACGCAGCGCGGCCTTCCGCGTCGAGCGGCAAGGCGCGCTCCGTGTCAGCCTCAGCGCGGGTGAGCAGCAGGTCGAGCGCCGCATCATCCAATCGGCGCAACACAAGCACCTGGCAACGCGACAGCAAGGCGCCGTTCAGCGCAAACGAGGGGTTCTCCGTGGTGGCGCCGATCAGCGTGACAACGCCGGTCTCCACCACCGGCAGGAACCCGTCCTGCTGCGCGCGGTTGAAGCGGTGGATCTCGTCGACGAACAGCAACGTCCCCTGCCCTGTCCGGCGGCGCTTCGTGGCGTCATCGAACGCGCGCTTGAGATCGGCGACGCCGGAGAACACAGCCGAGAGCTGAACAAATGCGAGGCCAGAGCGGGCGGCCAGCAGGCGGGCGATGGTGGTCTTGCCCACGCCCGGCGGGCCCCAAAGGATCAGCGAAGCCAGCGACCCGCGCGCCAGCATGCGCGTCAGGGTGCCATCGGGTCCCAGCAGATGGTCCTGGCCGACCACCTCCTCGAGCGCGCGCGGGCGCAACCGGTCGGCCAGCGGGCGCGGACCCGCCGGGACGTCCGGCTGTGACGCGGGGCCGAACAGGTCGTCCGGCGAAGGGGCAGGCTGTGCTGTCATGGTGTGATGATGGTTCAAGAGTCGTCGAACGCGCCGTGCATATAGTGTCGCCGTGTGCGTCCTGTGGTGCAAACATGCACTTCGGGCCTAGGCTGCCGGCTGGGCGGGAGGGACATTCGATGATCAACCTGCACGACATCCGCTACGCGCGGCTCGGCACGCCGGACCTGGAGATGGCGATCAAGTTCGCCACTGATTTCGTCGGCCTGCAGCTCGTCGCGCGCGAAGGCCAGACCGCCTATTTCCGCAGCGATAAGGCCGCCATGCGAGGCGACACGCGCGATCACACCCTGGTGTATTTCGAAGGTGATCCGACCGACCACACCACCGGGCTGGAGCTGGACGACCCAGACGACCTGGACGCGGTGGGCGCGGCACTGGAATACGCCGAGCGACCGATCCATTGGGGCACACAAGACGAATGCGAGGCCCGCCGTGTGCGCGCCTTCATCGCCACCTCCGATCCGTCCGGCAACAAGATCGAGATCCTGGCCCGGCCGCACAATTCCGGCGTGCGGTTCTTTCCCGGCCGCGATGTCGACATCACCGGGTTCAGCCATCTCGCGCTGTTCAGCACGGATCCGAAACGTGATACCGCGTTCTGGACCGACCTGTGCAACGCACGTGTGTCGGACTGGCTGGGCGACGCTACCTTCCTGCGCATCGGCACGGTGCATCACTCGGTCGTGCTGATGCCGTCGAGCCGGCCCGGCATCCAACACCTCAACCATCAGGTCGAGGATGTCGACGACGTGATGCGATCCTACTACTGGCTGAAGCAGCAGGGCGTGAAGATCGTTTACGGACCGGGACGACATCCGATCTCGACGGCGATCATGGTGTATTTCGAGGGCCCGGACGGCATGGTCTACGAATACTCCACCGGCGTGAAGCACATCCTGCCCGAGCAGGAAGCGAATTATCGGCCGCGCCAGTTCTCGCTGGAAGGCTATAACGGCGACATGTGGGGCTCGTTCACCGAGACGGACGGATTGCCGCGCGAACCGGCCGCCGGACGGCGCATGAGGCTGGTGGTCTGACATGGCGGAAGGCCAGCTCCACGCGATCGCGCCGCTATTCTTTGTTGCCGACGTGGCCGACGGCGCGGATATCGTGGACCCGGTCGTCGATCGGGATTACTATGGCAATCACGAGTTCGCAGTGCGCGACTTGGACGGCTAGATCATTACGTTTTCGCACGGGATCGCCGCCAAGGCTGCGCGCGACGCTGGCACGTGATGCGGCCGAGAATCGACCTGACCGCGTCCCGCGGCGAGGTGGCGTGCTTCGCTGTTTCCACAGGGTAGGGCGCGGGTGCGGTCGCTGATCACCCGCCGGGGCTCGACGCCCCGGCGACGGACGACGAAACTGCGGGCCTTATCGTGGAGGATCGGTCATGCATGCGCTATCGCCACGGCTCGCTAACGTATTTCCCATTGGAGCTGCCCTGGCTGTCTTGAGTTGGTCGCTCGCCACGCCGGCGCAAGCGGACCTGCTGGTACGTCATGACCTTCCGTATGCGATGGCGTTGACCATCGCGCAGACCGCCGTCGAGAGCTGTGCGGCGAAGGGGTATGCGGAATCGGCCGTGGTCGTGGATCGCGACGGCGAGACCATCGTGGCGATCCGCGGCGACAATGCGCAGCCGTATACGCTGGAGAACGCGCGACGCAAGGCATACACCGCGGTGAACTTTCGGATTCCGACGGCGGAGTACGCCAAGCGCTTTGCCGACAACAATCCGGTCGTGCGCCAGCAAGTGACGCTGCCGAACATCATCGCCATCCCTGGCGGGCTACCCATCAAGGTTGGCACGGAAGTCATCGGCGGTGCCGGCGCCTCGGGCTCGCCTGGGGTGGACGAGCCGTGCGTGCAGGCCGGCCTGGACAAGATCGTCGACCAGCTCAAGTAAATTGACGCGGGCAGTGGAGTGCACCGTCCACTCGACGGTGGGTCGCGTGCTGACTGGATGGACCACACGTACCACGTCTGGCATCGCGCGCCTTGGCCTCGTGCCGGCGATCTGCGCGCAGCCGTTGAAACGCGGATAGCCGGCACAAGGCCAGCCATAACGGTTAACGTAGCAGGGTTATTGGATCGGAGGTCGTCGAAAGGACTTACGCCGCCTCGGCTTGCTCCGGCGCAGCCTGCTTCGGGCCACTGTCGATGCCCTTCGCCGCTGGATCGCGATCCATCAACTCGATCACCGCCATGTCGGCCGCATCGCCATAGCGGATGCCCGCCTTCAGCACGCGGCAATAGCCGCCGGCGCGGCCCTTGTACCGCTCCGCCAGCGCACCGAACAGCTTGGCGACGATGGTGTCGTCACGCAGTTGCGCATAGGCCTGCCGCTTCGCGTGCATGCCGCCACGCTTGCCCAGCGTGATCAGCTTCTCCGCCACTGGGCGCAGTTCCTTTGCCTTCGGCAGCGTGGTGGTGATCTGCTCGTGCTTCAGCAGCGCCACAGCCATGTTGCGGAACATCGCCTCGCGATGGGTGGATGTGACGCTCAGCTTGCGCCCGGCTACCCCGTGTCGCATCGTTCAGTCCCCTATCAGAACGGCTCTTCGAGCCGCTTGGCCATATCCTCGATATTCTCCGGCGGCCAACCCGACACACTCATGCCGAGCGACAACCCCATCGAGGTCAGCACTTCCTTGATCTCGTTCAGCGACTTGCGGCCGAAGTTCGGCGTGCGCAACATTTCCTGCTCGGACTTTTGCACCAGGTCGCCGATGTAGACAATATTGTCATTCTTCAGGCAGTTCGCCGACCGCACCGACAGCTCCAGCTCGTCGACCTTGCGCAGCAGGTTGCGGTTGAACGGCAGGTTGTCTTCCGGCTCCTCGGCACGGATCTGCTGCGGTTCCTCGAAGTTGATGAAGAGCTGGAGCTGATCCTGCAGGATGCGCGCGGCGAGGGCGACCGAGTCTTCCGGTGTCACCGCGCCGTTGGTTTCGACCGTCAGCAGCAGCTTGTCGTAGTCGGTCACCTGACCCACGCGGGTCGGTTCCACCTTGTACGACACGCGGCGCACCGGGCTGTAGATGCTGTCGACCGGGATCAGGCCAATCGGCGCATCTTCCGGCCGGTTGGCCGCCGCGGCGACGTAGCCCTTGCCCAGGTTGACCGTGAACTCCATGCCCAGCTTCACGCCATCGTCCAACGTGCACAGCACCAGCTCGGGGTTCATGATCTCGATGTCGTGGCCGGCCTGGATCTGACCGGCACGCACCTCGCCTGGACCCGTGGCGGTCAGCACCATCCGCTTCGGGCCTTCGCCATGCATCCGCAGCGCGAGCTGCTTGATGTTCAGCACGATATCGGTGACGTCCTCGCGCACGCCGGGGATGCTGCTGAACTCATGCAGCACGCCGTCGATCTGCACCGCGGTGACCGCGGCACCCTGCAGGGACGACAGCAAGATGCGCCGGATTGCGTTGCCCAGCGTCATGCCGAAGCCGCGCTCCAGCGGTTCAGCGACAACGGTGGCAATGCGCGCCGGATCGGCGCCGGGCTCGAACTCGAGCTTTTCCGGCTTAATCAGCGACTGCCAGTTCCGTTGGATGACCAGAGTCTGTCTCATGCACCCATACCTTGTTGCGCCGGTGGCGGCCCGAAGGCCGCGCGACCGACTGGAAAAACCAACCGCCCGATCAGACCCGCCGGCGCTTGCGCGGCCGGCAGCCGTTGTGCGGGATCGGCGTCATGTCGCGGATGGCGGTGATGGCGAAACCGACCGCCTGTAGCGCCCGCAAGGCGCTTTCGCGGCCAGATCCGGGGCCGCTCACCTCGATCTCGAGCGTCTCCATCCCGTGCTCGCGGGCCTTCTTGCCGGCATCCTCGGCCGCGACCTGCGCAGCATAGGGGGTCGACTTGCGGCTGCCCTTGAAGCCCTGGCTGCCCGAGGACGACCAGGCGATCGCGTTGCCCTGCGCGTCGGTGATGGTGATCACCGTATTGTTGAACGTCGCCGCCACGTGGGCGACGCCGGAAGTGATATTCTTGCGTTCCTTGCGGCGGGGACGCGCGGCGGTGGCGGGTTTCGCCATGTGGTTTGGTATCCTGTTCCGTGTCTCTGATCGCGGCGTGATATCGGGCTAAACGGGGAGGGCGGCGGCCGTCCTACTTGGTCACCTTCTTCTTGCCGGCAATGGCGACCGCCTTGCCCTTACGGGTGCGGGCGTTGGTGTGGGTGCGCTGGCCGCGCACCGGCAGCCCCTTGCGGTGACGCAGGCCGCGGTAGCAGCCCAGGTCCATTAGGCGCTTGATATTCATGGCGACTTCACGCCGCAGGTCGCCTTCGACCTGATATTCCCGGTCGATCAGCTCGCGGATGCGCAGCACCTCGTCGTCCGAGAGCTGGTTCACGCGGCGGTCGTCCGGAATGGACAGCTTGGTGCAGATGTCGGACGCCTTGGTCGGGCCGATGCCATAGATATAGCGCAGCCCAATGATGACGCGTTTGTTGGTGGGGATGTTCACGCCGGCAATGCGAGCCACGGGCTAACTCCTGTCGGCCCGGGGCTGTGGGGCCACCGGGCGGTCGATACCCCGAAGGGTGAGGTTATGCGCAAGCGCCGCCGGGCCCGCTGGGGGCCGCGTCGGAGGCGCGGAATATACTTCCGGCAGTTGGGGAGTCAACGCGGCACAGTCAATTCTTCGCGAGTCGCCGTTCGCGGTGCCGGAATAACCAAGTTCCGGGGTTTTCCGGCCCAGGTCAAGCGAAACCGGACGTGCTCCCGCTCCCTGCGCCCTGACGCGACCCGCTTTGGCACCGGGCGCGACGCGGACCAGCGAGAGCCTCTCGGGCCGCCACCCAAACCTTTCAGGCCGCCAAGCGCCATCTGACCGTCGGGTCTGTCGCGGCGTTCAGACGCCGCGGATACGCCATCGTGTCGGCAATCGATTTCAAGCGTTGCCATGCCGCAGTGGGGCGAGTGAGCCCGGGCGCGGCCATTGCTCCAGTGCCAGACTGACCGGGCGTCGCGCGCGACCGCCCACCAACCATCGCGCAACGCCAGATGATCCGCCGGGATGCCCAGCGCCTCGGTGCCCGATCGCAGCGTGGTCCGCAGCGACCATCACGCCGGGCTGACGACCATTCTCCAGCCAGGGCCGCGTCTCATTCGGTCATCAACGTGCATCTGTGGGACAGCCATGCCTTGGCCGGCGCGGCGCGATTTCGCACGGCCGTCTCTGCTCCGCGGCTTCTGCCGCGACAGGAGGGGACCCGGGTCGGTTACGGCTTGCCGGGCTTGGCCTCGCGGAAGGCGGTACCGGTCTCGGCCAGGTGGCGTAGCAGGGCGCTCGGCGCCCAGCGCTCGCCATACTGCTGATGCCATGCCGCGATCTGGTTGTAGACGTCCCGCACGCCGATCCCGTCGGCCCAGAACATCAGCCCGCCACGGTACCGCGGGAAGCCGAAACCGTGCAGCCACATCACGTCGATGTCGCTGGCACGGTAGGCGATGCCCTCCTCCAGGATCTTGCAGGCCTCGTTCACCGAGGAGAACAGCAGCCGACGCAGGATCTCCTGGTCGGTGAAACTGCGCTGGGGCACGCCGAGTTCAGACGCGACCTGCTGGATGATCGCCGCGACTTCGGGAGCGGGGTGCGGGGTGCGGTCGCCCTGGTCGTAGCGGTACCAGCCGGCGCCGGTCTTCTGGCCGAAGCGACCCATTTCGACGAGTTTGTCCGCGATCGGCAGCTTCCGGTAAGCCGGGTTGGCGGCGGCGCGGCGCTTGCGGCCCTCGGCGCTGATGTCGAGGCCGGCCAGGTCGCCGACCGCGAACGGCCCCATCGGGTAGCCGAAATCGATCATCACCTTGTCGACCTGCTCGGGCAGGCAGCCTTCCTCCAGCAGGATGACCATTTCGCTGTTGAACGGCGCGCGCGAGCGGTTGGCGAGGAAGCCGTCACAGTTGCCCGCCATCGCCGAGATCTTGCCGATCTTGCGGCCCAGCGCCATCGCGGTGGCGAGCGTTTCGGGGGACGCGGCGTTGGTGCGCACGACTTCCAGCAGCTTCATCACGTTGGCGGGTGAGAAGAAATGCGTGCCGGCGACCTTGTCGGGGCGCGACGTGGCCGTGGCGAGATCGTCGAGGTCGAGGGCGGAGCTGTTGGAGAACAGGAAGGCGTCCTTGTTCACAACACGGTCGAGGTCCGCGAAGACCGGCTTCTTCACGTCCATGCGCTCGAACACGGCCTCGATGACGACGTCGCTGTCCGCGATGTCGTCGTAGCCGGCAACGGGATGGATGCGTGCGAGGCGGTGTTCCATCTCGTCTTGCGCCAGGCTGCCGCGCTTCACGGACGTCGCATAGTTGGACCGGATGCGGTCCATTCCACGATTCAGGGCCGCTTCCGTTGAGTCCATGATCTTCACGTCGTAGCCGAAATCGGCGAAGGCCATGGCGATGCCGCCACCCATGGTACCCGCGCCGATCACCGCCGGTGCGTGGACATCGCGCGGCTTCACGTTGGCCGGCACATCGGGCAGCTTCGCCACTTCACGTTCCGCGAAGAACGCATAGCGCAACGCACGCGCTTCATCCGAATTTTCCAGCTCCTGGAACAATTCAGATTCGCGACGAATCCCTTCGTCGAACGACAGCGTGGTCGCGGCTTCGACCGCGGCGATGCAATTGTATGGCGCCCTTTGATTGCGGGCGCGACGAGCGATCGACTTGCGCATCGCATCGAACACCGACGGGTCGGCAGACACGGTCTTGTCGCGGATGCGCGGCAGCGGACGAGTATCGGCAATCTTGCGCGCGTAGGCGACGGCTCCACTGCGCAGGTCGGCGCCCTCCGCCAGCACCGCGTCGACAATGCCGAGCTTCAGCGCCTCCGGCGCGGGCACATGACGGCCCGAGACGATCATGTCGAGCGCAGCCTGCGCGCCGATCAGCCGCGGCAGGCGTTGCGTGCCGCCACCACCGGGCAGGATGCCGATCTGCACCTCCGGCAATCCAACCTTCGCGCTGGGGACCGCAATGCGATAGTGGCAGGCGAGTGCGTTCTCCAGCCCGCCCCCCAGCGCATAGCCGTGAATCGCCGCAACGACGGGCTTCGCACTGGCGTCGAGCTTGTCATAGGTACGCTCGCCGATCGCCAGGCGCTTGCGGCCAGTGCCGAAGCCGCGGATGTCGGCGCCGGCGATGAAGCTGCGGCCATCGCCCATCAACACCATCACCTTGATCGCGGGATCTGCATTGCCCTGCGCAAGGCACGCGATGATGCCTTCCGACACACCCGGCCCCAGCGCGTTCACGGGCGGATAATTGACAATGATAATGCCGATATCACCGTCCGTCTCCAGGCGAACGACTTGGGACTCTGACATGGCACGGTTTCCTCGTGTGTTTGTGATGAAAGCTAGGCGCGGATCGCGGCCGCCGTCTACCCGCGGCGCTGGACATCAGCGCAACGCGACCGCATCCTCAGTCCATGCTAAATCAAGATGCCACGCGCGCATGGAATGACCTGAGCCTGCTGCTGCCGTTGATCGTTACCAATGCCCTGCATCTGCTGGCGGCGGTCGGCATTCTGATCATCGGCTACTGGATCGCCGGCCGCACGCAGCGACTGGTGGTGAACTCTCTCGGCCGCACGCGTCACATGGACGAGATGTTGCCGGCCTTCTTCGGCCACATCATCCGCTATTTCATCCTCACCATCACCGTGCTCGCCGTGCTCTCCCAGTTCGGCATCCAGACCACGAGCCTGGTCGCCGTGCTTGGCGCCGCCGGCCTGGCTGTCGGCCTGGCATTGCAAGGCACGCTGTCACACCTCGCGGCCGGCGTGATGCTGCTGATCTTCCGACCCTTCCGGATCGGACATCATGTGCTGGTCGGTGGTGTGGATGGCACCGTGCGAGAACTGTCGCTGTTCTGGACCGAGGTGGTGACGGCGGACAACGTGCAGGTGATCATCCCGAATGGCAGCGTGTGGGGCCAGCCGATCCGCAATTTCAGCATCTATCCGCAGCCGGTTCCGACGACATCGGTGCGCTTCCGGTTGCCCGACGGCGATCTGCGTGCCACGCGAGACAAAATCCTGACCATGCTGCAGGGAATGCCGAACGTGTTGGAAGATCCAGCGCCCAGCGTGTACTTCGACCGCAATGGGACGGACAATGCGCTGGAGGTGGTGGTGACATTCGCGCCCGAAGGCGGGGCGGGAGCCAGTGCCGTCGTGAAGAGTGACGTCGTGCAGGCCATGCATGATGCGTTTGAGACCACGGCGACGGCGCAATCCAGCTAGAAAACCCCGCTCGCCAGCCCCGCTGAGAGCGTCGCGCCGACTTCCGCGCAACGGACGCGATCGGCCGCGCCGATTTGTTTCGGGGCCAGGATCGTCTCCGGCGTCTGCGCGTGCGTGCATGCGATCACCGGCTCGGCCACCTGCCGCAGTCGCCAGCCAGTGGCAATGCGCGTGACCTGGCGCACCGCGTTGGTACCATCGCTGCCGGCCGAGATCAGCAGCGCGTAGGGCCGGCCATTGATCCGGTCCAGCACCGGATAATAGGTGCGGTCGAAGAATTCCTTCATCGCGCCCGCCAGGGCCGCGAGATTCTCCGGCGCGGCAAAGATATAGCCGTCGGCGTCCAATACATCCTGCGCAGTGGCGTCGGTTGCGGACAGCAGGCGTGCCTGCACATCGGGTTCAGCGCGTGCGGCCTGGGCCGCAGCCTCGGCCATCTGTCGCGCGCCACCAGTGCGGGAATGCACGACGATCAGCAGCGTCTTCATCGTCGGCGGCTACAGCACCGCCTCGGCCACGACGCGCATCGCCTCGATGCTGGCGCCCTTCAGGATCATCGTGCCGACAAAGTGATCCTTTGCCGCGTCTTGCCACACGGCCAGGCGTTCCTTGATCCGCTCGGCTGGACCCACCAGTGAGATCTCATCGATCAGCTTGTCCGGCACCGCGGCGGCGGCCTCGGCTTTCTTGCCGTCAAGAAACAGGTCCTGGATCGCGATCGCCGCGCCCTCGTAGCCGAGCTTGATCGCCACGTCGTTGTAGTAGTTCTTCGACCGCGCCCCCATCCCGCCGATATACAGCGCGAGCTCCGGCCGGATCGCATCGCGGCACGCGGCGACGTCGGCACCGAGCTTCACGCGCACATACGGGGCGACGTCGAAGTTGGCCAAGGTCGCCGGACGGCCGGCTTTCTTCATGCCAGACAGGATCGGATCCGAGACGATGTGCGGCTGCTCCGGTGAATAGAAGATCGGAAGTACGCCGTCGGCGCATTCGCCCGCGGTGCGCAGACCTGCCGGCGTGATGGAGGCGAGGTAGAACGGGATGGCGGGATTGCCGTGCGTGATGCTGCGCAAGGCACGACCGAGGCCGGTGGCGTCCGGGCCGTTGAAGGGGATCTCGTATTCCGCGCCGTGGAATTCCAGCGGCGCCTTGCGGTCCAGGATCTGGCGGATGATCGCAATGTATTCCTTCGTGCGCGTCATCGGTTTGCCGAAGCGCACGCCATGCCAGCCTTCCACCACCTGGGGGCCGGACACGCCGAGGCCGCACAGGAAGCGATTGTTCGACATCAGTTGCAGCGTCATCACCGTCATCGCGGCGCAGGCGGGCGTGCGCGCGGGGATCTGCATGATGCCGGTGCCGACTTTGAGTTTCGTGGTGCGCGCCAGCATCCAGGTGGCGGGAGTTACCGCGTCCGTGCCGTACGCCTCACCTGTCCAGGCCTGCGCGAAGCCGAGGTGTTCCGCTTCAAGCACGCGGTCCATGTCGAGTTTCGGTGAGGGTCCCGACATGTCGACGGTGATGCCGAGCTGCATGGTGGTCCTGTTCAGTTGTCATCCCGAGGAGCAAAGCGACGAAACAATCTCGGGCCGGGTAGCGTTGTCGCGCGGTGCGCCGGTGGATCGAGATTGCTCTTCGTCGCTCCGCTCCTTACGATGACCGTTCGGGTTAGCGGACTTTCGCGATCACGTTGTCACGGAAGCGTTTCATGTTGTCCAGCGTGGCCGCAAGCGACGGGCCAAACAGGCCGAAGTCGAAGGCGGTGACGCCGGCATCCGACAGTGCCTTGATGTCGCCGGCGAAATCCGCCGTGCTGCCGGTGAACAGTTTGCGCTCGCCGTCCACCGTGCCTTTCGGCTGTGCCTCGGGGTTCGAGGAGACCCGATAGGCCAGGCCGACCGCAGATGGGTTGCGCCCGGCCTTCTCGGTCATGCCACGCAGTTTTGCGACGCCGGCCTTGTAGCGGGTCAGTGTGTCCATCGGGAACTGGGGGTTGGTGCCGATCGGATACCAGGCATCGCCATATTTCGCCGTGCGCCGCATTGCCGGACCACTCTCGCCGCCGATCCAGATCGGAATTGGTTGCTGTACCGGCTTCGGCGGAAACAGCACATCGGAAAACTTCACGTATTTCCCTTCAAATTTCGGTGCATCGCTGGTCCACAGCTCCTTGCAGACCATCATCCATTCATCGGTGACGTGGCCACGGTCATCGAAGGGCGGCGCGCCAATCGCTTCGAACTCCTCCTTGCACCAGCCGGCGCCGATACCCAGCGTCAGCCGCCCCTTTGACAGATAATCGATCGTCGCCAGGATCTTCGCAGTCAGCACCGCGGGGCGATGCGGCACCACCATCACCGAGGTGACGATGCGCAACGTCGAGGTCGACGCGGCGATGAAGGTCGCGGCCGTCAGTTGTTCCAACCGCTCCGCGGCGGCGCCCGAGGGAAACTCGCCGGAATCGGAATAGGGATAGCGCGAGGCGATCGAGGTTGGGATCATCACATGGTCGCTGACCGTGACGTAGTCGAAGCCGAGCTGCTCGGCCTCGGTGGCGATGCGCACCAGGCTGTCCGGTGCGATCAAGGGGCCGCTGGTTGGCGCGCTGCACCCGATCTGCATTTGTTCCCTCCGCTTGAATTGCGCTCGCGTGACCGATAGCACACGATATGGGGGCAGGCGATGCAGGCATCCGCGACGTGGGCGCGCTGCGTAGTAGGGGGAACGCGATGGACTTCGGCATCCACTTCGGCACGCGCGGCTGCCTGGCCTCGCGCGAGACGATCATGACCCTGGGCGCGCGCGCCGAGGCGCTGGGTTATGCGTATCTGGGCGTCGCGGACCATCTGGTGGTGCCGGTGCAGAGTGGCGTGCGCTATCCGTATACGGCAGATGGCATCTGGCCAGGCACGCCAAGCGGCGAATGTTTCGATGCGATCGCGACGCTGGCGTTCCTCGCGGCCTGCACGCAGCGCATCAAGCTGTTGACCTCGGTCGCGGTGGTCCCATATCGACCGGCAGTGCTGGCGGCGAAACTGTTCCTGACGGCCGATGTGCTGTCGGGCGGACGGGTGATCGCCGGGGTGGGGTCAGGCTGGATGCGTGAGGAGTTCGAGGCGCTTGGCACGCCGCCCTATGCGGAACGCGGCGCCGTGACGGATGAGTATCTGCGCGCGTGGAAGACGCTGTGGACTGAGACACGTCCGTCGTTTGACGGGAAATATACCAAGTTCGAGAACATGGTGTTCATGCCGCGGCCGGCGTCACAGCCGCATCCGCCGATCTGGGTGGGCGGCGAAAGCCCGCCGGCGCTGCGCCGTGTGGCGCAATTTGGTGATGGCTGGTATCCGGTGTCGAACAACCAGCAGATCCGGCTGAACACGCCGGAACGGCTACGCAATGGCATTGCGGGGATGCGGCGCGTGGTGGAGAAGGCGGGGCGCGATCCGGATACGATCGATATCGGGTATCTGTGGTTCTTGCCGCCGGACACCACGGCACAGACCGGTCCGGATGGGGAACGGCAGTTGTTCACCGGGTCTGTTGCGGATTGGCAGGAAGATGCGGCGGCGCTGAGCGAGGCAGGGGCGAAGCACGTGATCCTGTATCTGCAACGGCCGACGATCAACGAGACCTTGGATCTGATGCAGCAGTTCAGCGAGACGGTGGTAAGTATTTCATGACGCATGAGATGGATAATCTGGACTGGATTGGGTGCGCCTCGCTGCCAGAGCTGATGGCAGCGGCGGCGGCAAAACGGGATGCGGCGCATGGGCGGCTGATCTCGTATTCGCGCAAAGTATTCATTCCGCTGACGAAGCTGTGTCGCGATGTGTGCCATTACTGCACCTTTGCCGAGCGGCCGCGCGCCGGGCGGCCGGCATTTCTGTCGCCGGAGGATGTACTGACCATCGCACGCGCGGGCGCGGCGGCGGGGTGCACCGAGGCGTTGTTCACCCTGGGAGACAAGCCGGAGCTGCGGTACAGCGCGGCGCGTGAGGCACTGGCGGCGCGCGGGCACAGCACCACGATCGGCTATCTGCGCGAGATGTGCGCACTGGTGCTGGAAGAGACCGGGCTGCTGCCGCATGTGAACCCGGGCGTGATGACGCGCGAGGAGATCGCGTCGGTGCGTGAGGTGTCTGCCAGCATGGGGATCATGCTGGAGTCATCCAGCGCGCGGCTATGCAAGCCGGGCGGGGTGCATTACGGCTCACCAGATAAGCTGCCCGCGGTGCGGCTGGCGATGATGCGCGAGGCGGGCGAGCTGGCAGTGCCGTTCACCACCGGCATCCTGATTGGCATTGGCGAAACGCGGGCGGAACGGTTGGAGTCGCTGCTGGCGATCCGCGCGCTGCATGCGGCGCACGGACACATCCAGGAAGTGATCGTGCAGAACTTCCGGGCCAAGCCGAAGACCAAGCGTGCGCAGGCGCCGGAGCCGGATCTGGAAGACCTGCTGTGGAGCATTGCCGCGGCGCGATTGATCCTGCCGACGGATGTGCATGTGCAGGCGCCGCCCAATCTGTCGCCGGGCGTGTATCAGCAGTTGATCGGTGCGGGCATTGACGATTGGGGTGGCGTGTCGCCAGTGACGCCGGACCATGTGAACCCCGAGGCGCCGTGGCCAGCGATCGCCGCGCTGGCAGAACGGACGGCAAGCGTTGGCAAGGTGCTGGTGCAGCGGCTGCCGGTGTATCCGAGCTTTGCGCAGGCGCCGGAACGTTGGTTGGCACCGGACATCGCGACACGGGTACGGCGCGCGATCGATGCCGAGGGCTGGGCGCGGGATGATGACTGGGCGCCGGGGCTGACGACACTGCCGCAGCAGCAGACGCCGTTGCTCAGCGAGGTTGATCCGGCGGTGGAAGCGGCGATTGCGAAAGCGATGGCGGGGCGACGCCTGGATGAGCCGGAGATCGTGCGGCTGTTTGGAGCGCGCGACCTTGACTATCAGCGCCTGCTGACCGCGGCGGACGAGCTGCGCCAGGCGGTGAGTGGCGATGTGATTCGTTATGTTGTCAACCGGAACATCAACTACACCAACATCTGCTACTACCGTTGCAAGTTCTGCGCCTTCTCCAAGGGCAAGACGCACGACGCGCTGCGCGGCACGCCGTATGATCTGGCGCTGGAGGAGATCGTGCGGCGCGCGGAGGAAGCCTGGGCGCGCGGCGCGACCGAGGTGTGCCTGCAAGGCGGCATCCATCCAGATTATACCGGCGAGACCTATATCGGCATCTGCCGCGCCATCAAGCAGGCGGTGCCGGGGATGCATGTGCACGCGTTCTCGCCGCTGGAAGTGACACAGGGCGCGGCGACGCTGGGCAAGAGCGTGCCGGCGTTCCTGGCGGAGCTGAAGGAGGCAGGGTTGGGCACGCTGCCGGGCACGGCGGCGGAGATCCTGGATGATGAGGTGCGGGCAGTGATCTGCCCGGACAAGGTGAACACCGAGGAATGGCTGCACGTGCTGCGGTCCGCGCACCTGCTGGGCCTGAAGACGACGTCCACGATCATGTATGGACATGTGGAGCGGCCAATCTCCTGGGCGCGACATCTGCTGGTGCTGCGGGATCTGCAGGAGGAGACCGGCGGGATCACCGAATTCGTTCCGTTGCCGTTCGTGCATATGGAAGCGCCGATGTACTTGCGTGGGATGGCGCGGAAAGGGCCGACATTGCGCGAAGCGGTGTTGATGCATGCGGTGGCGCGGCTGGTGCTGCATCCGCTGATCACCGACATCCAGACCTCGTGGGTGAAGATGGGGCCGGAGGGCGCCGCGCTGTGCCTGAACGCGGGGGCGAATGATCTCGGCGGCACGCTGATGAATGAGAGCATCTCGCGTGCGGCGGGCACGCAGCACGGGCAGGAGTTTCCACCCGAGGCGATGGAGGCGTTGATCAGCGGGATCGGCCGCACGCCGCGGCAGCGGTCAACGGCGTACGGGTCAGTGTCGAATGAACGGCGCGTGGCATCGTTCGACGCGGCGGAGCTGGCGCCGGTGGTGCAGACGCCGCCGCGGAAGGTGATGGCGGAGTAGGCCGGGCGGTAGCATCCCGTATGCAAATTTCCGTATTTTTTACCTTTTGAGTCCACAATCGCCTTCACCCCACCGCGGCAAAGGTGGCCACGGGAACGCCATGGTTCGCGGGGCGTGGACATTGTGCGACAGGACCTGACCAGCAGGACTTCGGCTCAAGCGCGCACACAGGCGATGGATGTCCACGCGGCAGCGCAGATCTTCAATATTTTGTTAGCAATCGGTGGCCTGATTGTGCTGTGGACGGCTCTGGTCACGCTGCAGGCGCGGGCGAAGGGAGTTCGAGATGTCATATGCGATGATCGGCGCCGCCGGCCAGGAGGATGCGGCACAGACCGTATCTGGTGATATGCGCACGCTCTCGGCAGGTCAGCTGCGGATGCTGGGGATGGCCCGGGTCGCTTATCTGACCGGATTGCGCGCCGGGGATGGAACGATCGAGTATGCGATCCATGGCGCAGATGGCGGCACGGTGGCGATCCTGGAGGATCTCGCGGCGGCGCTGGAGCTGGTGGATCGGCTCGGCGTGACGCTGGTGCCGGTGCACTGAGGCGGGAGCATTTCTCTTCGTCGAGCGGAATGCGGTAGCCTGTTCCGCCACCGGCACGGAGTGGCGGACTGCGCAGTGCATTGCGCCCTACGCTAGGCCAAAACTTCGTAGCAGTGCGATTGTTCGGGTTGGCATCTCAGGCTTGGCGCGGAGGACGGCGTGCAGGTCTTCGGGGTGATCGATGTCGAGGGCGATGCCCGGTTGCGGAATGATGGTTGGCGTCAGGCCGCGGCCTCGGGCCGCGTTGAGGTGCGGGAAGTAGCTGTTATCGCCGAAGCGCAATTGCATCACCTCCGGTGGGCAGCAGAGTACGGCGTTGGAGCCCTGTTCGTCGTGCGCGGGCGCGATCGTGAAGCTGGGAGCCGGAGCGCGGACGGCGATCACGGCATCGATCTCGGCCGCGGTCACGCGCGGGATGTCGCCGGGGATGGCCAGCATGCCGGCGCGACCCTCGCGCGCGAGCAGGCGGGCCACGGCGGCGACGGCACCGGTGTGGCCGCTGCGCGCGTCGTCGGTGATGACCATCGCGCCGTAGCGTTGCGCCAGCGCGGTCGCACGCGGATCCAGCGTGTTGACGATGATGCCGGCGAGCGAAGCGCCGGCCAGGGCGGACAGCACGTCTTCCAGCATGGTCTCAGCCAGCGTTTCACGCTGTGACGGGGTGAGCAGCGACGACAGGCGCTGTTTCGCGCCGGTGAATTCCTTCACCGGCAGCGCGGCCCAGATATCGCTCATCGCAGCGCGGCCGCGGCGTCCAGCACGACGCGTGCCAGGGCGTCGCGGTCCTCCAGCGTTTGCATCAGCGTGGCCGTGGCGGTGATCCGTGGATGCAGACCTTCCATGTCGGCGGCATCGGCGTGGTCGACCACGTAGCCGTCCAGCAGGTCGCCATACCATGCCGCGACCGCACGGGCGGAGGCGTCCAGGCCGAGCTCGCGCATCATCTTCGCCGTCGGCCCCTTCACTGCGCGACCGCCGATGATCGGCGAGACGGCAACGACCGGTGCGCGGCAGGTGTGCAGCGCCTCGCGCACGCCGCGCAGCGACAGAATCGGCTCGACGCTGATGAATGGGTTCGATGGGCAGATCACCACCGCCGTCAGCGAAGGATGGCGCAGCAATCGAAGAAACTCCGGCTGCGCCTGGCCGGCGCCGATGAACGACAGCTCCCGCACCACCGGCTCGCAGCGCTGGTGGACGAAGTATTCCTGGAAATCCAGCCAACCTGCGTCGCTGCGCAGCCGCGTGCGCAGGCGGCCGTCGCTCATCGGAAGGATGCGCGGGCCGACCCCCAGCCGACGGCAGACGTCGGCGGTGATCGCAGTCAACGATTCGCCCGCGCGCAGGCGGCGCGTGCGCTCGACATGCAGCGCCAGATCGCGATCGCCCAGGCGGAACCAGGTCTCGCCGCCCAGCGCGCCGAGCGTCTCCATGAAGCTCCAGGTTTCGTCCCGCCGGCCCCAGCCCAGCTCGGGGTTCGCCAGGCCGGACAGCGTATAGATCAGCGTGTCGACATCGGGTGAGATCGACAGGCCCAGATGCTCGAAGTCGTCACCAGTATTGGCGACGATCACCAGCTCATCGGCCGGCAGCACGCGGCTGAGGCCCAGCACCAACTTCGCTCCACCCACGCCACCCGACAGCGTCAACACCGTCATTGGAACAGGTCCTCCGCCGGTGGGCGCACCAGTTCGGCGGCGGGACTGTCGGGCGCGGTCCAGGCGAGGCCGCGCACCAGCACCACGGGGCGCGCCTCAGCTGCCTGACCTTGCAGCAGCGACGCCGCGGCGGCGATTTCGTCGGCGAAACCGATGATGCTGACCTCCAGGGTGCGGCCGAACAGGTCGGGCTGGCCGCGCAGGTCGATCAGGCTGGGGAGGCCGGCGGCACCGATGGCGATGCCGGCGGTGCCACGGCGCCAGGCGCGACCGAAGCTGTCGCTGATGATCACGCCGATGCGAGCGTCGTAGTGCGACGACAGGGCAACGCGCAGGCGCTCGGCGCTGGCATCCGGCGCCTCCGGCAGCAGCAGCACGCGCTGCACGCCGTCGGAGGGGGCGACATTGGACTGGTCGACGCCACCATTGGCCATCACATAGCCCAGGCGGTGCTGCACGATGATCAGGTTGGGGCGGCTGCGCACCACGCGGGTGGATTCGGACAGGATGACCTCGACGATGCGAGGGTCTTTGCCGACCTCTTGCGCCAGGGCGACGGCGCGGGCGGAGGGCGTGACGGTGGCGAGGTCGACCGTGCGGCCCTCGGCCTTGGAGACGATCTTCTGTGCCACCACCAGAACATCGCGGTCGGTGAGCGCGCGGCCGGCGCGGTCGAGCGCGGCGATGATCAGCGCGGACAGATCGTCGCCGACCCGCACCATGGGGAGGTCGGGTGGGGCGAACAGTTCCAGGGGACCCGAGGTCGGCATGAGGGTGGGACAAATCCTGGTCCGGGGGCGGGGTCAAGTCCTGGGTGTGTACGCCTCGCCCGCTCGCGTGAGAGGCCGCGGAGCGGAGCGACGCAGGTGAGGTGGCGCACGCGGCACGACCCTCGCCCGACTTCGCTTCGCTCGTCGACCTCTCCCGCACGCGGGCGAGGCGCACGATGGGATGCCGTTTCGCTTGCCCGCGCCCAGTTCGGCCCCGTAGGCTTCGCGCATGCTGCGATTTCTGTTGCGCCGTCTGGCGCTTGCCATCCTGGTGTGCCTGACGGTGCTGGTGGTGAGCTTTACCCTCACGCGCCTGTCGGGCGATCTGGCGGTGGCGATCGCCGGGCCCAACGCCACGGCCGAGGACGTGGCGATCATTCGCAAGAATTATGGCCTCGACCGCCCGCTGACCGTGCAGTTCGTCGACTGGGCGGTGCATGCGGCCGAGGGCGACCTGGGGCGGTCGTACCAATACCGCGCGCCGGTGGCGGACCTGATCCGCGACCGGCTGCCCGTCACCCTGATCTTGGGGCTGACCGGGCTGGTGATCGCCTTGTTAACCGCGATCCCACTGGGCGTGCTGGCGGCGACGCGCGAGGGCACGCTGCTGGATCGCGGGATCATGCTGGTGGCGCTGCTGGGTCAGGCGATGCCCAGCTTCTGGCTGGGGCTGGTGCTGATCATCTGGTTCGGACTGAAGCTGCAATGGCTGCCGATCTCGGGCGTCGACACCTGGCAGGGCTACATCCTGCCCGGCATCGTGCTGGCGTTCTCGGCAATCCCGGCGCTGATGCGGCTGACGCGGGCTGGCATGGTCGATGCATTAGCCTCGGACTATATTCGTACCGCGCGGGCAAAGGGGCTGAGCCTGGCATCGATCGTGCTGAAACATGCGTTGCGCAACGCGGCGATGCCGGTGGTATCGATTGCGGCAGTGCAGCTCGGCTTCATGCTGGGCGGATCGATCGTGATCGAGACGATCTTCGCACTGCATGGCATCGGCTATCTCGCCTGGGAATCAATCCTGAAGAGTGACTTCCCGGTGGTGCAGTCCGTCGTGCTGCTGCTGGCGCTGATCTATATCGCGCTGACGCTGCTGGCCGATGCGATGAATGCGGTGCTGGACCCACGGCTGCGCGCGGTATGAATTTGTCGGTCCGGAGTCTGGCCACCACGCTGGGCGGCGTGATCGTGGGGGGCGTGCTGCTGGTGGCGATCTTCGCGCCGCTGCTGGCGCCGCACGATCCGTATGCGCAGGATCTGATGCGTCGGCTGGTGCCACCGGAATGGATGGGCGGCACGCCGCTGAACCCGTTGGGCACCGATCAGTTAGGGCGGGATTACCTGTCGCGGCTGCTGTACGGCGCGCGCATCTCCATGCTGATCGGCACGATGGCGGTGGTGACGTCGGGGGCGATCGGCATCACGCTGGGCGTACTGGGCGGATATTTCGGCGGGCGGGTGGACGATATGGTGATGTTCGTGATCACCACGCGGCTGTCGATCCCACTGATCCTGGTGGCGCTGACGGTGGTGGCGCTGGTGGGGTCGTCGCTGACCGTGGTGGTGCTGACGCTGGGACTGCTGCTGTGGGATCGTTTCGCGGTTGTGGCGCGGACGACGACGATGCAAGTACGGAACCTGGATTATATCGCGGCGGCGCAGGCGGCGGGGGCGTCGCGCGTGCATATCCTGCTGCGCGAGGTGCTCCCGAATATCGTTTCGCATCTGGTGGTGGTGGCGACGCTGGAGATGGCATTGGCGATATTGCTGGAGGCGGCGCTGTCGTTCCTGGGCCTGGGCGTGCCGCCGCCTCTGCCGAGCTGGGGGCTGATGATTGCCGAAGGCAAGGACTACATGTTTTTCAGCCCGTGGGTGATCATGATCCCGGGCATCACGCTGTTCGTGCTGGTGCTGGGAATCAATCTGCTGGGCGACGGACTGCGCGATCTGCTGGGCGCGGGGCGACGAGTGTGAGCCCGGTTCTGGAAGTTTCCAACCTGCGTGTGCGCTTCGGGCAGACCGCGGCGGTGCGTGGGGTTTCGTTGCGGATCCAGCGTGGGGAGTCGCATTGCCTGGTGGGCGAGTCCGGCTGCGGCAAGTCGGTGACCGCGCTGGCGGTGATGGGGCTGCTGGCGCGCGGCGCGGAGCGGCAGGCGGATGTGCTGCGGTTTCATGATCACGACCTGTCGCAGCTGAATGAACGCGGCATGTCGCGGCTGCGCGGCGACAAGCTGGCGATGATCTTTCAGGAGCCGATGACCAGCCTGAACCCGGCGTACACGATCGGGTCACAGATGACCGAGGTGCTGGCGCGTCATCGGCGGATCGACCGGCGGGCAGCGCGCGAGCGGGCGGCGGAGCTGCTGGGGCGCGTGGGGATCACAGCGCCCGGCCTGCGCCTGGGCCAGTATCCGCATCAGCTCTCGGGCGGGCTGCGGCAGCGGGTGATGATCGCGACGGCGCTGCTATGCGATCCGGAGCTGCTGATCGCCGATGAACCGACGACGGCGCTGGATGTGACGGTGCAGGCGCAGATCCTGCGGCTGCTGCAACGGTTGCAGCGCGAACTGGGGCTGGCCCTGCTGCTGATCACACATGATCTGGGGATCGTGGCGCGGATGGCGCAGCGTGTCTCGGTGATGTACGCGGGTCAGGTGGTCGAGAGCGCGCCGGTGAAAGCGCTGTTCGCCGCGCCGACACATCCATATACGCGCGGGCTACTGGAGTGCATTCCGGTGCCGGGCACCAGCCGGCGCGACCTGCCGCTGGGTAGCATTCCAGGTACGGTGCCACGGATCGCGCCGGGGTTCGTGGGGTGCGGGTTTCGCGACCGCTGCGCGCAGGCCGCCGAGGTTTGTGCCGGTACCGTTCCGACGCAGCGCATGGCGGACGATCATGCCTATCTGTGCCGCCTGGCGCCCGGTTGGAGCGCGGCGGCATGACGGCGGCGATAGCGCTGCACGATGTGCGGCGCAGCTTCATCAGCCGCGGCGGGATGTTCGCGCCGGATCGGGTGGTACGCGCAGTGGATGGCGTGTCGGCGTCGCTGGACCCGGGCGGGGTGCTGGGCATCGTCGGCGAATCGGGCTGCGGCAAATCGACGCTGGCACGCATCATCCTGGGGCTGCTGCCGGCGAGCGCGGGTGAGGTGCTGGTGGAGGGTCGACCGCTCGACGCGCTGGACCGGCGGAAGCGAGCGCGGCTGATCCAGCCGGTGTTCCAGGATCCCTTCTCGTCGTTGAATCCGCGGCAACGGGTGCGCGACATCGTGGCGCTGCCGCTGGCGGCGCAGGGGGGTGTTCCGGCCGAGGAACGGGGCCGGCGCGTGGCGGCGATGCTGGAACGCGTCGGGCTGTCGGCGGCAATGGCAGAGCGACTGCCGGCCGAGCTGTCGGGCGGGCAGCGGCAGCGGGTGGCGATCGCGCGCGCGCTGGTGCTGCGGCCGCGCATTGTGGTGTGTGACGAGCCGACCAGCGCGTTGGATGTTTCGGTACAGGCACAAATTCTCAATCTGCTGGCGGAGCTGCGGCGCGATCTGGGGCTGACGCTGGTGTTCATCAGCCACAATCTGGCCGTAGTGGAGCACATCGCGACCGAGGTGGCGGTGATGTATCTGGGGCGGTTCGTGGAACAGGCGCCGGTGGAGGCGTTGTTCCGCGATCCGCGGCATCCGTATACGCGGGCGCTGCTGGCCTCGGTGCTGACGCCGGAGCCGGGGAAAGGGATTCCAGAGGTGGGGCTGGGGGAGAGTTATCCGGACCCGGCGAATATTCCAGCTGGGTGTCGATTTCATCCTCGGTGCCCGGTAGCAGAGGGGCGGTGCGCGGAGATGGCGCCGGTGGGTGTCACGCAGGCGGGGCGGATGGTGGAGTGTGTGTTGGAGGGGTGAGGGGGGTTGATCAGTGCGGGATGGGATTGTTATGGGGGGGTCCTGTTGCACTGGTGCTTGCGGGCGCAACAGGACGAATAAACGCAAAAAGACGCAAAAAAGGCGCGAATGGTGGTTGCGCGGCCTCGGGGTTGGTTCCGGCGGAACGACCGTGCGGCGAGCGCTTGCGGTCATCCCTTCTGAGTTGCGTACCTTCGCGTTATCTCTTGCTTGCCTGCGGGCTGGGTTCGGTGCTCACCCGGATTGAATGTCTGCAATGAGCGGACGGCGCTGCCCAGGAAAGCAAGCGCCGACCTGACGCCACCGAGGTTTTGCCTGGACAGCACATTCCTGCCCGGACAGGGGGCCAATCGCGACGAGAACCGAAACGCGGGCCAGGCGACGCTGGTCGCAGATTTGCCGCTGCTCCCGAAGCGCGGGATAATTTCGGCTCGGCCGCATGGGGGATTTGCGATGGCTGGTCTGCGTGGCTTGACGCTTGGCGTTGGCGTCATTGGCCTCTGCCTCTGGTCTCTCGTGTCCCGCGCCGCCGCGCCACCGCCCTACATACCGGACGGGCCGGACGTACCGGCTGTCGTGCTGAACGAGGGGCAGAGCGGGGAAGCGGGTCTGCCGCCGTTGCCAGTGCCACCGCCGAACGGGTGGGACCAACAATCAATCTGGAACATGCAGGTCGTCGGGTTCCAGGACAATCAGGGCCGCGCAAGCTCCGATGATGGCTGGATAGAAAATCAGAACGGCCGCTATATCGCCTATGTGGCCAACAGCCCGGGCAAGGCACCGAATCCGCTGAGCGGCAAGATCGAAGACAACGGCACGTCGCTGATCGACGTGACCGACGTAGCACACCCGCGGTTCCTCTCGCATATCCCGGCCCCGAGCGGCGGCGGCGCCACGCATCTTGCCGTGTGCGGTGGCAACACTCTGCCACATGCCGAGAAAAACCACTGGTACTTGCTGCGCCACGATGGGCAGACGAATCAGGAAGTCTGGGACGTAACGGACCCGATGGCACCCAAGCGGCTTGCCGTCGTCATCAGCGGATTAAGCGGGACGCACCACGACTGGTGGGAATGCGACATCGGCATCGCCTACACGATCTCGCAGACGCCGACGGATGGCTGGCATGAAAGCGGGTCGCACCAGCATTTGTACGTCTATGACCTCAGCGATCCGGCGAAACCCGTGTTCATCCGCCAGTTCGGGCTGGTCGGACAGCAGCCCGATGCGCCGGTCGCGACCGCGCAGAGCTGCACCAACGCGCCAGGCCCCAGTTGCTACGAGGGCGTGACGAACCCACCTGGCGGCGTGCACCAGATCTATTCGGCGGGGGTGAACAAGAACCGCGTCTATCTCGCCTACGGTGTCGATTTCGATGGCGTCTTCCAGATCCTGGATCGGAAGAAGTTGCTCGAGGGTTGCAAGGTTCCGGACGCCTCCCCGCAATGCGCGACGCGACCGACGCAGGCGGACCTGCTCTATCCGCAGATCAGCTACATCACGACCAATCCGAAGCAGGGCGGCCATACCGCGATCCCAATCTTTGGCGTGCCAATACCGGAGGAGCAGCAGAACTATCTCGACGGCAAGCCGCAGCGCTGGGACATCATGGCGGTCACGTCCGAAGAGACCACCAACGATTGTTTGGATCAGGCGTGGAAAAACCCGACCCTGCTCGACATCACCGACGACCGCGCGCCATGGCCGATCGCGACGCTCGCTGTCGGACAGTTTCCAGGAGATTTCTGCGCCAAGGGGTCGCGCTTCGGCGTGCACGAACTCAACCGGCAGATTTATGCGCCCTATTATGGCAGGCTGGTGATCGCCGCGATGTTCAACGCCGGGCTGCAGGTATGGGACATCCGCGACCCGTACCGTCCGCGTCGCATTGCCTATTTTATCCAAGCGCCGAATAAGAACACGCACGAGAGCTGCGGCCCCTATCGCGGCAACGCACATTACTGCCGTAAAGCACCGTTTTCCGATCTTGGTGAGGTGGATGATCGCGGCTACATCTATAACTTCGACCGGGCTGGTTCCGGCCTGACGATCCTGAAGTTGACGGGCGCCGCGTTGCAGGCAGTTGCGGGAGAAAAACCCAATCAGCGGTAGCTCCAAGTCGCGTGCGGACTTATCCCCAGCCGATTGCCGCCACCATGTCCGCATCCACACCCCCCACCTTCCCGGTCTGCCGCCTACCCGGCGGCGTCTTGCTGATCGCGGGCGTTGCTGGCGTCGGTGCTGAGGCCAGTGCCGGGCAAGGGGATTCAGCAGGTTGGGTTGGGGAGAGTTGTCCGGATCCGGCAAATATTCTGTCTGGGCCTCGATATCATCCGCGGTGGCGCAGGCGCGGTGTGCGAAGGCGGCACCGCCGGTTGTGCTGGGGCGGGCATGCGATCCCGTCTTGCGCTCATGCGGAGAGTAATATCCCAGGAAACGTGAGAGCCATGGGGAAAGCGGCCGGCGCCAGCACGCGGCATTCACGTTCTTTGCGTTTTTCGCGGTTCCCCATTTCTCGGCTCGGGCACACGGAACGCAGGGATAACCCCTGCAACGTAAGAGCGGCCTTCCCGCCATCGGGTCATTCGCACGAGATCGCCACGGTGCTACGCGTCTCGCGATGACAATGGCGTCGTCTGCTTCGCGATGACTGCGGGAGCTGTGTGCCTCGCGACGACAGCAGGAAGGGAACACCCCATGCAACGTGAGCGCCAGAGCACGAACGTCGTCGATGGCCCGCATGCGCGGGCCATCGACGAGCGGGATGACCTCGCCTATCCGAAGTCATCCCGCTCACGCAAGGACGATTACGGATGCGTGGTGATGACCACCGAGCCCGACGGCGGGGGCGGCGGCGGTGCCGGATAGGTGGTTGACTTCGTCCGAGTCGTCGTTCCGCCCATGCCGTTATTATAAGTCGTGCTCTGCGAGTAGCCGACCGAACCGTCCGGCCCCACAGACTCCTTCGTGGTCTCGGTGCTCAGCGTTCCCGGCGGGGGCGGAACGACCGCGCCGGGCGTTGTTGTCGTGATGGTTTCGGACGTCTGGGCGGCCGCAATACCGGTCATCAATCCAAGGGCCGCGACACCAGCCAACAACAATCGCGTCATGATACATTCTCCCTATAAGAGATGGCCGCGACATGCATCGCGACACTGGCGGGGTAAACGCGAAATGCGGCGGGGAGATGCAGGGATGGCAACACATGGCAGTGAGTTTCGGAGACGTGAGCGTGCGTCCCAAACCGATACGGACGATGGCGTTGATGTGGCGAGGATGGGGCGATTTGACGCTCCGCGGCGGCCCGGGCATCGTGATTGTTA
>Ga0210386_10000704_pt1 | contig 30740 bp, 25 predicted proteins | sample IncBWH32OmetaG_FD_160091 | JGI IMG/M metagenome (GOLD analysis project Ga0210386, IMG submission 160091) | Forest soil microbial communities from Barre Woods Harvard Forest LTER site, Petersham, Massachusetts, United States - Inc-BW-H-32-O ...
AATTGCGCGACTACGTGGAGAACATCCGCAGCGAACTTTTGAAAATACCCGACGTCTCGAAGATCGACGTGCTCGGCGCTCAGGATGAAGTGATCTACGTCGACTTCTCGCTCACGAAGCTCGCCAGCCTGGGCATCGATCCGAGCACATTGGTCGCAGCCCTGCAGGCGCAAAATATCGTGCGCCCTTCGGGGGTGCTGCGCACCGGCGAGGAAGCGATATCGCTGCAAGTCTCCGGCGCGTTCACCTCCGAGCAGGATGTCCGCGACGTCAACTTCGCCTCGGGAGGGCGGATCCTGCGGCTGCGCGATGTCGCCGAGGTGCGCCGCGGCTACACCGACCCGCCGCAGCCGATGTTCCGGGTCAACGGAAAACCGGCGATCGGGCTTGCCATCGCGATGCGCGACGGCGGCGATATCCTGGCGCTGGGCAGCAACATCAAGGCCGCGATGAGCCGGATCACCGCCAATCTGCCGATCGGCATCCAGCCGACATTGGTCGCCGACCAGGCCGAAATCGTCGATCACGCGATCACCGACTTCACCAGTTCGCTGTGGCAGGCGATCGTCATCGTCCTCGCGGTCAGCTTTCTGGCACTCGGCGTACGCGCCGGCTCGGTGGTTGCAATCGCCATTCCGCTAACCCTGGCGATCGTCTTTCCGGTGATGTCGATGGTCGGCATCGACCTGCAGCGCATCTCGCTCGGCGCGCTGATCATCGCCCTGACCCTGCTCGTCGACGACGCGATGACCACAATCGACGCGATGACGCGGCGGCTTGCCGCCGGCGACGCCATGCAGGTCGCGGCGGTCTATGCCTATCGGGCCCTCGCCTTTGCGATGCTGTCCGGAACCCTGGTGACGATCGCCGGCTTTGTGCCGATCGGCTTCGCCCAAAGCTCGGCCGGGGAATATACCTTTTCGATCTTCGCGGTCGTGGCGATCGCGCTGATCGCGTCGTGGTTTGTCGCCGTGATCTTCGCCCCGCTGCTCGGCACGATGCTGCTGCGCCCGCCAAAGCCGGGGCAACAGGCAAAGCCGAGCCGCGTGCTCGGTGCCTATCGCGGCTTTCTCGGGCTGGCGATCCGGGGCAGATGGGTGACGTTTGCCGTCAGCCTCGCGGCCTTTGTCCTCTCCGTCGCCGGGCTTGGCCTGGTGCCGCGGCAGTTTTTTCCGCCGTCCGACCGCGTCGAGCTGCTCGTCGACCTCAACCTCCCGCAGAACGCTTCGATCTACGCCACCGAGAGCAATGTCGAGCGCCTCGAGCAGCACCTTAAAGGCGATGCCGACATCGATCACTTCAGCAGCTATGTCGGCCGCGGGGCGCCCCGCTTCTACCTTCCGCTGAATGTGCAGCTGGCGAACCCGTTCTTCGGCCAGGTGGTGATCGTCACGAACAGCATCGCCGCGCGCCAGCGGCTCCAATCCCAGCTCGAAAAGCTGCTGTCGGACGAATTTCCGAATGTCGTTGGGCGCGTCTACCCGCTCGAGCTCGGGCCGCCCGTTGGTTGGCCATTGCAATATCGCGTGTTGGGCCCGGATCTGGAGAAACTGCGCGATACCGCGATGCAGGTGGCGCAGGTGATCGCGACCGCGCCGGACGCACGCCGGATCAATTTTCAGTGGATGGAGCCGCAGCGCCAGCTGCGGGTGCAGGTGGACCAGGACGAGGCGCGGCGCCTGGGACTGAGTTCGGCGGCGGTCGCCACCGTCCTCAACACGGCGATCTCCGGCACCACCGTCACCCAGGTGCGCGACAACATTTACCTCGTCAATGTCGTCGTGCGCCAGGAGGGCGGTCAGACCTTGTCGATCGACACGTTGCGCACCCTGCAACTGCCGCTGCCCAACGGGCGCAACGTGCCGCTCAACCAGATCGCGACCTTCGACTACACGCAGGAATACCCGCTGGTCTGGCGCCGCGACCGCGTGCCGATGCTGACGGTGCAGGCGGATGTCGCCCCCGGCGTGTTGCCGGAGACGGTCATCTCCCAGCTCCAACCGGCGATCGACAAACTGTCGGCCGGACTGGCGCCCGGCTATCGCATCGAGCTCGGCGGGATCGCCGAGGAAAGCGCCAAATCCCGCGACTCGGTTTTTGCCGTGGTTCCGTACATGCTGCTCTTGGTGCTGACCATCCTGATGTTCCAGCTGCGCAGCTTTCAGCGGCTCGGGATTGTCTTGAGCGTCGTGCCGCTAGGCCTGATCGGCGTTGTCGCGGCGTTGCTGATCTCGGGACAGCCGCTCGGCTTTGTCGCGATCCTGGGGGTTCTCGCGCTTGTCGGCATGATCGCCAAAAATGCGGTGATCCTGATCGAGCAGATCGAAGCCGAGCGGCGCGCGGGAATGGCGGTGCGCGAAGCGGTGGTCGAGGCGTCGACCTCGCGCTTCAGGCCGATCCTGTTGACCGCGTCGTCGACCGTGCTGGGGCTGATCCCGATCGCCTTCACGGTCTTTTGGGGAGCGATGGCGTTTGCCATCATGGGCGGCCTCCTGGTCGCTTCGCTGCTGACGCTGGTCTTTTTGCCGACGCTTTACGTCACCTGGTTCGAGCGCCGTGGGGCGTCGCCATCCGACGCCTCCGCCACCAAAGGCGGCCCGGTGGCCGCCGAGGCGTCGCCGCGATGACCGGCTACGGCAATGCTGCGGATGCGCTCTCGCTGCGGCCGGCGATCGTCCGAGGGATCTCTTTTTTCGCCATCTGGGTGGTTCTCTCTGGCGGCGGCCCGATCGACCTGATGCCAGGAATTGCGGCGGCGCTGGCGGCGACTTGGGCCAGCCTGCGTCTGCTGCCTCCCGGCGGAAACCGGCTCCAGATGCTCGCCTTGGCCCGGTTTGCGCTGCGGTTTCTGGGTCAGTCCGTCGTCGCCGGAGCGGATGTTGCGCGCCGGGCGCTCGATCCTCGTTTGCCGCTCAATCCGGGGTTCGTGTGCTACCCCGTGGGGCTTCGCGAGGGTCCGAGGCGAAACGTCTTTACCACGCTGACTAGCCTGTTGCCGGGCACGGTTCCGGCGGGCCAGGACCAGACAGGCGCGCTCGTCATCCATTGTCTCGACACGCGGCAGCCGGTCGCGGCGCAGCTCGCGGCCGAGGAGGCGATGCTGGTTCGCATCATCGGCGGAGCGCCCGGCGATGGCTGATTTTCTACTCGCCGCCGCGGCCGTCGTGCTGGCGCTGGTGGCGCTGGGGCTGGTCCGCGTCGCGCGCGGCCCGGAAGAGGCGGACCGCATCATGGCGGCGCAGCTGCTCGGCACCGGCGGTATTGCCGTCTTGCTGCTGCTGGCACAAGCCGTCGCGATGCCTGGAGTGGTCGATGTCGCGCTGGTGCTGGGATTGCTGGCGGCGTTTATCTCGGTCGCTTTTGCCAAAGCCGCCGGGCATCGGGTCGCGGACGATCCCGCGCGGGCGGGCAGGGAATGAGGCTCGTCCTCGATGCCTTGACGATCGCCGCGGTCTCGGCCGGAGCCTTCTTTTTTCTGGCGGGCACGGTCGGGCTGCTGCGCTTCCCGGATGCGCTGAGCCGGCTGCACGCGCTGACCAAGGCGGACAATCTCGGGCTCGGCCTGATCGTATTCGGTTTGCTGTTTCAGGCGGAGGGGCCGCTCACCGCGCTAAAGCTGATCGGCGTCTGGCTGCTCGCCCTGCTGGCCGGCGCCGTCGTCACCCAACTGATCGCGCTCGCTGCCCGCCCGGACGGGCCGCCGGCGTGAGCCTGGCTTTCGCTCTCGACGCCATCCTCGGCCTCGCGGTCCTCGCCGTTGCCGCCTGGACGATCGTCGCGCGCGACGCTTTTGCCGCTATTGTCGGCTTTGTCGCGTTCGGGCTGTTGCTGGCGCTGGTCTGGGTGCGCCTTGCCGCGCCCGATGTGGCGCTGACCGAGGCCGCGATCGGCAGCGGCGTGACCGGTGGGCTGCTCGTCGCTGCTTGCTCCCACCTACGCGGCGACGCCGCCGCGGCGGGCATCGAACAGCCGCGCGCGATCCTTCGGCTTGCCGCCGCTGTCGCCTGCGTAGTGGTGACGGCGGGGCTCGCCGCGATTGTGCTGCTGTTACCCGATCCCGCGCCGACGCTGGCGCCGCAGGCGGCCGCGCAACTCGCCCAGACCGGCCTCGGCAACCCGGTCACCGCCGTACTGATGGCCTACCGCGCGATTGACACCCTGCTCGAAGTGGTGGTGCTGCTGCTCGCGTTGGTCGGTATCTGGTCGTTGGCCCCGGACCGCTTTTGGGGCGGCCGGCCGGGGTTGCGGCAGCACGAAGACCCGAACGGCATGCTGGTGTTTTTAGCGCGGCTGTTGCCGCCGCTCGGGGTTCTTGTCGGGATTCACTTGTTCTGGGTCGGGGCTGTCGCCCCAGGAGGCGAATTCCAGGGCGCCACAGTGCTTGCGGCGATGTGGCTCCTTGCTATGATGGCTGGGCTCGTCGATGCGCCGCCGATTGATCGGCGCTGGCTGCGCCTCGCGCTGGTTGCCGGGCCGGCTGTCTTTCTGGCGATCGGTTTAGCCGGATTCGCCGTGGCCGGCGCCTTCCTCGCCTATCCGCCCGATCACGCCAAGCTGCTGATCGTCATCATCGAAACGCCGGTGACCTTGTCGATCGCGGCGACCCTCGGCCTATTGGTGGCCGGCCCGCCGGAACGGGCCCCGCCGGGATGAGCGCTGCGACTTTGTTCGGCCTGTGCGGCGCGGCGCTGGCGGGTCTCGGTCTTTACGGCGTGATCGTGCACCCGCATCCGTTGCGCAAGATTCTCGCCTTCAACCTGATCGGCGGCGGCGTCTTCGTCATCTTGGGGATCGTCGCGCGCCGTGGCGCGGCAGCCGGGTTCACCAGCGATCCAATACCGCAGGCGCTCGTCATCACCGGCATTGTCGTCGCTTTTGCCGCGACGGCGCTCGCCGTGGCGCTGGTGTTGCGACTATTGCACGAGACCGGTTGGGTCACGCTGCGGCCGGATCTAGCGATCGGCGCGCGCCCAGATGACCCCCATTGCTGATGCCGAATGCCGCGATCGTGTCGGCCGGGACGACGCCGGGCGGGTTTCTCCTCGTCCTCGCGATCATGCTGCCGGTCGGCGGCCTATTGCTGTCCTTCCTCCTCGGTGGGCGTCATGCGGAGCGCGTCGCTATTGTCGTGATGCCGTTCGGCGTCGCGGTTGCGGCTGCGATCGCCGCCGGTGTGTGGCGCTCGCGGAATGTGCTGCAATACGTTGTCGGCGGCTGGCACCCGCCGCTCGGCGTGGCTTTGCGGGCCGACGGTCTGTCCGCGGCGATGATCGTCACCGCCGCGTTGCTGGTCCCGGGGATCGGACTTTTTGCGCGTGCCCAATTTGCGACGCCGCCGGGGGCGGAAGCACGAGCGCCACTGGTCTTCTGGACTTTGCTGCTGGCGGTGTGGGCGGCGTTAAACGCGGTCTTTCTCGGCGCCGATCTGTTCAATCTATTCGTCGCCCTCGAATTGCTGACGTTTGCCGCGGTGCCGCTCGTCTGCCTCGACGGGCGCGCCGAGACGCTCGCGGCCGCATTGCGCTACCTGCTCTTTGCGCTGCTCGGATCGGTCCTCTACCTGCTCGGTACCGTGTTGCTCTACGGCGCCTACGGCACGCTCGACATCGCCCTCTTGTCGAGCCGGGTGCGGGCGGAGCCGCTCGCCTGGGTGGCGCTGTCCTTGATGACGGCGGGGCTGCTGGCCAAGGCGGCGCTCTACCCGTTGCATTTGTGGCTGCCGCCCGCCCATGCCGGGGCGCCGGCGCCGGCCAGCGCGCTGCTGTCCGGGCTCGTCGTCAAGGCGCCGTTCTTTCTGGTCGTGCGGTTGTGGTTCGACGTGATGCCCGGCCTTGCCGACCGAGCCGCGGCGCAACTCCTCGGCGCGCTCGCGGCGGCGGCGATCCTGTTCGGCAGCGTCCTCGCTCTGCGGCAGGCGCGTCTAAAGCTCCTGATCGCCTACTCGACGGTCGCTCAGATCGGCTATCTGTTCCTGATGTTCCCGCTTTCCGGGAAGTCGCAGGTGGGCCATCCCTGGGGCAATTCCGCCTGGACTGGCGGCGTGCTTCAAGCGGTCTCGCACGCTTTTGCCAAGGCCGCGATGTTCATGGCGGCGGGGCTGGTCTACGAGGCGCTCGGGCACGACCGCATCGCCGGGCTCGCCGGCATCGGGCGGGCATTGCCGATTACGATCTTTGCGTTCGGGCTCGGCGGCTTGTCGCTGATGGGTCTGCCGCCGAGCGGCGGTTTTGTCGCGAAGGCGATGCTGTTGACGGCGGCGGTCGCGGAGGGCCAGTGGTGGTGGGCGCTTGTGGTCCTCGTCGGCGGGCTGCTCGCCGGCGGCTATGTGTTTTTGGTGTTGGCGCGGGCATTGGCCGATCCGAGCGAGCCGCTGACCTTGCTGACGCCCATAGCACGGACCCGGCAAATGCTGGTCTTGGCGCTGGCGCTGTTCGCGGTGCTGCTCGGTTTCGTGCCGCTGCGGCCCTCGGAATTGCTGATGATCGGCCGTCCGCACCCGGTGGTATTGGGCTTCAAGTGAGCATCGGCCGGTTGTCGGTAATCTCTCTATTGAAATCGCCGGCCGGGCTGAAGCCCATGGCGAATGCCGGGCCATGATCGCCGCGGAGGCATTGCTCGTCGCAGCACTGGCGACACCGCTCGCGATGCTGGGGGCCTGCGTCTCGCGGCGGCTGCGGGACCGCATGCCCGCATTGCTGGCGTTCGCCCCGGTGCCGGCCTTGGCGGCGGCATTGCTGGCGCCCGGCGCCGCGCCGTTGGTGATGTTCCCGCCGCCGCTGCGCATGACCCTGACGCTCGACGTCCCTGCCGCGATATTGCTCGGGGCCGCCGCTCTGCTGTGGATCGCCGCCGGCGCCTACGCCGCGGCGCATTTGCGCGGCGGACCGAATGCCGGACGGTTTTCCGAATGGTGGCTGCTAACCCTGACCGGCAGCCTCGGCGTCTTTATGGCGGCCGACCTCGTGAGCTTTTATTTGACCTATTCCGTCGTCAGTCTGGCGGCCTATGGCCTTGTCATAGATGACGGCACAGCGGCCAGCCGGCGGGCGGGAACGGTCTACGTGGCGCTCGCGGTATTGGGCGAGGCCTTTTTGTTGATGGCGTTCGTGTTCATGGCGGAGGCCGTGCCGAGCGGAAGCCTGTTGATCCGCGACACGGTGGCGGCGCTGCCGGCATCGCCGTGGCGCGCGGCCTCATTGGCGCTGCTGATCCTGGGCTTTGGGCTCAAGATCGGGCTCGTGCCGGGGCATGTGTGGATGCCGCTCGCCTATCGGGCGGCTCCGACCCCGGCGGCTGCGGTGCTGAGTGGCGCTGCGGTCAAGGCCGGAATCATCGGGCTGATCCGCTTTCTGCCATTGGGCGTGGCGATGCCCGCATGGGGCGAAGCCTTGGCCGCCGCTGGAATGTTCTCGGCCTTTTACGGTGTCGTGGTCGGGGTCACTCAGGAAAACCCAAAGACGGTGCTGGCCTATTCGAGTGTCAGCCAGACGGGGTTGCTGGCGGCGGTGCTCGGCATGGGATGGGCCGCGGGCGACCCCGGCGCGGCGCTGGGCGCGAGTTTCTCGGCGGCGAACCACATCCTGGTCAAGGGTGCCTTGTTCCTCGCGATCGGCGTCGCCGCCACGGCCGGGCCGCGCTGGTGGCCGGTGCTGCTGCCCGCGGCGGTGTTAGCACTGGGGCTCGGCGGGCTGCCCCTCACCGGCGGCGCGTTGGCAAAGCTCGCGGTAAAGGCGGAGCTGGGACAGGGGCTTGTCAGCCTCATGTCAAACTTGGCGGCGGCCGGCAGCACGTTGCTGATGCTGCATTTCCTACAGCGGCTCGCGGCGACCGGACGAGCGGCCCCGCAGGGGTCGCCGTCGCCGGCCGGGCTCGCACGGCCCTGGCTGGCGACGGCGTTCGCCGCGATCGCGGTCCCGTGGGCGTTTTATCCGCTGGCCCAATCCGGCGCACGGGTTGATGCACTGGCCCCGGGGAAGCTGTTGGCGGCGCTGGGGCCGGTATTGCTCGGGATCGTTCTTTTTGGCGGGCTTTGGCGCTGGGGGTCGCGGCTGCCGGCGGTGCCGCCAGGCGACATCGTCGTGGCCGGCGAAGCCGCGCTGCGTCGAACAGCCGCCTGGGGCGAGGCGATCGAGCGCGCCGACGGCTGGCTGCGGCAATGGCCGGTCGCGAGCCTGTCGCTGCTGGCGGTGGCGATCCTGTTGGGCACCGCCCTGTTGGCGTGGCAGTGAGCGCCGGCTGAGGCGGAATGGCCGTGGATCGCGACAATCCGCCCAATCCGGCTGGCGACCGCACGCTTCGCCTCGCGGCGCTGATCTGCGCTGTGCTGCTGACCTTGGCGGCGTTGTGGGTGACGCGCAGCGTGATGACGCCGGTCGCCTTCGCCCTGTTCATCATCGCGCTGGTCTGGCCATTGCAGCGGCGGCTGAAGCGGCAGCTGCCGCAGCTGGTCGCGATCCTGCTGACCGCCGCCGTCGCCCTGCTCGCGATCGGCGTCGGCTGCTGGCTGATCGTCTGGGGCTTTGGCAGGATCGCCCAGTGGGTCATCGCCAACTCCGCGCGGCTGCAAGGCCTCTACAACCATGTCGCGGAGCTGTTGGAGCAGCGCGGCCTCTACGCCGCCGAACTGATTGCCGAGCAATTCAACATGTCGTGGATCGTCGGCGTCATCCGCGGGATCGGCGGCAGCCTGCAAGGCATCGTCACCTTCGCTCTGGTGACCTTTATATTCGTCATCCTCGGCCTTCTCGAATTGGAGCCGCTCGGGCGGCGTCTCGGCCGGATCGGCGACGGAGCCTTTGGCGCCACCGCCGTCGACGCCGCCGCCGAGATCGCTGGCAGATTGCAGACCTACATGCTCGTCCGCTTTGGCATGAGCGTGCTGACGGGGCTCGGCTTTTGGGCCTTCACCGCCGCCTACGGGCTCGAGCTCAGCCGCGAGTGGGGCGTGATTGCCTTCGTCCTGAACTTCATCCCGTTTATCGGGTCGTTTGTCGCGACATTGCTGCCCACGCTTTTTGCCGCGGCGCAATACGAGTCGTTTTCGTCGGCGGTCTGGGTATTTATCGGCCTCAATGTCGTCCAGTTCGTTGTCGGCAGCTACATCGAGCCGCGCGTCGCCGGAGCGGCGGTCTCGGTCTCGCCGTTCATGGTGCTGTTCGCCGTGTTTTTCTGGGGGATGCTGTGGGGCATCGCCGGCGCGTTTATCGGCGTGCCGATCCTGATCGCGCTCGCTAGCCTCTGCGCCAGGCACCCCGCCTCCCGCGCCATCGCGATAGCACTTTCGGCGGACGGCGCCGCGGATGGCCGAGCACGCCGTTAGCGCGCGGCACCCGAGCATTCCAATCCTAGTTCAACAGCCACGGTCGGGTGCATGGGCAAATGGCAGGTGCTTGGTTTCGTCGCGGCGCTGCTGCTCGGCGGCTGCGGTTCGCTGGTTGTGCCGATGAACGAGCCGCTGCATTCGGCCGCCGGCAATACCGAATACCGCCTGCTCGACGTGAACCGCCGCGGCGGCGCCGAAAGTGCCTTGGTGCTGGTCGCGCTCTCGGGCGGCGGCAAGCGCTCGGCGGCGTTTGCTTTCGGCGTATTGCGCGGGATGCGGGACATCCATGTTCGCCCCGAAGCAACTGACAGCACCCTGCTCAACGAGGTCGACCAGCTGTCCGGCGTTTCCGGTGGGTCCTTTCCGGCGGCGCATTTCGGCCTCTACGGCGAGAAGTCGTTCGCAACCTTTCCCGATGAATTCCTCTACGCCGACATCGAGGCCTATATCTGGGGGACCTTTCTGCTGCCGTGGAATTGGGATTGGGTGTTCAATCCGCTGGTCGGCACCAACGACAGGATGACCCAAGTCTACGACCGGCTGATGTTTCACGGCGCGACCTTTGCCGATCTCTACCGCCGCGGCCGCCCGCAAATCAGCATCAACGCCACCGACATCAGCTTTGGCAGCCCGTTCGGCTTTCTGCCGCAGACCTTTGACGTAATCTGCTCCGATCTGGCGAGCCTGCCGGTCGCCCGCGCGGTCGCCGCCTCCAACGGCTTTCCAGTGCTGTTCGGGCCGGTAACCTTGCGCAACTATCGCGGGCGCGATTGTCCGCTGCCGTCGCCGGTGCCGCCGACGGCGTGGGACCGCGCCCAAAACGATTTGCGCACCCGGGCATTACTGGAAAACCTTTACCGCTATTCCAACGGTCAGCGGGTCGAGTGGATCCACCTGATGGATGGCGGGATCTCGGACAATCTGGCATTGCGGGTATTGCTCAACGACATGCTGCTGCTGGATACGAGGATGGGCCGGTTCGCGGCCCAATTGACGCTGGTTCGCCGCATCCTGGTGATCAGCGTCGACGGCCAGTCGGCGCCAAACCCGAACTGGCCGCGGCAGCGCATCGTGACCGGGCTCGGCCAGATCGTCTCGGCGGTTACGAGCGCGCAGATCGGGGCTTACAACATCGAGACCCTGATCGCGGTCGAGAGCACCGTCGACGACCTTGCCGACAAATTGCGCCAACTCCGCTGCCGTCAGGGCCCCGTCATCGACGGCTATCCGTGTGATGACGTGGCGGCGAAGGTGCTGCGGGTCAGCCTGTCCGACTATCCCGACCCCGCGACGCGGGCGCGGCTCGTCGCGATCCGCACCGGGCTTACCCTGCCGCGCGAGCAGGTCGATGCGCTGGTCGCCGCCGGACAAACCATGATCGGCCGTGACGCGGGTACGATCGCGGCATTCTTGCGCCCCGCGCCATCAGCCGAGAAGATGGCCGGCCGGCGATAACGCGTAGGCCAAGAACGCGCTGCCGGTCAGCCGGGTCCGTAAGGCAGTCCGAGCAGTTCCCAGGCGAAAAACCGCGCGATCCATACGATCGAGATCGCGATCTCGATCGTCGTATGGAGGTTAAGCGGTTCTTTCTCGCAGAACCGGAGCGGGCGTCGGGCGTCGCGTCGTGCGGATGATCAGCTTCTCCGCCTCCACCACCAGAAAGAACACAAAGCCGCCGGCGAACAGCCAGGGCCAAACCCGCAGCGGGATCGCCGCGGTCTCGAATAGTTCTTGGAACGGCGGCGTATAGGTGAACAGGAGCTGCAAGACCACGACCGCGCCGACCCCCATCGCCAAATATTTGTTGCCGAGATGGGCGGTGAGCGACAGCGAGGAATCGAGCTTGTAGCGGCTGTTGAGCAGATAGAACACCTGGCCGATCACGAGCGCGTTTACCGCGACCGCGCGGGCGAGTTCGTCCGGCGCACCCTTCGATTTCATCCAAAAAAACGCCCACAGGGTGAGCGCCAGCAGCGCCAGCCCCACAAAGACGACGCGCCATATGCCAAAGCCGTCGAGGATCGGCCGATCGACCGCGCGCGGCAGCCGGTGCATGACGTCGAGCTCGTGCGGCTCAAACGAAATGACGAGCCCCAGCGCCACCGAGGTCACCATGTTGACCCACAAGATCTGCGGCGCCGTGATCGGCGCTGTAAAACCAATAAAAATCGCCGCCATGATCACGAGCGCCTGGGCAACGTTGGTGGGCAACATAAACAACATGGCCTTTTCGATGTTGTTGTAGACGGTCCGGCCCTCCTTGATCGCGGCGGTGATCGAGGCGAAATTGTCGTCGGCCAGCACCATCTCGGCCGCCTCCTTGGTGACCTCGGTGCCCTTGATCCCCATCGCCACCCCGACATCGGCTTTTTTGAGCGACGGGGCGTCGTTCACCCCGTCGCCGGTCATTGCCACGATCTGCTTGTTCGCCTGGATCGCCTTGACGAGGCGGAGCTTGTGCTCCGGGCTCGCGCGCGCGAAGACATCGACCTCCTGCACCCGCGCTTGCAATGTCGCGGTGTCCATTTCCTCGATCTCAGCCCCGCTGAGAGCCGTCTTCCCGTCGCCGATCCCGAGCATGTTGGCGATCGCCGCTGCGGTGATCTTGTGGTCGCCGGTGATCATCGTCACGCGGATGCCGCCGGCGTGGCACTCGGTCACGGCTTCGATGGCCTCCTTGCGCGGCGGATCGAGCAAGCCGATCAGGCCGAGCAAGACCAGGTTTTTCGGCAGGTCCGCCGGGGCGAGATTCCCGGCATTCAGCCCAGGATCTTCGAGCCAGGCGAGGGCGAGCACCCGTTCCCCCTGCGCCGCCAGTTCATCCGATGCTCGCTCGAAACGATGACGGTCGATGGGCGCGGCCGGACCGCCCCCGACCGCCTGACGATCGCAATGATCAAAGATGACTTCCGGCGCCCCTTTGACCAAAATCAGCTGCTTGCCGGCGGCGTCTTGGTGCAATGTCGCCATAAACCGGTGTTCCGACTCGAACGGGATCGCGTCGATCCGCGGATAGACGGTCTGCTCGTTCGGCCGCTCCATGCCGAGCTTGTTGGCAAATGGGTAGAGCGCCCCCTCGGTCGGGTCGCCTTCGACCTTCCAAACCTCTCCTTCCCGGCGCATCTCGGCATCGTTGCAAAGCAGCGAGACCCGCCCCATCAGCCGAAGGACCGGATCGTCCGGCGCCGCCGGTTGCCCGTCCTTTAGGACCGTGCCCTCGGGCGCGTAGCCCTCGCCGGTGACCTTGCAGACGCCGTCGGCCGTCACCGCCGACACCACCATCATTTCCATCAAGGTCAGCGTCCCAGTCTTGTCCGAGCAGATCCGGGAGACCGAGCCCAGCGTTTCCACCGCCGGCAGCCGGCGGATGATGGCGTTGCGCTGGGCCATGCGCTGCACACCGATTGCCAAGGTCACGGTAATCAAGGCGGGGAGCCCTTCCGGGATCACCGACACGGCGATGCTGACGACCGCCTGAAAGATGGCGACGAAATCCATCCCGCGGACCCACCGGCCATAGGCGAATACGATGACGGCGACGACGGCGATGACCGCCGTGATCGCATAGCCGAACTTTTTGATCTGGCGCAGCAGCGGGGTGTCGAGCGCGCTCACCCCGGCCATCATCTGGTTGATCCGGCCAAGTTCGGTGTCGCTGCCGGTAGCGACGACGACCCCTTTGCCCCGCCCGGACGACACCAGCGTCCCGGAGAACGCCATCCCTTCTCGGTCGCCCACCGTTGCTCGTTCCGACACGGCGGCCGTCGTCTTGTCAACGGGCACCGACTCGCCGGTGAGCGCGGCCTCTTCGGTGCGCAGGTTTTTGACATCGGCGAGACGAAGGTCGGCCGGAATCCGGTCGCCCGATTCGAGCAACACGACATCGCCCGGCACCAGCTCCTCGGCCGGGATCAGGCGGGTCTCGCCGCCGCGCAGGGCCCGAGCCTCGGCCGAAAGCATGTTGCGGATCGAATCGAGAGCCTTCTCCGCCTTGCCCTCCTGGATGAAGCCGAGCAGGGCGTTGATCACGACCACCCCCAATATGACCCCGGCGTCGAGCCACAGCCCGACCATCAATTTGACGAAGCCGGCGGCGAGCAAGACGTAGACCAGGACATTGTTGAGCTGGGCGAGAAACCGCATCAGAGCGGTGCGTTTTTTCCCCTCCGGCAGGCGGTTCGGGCCGTATCGAGACAGGCGCAGCGATGCCTCGCTCGCATCCAATCCGCGTGCCGGGTCGGTGTTCAGCCTGCCGGTCACCTGGTCGATCGCGACAGCGTGCCAGGCTATGGTTTCGGCTGGCCCGGCGCTCGTTGTTGCTGACATAACGCGTCCTCCCTGGTTGCCCGGGCGCCACGCTCTGATCTTGCTATGGTTCCCGCGTCACGCCCTCTCGGCGACAAACTGGAGGCCTTTGAGCGTCGAGAGGTCGTCATAGGCACCATCCATCGCGCGCTCGGGCAGCGCTGCCTTTTCCTGCGGCAGCTTGGTGTACGGAATCTGGTCGAGCAAGTGGCGTATGCAATTCAGACGCGCCCGTCGCTTGTCGTCCGAAGGGACAATGTACCAAGGTGCATATTTGGTGTTGGTAGCCTTGAACATTATGTCGCGCGCCCGCGAATATTCAAACCATCTGCTTCGTGAGCGCAAATCTGTCGGGCTCAGCTTCCATTGGCGCAGCGGGTCATTGATTCGCGCCGCAAAGCGGCGCTTCTGCTCCTCGTCGCCGACTTCGAGCCAATATTTGATCAGCAGAATGCCGTCATCGACGACATACAGCTCAAATTCCGGACACACCTTTAGAAACCGGCGGTGCTGCGCCTTGGTGCAGAACCCCATCACGTACTCGACACCGGCCCGGTTGTACCAGCTGCGGTCGAAGATCACGATCTCGCCCGCCGTCGGAAAGTGCGAGAGGTAGCGCTGAAAGTACAGTTGCGCCTTCTCGCGGTCGGACGGCGCCGGCAGCGCCACCACCCGGAACACGCGAGGGCTGACCCGCTCGGTGATCGCCTTGATCGTGCCGCCCTTCCCGGCGGCGTCGCGTCCTTCGAAGATCACGACGACGCGCGCGCTCGTCTGCTTCACCCACTCCTGCAGCGCGCACAGCTCCACCTGCAGCTTGCGCAACGCTTTTTCGTATTCCTTGCGCTTCATCCGCTCGTTGGCAGTGCTCATCGATCTCTCGTCCTCCCCGTATCAATTCCGGTCGCCCGGCCGGCGGGGGGCGGTTTTTCCGGACGCCGTTCTCAGCGATTCCGCCAGACGCCAGGCGTGGTGAAGGGTGCGGTCCGCCCAGGCGAGCGCGTCGAGCTCGGCTCGGGCGGCTACTGCCGGCACGCGTTGCAACGCAGTGTCTTCCAGCAATTTATCGCGGACGAGCTTGCGTTGGCCGCTAAACCGCTCGGCGGCGTCTGCGAGTGCTGTGAAAACGGCTGGGTCGGGTGGTGCGTCAGGGTCCTCCGTGGTGCCGAGCCACCGGCCAAGTGCCTGCGTTGCCGTTTCGACATCGGTTGATGGCCGCCACTCCCCGGCCGGGCGCGCAACCTCTCCCAAATCGTCATGCAGCTGGCCCAGATGATCGAGCGCGTGACATAGCCGGACGAGACGGGGCTCGATTGCGTGCAGATCGAGGGTCTCCAGCGAAAGCTGTTCCAGAAAGCGTTCGGTTTGTTGCGCGTCCTCGACCGGCGGGTCGTAATGAACGGCTTCACCGGCGAGCCGGTGGCGGACGGCATCGACCGACTGCCGCGCGATTTCCAGGACCGCCCGCCACGCGGCCTCGATGGCGACGGCGCCACCCGCCTCGGCGAGAATCGGGTCGAGGCGGCCGACCGCCGATTCCGCGCCCCCTCCGGCGATCCTGGCGACCAAGCGCGAGAAACCGTCGAGCCACGGAAAGAATGCGGCAACACCGACGAATTTGAAGATGCTGCTGAACGCGGCCAGCGCCAGCACCCCGTCGTAATCATCGAATTGAGAACCGACCCAGCCGCCGGCAGCGGCGAGCGGGCGCAGCAGCAGTATTCCGAGAAACCCGACGCCGACGTTGAAGATGATGTGGGCCAGGGCCGCGCGCCGCACCGCGAGCCCGGCGCCGATCGCCACCATCGCACTTGTCGCCGCGGTCCCGACGCTCTGTCCGACGATCATCGCGCAGGCTTGGTCAAACGTCAGCGAGCCGGCGTGCAGCGCGACAAGGGTCGTCGCCGCGGCGGCACTCGAACTCTGCATCACAATCGACATCAGGATCCCCACACCGGCGAGAATCCATTGCCAGCCAAAGCCGCTGCCGCCGATCGCATCAAGGTTCCACGAAATCCCCGCCATCCCGGCTTGCAGGTAATCGATCCCGATGAACAGCAATCCGAAGCCGGCGAGGATCGCTCCGGCCGATCGCATTCGGCCCTTGGCGATCAGCCACAAAAAGGCGCCGACGCCGAGCATCGGCAGGGCTCCGGTCGAGATGCTGACCCGAAAACCGAAGACGGCCACCAGCCAGGGGGTCGAGGTCGTCCCGAAAGTGGCGCCGACAATGACACCGACGGCCTGCGAGAAGGTGACCAGGCCGGCGCTGACAAAGCCGATGACGGTGAGCGTCGTCGCGGTTGAAGACTGAATCAACACCGTGAAGACCGCACCCGATAGGACCGCGCTCAGTCGGCCGCCAACCAGTGTTTGCAGCGCGCGGCGCAACGCGTCGCCCGCCAGGCCCTTGAGGCCCTCCGTCAGGTGGTGGATGCCGAGCAGAAACAGGCCCAGCCCACCCACCAGCGTGACCGCGGAGGAGACGCTCATCGACCACCCTTCACGCGCGCGGCCGGCCTATCCCCGATCCGGGCGCTGCGGGGCTTATCGAGGGCGGTGCTCCTTGAACGGACGCAGATCGCATTCCGACCAAGCCACCCATTAGAAATCGCGAAGAAGCCCGCTGCCCTGCGTCCGCCTCAAGCCCTACCCATCTCACCGCCGGCAGCGCGAGCCCGGCCGGCGCCGATCGCATCTCGCCCGGATCGAAGCAGAATTCTCGTTCGGGGTTCAGCGTCGCGAACCGCCATGAACCATTGGCGCCAGGTTTCGAGCCTGATCGCTCGAACGCAGCGAGCGGGTCATAAAAATCTCGGGTACCATCATGAGCGTTCCTCCCCCGAAAGCGACGCGGCCTGTACAGCCCATGCAGGCGATCGCCGGCCTGCCGTCTCACGGGAAATCCCTTGTTGTTTTCAGCTACCGGGCGCAAACGGGAAAGCGCCGCCGAGCCGCAAAGGTTAAGATCCTTCGATCGCGATCTGCGCCGATAGGTTGCGGTTTGTCAATCAGATTGCTCCCGCACCGCAGGCACGCGGCTGTGCTCGAACGATTGTCGTGGTGTCGTGAGGGTCGAAGTTGAGCCGTTCGCCGATCGTTACCATTGCTTTGCAGCTTGACATATTGACATGGCATTGACGGTGATAGGCAAACGTCCGGAGCCGTGGCGATCAGAGTAGCGTCGCCGCCAGCGCGCCGAACATTCCCAGCGCGTCGAACATTCATAGACCATTGCGAGCGCTCCACGGGCCGACCCTCGGCCTCGATCGAGCGGATCTTCGGGAACGACGATGCGCCCTCAAGTTCGGAGATTTCGCATGAACAGGCGGACCAAAAAGACAGTCAAACTCGCCTTGCAGGGCGGCGGCTCGCATGGCGCCTTTACCTGGGGGGTTCTCGACCAGCTGCTCGAAGACGATCGACTTTTCATCGCGGGCGTCAGCGGCACCAGCGCCGGCGCCATGAACGCCGTTGCCTTCGCCGACGGAATGGCTCGCGGCGGTCCGGCCGAGGCGCGCAAATGCCTCGAGATATTCTGGTCGGCGATCAGCGCCTCGGCCCAGCACAGCCCGATCCGCCGGTCGATCGTCGATGTCTTTATGGGCAACTGGAGCCTCGACGCGTCGCCGGCCTATATTTTGATGGACCACCTCTCGCGCCTGTTCTCGCCGTACGACCTCAATCCGATGAACTTCAATCCCTTGCGCGAAGTCGTCGCCAAGTGCATCGATTTCGGCGCGGTCAACGACGCGGGCGCCCCAAAGGTGTTTCTGGCCGCGACCAACGTCCGCAGCGGCCGGCCGAAAATCTTTCGCCAACCCGCGATCGAGCTCGACTGCGTCATGGCCTCGGCTTGCCTGCCGTTTATGTTCAAGGCTGTTGAAATCGAGGGCGAGGCCTATTGGGACGGCGGCTATATGGGCAATCCGGCCCTGTTCCCGCTGGTCGACGAGTGCGATGCCGGCGATGTGGTGGTGATCCAAATCAACCCTTTTTACCGGCCGGATATCCCGCAGTCGGCGCGCGACATCCAGAACCGGCTGAACGAGATCACCTTCAACACGAGCCTCCTTAAAGAACTGCGTTCGCTCGCCTTTTTGTGGGAGATCATCCACTACGAGAACCTCGAGCGGGAGCGTTTCCGCGACGTGCACGTTCATGCGATCCACGACGAGGAGACGATGCTCGCGCTCGGCGTATCGAGTAAGCTCAACGCCGAATGGGCCTTTCTAACGCATCTGCGGGATCGCGGAAGAAAAACCGCGCAGGACTGGTTGTCCCGCCATTACGACGATCTCGGCATCCGCAACACGCTGGACCTCTCGTGGATCTTTGACGAAAGCCTCAAGCCGGCGCATTTGCCGGAGGGCGCAGCACGGGGCGCCGCCATCAAGGAGGCGGCCCGGTGACGGGCCGACGCGATCGCCGTCGCGCCTGCCGCGCTGAGCGAGCTTTACCGCGATTGCCCGGCAGGCCGCGAGGATGCGGCGGGGTCGCGCGCCGCGGCGCGCCGGGCTGAGCTCGGCGATCGACACCCGGCCGTGGAAAGCCGCCGCAGCGCATGAGCGTGTGACGCGATGGGTCTCTTCGGGATCCTCCTCGGCCTGGCTCTCTTGGTCTGGCTGGCGTACCGGGGCTGGAGCATCCTGCTGCTCGCACCCGGCGCCGCGCTGATCGCCGCCGGCTTCGCCGGGGGGCCGCTGCTCGCCTACTGGACGCAGACCTTTATGGACAGCGCGTCGCGCTTTATCGCGCAATTCTTCCCGCTGTTTCTGCTCGGCGCGCTGTTTGGCAAGCTGATGGAGGACAGCGGTTCGGTCGCGGCGATCGCCAGTTTTATGACCGAGAAGCTGGGCCAGCAGCGTGCCGTCCTCACTGTCGTGCTGGCCGGTGCGCTCGTCACCTATGGCGGCGTCAGCCTGTTTGTCGCGTTCTTCGTGTTGGTCCCGATGGCCCAGGCCTTGTTCCGCACCGCGGCGATCCCCAACCGGCTGATTCCCGCCACGGTGGCCTTGGGCACATCGACCTTTACGATGTCGGCGCTGCCCGGGACGCCGGCGATCCAGAACGCCATTCCGATGCCGTTTTTTGGCACGACGCCGCTCGCCGCACCGGGTCTCGGGGTCATCGCTTCGGCGATCATGCTCGCCTTCGGGCTGTGGTGGCTGCGGCACGCCGAGACCGCCGCGCGGCGCAATGGCGAGGGCTTTGGCGGCGCCCCCGTGCCCGTCGACGAAGCGGCCGAAGACGAGCGGGTGCGCCAGCGCGCCACCACCGCGCACGAGTTCGACCCGCCCGAGGTCCATCACGGCCACCCGAGCCGCGAGGCGCCGCCGATCGGCCTGGCGGCATTGCCGCTGCTGGTCGTGGTCAGCGTCAATGTCCTGATGACCCTGGTCGTCCTACCGAGCCTCGATGTTTCGTTCCTCGCCGAAGAACGGTTCGGCGCCACCTCGCTGTCGGCCGTCGGCGGCGTGTGGGCGGTGGTGACCGCGCTCGCGGCGGCAATCGTCACTGTCATCGCGATCAACCGCGGGCGCCTGCAAGGGTTGCGCGATACCATGGATTCGGGCGCCAACGCGTCGGTGCTGCCGGTGCTGAGCGTCGCGAGCTTGGTCGGCTTTGGCGCGGTGGTCGCCGCGGTGCCGGCGTTCGCCATCGTGCGCAATTGGGTGCTGTCGATCGGCGGCGGACCGCTCGTTTCGCTCGCGGTCGCCACCAACCTCTTGTCCGCGCTGACCGGCTCCGCCTCGGGCGGGCTGACGATCGCGCTCGATGCGCTGGGTTCGACCTATATGCGCCTTGCCGCGGCACACGGCATCGACCCCTCGCTGTTGCATCGCATCGCCGTGATGAGCGCCGGAACGCTCGACAGCCTCCCGCAGAATGGGGCTGTCGTGACCTTGCTGTCGGTCTGCGGGGCGACCCATCGCCAGAGCTATTTCGACATCGTCATGGCTGCCATCGTGGGTCCGATCATCGCGCTCGCGGTGGTCCTCGTGCTCGGCACTTTCTTGGGTTCGTTCTGAGTTCTGGGCTTACAATCGATTTCACGTACCGTCTCGGGGAAAGGGGAATGATGAGGCTAGAGGGATGGATTGCTGCGGCCGCATTGCTGGCGCTGGCGCCGAGTGCCGCGCTCGCCGCGAGCGAAGCGAATTTCAACGCGAACACAACCGGCGATCTCGTCGAGCTTTGCGGTGCGACGCCCGACAACGGGCTCGGGACCGCCGCCGTCAACTTTTGCGAGGGCTATCTCCAGGGCGCGGTTACGGTAGAGATGCTGAACATGGCCGCGTTTCGCGGCAGGAAATTGTTCTGCCTGCCGGACCCGCCGCCGACGCGCGCCGCGACGATGAGCGAGTTCGCGACGTGGGCCCGCGCGGCGCCGGACCGCATGGCGCAATCGCCGACCGATGGGTTGTTCCGCTTTCTGAGCGAACGCTACCCCTGCCCGTCATCGCGTTGAACCGATAAGGGGGATCCGATGAAAAAGATATTGCTCGCCGCCGCTCTCGTTTTGCCGATCGTCGCCTGCGCCGACATGACCCCGACCCAGCAGCGCGCGCTCACTGGTACCGCCGCCGGCGCCGGGGTCGGCGCGGTCATTGGTGCGATTGGCGGCAACGCCGGGCTTGGCGCCGGGATTGGTGCCGGCGCCGGCCTGATGGGTGGCCTGCTCGTCGACCAGTCGCGCCGTTCTCAGGACGCGGCATTCCAACAAGGCTACGCGGCGGGGCGGCGGCGCGCACCATCGCCCCGATAACGCGCGGCGGGCCGAACCGTAGCGCGCGCCGCGGTAGCCCGCGGCCCGCCGACCCGTACCGCAGTTCACGGCTTAAGGCTGACTTCAGCTTGGAAAGCTAGCATCGCCGTCATGTGGACAGGGGGAAAAGCGAAGCCATGCGCTCGAAGAGCCCGCCAATTTGGCTGATTACGGCCGATGCCTCATCGAAAAGCGGCCCTCGCTCTTGTCGGCAAGCAAGGCGCGCCGGCAGCATCAGTAGGCAGCGCCGGCACAGCATGGTCGTCGCGTGACCTTGCCTGCGCAAGACGGCGGCGTTCGGTCGCCGGCGCCGCACGGTGCCGCCGCGGACGCTCGCAGCGCCGGCGGCGCACTCGATCTCCAGCTCCCGGCCATCTGCGACTTTTCCGTCACCAACGTTTGCAACGCCGCCTGCGATTTTTGCGGGTTCTCGCGCGACCAAGTGCCGGTCGGCCCACGACGCCTCGTTGACGCGGATGCGTTCGCGCGCGCCGTGCCGATCCTCTACCGCCGCGGGATCCGCTACATGACGCTGCAGGGTGGCGAGCCGCTCGTGCACCCCGAAATCGTCGCTCTTGTCTCGGCAATCGCCGGCGGCGGCATCCGCTGCGCGTGATCACCAATGGCTGGTTTCTCGCCCGCGACGTCGAACGAATGGCGGCCGCCGGCCTCGACCGGCTGATCGTTTCGCTCGACAGCGCCGATCTCGCCGAGCACGAGCGCAACCGGGGTTTGCCCGGTCTCCGCGCGCGCATGGCCGAGGGTATTGCCCGCGCCCACGCCTGCGGCCTGCGGGTTTCCGCCTCCGTCATGGTCAGCCGCCTCGTCGGTTACGACGAACTGCCGGCGACGTTGCGCCGCCTCGGCTTCGACGCGGTCGGCTTTTCGTATCCGCGGCGCGAGCCGTTTGGCTCGACCTCGCTTGTCTATGGCGCGAAATCACCCCTGGTCGATCTCGAGCGGGACGAGCTGCTCGAGGCGCTCGCCGCGATCCGCCGGCTCAAAAAGCACTTCCCGGTGTTCAACCCGACGGCGTCGCTCACCGAGGTCGCGCGCTATGTCCGCGGCGAGCGGCAATCGACCCCCTGCATCGGCGGCCATAAATACTTCTATCTCGACTGGAACCTCGATATCTGGCGCTGCGAGGCTGGCACGAGCCGTTGGGCTCGGTCTTCGACCTCGACCACATCCCAGACCAGCGCGAGCCCTGCCATGCCTGCATGATGGCCTGCTATCGCAACGCCAGCATGCTGATGCACGCCGGCGTCGCCGCGTCCGACGCCCTCAGAGCGCTCGCGGCGACCAATTTCGGGGCTGCGGTCGCATTGCTGTTTAACAGCAGCGTCGCGCTCTCGCTGTGGTCGCTGATCCGCGAGGCGCCGCAACTGCGCCGCCTGCGGCGTGTTCGACCGGCCTGAGCCCGATCGCCGACGCACGGCGCCGCTATTGCATGACCCTGGCCCGCAACCGGGTGTATTCATCGTTGGAAATGGTGCCGGCGTTCTTCAGTCGTTCGAGCTTCTCGATCTCGTCGGCAGCACTGAAGCCGACGACCTGGCGCAATTCGTCGCGGGCTTGCTGCGCTCGCTGGGCGTTGCGCTCGGCCATCCCGCGGCTTTGCGAGATCAAGTATATGAACACCCCTAAATAGGGGAATACGACCAGTGCGATCACCCAAATCGCTTTGCCAAAGCCGGAAATGTCATGCCGCCGGAACAGGTCGCTGATCACCGTGATCAGCAGCCAGAACCAGAGTACGAATACAAAGACGGCGAAGACGTCGAGCAGGAAATTACCAAAGCTGAAACTGCCGGCGGTAAGCATTCTCTCCTCCCTGGACGATTGCCAAACGCGAGTTCAAACGGCGGTTCTTTACGAAACCCGCACGCGTTCGGTGGCGATCAGCTGAAGGCGTTCGGCCGCGACCGCCAGCTGATGAATGTGAAAGCTGCCGCGATACTTGTCGACGCCGTCGGCGCCGAGCGACGCCGACGGGGCCGAGCACAGGACGAGATTGCCGCAAACGCCGATCCAGTCCCGGTGGCGATGCCCGTGGAGCACGATGACCCGCCGCGAATGCGGTGCGAGAACCGCTACCAGATCGGGCGCGTTGATCAGCGCCAGACCGATGCGCTCGCGCAGGCTGACCGAGGCCAAGGGGTATTCGACAACCTGGTGATGCAACAGGACAAGCCAGGGATGCCGGGTGTTTTGCAAAATCAGCCGCAGCGCCTTCAATTGCGACGGGCCGACGACGCCGACCGCGTTGGTCAGCGCGAAATGGCTTCGCGCATTCGAATTGAGCAGGATCACCCCATAGGAATCGTCCGGCCCCGGAGGTTCCACCAACGGAAAGATCTCCTCCCACACCTTGGTCATCTCGCGGCGTCCGCGCATCGTACCGCGACCGGCCAACTCGCGCAGCAGCTCGGCGCGACGCCCCTCTCGCAAATAGTCCTCGAGCGGCGGCCCGATGCCGCCCGACGCCCGGTGGACGACATGTGCGCGATCACCCGCCAACGCGTCGAGAGCGAGGACGACGCGCAGCTTGCGCAGCGACTGGCCGGCGCTCCACGGCAGGTCGAGGCGCGCTGGGTTGGCGCGATCGATGATGTTGACGTCGTGATTGCCCGGGACCAGGGAGAGCCGCCGGCGCAATTCCGGGCAATAGCGCAACAGGTCGATAAACGCCGCCCATTCGGCGCGGGTGCCGGCATCGGTGATGTCGCCGGTCAGCAAGACGCGATCAAGCGGCGCCGTTTCGTCGATGGCGTCGAGCTTGCGCAGGGCGACGCGAAGCGGCCGGTTGCCGCGCGGACCGTTGGTCCCGGCCTCCATCCGATACCCGTAACGCTCGCCGACGATATGGAGGTCGGATAGATGCGCGACTCTCACCACCAGCGCTTCGGCGGTCGACGGGGTGGCCACCCAGTCGAGCACCGCGCCCTTTAGCGAAAGTTCGCGCCAGATCCAATAGAGGCTTTCGATCGCCGCGGAGAGGCCGAGGATCACGGCGGCGTTGCCGAGCGCTGCCGCTGCCAGTGAGTGCCATCGAAGATGGACGAGGTCGACAAGTTGAATGCTCCATGACACTTCGACGACGGCGGCGAGAACCAGCCCGCCGCCGGCGAACACCACGGCCGCGATCACCGCGCACACCCGCCGGCCGCGATCGAGCTGTTCGGCGGTCATCGACCGCCCGCGTAATTTCTCCGCCGCGGCGCGCAAAAGCTCGCGCACCGCGACAAAGATCGGCAGCACGAGGCTGTAGTGGAGATGCCAGAAATTATTCCAAGCCACGGCAAAGAATGGGCGGCCGAGCCAAAACGCGATCGCCGCCAAGATCAAAAAAACGACCGGCGTGACGATCGGGCTGCCGCCGGTAAAGGTCGGTGCGTGGAGGATCAGGCGGCCATAGGCGACAGCGATCGACGGGGCTATTCCGATCAACAGAGCCGGAACTACGAATAGCGCTAAAAAGCCGATCGGCGCCTTGAGGTAGTTGAATTCCAGCGCGGCCGAAAACACGAGGCTGCGCAAGCCCCGGCCATGCGGGCTCGTCCGGTCGTCGTCATCGTCGCCGCGCCGCAGATCCCAGATCCGCAAGTCGCTTCCCCCAATGGTCGATTCGGCGCCGCTCCCAACCGCGAGTTTAGCAGAAGAACCGACAAAGTGACGCAGATCATCGTGAAGACCGCGGGTCGGCGCCGGCCCGCGGTCCGGCACAAGGTTTGGGCTGTTCAACCACGGCGCCGGCGGGAGTTGTGTTCACGCCGCGAACAAGGCTTGACGTTCATCCGGCGGACACGGTAACGGTGCGTACTGTAACTCGACAGCCGAGGGGATTTGCGATCGGCTTGGTGCGCCCATAACCGGTGCAAATCGCAGTGCCAGCGCTCGCCCATCGTCAAAAACGCAGAATGAGGTACGCTCATCCAACGCACGAAATCCAGCCCTCGGCACTCCATAGAAAATGACGCCAGTCGCCGAAGTTGATAGACGATCGTGATGACCGCTGATATTTACCCGCAAAGAAGGACGTCCTTGCTCCGGGTGTCATATCGCACGGTCGGCTTTTGCATTGAATTAGTGTTTAGATGTATTTTCGCGATGTATTATATCATCACTTATTTTCTGGTCGAGATGCCGCGGTGGAAATTCGCGGCCAGCGGTCGGGTCCATTCGGGTACGCAGAAGCCGACTGGCTTGTGGTGCATTTTTGCGACAGCCCAAGGCAGACAGGTCTCCGACAATTTGCTCGCGTTTTTGGATTGCCTGCAAAACGCGGGCTACAATGTCATGTTGATCAACAACGGTAGTTTGATCGGCGAACTTACGGGAAAATTTTTGCCGTATTGCCATTCGGTGATTGAAAGGCCGCGCGGCGGGCGTGATTTTGGCGGCTACAAATGGGGCACCAAGGCATTGTGCGACCTGGAGCGCCGCAATGGGCAGGTCACGCAGGTCATTTATTGCAACGACAGCATCTTTGTCCGACCCTCCACCTTGGCATTGTTGCTCAGCCGACTCCGGCAAATGAGCGACGACTACATCGGGATTACCGACACCTTCGACCAGAGCTATCATGTGCAGAGCTGGTTTTTTGTCGCCTCGGGGGCGCTGTTTCATCGCCCGGAGTTCCAGCAATTTTGGCGCAGCTACGTCCCATTGTCGTATCGCAGGCATTGCATCAAGAACGGGGAAGTCGGGATTTCGCGTTATCTCTCAAAGCACGGCATCCACCCCAATCCTCTGTATACGCAAACGATGATCCTCGATTTGATTTTCGAAGGAACATTGGCGCAAGCCGTCGATCGGTTGTTGCTGGGGCTGAGCCCTGGAGACTATCGCGAGCTGACCGCGGCCATGCAGCAGATTGCGTTTGCGCAGTCGCCCGATGGAACCGCTGGGAGTTTTTTGCGGCGCGACATTTTGGAGCAAATCGGGATGTCGAACACGATGAACACCGCGAATTTGATCCTGATACGATACACCGCCTTTCCGTTTCTGAAAAAGGACCTCGTCTATCGAGGCGATTATCTGTTCAGCCAGATACAGGACGCGATCGCCGAATGGGTCGGCGAGGACGCGGCATATTTGACTGAGATATTCGCGTATTTTCGCTCGCGCGGCACCTTGCAGCGCCAATACTCGCCATCGGCGATCCTCGCCCGAATGGGGCTATTGTGACATGGCTCGTTGAATTCGACCAGGATGTCGACATCGCTCGTCCGACTGTCTTCACCGCGCGCGGCCGAGCCGAACAGCGCAAGGGATCGGATCGGCCACCGTTGTCGAAGACCGGGACCGGCAGTGCGCAACACCGCCAAAATTTCATCCCTCTCGCTCACGCCGCCATTGTAGCGCGCCGCGAGTGGATCGTCCGCCGCGCTGTGCGGTTCGTGGGCGCGACACTACCTCTCGCGGGCGGGAAGGCTTGAGAGGGCGATCGAAACCCGGCAGTGTGAGCGATCGCGGTTCAGCCAACGCCATCAGGAGGGGTCATGAAGATCGGTTTTGTCGGGCTCGGCATCATGGGGCGGCCAATGGCCCTCAATCTCATCAAGGGCGGGCATGAGCTGTTCGTCCACGACAAGTACACGATGCCGCAGGATGTGCCAGCCGCCGGCGCAACCGTCTGCGACAGCTCGAAGGCGGTTGCCGAGCGCTCCGAGATCATCATCGTGATGGTGCCGGATTCCCCCGACGTCAAGGCCGTGCTGTTCGATCCCGATGGGGTCGCGGCGGGCCTGGCAGCGGGCAAGCTCGTTGTCGACATGAGTTCGATCTCGCCGATCGAGACCAAGCTCTTTGCCGCCGAGATCAACAAACTTGGTTGCGATTATCTCGACGCGCCGGTTTCGGGCGGCGAGGTCGGCGCCCAAGCCGCCAGCCTGACGATCATGGTTGGCGGGCCAGAACGCGCCTTCGCTCGGATGAAGCCGCTGTTCGACCTGATGGGCAAGAATATCACGCTTGTCGGCGGCAATGGTGACGGCCAGACCACCAAGGTCGCCAATCAGATCATCGTCGCCCTGACGATCGAGGCCGTCGGCGAGGCACTGCTGTTCGCCTCGAAGGCGGGCGCCGACCCGGCCAAGGTGCGGCAGGCGCTGATGGGCGGGTTCGCCTCGTCGCGGATTCTCGAAATCCACGGCGAGCGCATGATCAAGCGCACCTTCGATCCCGGCTTTCGCATCGAACTGCACCAGAAGGATTTGAACCTCGCGCTGCAGGGTGCCCGCGCGCTGAGCCTGTCCTTGCCCAACACCGCGACGACCCAGGAACTGTTCAACGCCGCCGCTGCTCTCGGCGGCAAAGGCTGGGACCATTCCGGCCTCGTCCGCGTTCTCGAACACCTCGCCCATCACGAAGTCGCGAAGGGCTGATCAGGCCTCGTTTCACCCGGCCGGGATTGCGCCTCACCCCGACCCTCTCCCCGCTTGCGGGGATAGGGAATAGGTAGCCGGAGTCTGTGAGAGGCGCTCCCTCGCCCCGCTTGCGGGGAGAGGGCTGGGGTGAGGGGCGGCGGCCTACGAATGCTCGCCCAGCACGCGGTCGAGCAGCCGCACGGCGTTGTCGGCCCCGGGTGCCCCTTCGGCGTAGGCGGCGGCGATGTGGTCGTAGAGGCGCGCGACCGCCGCGTAGATGTCGCGCGACGGCAGGTTCTGTTGGAGAAAGTCGGAAATCTCCTGCATCTCGGCGACCCAGCGATACGCCTTGTCGTACATCCTCGGGATGCCCGACCGCATCCGCGCCAGCATCTCGGGCTGGCTTTCGGTCAATTCGGCGATCAGCGCCTCGCCGCAGCCGAAACGCGCCGCCCCCAATAGCATCGCCGCGGCGATCGCGGTCGTCCCCTTGGTGATCCCGGCATAGGACATTTTCAATGCCGAGGCGGCGCCGACCGGCCCGTCGATGACCCGCCAGTCGATCCCCCAATCGCGCAATACCGCGGTCTGCCCGGCGGTCGGACCAGAGGCGTAGATCGTCGGGCTGTAGCCCGGCCGCGGCGGCCCGCCGATAATCCCGCCATCGACAAAATCGGCGCCTGTGGGCGCTACGGCAGCACCGATGCGGATCGCGGTTTGCGGGCTGACCGCGTTGCAGTCGACATAGACCGGCTTCTTGTCGAGCGCCTTCAAGGCCGGCGCCAGCTGTTGCGCCAGCGCCTCGGCCTCGCCCGGCGGCAGGACCGACAAGAAGAAATCGGCGCCGGCGAGCAATGCCCGCTCATCGGCCGCGGGTTCCATGCCGGCGGCCCGCGCCCGCTCCGCGCTCGTCGCACTGCGCCCTGACAGCAGGGTGCGGACCGTGGCGCCCCGCTCGTGCAGCCGCCGGCCGACGCCCGCCCCCATCATGCCCTGAGCGATAATCGCGATGACCGCCATACTCTTTTCTCCAACCGAGATCCGTTAGGGTTCAAGGTATCGGGCGGTGCGGCTCCTGTGAAGGGGCGGGTGTGGCCGGGTCGAGCCAGCCGTGTAGCGCGACCCAATCGCGGGTGCGGCGGCCGATTGCGGCGGGATCGGCGCCGGCGGCGCGCCAGGCCCGGCGCAAGGCCGCGATCTCGCCGAGCCGCAGTTCCCACTCGGTCCCGATCCGGTGCTCGAACACCTGCCGCATCAATGCCGCGAGGCCGGGGCTCTTGCCGTTGGTCGATATCGCCACCGTCAGATCGCCGCGCCGGATGACCGCCGCCGAGTGGTAATCGCTGCGCTCGCGGTCGTCCTCGACATTGACCAAGACCCCGGCCGCCTTGGCCACGCGGCAGATTTCGCTTGCCGCGGGTTCGGCAACGCCGGCGACAAAGACGAGCTGCGCCCGCGCGATCTCGACCGGCAATGGCAGGCGCCGCCGCAAACGTCCTCCCGCCATCTCGACTAAGGCGGGATCGGGCATCGGCGCGTAGATGTCGAGCGCTTCGGCGCCGGCCTCGTCGAGCAAGGCGAGACGGCGCCGCGCCGCGGCCCCGTCGCCGACCAGTATGACGCGGATTTGCGCGAGATCGACGCTAATCGGCAGCATGACGCCGAGCCCCGCTATGCTGAGCGAGCGTTTGCTGCAATGCCGGCAATCCGACGCGGTGGCAGAAATCGCCAAAACCCTCGCCCGCGACACGACCCGCGGCGAACAGCGCGAACAGCGGGTCGAGCGTGTCGCCGATGGCATCCAGCGCGACCTTGTCGACAAGCGTCGCGTTGAGCCGCGTCCCCGCGAAATCGCCGCCGACAAACAGCGCGTAATAGCCGGGCATGCGGCCGACAATCCCGATGTCCCCGGTATAGGGCCGGGCGCAGCCATTAGGGCAGCCGGTGATGCGGATGCTGAGTCGCTCGTGCGCAAGCCCGTGGCGCGCCAGCCGCCCCTCGATCGCGCCAACGATGTCGCCCTGCACCCGCTCGGCCTCGGTCAGCGCCAGCCCGCAGGTCGGCAAGGCCGGGCAGGCGAGCGCCCAGCGCTCGGCCGGCTGCATATCCTCGGCGAGCCGCACCTCGTGCATGCGCAACACCGCGGCGATCGCATCGCGATCCTCGGGGCGGATCTCGCTCAAGATGATGTCCTGGCTCGGCATCAGGATCGGATTGCAGCGAAAGCGGGCGACGATCTCGCGCAACGCGGTGCGGGTGCGGGACCCCGCGCCGTCGACGATTCGCCCGCTCGCCACCGGGATGCCGAGGTAGAGCTTGCCGTCGCCCTGCTCGTGCCAGCCGAGATGGTCGGGCACCGCCAATGGCGGCAGGGGGCGGCAGGGTTCGAGGCTCTTGCCGAGATATTCCTCCAAACGCTCGCGCGCCCACGCCTCGCCGTGCTCGGCGATCACGTATTTGAGCCGGGCATGGCGGCGATTGCCGCGGTCGCCCCAATCGCGGTGCAATTTGACCACCGCCGCCGCCGCGTCGAGCAGATCGTCGGGCATGACAAATGCGACCGGCGTCGCAAGGCGCGGATAGGTCTTCGGGTTGTTGTGGGTCATGCCGTGCCCGCCGCCGAGCAGAAAATCGTAGCCGGCGAGCCGCTCGCCCTCCCACAGCGGCACGATCGCGAGGTCGTTGGTCAACACGTCGATCGTGTTGTCCTCGGGGATTGCGAGCCCGGCCTTGAATTTGCGCGGCAGATAGCGCTCGCCATAGAGCGGGTCCGGCCGCTCGGCTGTTGCAGCCTCGTCCTGCCATTTCTCGCCGTCGACCCAGATCTCATGGTAGGCGCCGGTCTGCGGCAGCAAATGGGCCGAGAGCGCCCGCGCGTCGGCTTCGAGCCGGTCATGCACCGGGTCGCGGATCGGCGCCGGCACGGCCGTCACCGTGCGCACGACATCGCCGCAGGCGGCCAACGTCGTCAGCAGGGAGTGGTTGACCTCGGCGATCGCCGCCTTGAGGCCGGATTTGACGACGCCGTGGAATTGGATGCTCTGCCGCGTCGTCACTCGCAGCGAGCCGTCGGCCCAGTTCCCGGCGATCGCGTCGAGGCCGAGATACTGCTCCGCCGTCAGCCGCCCGCCCGGGATCCGCACCCGGACCATGAACTGCCACACCTTGCTCTCGCCGCGCTGTTTCAGCTCGGTGGCGCTGTCTCGATCGTAGCCCTGATAGATCCCGTGGAATTTGAGCAGCGCATACCCCTCCTTGTCGAACGGGGTGGCGGTGTCCGGCAGGTCGCGGGCAATATGGCCGCGCAGTTGGCGGCTCTGCTGCTTGACCGCCTCGGCTTTGGAAATCGTGTCGATCTGAGCCATCTCGCCCTCGGCTGGCGCGGCGGTAAATACCGCGTCGTTGTGTGAGACACGTAATTACGGCTCAGTTCACATGTCAATCCCTGCATCTATCGCAAAATTATCGTGTAAATTGGTTGTCTGTTCCGCCTGGAAATTGACCTGCGGCGCCGGCGGCCCTTATCTCGGGAGATGGGCCCGATGCGCCTCGACGATTTCGATTTCTCGCTGCCGCGCGAGCTGATCGCGGATCGCCCGTGCGAGCCGCGCGAGGCCGCGCGCCTGCTGCACATCCCGGCCGCGGGGGCGTTCGCCGACCGGCATATCGCCGACCTGGCGGATTTGCTGCGCGCCGGCGACCTCCTCGTCTGCAACGACACCAAGGTGATCCCGGCCCGCCTCGTCGGGAAGCGCGGCGCAGCGACGGTCGAGGTCACCCTCCACCGCGACGAGGGCGGCGGCATGTGGCGCGCCTTTGCCAAGGGCGCACGGCGGCTGCGCCCCGGCGACCATCTCGATTTCGCCGCGGATTTCGCCGCGACGGTCGCCGCCAAGCATCCCGAGGGCGACGTGACCTTGCGTTTCGATGTCGAGGGCGCCGCCTTCCACGAAGCACTCGCCCGTCATGGCGC
>Ga0210386_10000706_pt1 | contig 30699 bp, 22 predicted proteins | sample IncBWH32OmetaG_FD_160091 | JGI IMG/M metagenome (GOLD analysis project Ga0210386, IMG submission 160091) | Forest soil microbial communities from Barre Woods Harvard Forest LTER site, Petersham, Massachusetts, United States - Inc-BW-H-32-O ...
CCGCATTTCATCCCTCCGCCGAGGCAGATTGCCGCGTACTTCGAAACGCTGGCGGACTCTTGGCATTTCGAACTCGATTGGAATATTCCCTACATACACCCCCTTCGCGTGTTCAAGTTGCCCAGCAAGGCGGAGGTAGAGAAGGCTGTCGAAGCGTCTGCGCCAAGTCGAGTTTTCCCGCGCCTGGAACGTTTTCATCTTCAAACGTATTCGGAGATTCCAGCTGCGATCGAGGGCCTGCGCCGGAGCTCGGTGAGTGCAATTGGCAATTGGTCTAACGAATTTCCGCCCATTCGGATTCCCAAGTCCTCATGGCCTGTTGAAGAAAAGGGGCTGTACTGCAGCGTTGGCTGCGATCTCCGCCACGAGCCCACACTCACTTCGAATTGGTGGACGGCTGATGACAGTACGGGCTTACTCCAGTTCGGCGACAGCGCCGAAACAATTCCTGCGTCTGGGACTTTCACTCACCCAATCTCCCATCGAAACATCGAAATCCCATCCGCCGGCTGCGCGCGTTTCTGGGTGAGCTTCGATTTCGGTGAATGGCTGCTGTCGCACATGCCTGAAGATTTCGATCTCCTGGACCCCGGGCTCATCCGCGCAACGGAAGACTTTTTCGACGTTCAAATGACGCAGGCAGGGCGAGCTCTTCCTTAGAGAGTCGTTTCAAACATGGGGCAACGTCGCATGGGCGACATTTCCGCGGGTCGGAGGGTTGGCTAGAAAGGGGTATTTACAAAGCCCCCCACTCTCTTGATTACCAACGGTGTTTTTCGCCGCATTACCCGTTGGCCGTACAATCTTAATTGAGGTAGATTCCACTCATACATGTCTCAGAACGGTTATCCTTCGCGCACTTCGCGGTCACATGGCCTGCGCTCTCTCTTCAGCATGTTTTCGAGCGACCTGGCTATCGATCTTGGGACCGCCAACACGCTGGTCTTCGCCGCCGGCAAAGGCATTGTTGTCAATGAACCTTCGATCGTGGCCATCAACAAAAACACCGGTGAGGTGGAAGCGGTAGGCAAGGAAGCCAAGGACATGCTGGGGCGCACTCCCGGCAACATCGTGGCCATCAAGCCGATGAAAGACGGCGTCATCGCCGACTTCAAAGTCACCGAGAAGATGCTGAACTACTTCATCCAGAAGGCGCACAACCGCAAGATGCTGGTACATCCGCGGATCGTGATCGGTGTTCCGTCTGAGATTACGCAGGTGGAAAAGCGCGCGGTCGAGGACTCAGCCTATCGCGCCAAGGCCAGCGAGGTATATCTCGTGGAGCAGGCCATGGTGGCGGCGATCGGCGCGGGACTGCCGATTACCGAACCGGGCGGCAACATGGTTGTGGATATCGGCGGCGGAACAACCGATATTGCCGTAATTTCGCTATCGGGCATTGTGTATTCCCGCTCTGTGCGAATGGCCGGCAACCAGATGGACGAGTCGATCACCAACTACCTGAAGCGGAAATACAACCTGCTTATCGGCGAGCGGACAGCGGAACAGATCAAGATAGAGATCGGATCGGCGTATCCGCTGGACAAGCCGCTGACCATGGAGATCAAGGGCCGCAACCTGATTGAGGGCGTGCCGAAGACCATCACCATCGACGACAGCGAGATTCGCGAGTCTCTGGGTGAATGCATTGCGGTGATCATGAACGCAATTCGCGTGGCGCTTGAACGGACACCGCCGGAGTTGTCGGCGGACATTTCAGATCGGGGTATCGTGCTGACGGGCGGAGGCGCGCTGATCAAGAACCTCGACAAGCGGATCCGCGAGGAAACCGGTCTGCCGGTCTCGGTGGCTGACGATCCCCTAGCCTCAGTGGTGCTGGGTACGGGCAAAATGCTGTCGGACTTCAGGCTGCTGCGCAAGATCAAAATTGACTAGGGACCGAGGGACATAGGGACCAGGGACTGGAGAGTCGGACTAAACGATGCCTTGCAGTAACGCGAGTTTCCTCACCGCCAGAACCTTATCCGCGTTTATCCAAAACCAGGCAATTTGATGGAACTATCCATTACATTATTGCCGCACACTCTTCTTAGTCCCAATGTCTCTACGTCCCTTGTCCCTGTTTAGTTATGGAATCGTTTGTTGTTCGCTATCGGAATCTGCTGGTGCTGCTGGCTTTGCTGGTGGCCCAGATTCTGGGCCTTGCCATGCAGGTGCGCCGCGCCGGCAGCGGGCAGGCAGGCAATGACCCCGGTGATGGAAGCAGCGTGCGGCTAATCCGCTTCTGGGCCAATTCGCTGGTATCACCACCGGAGCGTGCGCTTCATTCTTCCGGCTCCGGCGTCTCCTGGCTCTGGAATAACTACATAGACCTGCGCCGTGTTCGGCAGCAGAACGCGGAACTTCAGAAGACGGTCGACCGGCTGCGACTCGAGCAGGCGGCATTGCTGGAAGACGCCAAGCAGGGACAGCGGCTGCAGGCGCTCCTGAATTTTCAACAGAAATACATTTACAAAACAGTCGCGGCACAGGCCATTGGCACCAGTGGGACGGATCAGTCCCGGGTGTTCTATATCGACAAGGGCAAAGCCGATGGCATTGACCGCGACATGGCGGTGATCACAGCAGATGGCATTGTCGGCAAGGTTCGCGACGTTTTTCCGCACACGGCGCAAGTGCTTGCGATCAACGACCAATCCAGCGGCGCGGGCGTGATTCTGGAGACGACGCGCATTCGCGGCATCTTGCGCGGCAACGGCGCGGGACAACCGCAAATCGAGGATGTGATTCGCGACCAGCGGATCAAAGCAGGCGAAAATGTGCTGACCGCCGGCGGCGACGAGATCTTTCCGCGCGGATTGCCGGTGGGTACGGTGGACAAGGTAATGAACGATCCGGATCGCGACGGGTTCGTGGAAGTCGTCGTGAAGCCGTCCGCGCACCTGGACCAGTTGGACGAGGTGCTGGTGATTACATCCACCGAACCCCGGTTCCCGCAGGATCAGCAGCAGGATATGGCCGCAAGTGAGGCTCTGAAGGGGGCTGAAGCGGAACGGCAGAAGACTTCGGAAGGGATGGCGGAAAAACTGCCTGGGCTGATCGACCCGAATCTGCCGGCCGATCAGCAGCCACTGAAAGATACGTCGAATCCCAATCCGGTATCCCGTCCGCCCATGGCCGTACATCCTGACCGGTTTACGCCGGGGAGCGCCATCACTCCGAATGTTCCCGCGACGCAGGACGGCAACCAGGGCGCACCGGCGGCCGCGCCGAATGCTCCACCCAAGAAGAAGCCGACGCCCCCCAAACCGCCAGAGACCAGCCCGGGACCAACACCACCGGCCACAACCCAACCGGCCACGCCGCAAGGAGACAATCGCTAGCCATGTCTGTCCTTTCAGCGGAGAGCCGCCGCGATTACGAGATCCATCGGTACCCGGTGCTGATCTATGCGCTGGTGCCGATCGCGGCATTGGTTCTGCAAGCCTGGTTGCCGCGCGTGATGGGACGGTTTGCGTGGTTCGATCTGCCGCTGGTGGTGACGGTATTTTTTGCGCTGAGCCGGCGAAACGCGATCCAAGGCTCGATCCTGGGCGGCGTGCTCGGCATCTTTGAGGATGCGCTGACGGGCCATGCCATTGGCATCAACGGGATTGCCAAGACACTGGTCGGCTATCTTGCGGCGTCGGTTGGCATTCTGGTGAATGTAGAGAATCATGCCATTCGCCTGGTGATGACGTTTGTGCTTTCTTTGGTGGGCAGCGCAACATACTTTTTTGTGGTTCGTTTTCTGCTGGGCATGTCGATCGATACCAACTGGCTGATGGAGTTGTACAAGGCCCTGGGTAATTCGCTGATTGCGCTGGTGCTTTTCCCCATGCTCGACCGTACCAAGGTCCGCGATTGAGTACGTTGGTTCAGGCGACGAAAAAGCGGGCTCGCGTGCCATGGCGCGGCAAGGGCAGAATGCAGGATAGAGGTATTCTGGAAGTAGCTTCACATGCTTTATGACACGGTCACACGCGGCGAGAAAGTCCCCACCCTCAAGCTGGCGGTGGTGCAATATGCTGTTCTCGCGCTGATGCTTGGACTTACCGCCGGTTTGTGGCGGCTGCAGATCCTCGGAGCGCAAAACTTCAAAATGCTTGCGGAACAGAACCGCATCCGCAAGGTGCCGGTGCTGGCTCCGCGAGGCAAACTCTTCGATCGTGAAAACCGGCTCGTCGTCGACAACTATCCGTCGGTTTCCTGCTACCTGGTGCGCGAGCAGAACCGCAACGTGGATGCGGATTTGCCGCTGATTGCCAGGGGGCTTCATCTTGATCTGGACCAGCTGCGCGCCACACTGCACCACTATCGGGCCGCGCCGGGGTATCAGCCCATTGCTATCAAGGAAGACGTGACGGCTGATGAACAGGCGTTCATTGAGGCGCATCGGAACGAGCTGCCGGAATTGGAAACCATCGAGGGCGAGCGAAGACTTTATCCGCGCGACGGATTTGCGGCGCACCTGATCGGCTATGTCGGCGAAGTGAGCGAAGAAGACCTGAACCAGACGCGCTACGCGGCCTATGAGCCCGGCGATGTGGTTGGCAAGGCCGGCGTGGAAGAGATGTACGACCAGCTACTGCGCGGGCAGGATGGATCTCGCGATGTGATTGTCGATAGCCATGGGCGCGAGGTGGGCTACCTCGGCACCCAGCACGCAATTCCCGGGCAGGATTTGAAACTGACCATCGATAACGATCTCCAGAAAGCGGCGGAACTGGCTATGGGTGACCGCACGGGAGCGATTGTGGCGATGGATCCGCGCAACGGCGACATTCTGGCGATGGTGTCGCGGCCAAGCTTCGATCCGAATGCATTCGCGGTGAAGATTGATCGCGCCGAGTGGAACAAGCTGATCACCGATCCCGATCATCCGCTGATGAATAAAGCGATCCAGGCACAGTTGGCTCCGGGGTCGACGTTCAAGATCCTGATGTCGGTGGCGGGTTTGCAGGAGGGCATCGCGCAGACCTTGAAGGTTAACTGTGCAGGCGGGTGGGGACCATACGGATTCTTCCATCACTGCGATGAGCACCACGGCGCTGTGGACATTCACAACGCAATTCCCTACTCCTGCGACACGTACTACTACCAGCTAGGCGACAAGCTGGGCATCGATCGCATTTCAAAATACGCGACAGAGTTTGGCTACGGACAGAAGACTGGAATTGATCTTCCCGGTGAACAGGCGGGGCTGATGCCAAGCGCGCACTGGCTGATGAAGAACTATCACCGCAAGTGGTATCCCGATGAGACGCTGGACGTTTCCATCGGGCAGGGCGCGGTGGAAGCGACTCCGATGCAGCTGGCCCGGATCATCGGCGGGATTGCATCGGGCGGCCACCTGGTTCGACCGCACGTCGTGTTTCCGGATCAGCTTCCCGCGGACTTCCGCAAAGACCTGATTGATAGCTTGCCGGGCTCCGGCGATGTGAATATTCCCATCGATCCCGAGAACTGGGCAACTGTTACCGACGGCATGGCCGAGGTGACGCAGCCCGGCGCGTTCCACACCGCCGGCGGCGAGCACCTGGAAGGCATCGATTTTGGCGGCAAGACAGGCACCGCGCAGGTCATGAGCCACGAAGCTCTGGACAAGACCGCCAAAGGGCGGAATACGAATCCCAACGTGTGGTTCGTGGGTGTAACGCCGACAAGGAATCCTGAACTTGTGGTTGCCGTGCTCTGGCAGAACGGCAATAAGAGCTGGTTTGCCGCACGGATCGGCGCCCGGGTGGTCTCGGCTTACGTCGAAAAGCAGCGTCGCCTGGCTCATAACCTTATTCCTGCCAAGGCTCCGCCTCCAGTCGAAATGCGTGCGGTGTGGACGACGCCCAACCCATCTCCGGATGGAAAAGGTGAGACGACAGCAAAGCTGCACACGGGAAAGTTCCTCGTGGGACCGAATGGAGTCGTACGACCGGGCTCCCAGAAGGGTCAGCCCGCAAAACCGGAGAAGCCGGACCAGGCAGCGCCACCGGCCGCGAAGAAGCAGACCCCAAAAGCCGCCACGCCGCCGCAGACCACGCATGAATCAGCAAGTCTCAGTTCGCCTGCTCTACTGGGGAAACCTTTCCAGGGGAAGCCGCAATGAGCCCGATGCGCCGGATCATGAGTTTTCGCGATTTCGACTGGACCTTGTTCGGAGTCATTGCGCTGCTGTGCACCATTTCGGTACTGGAGATTTATTCTGCAACGCTGCATACGAAGTACGTTGGCTTTCACACCAAGCAGATCTATTGGATCCTGGGCGGCGTGGTGGCGATGTTCCTCTTCTCGCTGATTGATTACCACAAGCTCATTGACTGGGTCCCCTGGGCTTACGGCGTCTGCCTGGTGGCGCTGGTCGCGGTCAAGCTAGTTGGAGTGAAGGTGCTGGGAGCAAAGCGCTGGATCAAGATCGGGCCCATGCACTTCCAACCTTCTGAATGGGTAAAGCTGATCCTGATTTTGGTGGTGGCACGATATTTTGCAAATCTCGGCGGCAAGAACCTGACCTGGAAAGAGATCTTCAAGGCGTTCGCGCTGGTGGGGGTTCCGATGTTGCTGGTGCTTGCGCAGCCGGATATGGGTACGGCGCTTACCTATACCCCGGTGTTGATTGCCGGGCTTTTCCTGGGCGGAATCAACCTGAAGCAGGCGACAATCCTGATGACCGCCGGGCTCGTGCTGGTGGTAGGGGCCTGGAATAGCGGGAAGGTGCTCAAGCCCTACCAGAAGGCGAGATTGACGGGCTTTATCAACCCCGATAACGACCCAAAAGGCGCTGGATACCAGGTATTGCAGGCCAAAATTGCGGTCGGAGCGGGCGGAATCTGGGGCAAAGGAGCTGAGAAAGGAACGCAGACGCAAGGAGCTTTCATTCCCATTCCGCATGCCGACTTCATCTTCGCGGCCTTCAGCGAGGAGCATGGGTTTGTGGGCGCGGTATTTGTGCTGCTGCTATACTTCCTCATATTGATGCGTTTGATTCAAAACGCTCAAACAGCTGCAGACCTGCCCGGGTCCCTTATTATTATGGGGATCGTGGCTGTGTTGACCTTTCAGATCGCGGTCAACGTGGGCATGGTCATTGGCTTTATGCCAGTCACCGGAATCCCTTTACCGTTAATGAGTTACGGCGGATCCTCGGTGTTGTTTACCTTCCTGGCGCTGGGTGTGGTAATGAACGTACGCATGCGCCGGTTTGTAAACTGACGTGCTTCGGTCGTAAGGGTCCGAAGGCACGATTGCACGGCAACACCCTCTTGGGGATCGCCGGGATTTTCCGGACCACAAGAGCAAAGTTTGTAAGTACTTACAGCATTTTCATAGATGCTGGCTCGATGGCCACTATGGGATAAGCCGGATCCGGCCGACTCAATAGGAAGGCTCGACGCACAGGATCGATGAAGATTGAAATCCGGCCAAGGTCCCGGTGGACCGAGCGTCGGGCAGGATTGGGTTCAATGAGCACGCAGAGACGGGCAAACCGGACAACCGCAGCGATCGAGATTGATCGTGCGGACGTCCGGCGTCGCTGGTTTCGAGGCTGCATGGAGCGCGCAGGAATTTCGGTTTCTGCTGCGCGGACCGGCAGCGCACTCGCCAGCCACATAACGGCCCCGCTCGTGTCGATCATCTGGTTGGCATGGGCTTGGTTTTCGATCCCAGCGACAAGAGTGCGTCAACGGGGACCCCGCAGTTGCGACGAACGGCCGCGGGCGGAAACCTTCAGGGTGGCCACAAACTCTCTGCTATCGGATCACTGTAACGAAGTGTTTGCCGGACCTGGAAGTCTCTTCGGTTCGCCGCCCCGTGATGGGGCAGGCGGCTGCAGGCTGCCGGTTCCGCAGGCCACGCCCAGGTCATCCCTTTCGCGCATTCCCATCCTACCCGTCCGCACGCGTCTCCGCCCCACCTTGCCGAAAGCCCCAGCAGGCGAAGTCCGCTGGGCGGAAAGGTACGATGGCAAAAGAGATTTGTATTTCCAGCACGCCGCATGAGACGCGGCTTGCAATTCTAGAAGACGATCAACTCGCGGAAATCTATTACGAACGCGAAAACGAGTACACACTGGCGGGGTCCATTTACAACGGACGCGTCACCCGTGTGCTTCCCGGCATGCAGTCGGCATTTGTCGACCTTGGACTGGAGCGAGACGCCTTCCTATACGTCACCGACTTCATGGAGTTGGAAGACCAGGAAGAGACGGACGAGCTTGAGAAAGCCGCAGTAAGCGGCGTCAACCAGGCGCCACGGGAAGTGCGCCACACGAACGGACAGGATCGCGGGGGGCCGGATCGGGGCCAACGCGGCGCCAGATCCGACCAGCGCCCGGAACGCGAGAGCCGGCCAACCATCGAAATTACGTCGGACTCCGCCGATACCGTGCTTGACGTTCCCGGTGAAACGGCGGAACACGCCGACGCAACATCGGAATCTGACGAGCAAGGCGCGAAGCGGTGGCGCGGACGCAGGCGTCGTCGCGGAGGCCGTGGCGGCAGCAATGTTGCGGCAACTCCGGCGGAAAGCCAGGAGTTCATCGAGACCCACGTAAACGAAGCAGCCGAACCTGAACAGGAGCCCGCCGAAGCGATTCAGGCGGCGGCCGCCTCGCCGCGCTCCGCACGGACGGAACGGGCACCAGAGCCGTTTGTGTTGCCGGGCGAATCGCTCAAGAAGTACGGCGGCGCTTCGGTGGAGTCGGATGAAAAGCAGACATCTGATGCCGCGGCGCCAGTTCGACCGGCATCCACATACAAGCCGGCTACTCTCATCGAGTCGCCCATCGTATGGGACGGCAGTGGCTTGCTCCCTGGCGAATCCCTTTCGCGGCACCGGAATCGTCAGCCTGAGAGTCCGGTGGCAGAAGAACACTCTCCGAGCTTCTTCGCTGCGGAGATCGATAAGGGTTCTGCAGACGAAATTGAAGAGCAGGAATTCGTCGAGGAGATGACGTCAGCGCCGCAAGCGCACGAGGCTGAGTCTGTGGCTTCGGAAGACGACATGGTGGAAGAGGATTTTGAAGCTGCTTCCAGGGGCTCGGAATCGCACGAAGTTCCAGGCGAGCATGTTTCAGAATCAGCGCATGGTGACGCCATTGAGCCTACGATCGGCGCTTCTTCTGATCAGCAGGTAGGGTTTGAAGCAGAGAATGCTCACGCTGCGCCGGAAGATACGGCAAACGAGAGCATGGAATTTGAAGGCGATCGCAGCGCTTCGCATAATGTCGATCCGCTGCCGCCGGCAGGTTTCCGTTTCTTTGGCCTGGGCGGCAAGAAGAAGAAGCCGGACGAAGAGCATCCGGCACAATCCCCCGAAGAGACCAGGCCAGCATCAGTCTCTGCGGTCTCAGCATTTTCGCCCGGCGCCGGGCTGGTTGAAGAAGAGGTGATCGAGGGCGAAGAGTACGACACTCCGCATCATCACCACAAGACCGATGAGCACGATCTGGATGACTACGAGGAAGAAGAAAAGCTGCACACGCAGATTCGCTCAGGTGAGCTCGGCGAGATGTTACAGGAAGCTCACCTCGACCATCGCATCCAGATGAAGTTTGAAGACAAGAACGGCGAAGAGAGTGAAGAGACTCTCGAGGGCGAAGAAGAAGACGAGGAAGAAGAGGCAACCGCCGGGACTCAACCAGCCGCCGACGGCCAGAATCAGCAACGCCGCGATCGCGGCGGACGCGGACGCCGCGGCCGTGGAGATCGGGCAGATCGTGGTGGACATCGTCAGGGTGGACGCGGGCCATCACGGCGCTCGGCGCAAACCTCGGACCTGCCGATCATTTCTGATTTGTTGAAGCCGGGGCAGGAGATCCTGGTACAGATTGCGAAGGAGCCCATTGCAAAAAAGGGCGCTCGCATCACCAGTCACATCGCGCTGCCGGGACGTTTCCTCGTGTTCATGCCGACTGTCACGCACGTGGGCGTAAGCCGTAAGATCGCGTCGGATGAAGAACGCCAGCGGTTGAAGCGGATTCTGACGCACGAGCGTGGCGATGCTTCCGGCGGATTCATCGTGCGCACGGCGGCAGAAGGCGCGTCGGAAGATGAGTTGCGCGCAGATCTTCGCTTCCTGATTCACCTGTGGAACGAGATCAAGCAGCGGTCTGATAGCTCGAAGTCGCCGGCGCTGATCTATCACGATCTGTCGCTGATCGAGCGCATTCTTCGCGACCAGGTAAGCAGCAACTTCTCATCGATCTGGGTCGATTCCGAAGCCGATTACGAGCGCATTGTGCGGTTCCTGAATCGCTTCTCGCCAACGCTTGTGCGTCGCGTGAAGCTCTACACCAAGGACACACCGCTCTTCGAGCACTTCGGCATTCAGGATGAAATCTCCAAAGCGCTGCGTTCGAAGGTCTGGCTGAAGTCCGGTGGATCGATCGTGATCAACCAGACCGAAGCGCTGGTGGCGATCGACATCAACACCGGCAAGTACGTCGGCAAATCGGCGCGGCTTGAAGACACCATCGTCAAAACCAATCTCGACGCCGTGCCGGAGATTGTTCGCCAGATTCGCCTTCGCGACCTTGGCGGAATCATCGTCATCGACTTCATCGACATGGACGAGCGCAAGAATCGCTTCAAGGTCCTGGCCGCCCTCGAAGAAGCGCTCAAGAGCGACCGTGCCCCAACCAAGGTTCTGCAGTTTAACGACTTTGGGCTGGTGGCGATTACGCGCAAACGTGTGAAGCAGTCGCTGGAAAGGACCCTGTCAGTTCCCTGCCCCACCTGCCAGGCAACCGGCATGGTGAAGAGCCCGGCCACCGTGTGCAACGAGATTTATACCGAGTTGCGCAAGATGAAACGGCACTTTGAAGGGGCAGACGTGATGTTGCGTGTGAACCCTGAGACCGTGAAGGTGCTGAAGGCGAGCAACGGGAGCTGGATCAACGAATTCGAAGAGCTGATCGGGAAGAACATCCTCATCAAGAGCGATCCGACCCTGCATCCCGAACAGTTCGACATTCAAGGATAGGAATCGGTTTTCATCACTTCAAATCGGAGGGCCGGAGGTAACTCCGGCCTTCCTTATCTGCAGCTTGAAAGCAACTTTGATTTTCAAATGGAGTCTAAGTGCTTACAAGGACTGTTTGATCTCCCCATAAGGGCAATTCTATTTTTTGCGAGGTAGAGATGATTTCGAACCGCTGTCTGTCGTTTGTCAGACGCACGACCCTGCTGTGTGCTGCGCTTGCAATCCCAATCGGCTCGGCCAGCGCCCAGACGAATGCAACTCCTGATTTTTCGAGCTCGGTCGCCACGCCTTCCATGGAATCAAGTTCCAACGCGCTTCAACTTGCCGTTGATGCCAGTGCGCCGGGTGCCGGGACGCCGGATTCTGCGGCACTCCCTGGAGCGCCAGCGGCGAATGGATCTGGGGGCGGACAATATGACAACAGGTCTCATGGGGGCGGTAGCGGCGGGATCGTGAGCCACCTGACATACGAGGTGGGCGGCGGATTCAATGGTCCGACGAGCGACTCCGGGCCCTATATCACGTGGGGATACAACTTCACAGTGGGTGCTGGCTACCGCTTCGACAAACACCTCACCCTCAATCTGGAATACCAGTTCATTCACAGCAAGCTGCCAGGCGCCATCATCGCCCAGGCCGGAGCAACGGGCGGCTACGCTCACATCTGGTCGTTCACCCTTGACCCGGTCTACGATTTCAATCCCAAGAGCGCGGTCGAGGTCTATGCGACGGGTGGGGGCGGCTTCTACCGCAAGGTCACAAGCTTTACCGACCCGCAGCAACAGATCTACTGCTCGTACTTTTATTGCGGCACTATCACCCAGAACGTGGTGGTGGGGCACTTCTCCAGCAACCAGGGAGGGTGGAGTATCGGCGGCGGCCTGCAGCATCGGTTCGCGGGATGGAACGGCGATGGCAGGATGAGGATCTTTGCCGAGGCGCGGTATCTGGATGTGCTGACGCCCGCGGTGACAACGGAACCGAACGGTTTGGGCACGACCACGGTCGGCGCTGATACCAAAATCATTCCTGTCACGGTCGGGTTGCGCTTCTAACGATAATTACGCCTTGTGGCAACACCCACGCCGCCCTGTCGATAGAGACATTCGACAGGGCGGCTTTTGCGTTTTATCGGTGCTCCACGAACGGTTTCAGAGGACACCGAGGACGCGAAGCCTGACGAGGCCGCCGGCCAAAACGCCTAATGGTGCGATCGCAACCAGCGTGAGCATGTACCAGACAGGTTGCTTTCCGCGCTGCTGCAAAGCGCTGAGCGCGGCGAGGAGCAACACGGTGATCGCAAGGGCGAGAACGTGAATCAGTGGATTGTGTCGGGCAATCCACCCGGTGACATAACCACCGGCTGCCGCCGCCAGAAAAGAGTAGCCAAGGTTCACGAAGATGTAGCCGGGTTTCGGGCTTTGCTCTTCGCCAGCCCAGGCTGGGGTAAGCTTCCGAAGCAGGGCCGTCATGACAGCAACGATCGCAGCCATGGTGGCGAATCCGCTGACCAGCGCAAGGAATGCTTGGAGAACTACCATGGCTTTCTCGGTTCCTCGGTCGGAGTGCCGACCTCGCCGCGCTTGATGCGGGCCAGAAACATGCGGGCCAGGCGCGGTTCGCCGGGATGGCTCTCGCCATGCATCGAACAAAGATCGAGAAACTCATCGCAGAGTGCGTTGCGCTGCTCCTGCTGCGCGAAGACGCTTTGCAGCGCGACGGCGAGTTCGCGGAGTCGGGCCGCTTCAGGCCACGCGTGATCGTGCTCGTCGTCTCCGGTGAATTCAAGATCGGAAAAGAGGCCACGACGCCCATGCGCGCATTCTTCGAGGCAGGCTTGGAGCTGATTGGAGAAGACGCGGCTCAGTACGTCGAGTTGGTCGGGAGCGGATTCGTCGTGAGGGTCCATAGTTGCTACTTTTTAGTTACTCTATGACGGCTTTCAATGCGTTCAAGGAAAACCTTCGCAAGTTTGGGTTCGCCGGGATCGTTCTGCGCATGTCTGCAAGCACGGAATCAACAACTCCTGGAATTCCTGCTCCATCGCCTCCAGTTCCCGAACTCGGATTTTGTCTCGCTTTTTCATCGCCATCATTTGTTTTTCATCGCCGCTTCCACTTCTTCGGCAGTGTGCGGAAGCTCGGCGTCGAGATCGAGAAGCTTGCCATCAGGTAGCACAAGAAAGTCGCACTCGATGCGCACTCCAATCTTCTCCTCGGGAATGTATACACCGGGCTCGATGGTGAAGACCATGCCTGGTTTCAGCACCGCCGGATATTGCGCGGGATCGTGCACGTCGATGCCCACCATGTGACCGAGGCCGTGCAGCCAGTATTTGCCCAAGGGCTGGCCGTGGAGATCCTTGCCATGGGCATTGATGTAATTGAAGGCGACAGCATCGAGCGAGTCCGGATCGCGGTGGCTGAAGTCGTTGATCTTCGATTTGCCCGCGACAAAAGCATCAATGGCTGCCTTTTGCGCTCCCAGCACGACGTTGTAAATCTCGCGCTGGCGTGCAGTGAAGTGGCCGTTGGCGGGAACGGTGCGCGTAATATCCGACGCGTACATCGAGTACTCGCAAGCAGCGTCGACCACAACAACATCGCCGTCTTCAATGATGGCGGAGTTCGTGGAGTAATGAAGGGTCGTCGAATTGATACCGGCGCCGACGATGGGCGCATAGGAGGGCCGCTCACAGCCTTGCTCGTACCACACCGCCGTCATTTTGCCTGCTATGGTGCGCTCGGTTACTCCGGGCCTGACGGACTTCATCATCTCTCTCTGCGCGGCGATCGAGGCCGACGAGGCCTTCTTGAGCAGTTCAACCTCACCGGAATCCTTTTCCCCGCGCAGAGGCATCGTCAACGTGGTCACGTCGCGGGCCGCCGGAACCGACGAACCGAGGGTTGCGAACGTAAATCCGAGGAGATCTTTGGCGGCCTTCACTCCGGGCTGCGTCCACATATTGAAGGCCACTCTGCGATCGTTCGCGATCAGCATGTTGAGATCGCCCGCAAGATTCGCCATAGCCTCAACGTTGTCGATGCCGGTGGCCGTGGTTACTCCGGGCGTAGCCGCGTCCATCTTGGCGCCGGTATAGGTTTCGGTCCGCAAATTGCGCGTAGGCAGAAAGAGGATTTCTTTGTATCCGCGCTGATGCGCGGCCTGATCATTCCGCTCGGGTTCATTGGCTGGACCAATGATTACCAGCGCGGCACCGGGCTCGTTCCATCCGGTCAGGTAGTAAAAGTCCGAGTCCTGACGGTATGGATCGAAGTCGAGCGCCGGTTCTTCCGCGGCGAAGAGGACGGCAACCCCTCCATGCAGGGCATTGCCGAGCGCCACGCGGCGCGCATGGTAGTCACTCACTGGCTGCTTTTCGATGGCCTGGGATGCGGAGGATGCGAAGGCAAGGAAAACAACAAGGGGTGCAACGAGCCCGACGATCTTCATTTCACTATTGTTACGCGGGAAAGCCGGATGGCCAAAGCGGAAAAAGGGGACGCTGAATTCTTTTCGATACAGCGAAGCTCTGTTGTCGCCTTTCCGCTAGAATGCTGCGACGACGGCGCCGTTGGGGATTTCCGCTTCGCGCTCCCGACTCAGCCGCGCCTCTTCTTCATCGAGCAGTTGGAGAAACAAGCGGGCAGGAACGGGGCGTCCGAATAGCCATCCCTGCGCACGAATTCGCTGGTCGCTTGCAGCAAAATAATCGGCCTGGACCTGCGTCTCGATGCCTTCCACGACGATGTGCAGTTTGAGCGTTTCAGCCATGGTGAGAATCTGGGGCAGGATGGAGACCGTAACGGCGTCGGTCCCGATGGCCTTGGTAAAAGCCTTGTCGATTTTGATCGCGTCTACGGATAAATCATGGAGGTAGGCAAGGCTCGAATAGCCGGTGCCGAAATCATCGATGGCGACATGGTGTCCCTTCTGACGCAGGCGAAGGATCGTGTTCCTTGCCACCTGCTGCCGTGCCGTGTAGCCCTCGGTAATCTCGATGCCGAGATTGCGAGGCGAGACCTCAGCGTCGGCAAGAGCACGCTCCAGCATGGGAAGGAATTCGCTGTCCGCAAGGTCGGAAGCGGCAATGTTCACGTTGACGCGAAATGTGGAACGCGCGCGCATGGTGGCGCCAAACTCACGCAGCACATGACGCGTCACAAGTTTTGTAATCTGCCCGACGAATCCGCGCTCTTCGGCGATCTTCACAAAGACATCGGGACTCACTGCGTTTTTGTACTCGTCTGTCCAACGCACCAGGGCTTCGGCCTCCACAATATGACCCGTGGAGATATCGACAATGGGCTGATACACGACGCTAAGAGCGTCTGCGCGCAGCGCGCGGAGCAACTGCTGCTCAACGCTCTTGTTGCGGCTGTAGAGGAGGGGGCAAAGCAATCCGATGAGGGCTCCCGAAACCGCGCCCAGTACAAGGCATGCCATAGAATAGCCGCGTGCAGCCGCCAATGCCTCGGGGATCGCAAGGTAGGCAGTCATGCAGGTGGCGCCGTCCGTTGAGCAGCGGGTGGCATAAAGTGTGTCGTCCACCTTGACCTTGCCCGGGTGCATCAGAATATTCCGCTGGACGTTTGGGACTTCGCCCAACATCTGACCCGCCTGACGCGTCGGTGCATCCACGGCTGTCGCGGTGAAATGCATCGGGAGTGCTTCCATGGAATCCAACCTGAAGGGGTTGTAGACAATGAATGACTCCCCCTCCTGCACCGAGATCACGTCCTGGTCGTCTACGCGAAAGGGAGGAAGGTTTTTGTATATCTTAGTCCCATCCTGCTGGGCGATGGCCGGCGTGTATGGCGATGCCGCCAGGAGGCTGCGGCCCGACGTCGTGGAGCATTCAATTGTTCCATTGCGCATGCGCCCGGCGGCCTTCAGGTACTTCGACTGAAAGATGAGCTGACGAAAATACTCGATTTCCGCTTCCGAACAGAGATCGTAGGAGGAGGTGTTCATCGTCGCCAGAATGGCGCGCGATTCAGCCGATGAAGTCACGTCTTCCAGCAGGAGGCGGTTCGCGTAATGATCCAACTGGGCTTCGGCATGCCGTACCGCGAACGTATGACCCAGCAAATAGCCGCTGAGCCCACCCGCAGCTGCAAGCAGGATCGTGGACACAATCGTAACGATGACGCGCTGGACGAGAGTTCGCATGATTCAGCTCAGCCATTATTCAGCTTCAGCGGGTCCAATTTCTGCTCCCCAATAGTGTTAGGGCCGTACCCCGGCTACGCCAATATCGTAAACCTCTGATTTAAAACGATGAATTCATCGTTACCTTTGAGAACGCAATGGGGTGCCGGGGAGTTGAGAAATGATCTTACAACTAAAGAGCAAGGATCAACAGAACAAGCCCGGCGAAATCGATTGCGCCAGACGCATTGGACATCGGTGATTAGGTTCCGGATTTGGTGGACTTAGGAGTTTCTGAAGCCCGGACGGGGCGATGCATTGAATTTCCGCGCAAAACGCCGTATGCTAGATGTTGCAGACGAGTTTGTCCGCCTGAGTTGCCGTGGGAATGCCGGCTGGCGGAGAGATGAGTGGGCTCACAGCCCACTTTTTATTTGGTACAAATTCCTCCCGGAAAACGGCCGCTGATTTTGACCGGGAGCCCCTAGGACACGGGGCCAGCGGGCGGGCTTCGACGCATGGCAGTAAAGCTGGACGAGATTCGGGTAGCAGCACAGCGAGTGGCCGCATCTCACGGTCTGGATGTGGTAGATGTTGAGCTGGCCGGGCCGGCTAAAGAGCGTGTTTTGAGGGTTTTCCTCGAAAAGAATGCCGATGGCCGGGCACGACTGAAAACAGAGATTGCGGCCGGGATTGAGGGACTTCCCGAGCGGCTGGTGGAAGGCAAGCTGAGCGTAGAGCAGCTCTCCGGAGTGACCCACGAGGATTGCGCCGAGTTCAGCCGGGATTTTGGCGTTTTGCTGGATGTAGAAGACCTGGTGCCTGGGGACGAATACACGCTGGAAGCCAGTTCTCCGGGGCTGGATCGAAAGTTAACGAAGCCGGAAGAGTTTCAGCGGTTTGCCGGATGTCTAGTGAAAGTGCAGACGTTCGAGCCAGTTCGCAACAACCGGCACTGGAGAGGGCGGCTGCTCGCGGGTACACAGCAGAGCATCACACTTGATCTGGCTGCCGTGCATCAGAACAGCAAGAGCCGCAAAGCAGGCGTGAACACAGTGGAGATCGCTCTGAACAACGTCGAGAAGGCAGAGCTGATTCCGGAGATCTAACCAAGCCCTGCGGTGGCTTCGGAGGCGGAAACAATGCCTCCTCAACGACAATCCAACGGTGCAACAGGTCCGGAGATCGGACGGTCGCCGGAAACAACCCGAGAGAGCAAGAACAGTATGGCCAGCGCTTTGTATCAAAGTATCGAACTCCTGAGTCGCGAAAAGGGCATCGAGCCCGAGATCGTGGTGGGCGCGGTGGAAGAGGCGATCGCCCTTGCCACGCGCAAGTACTACAAGACCCAGGAGAACATGCGCGGAGAACTGAACAAGGATACCGGCGAGATTACCGCCTATATCTACAAGACCGTTGTCGCCACCGACGAAGAGCTCGAAGACCCGGTGAACCAGATCACGCTGGAAGAGGCAAACGAACTTGCGCCCGGCGTCGAAGTCGGCAGCGAGATTCGCATGTACCGCGACACCACCCCTCTGGGCCGGATTGCCGCGCAACTCGCCAAACAGGTGATCTTCCAGAAAGTGCGCGAGGCAGAGCGCGACACCGTATTCAACGAGTACGCCCACCGCGAAAAAGAAGTGCTGAACGCGACGGTGAAGCGCATCGAGGGACAGGACGTCATCTTCGATCTCGGCAAGGCCGAAGCCCGCTGCCCAAAACGGGAGCAATCGAGGTTGGAGCAGTTCACCATCGGCGAGCGCGTCCGCGTTGTCCTGCTCAAAGTGGATCGCGCAGCCAAGGGGCCGCAGGTGATCGTATCGCGCGCCGCGCCGGAGCTGGTGCAGAACCTGTTCCAGTCAGAAGTGCCGGAGATCTACGACAACACGGTGGTGATTCGCGCTATTGCGCGTGAGGCCGGCGAGCGCACGAAGATCGCTGTACAGTCGCGCGACAAGGATGTGGATCCGGTAGGCGCCTGCGTGGGCATGAAGGGCATGCGTGTTCAGTCCATCATTCGCGAGCTGCGCGGCGAGAAGATCGACATCATTGAATTCAGCGAAGAGATTACGACCTTTGCGGAGAAGGCTTTGCAGCCCGCCAAGGTGAGCCGTGTTTCCATCAGCGATTTGACTGACAAGCAACTGGAAGTCATCGTGGATGACACGCAGCTCTCTCTCGCAATCGGCAAGAAGGGCCAGAACGTCCGGCTTGCCGCCAAGCTATTGGGATGGAAGATCGACATCAAGAGCGAGGAAGAGAAGCGCCAGGAAGTAGAGCAGCAGATGCAGGCTCTCACCGGCGGACCTTCCACGCCAATTGAGCAGGTCACGGAGCTAGGCGAAGGCATTATTCAGAAGCTGGTCGCCGCCGGCATCACCACGGTAGAAGGTCTGGCCGACATGACGCCCGAGCAGCTTGAAGAGATTCCAGGTATCGGCGAGAAGACGCTGGAGCGCATCAGTGTTGCGGTTCGCCACTACTTCGGCCACTTTGAAGAGGGCGAGGAAGGTGAGCCTTCTGCAACTGCGGGAATAGCTGGAGCGCCAGAAGCCGAGGGCATCGATGAGCCTGCTGCGCTGACGGCAGCAGCCGATACGGGCAAGCTTTCAGAAGGCGAGTCAGAGATTGAGACCGCCGAGGCTGTTGCCGGAACCGCAGAAGCGGAGCTGGAGAATTCGCAGGAAGTGCTGGAAGAAGCAACCGAAGATCAAGACACGACCGCTGAAGAACTTGCAGTCGAAAATATTGCCGGCACAGACGAAGGAATCGAAGAGAACGAGACTGAAAATGAAGAGCGCGGCGCATAGATGCGTCGAGCTTTTCAACACCATTCAAGTGATAATGGTGGCAACGCAACGAGCCAATGCCAAGAGGTAGCTATGCGCGACTAAAGGGCTTTGGGTAGCACATTCTGAAAAGAGGCGGATGAGCAAGGTTCGAATTAACGATCTCGCGCGTGAGATGGAAGTCAAAAGCCGTCAGATTCTTGATGTGCTCGGGGAACTCGGCCTAGGTGAGGGCAAGACGCACTCGAGCTCAATCGAAGATTACGAGGCCGACAAAGTTCGTGCGCAATTCCAGCAAGGGTCACGCCAGGGGAACCATGGCGGGCCAGGGTCGCGTGCGGGACAGACCATTACCCCGAAGATTGATTTGTCTCACGTTTCCAAGCCAGGGGACGTGATGAAGGCCATTCTGGCCAGGAAGCAGGAAGAGGAAGCCGAGGCTCGCAGGAGCCACCTGCCTCCCAGCAAGGATGTGCCGGCCGCGCCGAAGATTCCGGCAAAGCCCACGCCCCCGGTTGTGTCGATTGCAGCTCCACCGGCGCCTCCCGTTGCTCGGCCTGAACCACGAAAGATTGTGCCTCAGCCGCGGCCTGCCCCTGCAATTGTCCCTCCTGCCGCTCCTGCCATTGCATCGAAGCCGCCGGCTGGGGCCGTTGTGGCCAAGGCCCCCGCGGGTGCAGCCGTAGCACGCCCTGTGGTTACAGTTGTTCCGCCCACGGTCGTTGTGAAGCCGCAGCCGCCGGCAGCGGGAGCGACGCAGCAGCCCAAGCCCGCCGAGCAGACACCTGTAGCAGCTAAGCCCACCGCGCCCAAGGTCGCCGCGCCGCTAGCTTCGGCTCCGATACCGCCGCCCGTGCACGAGAAGCTCGAAACCGCGGCACCGGCAATCACACCGCCGTCAGCGCCAGTCGTCGAAGCCCCGCCTGCGCCGCCTGCCGAGATCGCAGCGAAGGCTAAGGAAACTCCTGCGGCAGCAATTGCCGCCCCGGCTGCGCCCCAGCTACCGGCGGCACAAGCGCCGGAGATGCCTCCAGCACCGGCGAGGCCGGTGGTGGCACCACGACGCGTGGTGATGCCGCAAACAGGGCCGCGCCCCGTATACAAGGCACCCATCGTTGCGGCCAGTCCTACTCCACCACCTGCACAAGGTGCAGGCATCCAGCGCGGCAAGCCGATCTTTGATCGCCGTCCGCCGTCAGGACCTCCGGGCAGCTATCAGCAACGCACCCCCGGTATGGGTGGCCCTCCGGGCCAGTTCCCAGGCGGCCCGCGTCCCAAGCATCCCACGCGCACTGGATTTGCAGGACCTGGCGGCCCCGGAGCACCCGGTGGACGTCCCGGATTCGGCGCACGCCCCGGCTTTGGCGCTCCGCGTCCCGGCGGTTTTGGCGGCGCACGCCCCGGTGCAGGCGGCGCTCCGCCAACAGGCGAGGCGCCTCGCCCGCAGCGCGCACCGCAGAATCGCGCTCGCCGCGGCGGCCAGCAGTATCCGAAAACGAAGGAAGGCCCGATGAAGGGCTTTGTGCCACCGCCGCGTTTTGGTGGTGCCACACAGTTCAGTGACGAGCCGCTCCCCATTACGCGCGAAATCACCGTGACCGAAGGCATCAGCGTGAAGGATCTGGCCGAGAAGCTCGAGATCCGCGCCAAGGACCTGATCGCGGCTCTTCTGATGCGCGGTGTGTTCGTCACTGTGAACCAGTCGCTCGACGCAGCAATGGTGAAAGATGTTGCCGCCAAGTTTGGCGCCGGCGCAACTGTCATCAGCTACGAAGAGGAATTAGCGAACGAGGCGATCGAAGAAGTTCTTGTGGCCGAGAACACCGGCGAACTCGAAGTCCCGCGTGCTCCCGTTGTCACAGTGATGGGTCACGTCGACCATGGTAAGACTTCGCTGCTCGATGCCATTCGCGAAACCGACGTAGCAGCAGGCGAAGCAGGCGGCATCACGCAGCACATTGGCGCCTACAAAGTGCGCTTTTCCAAGGAAGGCTCTCCGGCTTCTGGGCGTGAGATCGTCTTCCTCGATACTCCGGGCCACGAAGCCTTTACCCGCATGCGTGCACGCGGCGCCAAGGTTACGGACATTGTCGTCATCGTGGTTGCAGCAGATGACGGCGTGATGCCGCAGACGCTGGAAGCCATCGATCACGCCAAGGCAGCCGAAGTGCCGATCATCGTCGCGGTAAACAAGATCGACAAGCCCGAGGCCAATCCTGATCGCGTGAAGAAGCAACTCGCCGATCGTGGACTGATCCCTGAAGAATGGGCGGCCGGCGGCGAAGGCACAGTATTCGTCGAGGTATCCGCAAAGAAGAAGCTGAACCTCGATCTTCTGCTCGAGATGATCTGTCTCGTTTCGGATATCAAGGCGCCCAAGGCAACACCGGGCCGCAAGGCTGTAGGTTCAGTGCTCGAGGCCAAGCTCGACCGCGGTCGCGGCGCTGTCGCCACTGTGCTGGTGCAGGACGGCACATTGCACCTGAACGACAGCTACATTGTCGGCAACACCTTCGGCAAGGTCCGCGCCATGTTCGATGATCGGGGACGGCCGCTTGAAGAAGCTGGTCCGTCAACGCCGATCGAAGTGCTCGGCCTCGAAGCCATGCCGGATTCCGGCGACACGTTCCTGGTGGTTGCGGATCGCGACAAGGCCAAGGGCATTGCGCAATACCGCAAGATGAAGGAGCGCGAAGCACAGCTTGCCAAGAGTTCGCGTGTTTCACTCGAGGGACTGGCAGAGCAGATTCGCCAGGCCGGCGTAAAGGATCTGGCGCTGATCATCAAGGGCGACGTGACGGGATCGGTCGAAGTTCTGGCCGATTCGCTGGTGCGCATGTCTACCGAGAAGGTTCGCGTGAAGGTGATCCACTCCGGTGTCGGATCGATCACCGAGAGCGACGTGCTGCTCGCCACGGCTTCCAACGCCATCATCATCGGCTTCAACGTGCGCCCCGAGCGCAAGGCCGCTGAACTGGCGCAGCAGGAAGGCATCGAGATTCGCCTTCATTCCATCATCTACGAGCTGCAGGACGAGATGCGTCTCGCCATGCTGGGTCTCCTTGATCCAACCTTCAAGGAGAACTATGTGGGCCGTGCTGAAGTCATCAACGTCTTCCGCATTCCCAAGGTCGGCACTATTGCCGGTTGCCGAGTGCAGGATGGCGTGATTCGCCGCGACTCTGAAGTCAAGGTCATGCGCGGCGATGAGCAGGTCTACAAGGGCAAGATTGGCTCGCTCAAGCGGTTCAAGGACGATGCCCGCGAAGTCACCAATGGCATGGAGTGCGGCATCGGGCTCGGCGGCTTCAGCGACCTTAAGGAAGGCGACCTGATCGAAGCCTTCTCGACAGAGAAGCTGGCGGCCGATCTGGGCGCACTCACTTCCGCCAAGGCGTAGATTTCAATCAAGACTCGACAAACAGAAGCCCGCTTCCAATCGAAGCGGGCTTCTTCTTTGCTCACACGCGGACTGAAGTTGCGAGCACATCAAACTGTCGCGCGCGGTCTTCGATCGTCTCTCTGTTTGCACGCTTTGTGCCAAATTCACGTATGCGGATGCGCAGCAGATTCAGCGCTTTGCCACTGCCAAAATGCGTTGCCCGCGCATGCCCTGCTGCGCTTTCACGATACGCATCGGAATCCGACACAACGCGCAACCCCATTTCCTCTGACGGCGTCCAACCGGGCTGAACGAACCGACCAAGGAGGAGAAGCATGTCTTCAGAATTGAAGGGGAAGAAAATCGCAATTTTAGCTACGGACGGATTTGAACAAGCAGAGCTGACTGACCCACGGAAAGCGCTGAATAATGCCGGCGCTACCACTGTAGTCATTGCCCCAAAGAACGGTGAGATCAAGGGCTGGAACAAAAAAGATTGGGGGCAGGGCGTGAAGGTAGACCAGGTGCTCGCTGACGCTAACCCCAACGATTATGACGCACTCATACTGCCTGGCGGCGTGATGAACCCCGATCATCTGCGCATGGACCCGGCAGCGGTGAATTTTGTGCGGCAGTTTGTGTCGACAGGGAAAACGGTTGCAGCCATTTGCCATGGACCTTGGACGCTGCTGGAGGCGGGAGCGCTCAGAGGAAAAACCGTAACATCGTGGCCCTCACTCAAAACCGACATCAAGAACGCGGGTGGCAACTGGGTTGACCAGGCTGTTGTCACAGACGGTCAATTCATCTTCAGCCGCAAGCCGGAAGATATTCCTGCCTTCAACAAGGCGATCATTGAATCGGTCGCACAGGGTGTACACGCGCACGCATAGGACACAACAAACTCAATCGGACTTCCATCCTTTGCCTGTTCGCGAAGGGATGGAAGCCTTCCTTCTACCAAGACACCCGCTCCATCGTTCCCGAACCCACCGACTCACTCCTGATTCTTGGAAGACATCCTCGGCCGACACTGCGGAACGATCCAGTCGCCTGCCGTTCCGCTCGCGATGTATATTGCAGCCATGCACTCCGCTTTCCCTGATCCGCATCGAGGCTGCCTTGATTCCGCTTTTCGCTCTTCCCGTTCCGGATTGTTCGGCATCATCGGCTTCATATTTCTGATTGCTGCTGCATCGCTTTCCGCTGAGGCTCAACAAGCGATGCCGGCCTGTCACAATATGGCCGACATGCAGCTGGTGCTGCCGCCAGACCAGCTTCCCGCGCCGGTCCGCATGACAGGAATTGGCAATGCTCATATTGCGATTACAGCCGGCCCCGAGGCGCAGGCCTGGTTCGACCAGGGGCTGAATCTGATGCACGACTTCTGGGATTACGAGTCGACAAAGGCATTTGAACAGAGCGTGCGCGTCGATCCCAATTGCGCGATGTGCTGGTGGGGGCTGGCACAGGCTGAGGGGTTTCGCAACAGTCAACGCAAGGTTTACGGTAAGCAGGCACTCGAGAAGGCCGTCCAGTTGAAGGACCATGTCACCGAGCCGGAAAAGCTCTACATCGAAGCTGCCCAGGCTGACGCCGCCGTCAAAAACGAATCCAAGCGAGGAGCTAACCAGCAGCAGATTGCGATCTTGCGCGAACTGGTCAGCAAGGCGCCCAATGACATCGAGGCACGCTTGTTTCTGGCTCTCGCGCTTGAAGACGGATACAACAGCAAAGGAACGCCGAAAAAGGGCGAGCAGGAAGCGATTGAGATGCTTCAAGGCATCCTGCACGACGCACCCAATGATTCGGCGACCAATCACTACTGGATTCATGCCATCGAGCCGGGCAATCACCCCGAGCTCGCGATTCAGAGTGCAGCGCTGCTGGCCAGCCTTGCACCTACGTCGGGACACATGGTGCATATGCCCGGCCACATCTATTACCGCGTCGGGAATTATTCCGAAGCCGAGCACTGGTTCTCTGCCTCGATGGCAGCCGACGAACACTATATGCAGGAACAGCACGTTGGACCCGACGATGACTGGAATTACGTCCACAACATGATGTATGCCATTGCCAACCTGATAGAGCAGGGGCGGCTCGAGGATGCCAACGCATTGTCTGATCATCTGGCCGCCGCGCGCGGGCAGCTTTCAGCTTCGCTCTATATCTGGTCAGCGCGTGACCAGATGGCGCGCATCAGCCGACGCCTGCCGGTAGCCCTGCGCGTGGGCGATTGGGACTCGGTGCTGGCACTGCTCAGCGAATCCAACCTTCCCAAAGGTGACAAGGCCGCAAACCTCCGCTTCTTCGCCGCCGAATTAACCGCTTATGCAAAGGGGATGAAAGCTCTCGAGGCCGGCGATGCGGTCGCGGCCGAAGAACATTCGACCAGCCTGGACGCGGGTCTTAAGCAGATGCAGGAGATGCAGACCGCCCTCGCAAAACTCGGGACCAGCTCGAAAAAAGCCGACAATGCAAGTGCGCCGACAGAGCCGGTTTCACCTGACGCTTTACCGGATCCCATCATGAAGTCCCTGAACATTGCCTCGATGGAACTGCAGGCTGAAGTTCTCGTCGCGCACCGCAAACTGAGACCGGCGAAGAAGCTCTATGCCAAGGCGGCAAAACAGGAGAAGAAACTCGGCTATCACGAGCCGCCGTTTTATATCCGGCCGGTTGCCGAAACTGAGGCTGCGGCACTATTGAAGGCGAAGGACTACAAGGATGCGGAGACTGCGTATGAAGCTGCACTCGTTGAGCGGCCCAACTCCGGCTTTGGACTCTACGGACTCGCGCTGGTGAAGGAATCTTCAGGCAATGCTGCCGGGGCGCGCGAAGCCTACGCAGCTTTTCTGAAGGCCTGGCCCAAGGCGGATACGAATCTTCCGGAAGTGACGCACGCGCAGAGGGTCGTAGGAGCAGATGCGCAAGCCTCTTCTCGCTGAATTTCGCACTTCATGCGCACACAATCCGCACTATCGAGCGTTCCTCTAAAAGAGCAGAAGCGGCAATCTCACTTGGAGATTGCCGCTCGCTGGCCTGCTGTATTCCAGGTTGATTCCCTAGTTTCTGCTGCGCATCTTCGAGAGCAGTCGCAGAATCTCAAGATACAACCACACCAGCGTGACCATGATGCCAAAGGCTCCGTACCACTCCATGTACTTCGGCGCGCCGTAATTTACGCCTTGCTCAATGAAATCGAAGTCGAGCACCAGGTTGAGCGCGGCGATCGCGCAGACGAAGAGGCTGAACACGATGCCGATCGGCCCGGAGCCGTTGATGGCGAGGAACTGGATATGGAAAAAGCCCAGGATCATCTCAAGCAGGTAGAAGAGCGCAATTCCGCCCGTAGCCGCGATGATGCCGATGCGGAGCTTGTTCGTCACCCGGACCAGGCCCGAGCTGTAAACCACCAGCATGGTCAACAGCACGCCGAACGTAAGGCCGACGGCCTGAATTGCAATGCCCGGGTAGCGCAGCTCGAAGAAGGCTGAAATGCCGCCTAGGAAAAGTCCTTCCAGCAGCGCATAGATCGGGGCCGTAATGGGGGCCCAGTTCTGCTTGAAGATCGTAACCATCGCCGTAATGAAACCGCCGAACACGCCGAGCATGAGCAGCCCCGATACGTCGGAGGGATCATGGGTTTGCATGAAGGTGCGCCAGGTGAAAGCCGCCGTTGCAAAGGCGCAGATCAGTAGAATGCCGGTCCTATTGACCGTGCCGTTCAGGGTCATCCTATTGGTGGCATCAATCGCTCCGCCGAAGCGGGCGGCGTCCTGAAAGGTCTTGGAACCCAAGGCAGGATTGGATGTCTTAAACATGGGCATCAGATTATCTCCACTTCACTTACGGGTCGGATTTCCACGATTTCAAGGGGAAACCGCGGCTCCTGTATCCATTTTAAATCCGATATGGGCAACCAGCGACAGGGCGGCAGATTCCAAAGCCTGGAGACACTTGGGGCCTACTTTTGCGACGTATGCCCAGAGGCTCAAAAATCTTTTGAATTTCATCCTTTTCTGCCGTTATCTCGATGGGCTATAGTGACCGTCAATCAACTGGCCCCAGGAGGCCCCAATGAAGATTAACGACACAATTGGCATGATGCTCGGGTGTCGACCCGACAGAAAGGTATTCTCCATCGAACCTGACCATTCGGTGTACGAGGCGCTGGAGATGCTGGCCAAGTACAACATCGGTGTTCTGCTCGTGTGCAAGGACAACCGGCTGGTCGGCATCTTCTCTGAGCGTGACTATGCGCGCAAAGGCATCCTGGGCGGTCACACCTCGCGCGAAACCAAGGTCAGCCAACTGATGACCAGTCCGGTCATATCCGTCAGCCCCAAACACACCATTGACGATTGCATGACAATGATGACCCAACACGACTTTCGCCATCTGCCCGTGGTCCAGAATGACACGGTGGTGGGCGTCATCTCGATCGGCGACCTTGTGAAGTGGGTAATCTCCGGCCAGGAGCAGACCATCCAGGCGCTCGAGGGCTACATTGCGGGAGCGTACCCGTCGTAGTCGAACATTGAGCAGCCGACGCGATTACAACCAGGTTTGCCTTCGCCTACAGTGGATACCTCTCCACTTGAACGCACTGCTTCGCAATGGTGTGGCTCAATTGGACTGAGTCTGCCGGAGTGAATCGCGCCAGCCGCCGCAGAATCGCCAACTGCGTCTTCAACATGTCGCCCTCGCCGCACGCCGCCAGCACGCGACGCGCAGCCTGCTCGGCGAGTGCCATGCTCTCGTCGGCAAGCAGGGTTGTCATAGCGGCCGCCACTGCTGCAGAGTTTTTGCGAGTTGCAGCCAGTTTGCGGGCTCGCAGCAGCGCCGACTCGAGCGCAAAGACCTGCGTAATGATGTCCGCCAGGTCAGCCATCACTTCCTGCTGATCCTGCAGGGCCGTCATGTACCGCTGGCTGGCAACACCGGCACAGAATAGCCCGATCTTCCTCACCGCAGCAAGGATTGCAGCCTCGCGAGCCAGCACTTCGCCCGCGTCGTCAGTGGAGTCGAACGAGGGCGGTTGCATCACCTCATCCATCAGCGATTTGATCGCGCTCATCAGGGGGAGTTCGCCGCCCATGGCCCGCTTCATCAGCCAGCCGGTGATGATCAAACGATTGATTTCGTTCGTGCCCTCGAAGATCCGGTTGATGCGGGCATCGCGGTAGAAGCGCTCGGCCGGGTACTCCTCGACGTATCCATAGCCGCCCATGGTGGCGACCAGTTCGTCGCAGACCAGCGACAGCATCTCAGACCCATACACCTTGAGAATGGAGCACTCGACCGCGTATTCCTCGATACGCCGCTGGATGTCGCGCGGAGAACGGGATGCGTGATCGCCCAGTTGCTCCAGGCTGGCGTCGATCATGCCGACGGTGCGGTAGGCCATGCTTTCCGCGGCGTACAAGCGCGTTGCGCTCTCTGAAATCTTGCGCTGGATAAGTCCAAACTCCGCGATCGGCTTGCCGAACGCCTTGCGCTCCCTGGCATAGCTGGCCATGTGCGCCAGCGCGTGACGCGCTCCGCCAATACAGGCCACGCCCAGCTTGTAGCGTCCCACGTTGAGCACGTTAAACGCGATGTGGTGTCCCTTGCCCGGTTCGCCGAGCAGGTTCGCTGCCGGAACCTTGCAGTCCTGCAGTACCAGCGGGCAGGTGGAAGAGCCGCGAATGCCCAGCTTGTGCTCCTCGGCGCCAACGGTCAGACCGGGGGTATCACGCTCAATCAGGAAGGCCGAGAATTTCTCGCCGTCAATTTTGGCGAAAACCGTGTAAAGCCCGGCGATTCCGCAGTTGGTGATCCACATCTTCTCGCCGTTGAGCGTGTAGCTGCTGCCGTCAGGCGATAGTGTCGCCCGCGTGCGGACGTTCATGGCGTCGGAGCCGGAGGTTGCCTCCGAGAGGCCGTATGCCCCGATCCACTCGCCGCTGGCGAGTTTGGGCAGGTAGCGCTTCTTCTGCTCCTCGGTTCCGTACCAGACCAGGGGCAGCGTGGCGATGCCGGTGTGTGCTCCAAAAGCGGTCGAAAAGCTTGCCTGGATGGAGAGATGATCCGCGATGATGGCGGAGGTAGTCTTGTCCATCCCAAGGCCGCCGTACTCTTCCGGGATGTCGACCGAGGTGAACCCCAATTCCGCAGCCTTGCGCAGCAGTCCAGCCAGCACGCCCGGCTTCTTGTCGTCGATGTCCTCGGAGGCGGGCAGAATCTCGTCGCGGGCAAACTGGGCCACGGTGGCCGCCATCTGCCGCTGTTCCTCGTTCAAGTCCTCCGGCGTGAAGACCTCGGCCGGCGAACGTGTCTCGATCAGAAAACTTCCACCCTTCGCGGCTACAACGGGAGAAACGGCTGTCGTTGACATAAACTTCTCCAACTGTATGGAAACATTACGCTAATCCTATTGAGGGGGCAACCCGCGGCTTATGAAAAGGTGATTGCAGATTACGTGAATAAGACGCTACGGGGCGAAATCGACACTGGAATGCGAAGGATTTCCGTCGCGTCGTGATGAAGACAAGCCGTGTCTGATGACGCAACTGCGCTCCCTCGCATCGCATACAATTGCACTTATCCGTTCGTGGAGGATTCTCACTGCTCGCCGAGCTCAAAATGATCGCCAGCCTGGCCACTGGGCTGTCCGCGCACGCCGTTGCCTTTCTGGCCGCTCAGCAGCAGAATAGCTTCCGCCACCAGGTGAGGATGCTGCTCAGCGACCCGTTCTCCACGGTGCGCCACTACTGGAATTGGTTTGACGCGGCGCTGCTGGTTCCATATTTCCTCGTGATGATCGTGCTGGCCATCTATGGCGTGCACCGTTATACGCTCTGTTACCTCTATTTCAAGTACCGCAAGAACTACAATCCCAACCCGGTCGAGTACTTCGAGGAATTGCCCCGGGTCACGATTCAGCTGCCCATCTTCAACGAGCAATTCGTGATCGACCGCCTTGTCGAAGCCATCTGCGCGCTCCAATACCCCCAGGACAAACTCGAGATCCAGGTCCTCGACGATTCCACGGACGAGACCACTGAAGTTGCCGCAGGCATCGTGGCGCGCTATGCCGCGCTTGGACACCCCATCGTCTATATCCATCGCACCAACCGGCACGGATTCAAGGCCGGTGCTCTCGACGCCGGCTTGAAGGTCGCAAGCGGCGAATTCATCGCCATCTTCGACGCCGACTTCGTGCCCCCGCCCGACTGGCTGATGAAAGTCATCCACCACTTCGGCGAACCAAACGTGGGCATGGTACAGACTCGCTGGACTCACCTCAATCGCGACTACAGCCTGCTCACACGCGTCGAAGCCATCCTGCTTGACGGTCACTTCATCCTGGAACACGGTGCACGCTCACGAACCGGTGACTTTTTCAATTTCAACGGCACGGCGGGCATGTGGCGGCGTCAGGCGATCTCTGACGGCGGAGGCTGGCAGCACGACACGCTCACCGAAGATACCGATCTCAGCTATCGCTCGCAGATGGCGGGCTGGCGCTTCAAATATCTTCCCGAGGTCGAGTGCCCTTCCGAGCTACCCATTGAAATGACGGCGTTTAAAACACAACAGGCGCGGTGGGCCAAGGGGCTGATCCAGACGTCAATCAAGATGCTGCCGCGCATCTTCAAGTCCGATGTGCCGCGCCGCATCAAGATTGAAGCCGTTTACCACCTGACCGCGAACTTGAGCTATCCGCTCATGATAATCATGACCGCACTGCTGATTCCGGCCATGATTGTCCGCTTCTACCAGGGCTGGTTCCAGATGCTATTGATTGACTTCCCGCTATTCGCGGCGTCATCGGCGTCGATCGCCGTTTTCTACCTTGCCAGCCAGCGCGAGATTTATCCGAAGACGTGGATGAAGACCTTCTTCTACCTGCCGCTCCTGATGGCGATCGGCATCGGTCTGACCGTTACCAATTCGAAAGCAGTGATGGAAGCGTTGCTCGGCATCAAGAGCGCCTTCGTGCGCACGCCGAAATATCGTGTGGCGCAAAAGGGTGAGAAGTCGCAGGCTGCGAAGTATCGCAAGCGCCTGAAGCTGGCTCCGTGGATCGAGCTCATCATCGGCTGCTATTTCCTGCTGGCAATCATCTACACTTTCACTAACCACAACTACTTCACCGCGCCGTTTCTCATCCTGTTCGTGGTCGGCTACTGGTATACGGGGCTAATGAGCCTGCTGCAGGGCCGGTTTGATCGCTGGCGCGGTGGCGGCCCCGCAACCGATACGGACGAGTCGAGCCCAAAGCCATTCCCAGTGGGCGTTTAGCCAGACGATCGCGCGCCGCAACCAACGCGAAGTGCGTTCTGTCAACTTTATTGGAGCCGTGCTCGTTCCCCTTTCCGCGCAAGGCCAGAGCTGAGGTCGAATGCA
>Ga0210386_10000707_pt1 | contig 30689 bp, 32 predicted proteins | sample IncBWH32OmetaG_FD_160091 | JGI IMG/M metagenome (GOLD analysis project Ga0210386, IMG submission 160091) | Forest soil microbial communities from Barre Woods Harvard Forest LTER site, Petersham, Massachusetts, United States - Inc-BW-H-32-O ...
CGTGGCTATGAGTCATTCTCGGTCGCCGGTTTCATGCTGGGGGCAACGAAGACGCTCAACATCGGCAGCTCGATCGCCAGCATCTACGCGCGCGATGCCTTCACCGCGCGTCGCGGCATGATCTCGTTGAATGCGCTCTACGAGGACCGCTTCATCCTTGGTCTGGGCGTCAGCCATATTCCAATGGTGGAGGGTATTCGCGGTCACGCCTACGGCAAGCCGATTCCGGTGATGCGGGCCTATCTGGACGGCATCTGCAAGGATCAGGCAGGCGCCGAAGACTGGCCGATCGCAGTTGCGGCCTTGCGGCCACTGATGCTGAAACTGTCAGGCGAAAAGACACGCGGAGCGCTGCCATACAATGTGACACCGGAACATACCGCACGTGCCGCGAAGATTCTGGGGCCGGGCAAGTGGCTGGCCGTGGAGCAGAAGGTCTGCCTCGAAACCGACCCCGTGAAGGCACGCGCCCTGGGTCGGGCTGAGCTGTCGCGCTACATGGTGCTGGACAACTACCGCAATTGCTGGCTGAGCATCGGATTCACCGCGGCGGAGCTGACCAATGGCGGCTCCGACCGCTTTATCGACGCAATGGTGCTGTGGGGCAACGCGGCAAAAGTGAAGGATGGGCTGCGCGCGCATTTCGCGGCGGGCGCGACCCATGTTTGCATCCAGCCCGTGCATGCCGAAGGGGATACCGCGGCACGCGATCGCACCCTGGCTGACCTCGCGGACACCTGAGGCGTCAGGGTGTCGTGCCGCTTCCTGTCCGGTAGCCGTCGGTCAGGGTCTTGAGAAACGCGATGATGTCCCGCAGGTCCTGCGGTGTATTCGCCGGCTTGTCGGCGAGCGTCCGATCCAACGGCGGATCAACCGTGTCGACATTGGCATGATACTTTGGCGGAACATCGTTGAATTTCTCCACCTTGCCGTTCGAGCCGGCGGGATAGATCGCACCCGGGTCGGTATCGCGCAGGTTATAGAAATCCATTACCTGCTGCAGGGTGTGATATACGCCGTTGTGCATGAACACGTGCCGCGCTGCGACATTGCGCAGCGTCGGTGTCAGGAACATGCCGCAATATTGCGTCTGCTCCGCCATGTCAGTGCGGATCGGCCCGCAAATACCAAGGTCGAAATAGGCCGGATCGCGATTGACACTGAGAGCCATATTGCGCGGCACGCCAAGCGCCTCGTACTGATCGTCGGTGAACTGCGGCGGCATGCCGTCAGGGCTGGCCTGATCCAGATGGCATCCGGCGCAATCAGCCTTCGCCGGATCGTTGAACAGCAGATAGCCGCGCAGCTCGGCCTGACTGAACCGCGCCTTTCCCTCCAGCCAAGCGTCGTACTTGGAGGAGTAGGGATGGAAGCTCGGATCTTCAATCTGGTAGCGCGCGACCGCGAACAGCGCCTCGGCCACGGTAGCGCGCGGGCTTTCGAACACTGAGGGGCTGAACAACTGGATGAAGCGGGGTGCATAGGGTGCGGCCCGCAGCTTCGTGGCAACCGCCCCGATGCTGCCGCCATCCATTTCCAATGGGTTCAGCAATGGGAACAGCGCCTGGTCCTGTAGCGTATCAACCCGACCGTCCCAGAACAGGCCGCCCACCGGCACCAGATTGGCGGCGCTCGCCGCAGTATTCTCCGCCGTCTTCTTCGCGCGCGGTGCATTGAAGCTGAGCGCCGCCAACTGTGCCAGACTGATGTTCTCATTCTCGTCGTTGTCCGGCCCGACGCTGAAACGCGGCTGCCGCTCCAGATACATCAACGACGGCACGGCCCGCAGTCCCTGACTGGAAAGTGTGGGACCGCCCGTCATCGCCGATTCGTCGCCAGGCGGCCCGTAGAAATGCCCGGGGCTGTGGCATGACGCACAGGACATCCGGCCCGACGATGAGAGGCTGGCGTCGAAGAACACCTGCTTCCCCAACTGTGCCATCGCCGACAGGGGTGCGCCGGTCAGGCGCACCAATCGGACCGGGTACGGATTCCGACCCAAGCTCAGCAACAAACTCGCCCGCGGGTGCGCGATCCAGGCATTCAGCGGCAACGGGCCACGAACGACCACGACGAGCAAGGTGCCAATGAGGCCCGCAACAAGGACCCCACCCGCACCCCACCAGACACCGCTGCGCAGGCGAATGATTAGAGCGCCTCTGCGCTCAGGGCTGCGGCGGTTTCGTCATCAGGTTGCCGGTCGTGGGATCCAGATAGACCCGCGCGTCCCTGCCGCCGCCAGCGAAGTTGAACATGTCCATGATCGAACCGGCCCCTGCATCGAATGAGCCGCCGCCCAGCCGCTTGCCGTGCATCCAGTTGTCTTCGATGAAATGCATGACCGATGCCTGAGTTATCTGCGTGTGCGTGACGACGTTCGATTTTGCCCAGGGCGAGACCACCAAGAACGGAATGCGCGTGCCGGGACCGCAGCGACCATTCACCGGTTTGCCATCCACGCCAGCCACCGGGGTCCCCGTGCCACACGTGCCGGGCCCATCGAGCTGATCAGCCTCGGTGTCGGCAGACGGATTTGTCGGCTTGGTGAAGGCGTGATCGTACCACCCGTCCGAATCGTCCCAGGCGACGATCACTGCCGTGTTCTTCCATTCGGGACGCTGTTGCAGGAAGTTGATCAGTGCGACCGTGCCTACCTGCTCGTCCAGCGGATCGGAATAGCCAGCATGGCCGTCCTGATAGGCCGGCAGTTTGAGGTAGGACACCGCGGGGAAATTACCCGCCTTCACGGCACTGTAGAAATCGTCGAGATCGTATTCGTGGTTCGCGGGATCTCGGGTCTTGCCATCATGCTCATAGCTGTAGCCGATAGCCTGAATGGAACTCGGCCGCGCGTGCGCCGGGTTTGCGGTCGATGCGTAATACTGAAACCAATTGTGGTGCGCGATATAGTCCACGACCTTCGCGCCGACCACGGTGGAATCGGTGCTGCGCGTGCAGCCGGTGCTGCCATTGGGGTTTTTGATGTCCAGGTTGAACCCCCCCATGAACCCGCCCCAGGTGATGCCAGCGTCATTCAACAGATCACCAATATTCTTGCCGGTCATAACTGCCTGGTCGGCGGGCCCTGAGCACACATCATGCCCAGGATCGACATCGTTGATCATCGTCACACCACCCTGGCCATCATTGATGTAGTAGGAGACGGCAGCGAGCGTCGACGGCTTCTTCGTGGTGGCGACGATCTTCATGCCATCGGTCTGTCCCGCCACCACCTCCAGTGCGCCCGGTGTTGAAGGGCCGTAGGTGTCGGTATAGGCGTTGTCGCTCATGACAAAGTGCTGCGCGTAGTGCCACAACGCGGTGACGGTGTTGCCGTCAAAATACCCCATCACCTGGCCCTTGGTGGCGAACGCCCCCACACCACCTGGCGTGCCTTTGCCGGTGTATTTTGGGAACAGATCGGCCTTGCCGCCATTGTACGCCTGCTGCTCCGCCGTGTAGGCATGGTTCTGATCAGCGGTGCTGGCCTGCGTCCGGTCAAGCCGAAATGGCTCTGCCGCATCGGTGCCGTTCGCGGTGTTGGTGAAGTTCGGGTTGTTGGTCAACAGATGGGCGTTGGCCAGATTGTTGACTGACGGCGTGCCATGCGCGCCAGCAAAGGCGGGTTCTCCTGGCGGATTGGTCGCCTTGGGATAGGTGGCGAAGTAATGATCGAACGACACGTTCTCGTTGAAGATGATCACCAGATGCTTGATCGGCGTGGCGGTTGGAGCTGCGTCCTGGGGACTGCGTCCGGCGAGGCTGGCCGGAGCGACCGCGCCGCCGGGCGGTGCGGCAATGGCAGACGGAAAAACCCAGGAAGCCAGCGCCACGGCCACAGCGCCCGCGGCAATGCAGCCCAACAGCCCGTATCGCATCATCTCATCCTCAACCCGAAGTGGCGGATTTTACGTATTGCAGCAGGGTCAATTCGCGCATGACTCAATTGTGACATCAGGCGCGCAACGACCAACACGCCAGGTCCGGCCCGTCGGGCGATCGTCACGCCGTGCGTCGATACGGATTGCGGATCGGCCAGGCAGACGCAGGCCCAAGGGGCGCCGACGTTAGACCTGCCGCTCGACGATCAACCGCTTGATCGCGCCGATCGCCTTCGCCGGGTTCAAGCCCTTCGGGCAGGTCTGCGTGCAGTTCATGATCGTATGGCAGCGGTACAGCTTGAACGGGTCTTCCAGGGAATCCAACCGCTCGCCAGTGGCCTCATCACGCGAATCCGCAATCCACCGATAGGCCTGCAACAGCACGGCCGGGCCAAGATAACGGTCACCGTTCCACCAATAGCTCGGGCACGAGGTCGAGCAGCAGAAGCACAGAATACACTCCCACAGCCCATCCATCTTCGCCCGCTCTTCCTTCGACTGCCTGCGCTCGCCGTCCGGAGGTGGCGCGGTGTCGGCCTTCAACCACGGTTCCACACTGCGATACTGCGCATAGACCTGCGTTAGGTCGGGCACGAGGTCCTTCACCACCGGCATGTGCGGCAGCGGATTGATCTTCACAGTGCCCTTCACCTCATCGATCGGCTTGAGGCAGGCGAGCGTATTGGTGCCATCGATGTTCATTGCGCAGGATCCGCAGATGCCCTCGCGACAGGACCGGCGGAATGTCAGGGTCGGATCGACTTCGTTTTTGATCTTGATCAGCGCGTCCAGCACCATTGGCCCGCAGGCATCCAGATCGATCTCGTAGGTATCATTTCGCGGGTTCTGACCGTCATCCGCGCTCCAGCGATAGACGCTGAAGGCACGCACACGCTTGGCCCCGGCGGGTGCCTTGAAGGTCTTGCCATGGCCAACACGGGAATTGGCCGGCAGGTTGAATTCTACCATCGTGCTGGTCTTTCCGCTTCGTCAGTAGACGCGCTTCTTCGGCGGGAATACCGAGACCTCGTTGGTCAGCGTCTGCATCTTCACCGGCCGGTAGTCCAATTTCACGCCGCCCTTGTCGTCGCACCAGCCCAGCGTGTGCTTCATCCATTCGTGGTCGTCGCGCTCGGGGAAGTCGTCATGCGCATGCGCGCCACGGCTTTCCTTACGGGCCTCGGCACCGACGATCGTGGTCATGGCGTTACCCATCAGGTTGCGCAGCTCCAGCGCCTCCATCAGGTCGCTGTTCCAGATCAGGCTGTGATCGGACACCGACATGTCCCGCATGCCATCCCACACCTTACGCATCTTCTCGACGCCTTCGGTCAGACTTTTGCTGGAGCGGAACACCGCTGCATGGGTCTGCATCGTGCGCTGCATTTCCAGCCGCAGATCGGCCACTTTGGTGCCGCCCCTGGCGTTGCGCGTGCGATCGAACAGATCGAGTGATGCTTCGCCGGCCTTCGACGGCAGCGGCGGTTGGCTGGCGCCCGATTTCACAATCTCCGCCGCGCGGTGCGCCGCGGCGCGGCCGAATACCACCAAGTCGAGCAGCGAGTTCGTGCCTAACCGATTGGCACCATGCACCGACACACAGGCCGCTTCACCAACCGCCATCAAGCCGGGCAGCACCGCATCGGGGTTGGATTTGGTCGGGCGCAGCACTTCGCCGTGATAGTTCGTCGGCACACCGCCCATGTTGTAATGCACGGTCGGCAACACCGGGATCGGATCCTTGGTCACGTCGACACCAGCGAACACCTTCGCGGTTTCGCTGATCCCCGGCAGGCGCTCATGCAACAGCGCGGCGCCCAGTTGTTCCAGGTGCAGCATGATGTGGTCCTTGTTGGGGCCACAGCCGCGGCCCGCAGCGATCTCAAGCGTCATCGAGCGTGAGACCACGTCGCGGCTCGCCAAATCCTTCGCGGTCGGCGCGTAACGCTCCATGAAGCGCTCGCCTTCGGAATTGGTCAGGTAGCCACCCTCACCCCGCGCACCCTCGGTTATCAGGCAGCCGGCCGGGAAAATGCCGGTCGGATGGAACTGCACAAACTCCATGTCCTGGCACGGCAGGCCGGCGCGCAACGCCATGCCGCTGCCGTCGCCGGTGCAGGTGTGCGCCGACGTGCACGATAGAAAGGCGCGCCCGTAACCACCAGTAGCAAGCACAACAGTCTGTGCGCGAAAGCGATGGATGGTCCCGTCATCCAGGCACCAGGCCACCACGCCGCGACATACGCCTTCACCATCCATGATCAGATCGAGCGCGAAGTACTCGACGAAGAATTCGACCTCGTGTTTCAGACTCTGCTGGTACAGCGTGTGCAAGATCGCGTGGCCAGTGCGGTCAGCGGCGGCGCAGGCGCGCATCGCCGGCTCCTTGCCGTATTCCGTCATGTGCCCGCCGAACGGGCGCTGGTAGATCTTGCCGTCCTCGGTACGGCTGAACGGGACACCGAAATGTTCCAGCTCGTAAACGGCCGGAATCGCCTCGCGGCACATATATTCGATCGCGTCCTGGTCACCCAGCCAGTCCGACCCTTTGACGGTGTCATACATGTGCCAGCGCCAATCGTCCTGACCCATGTTACCAAGTGCGGCGCCGATGCCCCCTTGCGCGGCCACGGTATGGCTGCGCGTCGGAAACACCTTGGTGATGCAGGCAGTCTTCAAACCCGCCGCGCCCATACCCAGGGTCGCACGCAGGCCGGAGCCACCGGCGCCGACCACGACCACGTCATAGGTATGATCGACGATATTGTACGCGCCCGCCGAGGGCAGAGTGATCGCGTTCATCGTTCGCCCATCCGTTCCAGCCCGCGTCCTACAGGCCCAGCTTCAGGATCGATATCAGGCACGTCAGCGCCAACAGGATGATCACGCCCTTGATAGCCAGCAGCGTGATCAGGCGTGGCAGCTCGCTCGAGACGTAATCCTCGATGACAATCTGCATGCCGAGCGCCAAGTGGTAAAAAGTGGCCAGGACGAGGGCAATCAGCAGCACGACTGGGATCGGCCCGCCGATCCAGGCCAACATCGCGTCGTGCGACGCACCGACAAGGTGCAATGCCGACCAGACGAACCACAGTGTCAGTGGCACCAGCGCCACCGCCGTCAGCCGTTGCGCCCACCAATGCGCCGCGCCGGACTTCGCAGAGCCCAGCCCGCGCACCTGGCCAAGCTGCGAGCGCATGACGCGAACCTGAACGGTCTTGTTCGTCTCCGACATCGTTGCTCTCACCAGATCAACAGGCCGACGACCCACACCAGGATCGTCAAGGCGCAGGTGGCGATCAGCACTGCCCAGCCAGTGGCGTGATATTCGGTCTTCTCGAAGCCCAGGCCGATGTCCCACCCCAAGTGGCGGATACCGTTACAGAAATGGAAAAACAGCGCCAACGTCCAGCCGAACAGCAGCAGCAGGCCGATCGATGAGCCGATGACGTGCTGCACGGTGGCAAAGGCTTCCGCGGAGGTCGCAGCGGCGACGAGCCACCAGGTCAGCAGCAACGTTCCGACGCCCAACGCGACACCCGCCATACGGTGGACGATCGAGAGAACAGTTGTGATCTGCGGCCGATAGACCTGCAGATGCGGTGACAGCGGCCGCCGAACCAGCCTGCCATCGGAGGTACGCGCCACCATCAGCGCGTCACGGACGTCTTTCACGTATCGCTCCTGATCGCCCCTCTGGCCGCCGCACAGCGCCAAAGCCATGCAAGTTCCTTAGCCGTGCGACCGGTCAGGGTCAACGCGGCCACCCGTGCCGCCAGCCGATGGCTGCCCGTCAGTCCGCCAGGGGTGGATGCTCGCCGAGCCGCTGCGTGCCCATCGTGCGCCACCTGGTCCGACGAGAATGCCGGCGAAAGGTCGATGACCAAGTTGTCCTGTTCGACCGTGACCAGACCCGTTTCCGCCACGAATGGGCCTTGGCCAGGGTCTTGCCGTCGGCTGCTATCACAGGCGCTAGGCTGGAATTTCTTCCTTTCTTTTTAGGAAAGTACGCGTTGCTCCCAGCGCATGACCCGATTAAGCAGCGCACATCAACCGGCGAGCTGCGTCCGTTGCTCGCCTCATCTCGGAACGAAACAAGCATGAGGCGGACAGATCACGAGCTACCAATACCGGACATGTTGACGAGCGAGCGACATCCGATTCGTTGGCAAAGTCGCGCACGCCTGTACCGTCAGTTCGAGACGCACATGCGCGATTCCGGCGTGCGCCTGACCGTCGTGGAATGCGCCTACGGCGGCCGCTCGGATGAATTCGCCGGCAATCCTCACGTCATGCCCGTGCCTGTGTGCGCGCAGCCTGCTGTAGACCAAGGAGAACCTGCTGAATATCGGGCCAGGCAGGCTGCCGCAGGATTGGCACTATGCGGCCTGGATCGATGCGGATGTGACATTCCGCAAATCAGGCTGGGCGAGCGAAGCTGTTCGCGCGCTGCAACAATACGACGTCGTGCAAGTTTGGCCGGATTGCGACGACCTGGGTCCGCATGACGATCACCTGCAGGTGCACCGGTCATTCTGCCGCCTCGCCCATGAGGGCGCGCCCATGCTGGCCAGCGGATATGTCGGTGACGTCTTCGCTCATGTTGGCGATGCCTGGGCGGCGACGCGCCGCGCACTCAGCCTGCTCGGCGGTCTGATCGAAACCGCCGCGCTTGGCGCCGGCGATCACCATATGGCGCTGGGCCGGGTGCGCGAACGCATGCCGGATGGCGTCAACGACGGCGACACATGCCCGCTGCTGCGCTGGCAGGCGCGCGCAGCAGCACATCGCCAGCAATAGCAGCAGCACATCGCCAGCAATATCGGCTACGTGCCGGGCCGTATCGCGCACGACTGGCACGGCTCCAAAGTCACGCGCGCATATGCCGACCAGTGGGATATCCCGACCCGGAACGGATTCGATTCAGGTACGGACCAGATCCGCAACACCTGGGGTGTGCTGGAACTGGCAGGCAACAAGCCGCAGCTTGGTCTCGACATCGACCACTATTTCTGTGCCCGCGACGAGGATGCAAACTGCCTCGGTTGATCCACCACCCGACCGCGCTGGCGGAGCGGGCTGCTTCTCGGAGACATCACACATGGACATCATCGCCACGCTCCAGGACGTGCCTGGCGCGGGGCCCTGTCTGCCGTACATCCTGGTGGTGTTCAGCATTTACGCTGTCGTTGCAGCCCATTTGCCGCACCGATAGATCGCGTCTACGACGCGATCTATCGGTGCGTGAAGCTGCTCGGCCAGGACGACAACCGTGCCGCCTTGCAGGCGGCGACGTCCGCCTGACACGAACCGCGCCCTTTCCGATCCGCCCTCGGTCGGAAAGGGCGCGGTCCGATCTGTGGTCAGGCCGTCGCCGGGGCAGTCACCGTCCCTTGCGCCTGGGCGCGCCGTGCCTGCCACAACGCAACGAAATCAATCGGCTGCAACAACACCGGCGGAAAACCACCGTCGCGCGTCACGTCCGCGAGGATATTGCGTGCGAACGGGAAAAGGATACGCGGGCACTCGACCAGCAGCACCGGCTCGACCGCATTATCCGGCAATCCACTGAGCGTGAAGACACCCGCATACGTCAACTCGGCAACAAACACGGTCGCCGGCGTTGCCGAGGTTTGGCCATTGCCCGACGCAGGCTCGTGCGCCTCAGCCCGGATCACGATCGCCACTTCGAAGACGCTCTGGCCTTCCTGGACGCGGCGCGCCTGGACGTCGAGATTGATGTTAACCTGCGGCTGTCCGCGCAGTTGGCTGTAGATCTGTGGTGCGCCTGGCACCTCGAACGACAGGTCCTTCACATACTGGATGTTCACCACCAGCGGTGGCTGCCGCGGCGCGGCGCCAGGATCCGGTGCGGTCGTTGTCTCGGACATTGAATGCTCCATCTGGTGCCACGCCGAAACCGGCGCGCCTGCGCCGCGCCGGGTAGCACGAAGCCTGCACCGGCGCTATCCCGCGTGACGCGGGCGCAGGCTGTCACACGCGCCAGAGTACTTCAGATGGCCCGGGGACGGTTGGATCGCATCGCAGGAGTTCGCCGTTCGTGACCCTTTGCCCGGTCATCGACAGGATGAAGCCCCAATGGCTGACGACCAGCGTATCCGACCAGTCCGGCAGCGCGGCCATCTCCGCCCGAAACAGGCGTGCCCGGTCGAGGATGAAGGCCTCCGGCTCTTCGATCGCCGGCCACCAGATCTCCGCGATGGTCGAGAAATCGTGCTCCGGCCAGGCCAGTTCCAATGCGGTCCGGGGCGTACCGATGTCACAGGCGAATTTGTAGCGTTCACGCACAATCGGATTGACGCAGACCGGAACGCCCAGTGCCGCGGCGATCGGGGCCGCGGTTTGCAGCGCCCGCGTGTAGGGCGAGACGATGATCCGGGTGATCGGTTCGTCCCGCAGCCGTTGCGCGACCTCGGTGGCCTGCAAATGGCCCAGTTCGGTCAGCTTTGGATCGATGATGCCTGGATCGCGACGGGTGGCGCCGAAATGCAGGTTAAATTCGCTCTGGCCGTGTCGCAGCAAGATCATGCGCCGGGAATACAAGCGCCCCGCCGGACGAGCAATCCCGGCGCTCTCCCCCTCAGATACTGGCTTGACCCGGTTTCGTTTGTGTTGCACCCGAGCCCCGCCTATCTCTCCACATTGAAGGTGAGAGAACGAGCATGGGTAGCGGTGGCTTTCCAATCGACCTGATCCTGTTTGGCATGATCGCGGCATTCCTGGTGCTGCGGCTGCGCAGCATTCTGGGGCGGCGTACCGGGTTTGAGCGCCCGCCTCAGCCCTACCAACCGCCGGGCCCGGCGGCTTCCGCCAGCCCCATCATCGAGGGCCGAGCCGAACCCATCGCGGCCTCGCCGCACCGCGCGGTACCTGAGCCAACCAGCGCGTTGGGTGCGACGCTGTCGCACATGCAGGCGGCCGACAGGAGCTTCGATCCGGCCGGATTTCTGGATGGTGCGGAGAAGGCTTTCGGGATGATCGTGACGGCGTTTGCGGCTGGCGACCGGCCACGGCTGCAAAGTTTACTGTCCGAAGACACATACCGGGCATTCGAACAGGCAATTGCCGCACGCGAGGCAGCCGGTCAGGTGCAGGTCAGTGAGATCCGGGCAATCCCTGGCGCAACCATTGAGGCGGCGGAGCTGAACGGGTCGGTGGCCCACGTCACCGTGAAGTTCGTCTCGGACCAGGTGAGCTTCACCAAGGACAAGGACGGCAAGCCGGTCGCCGGTACCGACGCCGTGACCGAGATCACCGATGCCTGGACCTTCGAGCGCGACCTGACGTCGCACGACCCCACCTGGCGCCTGGTCGCGGCTCGCAGCGCCTGATGCAATCGGTCTGGGGGTGGCTGGCTGCCCTGGCGCTGGCGGCCTGTGCCGGGCCGACACCGCCCGCCGGCACGCCACCTGCTCTTGGCCTGACGCCGGTGGCATTCACCGATGTGCCCGGATGGCAACAGGACCATCTGTCGGCGGCCATGACCGCCTTGCGACGCGAATGCGCGGTCATAGTAACCCTGCCCGCCGATACCGAGCTTGGGGGCGAGGTCCCGGCCACGCGACCGGGTGGACGGGCGGGTGACTGGCGGCCGCTCTGCGCTGCGACCGCCGCGGTTGCGCCAGGCGACGAGGCGGGCGCGCGGGCGGTGCTGGAGCGCGCGTTGCAGCCGTACGCGATCAACGACAACGGCCAGGCCGAGGGGCTGTTCACTGGCTACTACGAACCTGAGGTTGCCGGTGCCATGCGTCGCGGCGGGCGGTATCAGACGCCGCTTCTGCGCCGGCCGGCGGATCTTGTGCGGGTCGATCTCGGCGATTTCTCCCGCGACCTCAAAGGCCACACCATCGAAGGGCGGGTCAGTGGCCCGCGCCTGGTGCCGTATTACGATCGGGCCCGCATCGAGGCCGGTGCGCTCGACGGGCAGAAGCTGGCGCTGATGTATTTGGCCGATCCGATCGATGCGTTCTTCCTGCAGATCCAGGGCTCCGGCCGGGTCCGCACGGCGGACGGCCAGATCGTTCGGGTGACCTACGACGCACAGAATGGGCGGCCCTATGTGCCGATCGGCCGATTGCTGGTCGAACGCGGTGCACTGGCGCGGGACAAAGTCAGCATGCAGTCCATTCGCGCCTGGCTGGAGGGCCATCCGGACCAGGCCCAGGCACTCATGGACGCCAACCCATCCTATGTGTTTTTCCGCACCATACCTGGTCTGCCGGCGAATGAGGGTGCGCCGGGGGCACTGGATGTGCCGTTGACGCCGGAGCGGTCGCTGGCGGTGGACCGGCGTTTCATTCCACTTGCGGCGCCGGTCTTCGTGGCGACCTCAAACCCGTTAGATGGTGCGCCCTGGCAGCACCTGCTGCTGGCGCAAGACATTGGTGGCGCGATCAAAGGACCGGTGCGCGGCGACATATTCTTTGGCTGGGGTGCGGATGCCGAGAGATTGGCAGGCACCATGCAGCAAAAGGGCGCCGCCTATCTGCTGCTGCCACGCACCGCGCCGGGCGTTTGAGACGTGGACACGCACGTCGCGCTTAACGAGGACATTCGCATCGGGGCGCATCGCCTCATCTGCGCCGACTGCCTGGCGGCGCTGCCAAGATTGCCGCCAGAGTCGGTGGACGTGATCGTGACCTCGCCGCCTTACAACCTCGGCATTTCCTATCGACAGTACAAAGATCGTCGCGCCGAGCACGAATATCTCGACTGGTTATTGCGGATTGCAACCGAGCTGCGCCGTGTGATGCGGCCTGACGCATCGTTCTTTCTCAATATCTCCGGCTCGGCGACTGCGCCTTGGTTGCCGTTCGAGCTGATTGTCCGGCTGCGCGAGCTGTTTGTGCTGCAGAACCATATCACCTGGATCAAGTCGGTCTCGGTTGGCAACAATTCAGTCGGGCATTACAAGCCAGTGGGTGGCAAGCGGTTCCTGCACCACAACCACGAGCATATTTTCCATCTGAGCTTGACCGGGGCGGTGCCGCTGGACCGCCTGGCGATTGGTGTGCCGTTCAAGGACAAATCCAATATCGCGCGTCGTGGTCACACGCGCGACCTGCGCTGCCGCGGCAACACCTGGTTCATTCCGTATGACACGGTTCAGAGCAAGGCTGAGAAGTTTCATCATCCCAGTACCTTCCCGCTGCTTTTGCCACGCTGGTGCATCCAGCTGCATGGCGTAAGGCAACCGGTGGTGCTGGATCCTTTCATGGGCTCGGGCACCACGGTCCTGGCGGCTGCTTTGGAAGCCGGCCACGGGATCGGTATCGAGATGGATCCCTCGTACTTCGAAATCGCACGCGCACGGCTGGAAGCCGTTCAGTTAGAACTTTCGGTTACCAATCATGCCTGACAAGAAGCCCCGCGTCGCCCTGTTCGTGACCTGCCTGGTGGACTTGCACCGGCCGACGGTCGGGTTTGCCGCGATCCGATTGCTGGAACATGCCGGCTGCCAGGTCGAAGTGCCCCGCGCCCAGACCTGCTGCGGCCAGCCGGCGTACAACTCAGGCGATCGGGCAACGGCACGCGACCTTGGTCGCGACATTGTCGAAACGTTTGCTGGCTACGACTATGTCGTGGTGCCCTCGGGATCCTGCGGTGGGATGTTGAAGCACCATCTGCCGCATCTGTTCGATGACGATCCCAACCTGCGTGCCCGCGCCGATGCGCTGGCCACCAGGACGTTCGAGCTTGTCAGCTTCCTGACCGACGTGCTCGGCGTGACGCAGTCAATCGCGCGCGCCAGCGGTGATACCGTCACGTATCACGATAGCTGCTCCGGCTTGCGCGAGCTGGGGATCAAGTCGCAGCCGCGCCGGCTGTTGGAAGCGGCCGGTGTGACCGTCGTCGAAATGACGGACCCTGAGGTCTGCTGCGGGTTCGGCGGGACGTTCTGCGTCAAGTATCCCGAAATCTCGACCCGGATGGCGTCGGACAAGACCGCCGACATTGTCGCCACCGGAGCCGGCACGGTGCTGGCCGGCGATCTGGGGTGCCTGCTGAACATCGCCGGGCGGTTGCGACGCGAGGGCCACCCTACGCATGTCCGTCACGTCGCCGAAGTGCTGGCGGGGATGATCGATCAGGTGCCGCCAATCGGCGAGGCGTCCGAATAGCGGGCGATGCGTTCCGGTCAGTGACCGCGTAGAATCTGACTGAGGAACAGCTTCAGACGGTCGGTCTGCGGATCCTCGAACATGCGCGTGGGCGTACCGGTCTCGACGATCTCGCCGCGGTCCATGAACACCACCCGATCCGCCACCTGGCGGGCGAAGCCCATTTCATGGGTGACGCAGACCATGGTCATGCCGGACTCCGCCAGGCCGATCATGGTATCCAGAACTTCCTTGATCATTTCGGGATCGAGTGCCGAGGTCGGCTCATCGAACAGCATGATCTTTGGCTTCATGCACAGCGCCCGAGCAATCGCAACACGTTGCTGCTGACCACCGGATAACTGGCCGGGATATTTCTTCGCCTGCTCTGGAATCTTCACCCGGGTGAGGTAGCTCATCGCCAGCTCCTCGGCCTCGGACTTCGGCATCCTGCGCACCCAGATCGGCGCCAGCGTGCAGTTCTCCAGAATGGTCAGATGCGGAAACAGGTTGAAGCTCTGAAAGACCATCCCGACTTCGCGGCGAATCGTATCGAGCGCGCGCGTGTCATCCGTCAGCTCCGTACCGTCAACGATGATATGGCCTTCCTGGTGTGTCTCCAACCGGTTGATGCAGCGGATCATCGTGGATTTGCCAGACCCTGACGGGCCGCACACCACCACACGCTCTTTCTCGCCGATGGTCAGCGACACATCACGCAGTACGTGCATGGAGCCGTACCACTTGTTCACCTTGTCCAGTACGATCGCCGGCGGGGCCTTCGCGTCCGCCATGTGGGGAATGTTATGGGCAGCCTGACTCATGGCAACGGTCCTCTCAGCGGCGATGGGCGCGGGCGAGCTCTCGCTCCAATCCGCGGCTGTATTTCGACATGGCGAAGCAGAAGATGAAGTAAATCAGGGCGAGCGTCAGGTAGACCTCGGTCGAGAAGCTCTGCCAGGGCGGATCGCTCAGCGCCACGGTGCCCATGGTCAACAGGTCGAACAGCCCGATGATCAGCACCAGCGAGGTGTCCTTGAACGAGCCGATAAAGGTATTGACCAGTGGCGGAATGACCAGGCGCAATGCCTGTGGCAGGATGATGAAGCCGGTCTTCTTCCAGTAGCTCAGGCCCAACGCATCAGCCGCCTCAGCCTGGCCCTTCGGCAATGCCTGCAATCCACCACGCACCACCTCGGCGAGATAGGCGCCGGTGAACAGGATGAAGGCAACCTGGGTGCGCAGCAATTTGTCGATGTTGACCCCGTTCGGCATGAACAGCGGGAACATCACATTGGCCATGAACAGCACCGCGACCAGCGGCACGCCGCGGATCAGTTCGACATAGACCACGCACAGCATTTTGACCGCCGGCAGGTTGGTCGAGCGACGGCCGAGGGCCACCAGCACCGACAACGGGAACGCGCACGCCAGGCCGAGGGTCGCGAGGATGAGGGTGATCGGCAGGCCGCCCCATTGGTCCTCGGTCACCAACGGCATGCCCAATATGCCGCCCCACATCAGCACGCCGACGGCAACCAGCGTCCCGATCCACATCAGCACCAGTTCCCTGCGCCAGAACTGGCGCATCGCCGATACAACATAGAGTCCGATGAACAACAGCACGCAGACTGCTGGTCGCCATTGTTCCGCATACGGATAGCGACCCAACAGGATCAGCCGGTATTTATCCGAAATGATTGCCCAGCAAGCCCCGACGCCTTTGGCGTTCTGACAGATCGCGGTGTTGGGCACACCTTGTGGGCTGTACGGAACAGTCCAGACGGCATTGATCACGGCCCAGCCGAAGAAGGTGATCGCCAAACGCAGAATGACGTAGCCCAGCGCCAAGGTGATGGCAGTCGACCACCAGGATCCGAACAGGTTCGCACGTGCCCATGCCCAGGGGCCCGTGCCGCCGGCCAGCGGACGTTCGCGCGCGGGGATGGTGCGTGGGTCGGTCAACGCATCCGCGGTGGTCTGGGTCATCGTTTCACCGCTCCACCAGCGCGATCCGCGCATTGTACCAGTTCATAAAGAAGCTAATCGACAGGCTGACGGTGAGATACACAGCCATGATGTAGGCAATGCCCTCAATGGCCTGGCCCGTCTGATTCAACGTCGTGTTGGCGATCGACATCACGTCCTGATAGCCAATGTAGATCGCCAGTGATGAATTTTTGGCCAGATTCAAATACTGGCTGGTCATCGGTGGCACGATCACGCGCAACGCCTGCGGCAACACGATGCGCCGCAGCACGGCACCGCGACTGAGACCCAGCGCACCACCGGCTTCCCACTGGCCCAGTGCCACGGCCTGAATGCCGGACCGTACGATCTCGGCGATATAGGTCGCGGTGTAGAGCACCAGACCGATCAGCAGGGTGAAGAACTCCGGGCTTAGCGTGCCGCCGCCCTGGAAGTTGAAGCCGCGCAGCACCGGCATATCGATCTCGGTCGGTGCGCCAAACGCGCCCCATACCAGCAGTGGGAAGCCAACCAACAATAGCAACGCGATCGGCCAGAGCGCGGGCCGCCGCCCCGTCGCCTCCTGACGTTGGCTTGCACGCCGGTTCCACAACCACGTGCCGCCCAGGCCAATGAGGAAGGCCAGTACTGCCCAGGTGTCCCCGGCTTCCCAGACGAGGTCCGGCACCCGAATGCCGCGGTTGCAGAGGAAAATGATGTTGCCAATATGCAACGCCTGACGCGGCGGTGGCAACCCTTCCAGCAGCGCGTACCAGAACAGCAACTGCAGAACCAGCGGAACGTCGCGCAATGTCTCGACATAGACGGCGGTGATCTTGGCCAGCAGCCAGTTGCGCGACAGCCGCCCAATGCCAACGAGCGTGCCAAGGACCGTCGCCAGCACCACGCCGATCAGTGCGACCTTGAGCGTATTCAGAATGCCGATAATCAATGCGGTGCCGAACGTGTCGATCGCCGGATTGTAGGCGATCGGCGACTCACCGATCGGAATGCCGGCAACCCGCCCGAGGAAGGCAAATCCCGTCGCGATGTGCCGGGCGGCGAGGTTGCGCGTGGTGTTACCGACCAGATACCACACGATCAGCAGCACAATCCCGACAATGACCACCTGCCAGACGATGGCCCGAAACCGCGGGTCGGACCAGGAGACCCGCAGGGCTTTCTTCGGGACGGCGCGCGCGCCAGTCGTCCGCGGATCAGCAGTGGTACCCGACATGGCTAGTGTGCGCCCCCCTCGTCATTGTGTCACGCCACGTGAACGTGCAATCCCTGTGCCGCAATGCGTCGCCCAACCCCACTGATCGGGCGACGCACGTCAGGTTCAGCGGATCGGCGGATCGTACTGCAACCCACCCTTGGTCCAGATGTTGTTGATCCCGCGCGGCACGCCCATCGGCGTGATGTTGCGGTCCCACAGCTCACCCAGATTGCCGACCTGCTTGATCACGTTGTACGCCCATTTGTTGTCCAGCCCGAGCGCCTTGCCCATGTCGCCTTCCAGGCCCAGGAGACGGCGAATGTCGGGATCCTTGCTGTCGAGGAACGTATCAATATTCTGGCTGGTGATCCCCTTCTCCTCCGCGTTGATCATCGCGATGAAGGTCCAGCGCACGATGTCGAACCACTTGTCGTCCCCCTTGCGCACCATCACGCCCAGCGGCTCCTTGCTGATGATGTCCGGCAGCAGCACCAGATCATCGGCCTTCGGCCCTTGGCTGAACCGGAAGGTTGCCAACGACGACGCATCGGTCGAGTACGCATCGCAACGACCAGACAAAAACGCGCCCTGGATCTCGGCCAGATCGGCGATCAGGATCGGCGTCCACTTCATATTGTTCAGACGATAGTAATCCGCGATCGCCAGCTCCGTGCTGGTGCCCGGCTGCACGCAAATCGTCGCGCCGTCCATCTCCTTCGCCGCCTTCACACCCGACGACTTCTTCACCAGGAAACCCGTACCGTCATAGTAGTTCACCCAGGCGAACTCGAGACCCAGATTGGCCTCGCGCCCCAACGTCCAGGTGGTCGAACGCGACAGCACATCAACCTCGCCCGACTGCAGCGCCGTGAAACGATTCTGTGTCGTGGTAATAACGAATTTGGTCTTCGAAACATCACCCAACGCCGCGGCCGTCACCGCCCGGCAGGAATCCGCGTCCAGTCCACGCATCACCCCCTGGCTGTCCGGCAGCGAGAAGCCCGGCACCGTTCCGGCGGTGCCGCACAGCACCTGCCCGCGCGCGCGGATTGCATCCAATGTGGCGGAGCCCGACCCTTGGGCGTGCGCAAGTGAACCAAATCCAACCGCCAGCGCAACGCCGGCCAGCAACCGGAGCACCGGCCGCCTGGTGAAGCAGACCATCAATCAAAACTCCCCTGTTCGGGGCGGTCTCGCCCCGTGGCTCCAACTGTGCGGCGCAGCGGGCAGAATTACAACCTGTTCATGCCCGGCCCGCGCTGCCTTGCGAATGTGCCGCGGTCGCGCAGAATCATGTGCAAGAACGATTCGGGGATCATGCTGCATCTGACCAAACTGGCCGTGGGCGTGCGCGACATCGCCCATCTGCGCGAGCTGCAGGCCGCACGCGCCCAGCGCAACCCGCCGCTGCGCCATCGCACCCGCAACTTCCCACGCCGCGCCGCCGAGGTCATCGATGGCGGCTCGATCTATTGGGTGATCGGCGGCAGCCTGCTCGTGCGCCAGCGTATCGTCGAGATCATCGAGGATCACTGGGACGACGGCAGCGCCTGCGCCGGGCTGGTGCTCGATCCCGATCTGGTGCCGCTGTCCGGCCGGCCGACCAAGCCATTCCAAGGCTGGCGGTACCTGACGTCCACCGACGCGCCCCCCGACCTGACGTCGGTCCCCATGGCAGTCGGCGAGGCCGCCCTGCCCGCCGCGCTGCGCCACGAGCTGCGCGCGCTCTGCCTGCTGTAACTTTCAGCTGGTAGAAATCGCTTGTTCCAGCGCGACACAGTACGGTAACGGAGTCAAACGGTTGGGGGTCTATCTTCCATCCCAATCTCAGGCACCACGCCGCCGTTACCCGCATGGAGATTCGCCCCGTGATCACCTCCCGCCGCTCTTTGCTCGCCACCTTCGGTCTGGCTTTGCCGGCCGCCGCCCTGACCACCTCGGGCGCGATCGCCGCCACCATGATCGCCCCCCACAAGGCCAAGCCGCACCACACCGCCGCGGCAGCTCACAAGACGACGACCCACCACGTCGCGTCTGCCCACAAGGCTCATACCGCGCATGTCGCGCAGGTGCATCACACCGCCGCGCACAAGCCGACCAAAACCGGCTAGTCCGCCGACGGCAGCGCTGTCTCGTCGTCGCACGTCACCTGTCGCAGGGCGGCCAACAGTTGGCCACGTTCGAACGGCTTGCCAACGTGCCCGTTCATGCCCGCGTCCAAACACGCGGCCACATTGTGCCGTGCCGCGTCGGCTGACACGCCGATAATCGGCGTCTGTCCGGCCGCTCCCGGAAGGCCGCGGATCCGCCGCGTGACCTCCAGCCCGTCCAGGTCGGGCATCCGCACATCCATCAGCACCGCGTCGAATCCCGCTGCGGCGACCAGCGCCAGGCCCGCCGCGCCACTCTCGGCCAGCACCACACTGTGGCCCTCGGCCTCCAGCATCGCCTGCAACAGCAGCCGGTTGGATCGCACGTCATCCACCGCCAGCACCCGCAGCTTGCGCCCCTCGCCCACTGGCGCGACGACCGGCACCTCCCGCACCCGCGGCAACGGCCGCCAGGGCAGCTCGACCTGAAAGCAGGCACCGATGCCGCGCGGTCCTGGCGTGTAGCCGATCGTGCCGCCCATCGCCTGCACGATCCCCGCGCAGATCGCCAGACCCAGCCCCACCCCCTCGCTGGGATCGGTCGACGACGGCGCGAGCTGGGTGAAATCCTGGAATAGCTGCGCGCGCTTGTCCTCCGGCACGCCCGGCCCGGTATCGACCACCTCCAGATGCAGCCCGAAGCTTGCGCCCGCCGCGGCCACCAACCGCACCCGTCCCTCGGGCGGGGTGAACTTCACCGCGTTCGACAACAGATTGAGCATCACCTGCTGCAGCCGCGTCCGGTCGCCCAGCACCCGGCGCGGCAGGTCGTCCGCGAGCTCCAGCACCAGGTCGACCCCCTCCTCCACGGCCCGCGGCTGGAGGATGCCGACGCAGGTCTCCAACGCCTCAGCCAGGTCGATCGGCTTCGTGTCGAGCTCCAACCGCCCGGCATCGATCCGCATCAGATCCAACGCGTCGTTCGCCAGGCTCAACAGATGCCGCCCGGCCCGCTCCAGCAGATCGACCCGCGTGCGCTGGGTCTCCGACAGGCTCGGGTCGCGTGCCAGCACCTGTGCGAATCCCAGCACTCCATTCAGCGGCGTCCGAAGCTCGTGGCTCATATGCGCCAGGAAGCGCGCCCGCGCTGTGTTGCTGCGCCGCTCCGCCGCCACGCTGGCCAACGCCAGCGCCTGCGCCCGGTCCTTCGTCAGCGCCAACAGCAGGAACGCCATGCCAATGGTGTGCGCCATCGATTCTAGCAGCAGCGCCAGCGTCAGCCCGGCCTGCACCCCAGGCCGCCCGTCGCCCAGCCCGGGCCAGCCCCGCACCACCAGCGTGGCGACATGGATCGCCAGCAGCACGATCGCCGGCAGGCGCGACGGCAGGTATTCCGCCCGCCCACGCCACAGCTCCGCCGCCGTCGCCAGCATATAGACCGCAGCGACCAAGCTGGCCGTCGAGGTCTGCATTGCGGGCGCATCCCCGAACCCCGGGACCTGATACGCCGCCATCCACAGCACCCCCCCGGCCGCCGCGACCGCCAGCATGGGCCGCCGCCCGGAGAACACCCGCGCCGCCGTCCATGACGTGCCGCCCGCCAGCAGCATCAGCGCCCGCGACAGGTCGCTCCACAGCAGCTCCGGCAGGCGGCGAGACCCACCCAGCAGCAGCACGCCCACCCCGCCCAGCAGCATCGCCACCGCCCACCAGGCCAACGGATCCATGCCGCCACCGCGCTCGCGCGTCAGCAGCAGCAGCCCGCCACACAGCGAGATGACCAGGCCCGCGATCAGGAACAGGGTGAAGACGTCCAGCGCCAAAGGTGCAACGGATCCCGACCAGGCGTTGTGACCGATACAAACGCGGCGCGACCTTGCCAAGTCCCGCGGCCTGCCGCAAGCGATCCGCGCGGACGGGATTATCGCGGCGGCGGCATGAGGGGCGTGAACGACCGTTCGCACGGTGCAAGGGATCTTCCGTCGGGAACAATCGTCGGGCGGAATGGCGAAGCCTACGTCGCCACGCCTTCCCGTCGCACCGCCGCCCGACACCCCCTCTTTCCGCCATGGCGAAAAGTCCCAGATGTACATTCAGCGGTATGCCTCGCGTCTGCCGGCGGCCGGTGAGACGGTGATCTTTGACCGCAGCTGGTACAATCGCGCGGATGTTGAACGGGTGATGGGTTTCTGCGCCAAAGAGCAGACCAAGCGCTTCCTGCAGGTGATTCCCGCGGTCGAGCCCGCGATGGTCGGGTCTGGCATCATGCTGCTGAAATACTGGCTGGAGGTGCGAAGCGGAGCAGACGCGGCGATTGCAGATGCGCATCAACGACGGGCGCAAGATCGGGAAGCTATCGCGGATGGACCTGAGGTCGTACAGCCGATGGTATGACTACTCCCGCGCCCGCGACGAGATGCACAAGGCCACCGATACGTCGTGGGCGCCGTGGTACATTATCCGCTCGGATGACAAGAGGCGAGCGCGGCTCAACGCCACACCCATCTACTCGCGCAGATCCCATATGAGGAGGTGCCGCAGGACAAAGTGAAGCTGCCGGACCGGCAGAAGCGACATGGCTATGAGGAACCCGACTATCCCTACAAGTATGTGCCAGAGCTGAACTGGATGGCCATATAAGCGTCACGAGGCGCGAGGCCATTTCCGCTAACGGGCCGGTCGAGGCAACCGTGGAAACGTCCGTGAGGGGCGCAAACCAGCCCTTGAGCATGCACGTGCCCTGCATCCGGTTTCTACCCATCGGGCCAATTCAAACCGACCCAGCACAAGCGGCCGCAGTGATTACGCCGACGTCCCCACCGTCCACGTCGCGCTCTCAATGAACGCGGCCCCCTTCAACTGTTCCACTACCGCATCCAGCTCCCCCGGCTGCGCTGTCGTCGGCACCAGCGTCGCCAGCAGCTCCACCTGATCGTCCCCTTCCGTGATCGTATCGATCTCCCGGATCGGGTAATGCGCCGCCTCCAGGCGCGCAAACAGCAGATCCCGCGCATCCGACACCGCCTGCGGATCGCACACCACGTGGATGGTGTACAACGCCTCGGTCACCCGCTCATCCAGTGGTCGGCGGTTCACATAATTGACCAGCGGCCGCAGCAGCGTGTTCCCCGCCAGCACGAACAGCGTCAGCGCCACCGATTCCGCCAGCAGCCCGCTGCCGCAGAATGCCCCCACGGCGGCCGAGCACCACAGTGTCGCCGCCGTGTTCAGCCCGCGGATATTGGTGCCGTCCTTCAGGATCACGCCGGCGCCCAGGAAGCCGATGCCCGAGACGACATAGGCAATGATCCGCGTCGCGCCGCCCGGCCCCATCAACCGCAGCCCCATATCGGCGAACGCCGCCGCACCGGTGGCAACCAACGTCGTCGTGCGCAACCCGGCCGAGCGCTGGCGCCACTGCCGCTCCAGGCCGATCAGCGTGCCCAGCAGGAAGGCGAGGCCGAGCGACACGACCGTGCGCAGCAGCGCATTCAGGTCAGGTAGCGTGAAGGGATTGGTCATCGGGCGGTGCCTTCCGGTTCGCGGCGCGGGTCCTTAGGTGCCTCATATGACCGCCCGGCGCTATCGCGAGGACCGCTCGCCCTCCGCGTCATGCGTTTGCTGCGCGGCGACCCAGACCTGCGCCTCCGCCTCGGTCGAGAAGCCGCGCACCACCTGGATGCGCGCGCTGGAAAACTGCACCTGCACCGCGAAGCTCCTTGGCCCGTCAGGCACCACGCGAAACTCAGGCACTGGGCACGCTCCCACGTTGGCGCAGCGCGTTCACGCACGCCTCGTCAATCGGCGCCCCCCGCCGAAATCGCGGCGCGCCGGGCGCGCAGCTCGGGCTCGCGCAGGGCGGAACAAGGCTTCCCGGGCCCCGGCACAGACACACCGCACCATTCGCATCGGATCGTCGCATCCGTCGGCATGGCGCTCCCTCGTTGTAACGAACTGTAACGCCCGCAATGGACGGGGGAAAGTAAAAACACAATGTGGATTCCCGGCCGGGCGCACCCAGGCCGCAACGCACGCGGATGGCGGATCCGTCGTCGTCACATGTTTGAAACAACACCCGCCGAACGCTGGGGCAGGCCTGCACGACCAACCCCAATCATTGGGTGCCCGCATAGGAAACGCTGACTTACAGAAACCTGACGACGACAGGTCTCACTGCTGCGCCTCGGTGTACGGATAAACCACCTTGCCGGTGGCGGTTTTCGGCGGCCACAGGATCACCTCGGTGGTTGGATCGGTGAACTGGCTGACTTCGTTGTTTTTCAGGCCGCGGAACTGCACTTCCATCACCTGCGCCTCAGCCCATTCCCCACCCGGACCGAACTTCACCTCGCCCGCAGTGGTCTTGAAGGTGTGGCTGCGCAGGTAGTCGGCGAGCTTGGTCTGATCCAGGCTCTTCGTCCCTTCCACTGCCTGTTGCAGCACTTGCATATACCCATACGCGAAGGGCGGGATGTAATAGCCCAGCGGATCAACCCCCGCGGCCCCGGCGCGCGACTGGTACACTTTCAGGAACGCCTTCGCCTCGGGCGAGGCAAAGCTCGCCCAGGGCAACCAGAAATCGTAATCGACAATGCCATTCAGCAGGGGGCCGAGCTGCGCCTTGATCGCCGTGCTCTGCAGCCCGACCATACCGCCACCGAACAGTTTTGCCTTCAACCCGACCTCGTGCGCCGCGCGGATCATCCCCACCGTATCCGGCGGATAGGACGCGACGAACACCAGGTCCGGATTGGTCGCCTGGATCGCGCGTACGATCGGCGTGTAGTCGGTGGTGCTGGGTGGATAACTCTTGTCATAGACGATCTTCAGCCCGGCTTCCCTGGCCTGCTGCCGCGCGCCGTCCAGCGCGTTGTGTGGGAACTCGGCATCGGCACCGACCAGAGCGATCGTCGCCGGCTTCGGCGATTGCCCCATCGCCGTCTCGAAGAAGCCCTTCGAAAAGCTTTGCTTCGGCTGCGGCCCGCCGGTCGGTGTGAACGAGAAATAATCCGGGTAGTTGAACTCGGTGTTCACCGCCAGGCCGAATAGGCTGAGGAACGTGCGGTTATGCTGCATGATGATCGGCAGCGCGGGCGCCACCATGTTGGTGGCATAGCCGCTGACCACCAGGTCGACATGATCGACGTCCAGCAGCTTGGTGTAGATGCCGGGCACCGTCGCCGGGTTCGACTGGTCATCGTAATAGACCAGCTTCACGGGCCGCCCGAGTAGCCCGCCCTTGGCGTTGGTCTCCTCTTCCCAGATCTGCATCGCCAGCAGCGCCGCCTTGCCGATCGGCGCCAGGCCGCCGGTCAATGCCATGCCGAAACCGATGGTGATAGGAGCCTGCGCCTGGGCTGGACCGCCCATCAGGCCGAGCAGTGCGCACAGCACTGCCAGCATGGTTCGCATGAAACCAATCCTCCCGCGTGTTGATTGGATACGATCCTAGGCGGAGCAATGTGCTCACGTCGAGGGCCGCGGGGAAGGGTCAAGGGTTGATGCGCTCGCCAAATCAGCGGTCACAGGCCCCGCCAACTACCCCGCGCCGCGCACCGGCCGATCATGGTGCACCGTCCGATACGCCGGCCCATCGACCGGCAGCCCGGTATGCCGGTCCACCAGCACCGGATCCGCCGCCACCCCGGTCTCCCGGTTCACCACCTCCACGCTCGGCCCCTCCGGCGCGAAATGCCGGTTGCCCCACGCCAGCAGCGCCAGCAGCACCGGCCGGAAATCCCGCCCCCGCGCCGTCGGCACATACTCATCCCGCGGCGGCCGCTCGCTGTACCGCCGCCGCTCCAGCAGCCCCGATTCTACCAGCGCGTTCAACCGCCGCGTCAGCATGTTCGGCGCCACCCCAAGGTTCTTCCGAAAATCCTCGAACCTTGTGACACCACGCAGCGCGTCGCGCAGGATCAGGATGCTCCACCATTCGCCCACGCGGTCGAGGCTGCGGGCAATCGGGCACGGCATGTCAGACAGGCTGGTATGACGCATGGACGAAATATAGCGCCGTCACTACCATGATACAAGTGACAACCGAGGAGGCCCGCATGCAGCGCCTGTTCCTGGAAGATCTGACCCAAGGCCAGCGCTTCACCAGCACGCCCCGCGCGATGACGGCCGAGGCCATCAAGGCCTTCGCCGCCAGCTTCGACCCGCAGCCCTTCCACGTGGACGACGAAGCCGCGGCGGACACCCTGTTCGCCGGCCTCGCCGCCAGCGGCTGGCATACCGCCGCCGTGACCATGTCGATGGTGGTCGAAAGCGTACCCTTCGCCGGTGGCATCATCGGCAGCGGCGGTGAGCTGACCTGGCCACGCCCCACCCGACCCGGCGACACGCTGCGCGTCGAGACCGAGGTGCTGAGCATCACACCCTCCCGCTCCAAACCCGACCGCGGCATGGTCACCGTCCGCGTCACCACGCTGAACCAGCGCGGTGAGGTGGTGCAGACCTTCACCCCCAAGGTCGTCGTACCCAGGCGCCCCAACGAATGATCCGACCGAATCCCCTGATCACCAGCGACGCCCTTCGCGACGGCTCGCTGCTCGCTCGCGTCCGCGCCAACGCCCCGCCCGGCAGTCAATTCCGCTCCGACGCCGAGATCGCGGCCAGCCTCGAGGCCACACTCGCCCACCACCCCGTCGGCGAAGATGTCTGGCTGTTCGGCTACGGCTCGCTGATGTGGAACCCAGCGATGCACCATGCCGGATCCTGCGTCGGCACCGTCCGCGGCTGGCATCGCGCCTACTGCCTGTGGGCCCCCATGGGCCGCGGCACGCCCGACTGCCCCGGCCTGATGCTCGCCCTCGACCGCGGCGGCAGCTCTGCCGGCATGTTGTTCCGCTTCCCCGCTGCCAGCGCGCGCGAGGAAATATCGCTGCCCTGGCGCCGCGAGATGTTCTCCGGCGCCTATCTTGCCCGCTGGGTCCGCGTCGACACCGACGCCGGCCCGATCCGCGCGGCGACCTTCGTTGCCAACCGCACCCATCCCGGCTACGCCGGCCGCCTGCCCGAGGCCACCATCGCCGAACGCCTGGCGGTGGCCACCGGCCGCCTCGGCTCCTGTGTCGAGTATCTGGCGCACACGCTCGCCGTGCTGCGCGCCCATGGCAAAACCGACCACCGCCTGGAGCGACTGGACCGTGCGGTGGGGCGGATCGCGGAACGCAAGGACGGCTTTACCAAACCGTTGCCGAAGGATTGAAGCGCCGCGGCCCCTCCCGTCGGCCGGGAATTTGGCCTACACTCCCGAGCAACCGGAGGAGCCACCCATGCAGGACCTCAACGAACACACCATCACCGACGCCGCCCTGGCGCAGATGGCCACCACCACCGACCCGCGCCTGAAGCAGATCGCCGAAGCCGCCGTGCGCCATCTGCACGCCTTCGTGCGAGAGGTGAACCTCACCCCTGCCGAATGGCTCACCGGCATCGCCTTCCTCACCGAGGTCGGCAAGGCCTGTACTCCTGTCCGCCAGGAATTCATCCTGCTGTCCGACGTCCTGGGCGTCTCCGCCTGCGTCAACGCGCTGCACGACAAGAACGCTGCCGAGCTGGGCACGCAAAGCAGCCTGCTCGGCCCGTTCTACCGCGAGGGCGCGCCCGACCTTCAGCTCGGCGACTGCGTCGTGCGCGCGCCTAAGGCACCGCAGATCACCATCTACGGTCAGGTCACCGACAACGACGGCAATCCCGTCCCCGATGCCTTCATTCAGGTCTGGCAGACCAACGAAGACGGCCTGTACGACCTGCAGACCACCGACCACGACGTGATGGACATGCGCGCCAATTTCCACGCCGACGCGCAGGGCCGCTATCACTTCCGCACGGTCCGCCCGCGCGGCTACTCGATCCCGATGGACGGCCCGGTCGGCCGCCTGGTGAACCAGCAGAACCGCCACGGCTTCCGTCCGGCGCACCTGCACATGCTGATCGGCGCCGAGGGCTATCGCGAGCTGGTCACGGCGCTGTATTTCGGCGACGACGAGCATATCGATTCCGACACGGTCTTCGGCGTGTCCGGATCACTGGTCGTACTGCCGAAGGACGATCCGGCGTCCCCGATCAGGGGCCTCCAAGCCGTGCACTACGATTTCCACCTGGCCCATGCCGCCGCCGGCGAAACCGGCCGCGTCGGCGCCGATCCGTCGAAGCTGATGGCCGCCGAATAGAGGCTGTGGCAAGGCAGACAAGCAATTTTGGCCACAGATGCACACCGATAAGCGCAGATGGGTGCTGCGCCGTCGTTAGGTCCTGATCACCCGATTGACGCACGAGCACGTTATCCGAGTCATTCAGGCGTCCCTGCTCGCCTGCCGCAGTCATCGTGACGTATGCCGTGGCGGCGGTCTCGGATTGGCATCCCCAATGTGCGGGGGAATTTGGTCCGGTTGTGAGCCAGCGCGTGCGGTCGAAGCTGAGCCACGTTGGCGAAAAGCAGTGACGCCCCCCGTACCTGACCCGTTTCGAACCTATCTCGCAAGGAGGCACCCCATGCCGCGCCGCTTGATCGACATCTCGGTGCCCCTGAAAGCCGGCATCAAAAGCGACCCACCGCACATGCTGCCGCAGATCGAGTACCTCGATCACCACGCCACCGCCCCCGCGATGGCCGAATACATGGGCATCACCCTCGACCAGCTCCCCGACGGCGAATACGCCGCGGTGGAGCGCGTGGCGATCAGCACCCACAACGGCACGCATCTCGACGCGCCGTATCATTTCTTTTCCAGCATGAATCATGCGCTGACCCCAGGCGGCGAGCCATCCTGGCGCATCGATGAGGTGCCGCTGGACTGGTGCTTCCAGCCTGGCGTGAAGCTCGATTTCCGCCATCTGCCCGACGGCCACGTGGTGACACCGGCCGAGGTCGAGGCGGAGCTGACGCGCATCGGCCACGCGCTGCTCCCGCTGGAGATCGTGCTGGTGAACACCGCCGCCGGCGCGAAATACGGCCAGGACGATTACGTCGATTCCGGTTGCGGTATGGGCAAGGCGGCGACGCTGTGGTTGCTGAGGCGCGGCGTGCGCCTGGTCGGCACCGATGGGTGGAGCTGGGACGCGCCGTTTTCCCACACGCGGCGCAAGGTGGCGGCGACGGGGGATGCCGGGCTGATCTGGGAGGGCCATCGCGCGGGTCGCGAGATCGGTTACAGCCACCTGGAGAAGCTGCACAATCTGGAGGCGTTGCCGGCGGACGGGTTCGAGGTGGTGTGCTTCCCGGTGAAGGTACATCGCGGCTCGGCGGGGTGGACACGGGCGGTGGCGATTGTGAGAGACTGACCCACCCGCAAAATGAACGTGATGTTACCCCTTACCCCATATCCGGCGCGTTTTTGCCACGCCATCGACTCATTCTTAATTGGTCATGGTGCAAAGCCATCCCCCTAAGGCGACCTGGACCATGCGCACCCACTCCCGCCTCTTCCGCCTCACCAGCGGCGTCGCCCTCACCGCCCTGCTCACCGCCCCGCTGCTCCCCGCGCCAACCTGGGCCCAGACCGCCCCCCCGCCCCCCGCCGGCGCCCCGGCGCCCGACGCGCAGACCCAGGCCGATCCTCCCGCCCGGGTTGGCCGCCTCGCCCAGATCACCGGCACCGTTTCCTTCCACAACCCCGACGACACGACCTGGAGCCCCGCCACCCAGAATTACCCGGTCACCTCCGGCAACGCCTTCTGGACCCAGCCCGGCGCCCAGGCCGCCCTCGAGTTCGGCGACAGCCAGATCACCATGACGCAGTCGACCGAGCTCGACCTCGGCACGCTCGACGCCAACGGCCTCACCGCCACCGTCCCGCAAGGCGAGGCCTTCGTGCATGTCCGCAGCCTGAACCCGGGTGAGACGATCACCCTGCAGACCCCTCGCGGCACCGCCATCATCATCGCGCCGGGCGATTACGGCGTGACCGCCGGCGACACCGTCACCCCCACCGTCATCACCGCGATCAACGGCTCTGCCCAGGTCAGCGGCGCCGGCCAGCCGGTCACCGTCGGCCCCGGCCAGGCCGCCACCATCACTGGCGCGGATAGTTTCCAGGCCAGCCTCGGCCCCGCGCCGCAGGATGTGTTCCTGAGCGAAATGGTGCCCCAGACCGCCCCGCCGCCCGCGCAGGCCCCGGGCGCGGGCGCACCCGCCGCCGTCGCCACGCTGCCCGGGGGCGACGACCTCGCCACCACCGGCACCTGGGCCACCGCGCCCGACTACGGCCAGGTCTGGTATCCGCCCGTCGCCGTCGGCTGGGTGCCGTATCGCGACGGCCACTGGGCCTATATCCCGCCCTGGGGCTGGACCTGGGTGGATGACGCCCCCTGGGGCTTCGCCCCGTTCCACTACGGCCGCTGGGCCTATATCGGCGATCGCTGGGGCTGGGCCCCGGGGATCGAGGTTGGCATCGGCTTCCCCGTCTACGCCCCCGCCTTGGTCACCTTCTTCGGCATCGGCGTGGGTGTCGGCTTCGCCATCGGCGGCAATATCGGCTGGTGCCCGTTGGGGCCGGGTGAGGCGTACCAACCCTGGTACCACGCCTCCGACCGCTACGTCCGAGACGTGAACCCGCACATCACCAACATCACGCGCGTCAACAACATCACCATCAACAACTTCCATAACGGCCGCTTCGCCACCGTGGTGCCGGCCGGCGCGCTCACCGGCTCCCGCCCGATCTCCCGCTCCCAGGTGCCGGTCTCCGCCCAGCAACTCGCCACCACGCATCCGACCTTTGGCCGAGACCCGGTCCGCCCCACCACCGCCACCGCCGGCGTCACCCCGGCCGTTGCGCGGCAGTTCCACGTCGCCGAGGCCCCGGGTGCCGCGCCCCGCACCGCCCCCGGCCCGGCCGTACGTCCGATCACGCCCGCCACCGCCGGCCGGCCCGCCGCGGTCCCGCTGCGCCCGGCCGGCAGCAGCCCCGCCGCCGCCCGCCCGGTCGGCCCAACGCCAGCCGCGCGACCGACCGCCCCGGCCCCCGCTCCGCATCCGGCCGGCGCGCCCGGCCCAACTTTCCAGCCTCGCACCGGCGTGACGCCCCCCGCGCCAGCCCTGCGTCCGGCCGAGGCCCCGCACCCCGGCGCCGCCCCGCGCGCGGCGGAAGCCGCACATGCTGGCCCGGCGCCTGCCGCCACTCAGCCGCACAACCCGGCTGCGGTGCGCCCCGGCGAAGCCCCGCGTCCGGCCACCGCCCCGCATCCCGCCGAAGCACCTCGTCCGGCCGGTGCCGCACCGCGTGCGGTCGAGGCCCCCCGCGCGCCTGCGCCCGCCAGCATCCCGCACGCCCCTGCCGCGCGCCCCGCGGAAGCGCCACATCCAGCCGCCGCGCCACACCCGGCTGCCGCGCCGCGTCCAGCCGCCGCGCCGCGCCCAGCCCCCGCGCCGCGCCCAGCCCCCGCGCCGCGCCCAGCACCA
>Ga0210386_10000708_pt1 | contig 30676 bp, 26 predicted proteins | sample IncBWH32OmetaG_FD_160091 | JGI IMG/M metagenome (GOLD analysis project Ga0210386, IMG submission 160091) | Forest soil microbial communities from Barre Woods Harvard Forest LTER site, Petersham, Massachusetts, United States - Inc-BW-H-32-O ...
AACGCAGACCGAGGTTAAGGGTCAGACGCGGCGAGTATTTCCAGGTGTCCTGCACAAAATAGCCCTGATCAAACGTCGACAGCGAGAAGACCGGAGGACCGAATCCCTGCGTGAAGCTGCTATAGCAGGGGAATTTTCCAACCGCATTCGTTGTGGAGGTTCCATATTGAGAGGCCGCGCTATTGCAGGTGCTTGAGCCTGTCCCGGATGCGAGAAGATCGGCGAAGTAATTGCCGATGAAGCTGTAGGTGATAACGCCGTTGCTCTCGAATGTATTGTTCTGCAGATCAAAGTTATGGACGAGATCGAAACCGAATTTGATGGCGTGATTCCCGTGCATCAACGTGGCGGTATCACCGATCTGCCATTTACGTTCGTCGGGGTAGGCTACTCGGTAGGAATAGTAAGGCGATCCCATGAAGAAACCGCTGGAGGTAGCCAGCCCCACTTCCGGCACCACGCCGTTGGCCCCGACCAAATGTGCCAGGGTATAAGCGCTGTATGGCTGCTGGGTTTCGTAATTCAGCTCACGACCGTATTGGTAACGGATTTCATTGACCAGGCTCGGAGTGAAGACGCTTTCCAATCTGGCCAGACCGTAGTCGAGCTTGACGAAATCGTTGCCGAAGGTGTCGATGGCATAGTTGTTGGTGGCTTGCGTCTGAACGCCGCCCGGAGAATCCCAACGCAGACGATGAAAGAGGAAACTGGCATGTTGCTTATCGGTAACTTGCCAGTCAATTTTAGGGGTATTGATGACCTGATCTCCGGTGCGAGGTACCGATCCCAGGTTTGAAAGCAGGTCAATCAATCCATTCTGATATGCAGTTGCACCAGCGGCATAGCTGCCGAGGCCGGCGCGGGCCGCAAGAGCACAGGCCGAAGCATCCAGTGCGTAGCTGGAGGGAGTCGTCGGTCCTCCGCTTAAATATCCACTCGATGTGTTGCAGGTGTAAGGGACGCCTCCGATATTGACCGTGTTTCCGGCCGAAGTGGTAGGCGCGCCAGGAAACGCGAAGAAGCTGCCCGGCGATGCAGGCTTGGCCGTACCGGGGAAATCGCGCCGATACTGATCATAGGCATAGAACCAGAACAGTTTGTCCTTGATGAGCGGGCCGCCTACGGCAAGGCCCCATTCTTTACGCCAGTCCTTAGGCTTATAGGGGCTGGAATTGATGCTATTGGTCTGGGTGTCGAAAACCGATGTTGTGGTGAACGGGTTGAAAGCACCCCAGTTGTTGTCACGGTCGTAAAAATAAAGCTCACCGTGGAGAGTATTGGTGCCGCTCTTGGTAACGGAGTTGATGACTCCGCCTGCAGCCCGTCCGTATTCGGCAGAATAGACTCCGGTATTCACCTGGAATTCGCGGATCGCCGCCTGGGAGGTCGAATAGCCTTCACGGGTGCGGCCACGCTCTTCGGAGAAGAAGGCCTGGTTGTCGTCGGCGCCGTCAATCTGAATGTTGTTAAGCAGAGGGCTGATACCGCGGACGCTGAGTAAACCGAAGCCATTGGAATCGGAAACCACGCCGGGTGTAAGAAGGGCAAGGTCTGACCAGCGGCGGCCATTGATCGGCAGGCTGTCGATAGCGACCTGGTTGAGATTGGATGCAAAGTCGGGAGACTCGAAATTGAGGATAGGAGTTTCGGCGGTGACCTCAACGGTCTGACTTCCCGATCCCGCGACCAGCCTCGGCTGCAGCTCGGTGAGCTTGCCGACTTCGACGATGACATTATTGCTGCGATACTCGCTGAATCCGCTGGCAGTAATCGTCACCGTGTAGGTGCCAGGATCGAGCTGAGAGTCCTTGAAGTAACCGCTGTTGTCCGTGGTTAGTGTTATTTCCGCGTTGGTACCGTTGTTATGAATCAGCACCGTGGCATTGCCGACGACGGCATCTGACGGGTCAAAAACCGTCCCTCCGATTCCGCCTTGCGTTGTGGATTGAGCAATAGCAGTGAAACTACAGGCTAATGCAAGAGTAAACAGGACCAGGGCGACGGCAGGGCTCCGCCATACACGTAAAAACATTCTGACTCTCCTCAAAAAGAAAACTTGCAATTAAGCGTGCATCGTGGGGCAAACGCACGTCACATTGGCTGAGACCCGGCGCTCCGAATTCTTGTACGGGCGCTCTAAACCGAAACCAGCCAGGCTGATAATGCCAGAGGTGCGTTACAAAGCGGTAAAATCGGTCGTGCCAACTTTTGCCGGAATGATAACATCGCGGCCGCTTTTAGCGTGCTTAAAAACGCAGGCGAAGGGCGATCTGAATCTCGCGTTCGCGGTAGATCGTGGTGCTGTTGGCGTTGGTGATGGTGCCGAAGCGGGCGGTGCCATTGGCGCCGCTTAGGAAGGTGAGCCGAGCATCTCCGCCGGGAGTCGTTGCCCCATCAATAATGTAGCCCGTGGTGTCGATGCTGGTAGCGTTCTGATGGTTGAGGACATTGAAGACCTCGCCGACCACTTCAAGGTTATAGCGCTCGCCTATGCGGGTGTTTTTGGCAAGACGGGCGTCGACGTTATACACGCGCGGATAGCGGAAGGTGTTTCTGCCGACTGCGGGAATGCGGTTGTCACCTCCTGAACCATTAATGCTATCCCCAAGTCCGCTAACCTTTGTTGAAGGGCAGATACCGAGCAGGAACTGCTGATAAGAGCATGCAAGCGACGGAATGGAGCCAGTGGTGCGCATGGTAAAGGGCAGGCCAGTGCGTAATTCAACAACGGGAGCCAGAAGATAGCCGTTGGCAAGATAGCCCCAGAGCCCGTGGACGCGCCACGGGGCATGCGCGACGGCGCTGCCGGTGACGCGGTGGCGAATGTCGAAGTTGGAATTGCCGTATTCGAGCTTGAAATTGGTGGGGTCGAGCACGTCATTGAGGTCGGCGAAGGTGCTCTCATTCTGGTTGTAGTCAATGGCGTGGGCGTAGGTGTAAGCCCCATTCAGATCGAGCGTCCGCGAGGCGCGATGGGTGAGTTTTACGACCCCTGCCTGATAGTAGGAATTGGTTTCGCTGAAGATGTCGGTGATCTGCTGGTATTTGGGGTTGATGCGCTGCGAGAAAAAATTGGTTGTGTAAGTGCCTTTGAGCGGGCCTTTGCCGGTGGCGTCGTCGATGGTGTACGTGATGGTCTTAAAGGGTTGATCGCCACTCAGATCGATGTTGGTGTCGATGAAGTTGGGCAGCTCTCGCCCGGCGCTTCCCATGTAAGTGAAAGTGAGCGAGGTCTTGTGACTGAGAGACTGCTCCAGAGAGAGTTCCGTCTGGTGTATCTGCGGGTTCTGAAAACGCGGGTCGAAATAGACAGCATTGGGCGCGACGGCGAGGACCGGATTGCTGTTGAAGACGTAGGGGAAGGGCGGCGCACCGATGTCCGTAGGCCGATAGTAGTAAGTCCGCTGTGAATTGAGTGAACCTGTCGCGGTGAGCGCGGTGAAGGCTGTTGAGTTGATGATGCGTCCATAGTAGATGCCGTATCCGGCGCGGAGGACGGTATTGCCTTTGCCGAAGATGTCCCACGCGATGCCCACGCGCGGACCGAAATTATTGTGGTCATGCGGGAGTCGCGCGGTGAGTGGAATGTCCGGATTGACGAGGTTTTTGTTGGTGTTCGGCAGCTGCTCGTATTCGTAGCGAATACCAAGTGAGAGCGTCAGGCCGTGACGAAGCTTCCATTCATCAGAGAGGAAGAAGGAGTAATCGGCGGTCTGGAATTGAAATGTTGTAGAGCCGATGCCCTGCTGAAAGTAGGAGTAGCAGGGCAGGCTGCCTGCGCCGCTCGTTGTGCCGTCGCAATGATTGGGAGAGTAGTAGTCGGCGGCGAAATCGAGCGGATTCGTGTAATCGTAAGTGCCGTTCTGGTCGTAGAGGTTATCGCTGTAGTCGGTGACGTAATTGAGATCGTAGCCGAACTTCAGCGCGTGATTGCCTTTGATCCAGGTGATCATATCGACGAACTGGTGACGGCGCTCGTCCGGATAAGCGGGACGGTCAAGAAATGCCGGCTTGCCGAAGCGGAAGCCATAGCTGCTGCCGGCAATTGAAATCTGCGGCGCGTGGCCGTAGACATTTTTCGAGAGGCTCTGCTCAAAGGGAGCGGGAGAGGCGCTGAATTCGGATTCGGTGTCGCGTCCGTACTGATAGCGGGCTTCGTTGAGCATGTTGGAAGTAACGAAGAATTGCCAGCGCACGATACCCCAGTCTTCCTTTACATAGTCATTGCCGAAGCTGGCGACACCATAGGTGTCGGATGCCGCGGTCTGCACGCCGTTGAGTGAGTTCCAGCGCATGCGGTTGTATTGGAAGGTGAGGTGATGACGCTCGTTCATCTGCCAGTCGACTTTGGGGAAAAAGATGATCTGATCGCCGTTGCGGGGAACATCACCGAGGAGGCTGTCCAGGTTATTGAGTAAATTGTTGTAGCTGACAAGCGCCTGCGCCGGACTTTGCTGGATCCGTCCGGCGAGGGTCTGGATCTGTTGGGCTGAAGGTGTCTGGAAGAATTCTTCTGGCGTGCCGGCGCGCGCGACGCCTGGGAAATCGCGCCGGTATTGATCGTAGGCGAAGAACCAGAAGAGCTTGTCTTTGCGAATCGGACCGCCTGCGTTGAATCCCCACTGCCTGCGAACATCAGACGGCTTGAAGGGTGTCGTGACGAAATCGCCTGTTGCCGTGCGGGCGGTAAGCGTGGTGAAAGGATTGGTAGCGCCCCAATTGTTGTCGCGGTCGTAGAAGAAGAGTTCGCCGTGCAGATCGTTGCCTCCGCTCTTGGTGACCGTGTTGACGACGCCACCGGCAGCGCGTCCGTATTCGGCGGAAAAGTTGGAGGTATTGACCTGAAACTCGCTGACCGCGGCCTGCGTAGTCGAATAGCCGATGCGCGTGCGGCCGCGTTCTTCCGAGAAGAATGCCTGATTGTTATCCGCGCCGTCGATGGTGTTGTTGTTGAGCAGGACGCTGATGCCGCGAAAGCTCAGCAGCCCGTAGCCGTCCTGGTCAGGTGTGACGCCGGGGGCGAGCAGGGCGAAGTTCGACCAACGGCGGCCGTTGCTGGGGAGCTCATCTACCTGTGCCCGATCGATATTGGTGGCGACAGCGGTGGAAGTAGTATCGAGCCCGGGCGCTTGCGCATTGACGGAGACGGTTGTTTCGGCTGTGCCGACGACCAGCTTGGGGACAAGATGCGTGAGACGTCCAACCTCTACCGTAACGGACTGGGCCAGCCACGGAGCGAAGCCTTCCGCGCCCGCCATTAATGTATAGGTTCCCGGCGTCAGTTCCTCGAAATAGAAGCCGCCGGTGTCAGTGGTCCTGGTGTTGCGCTCGAAGCCAGTGGCTGGGTCGCGCAGAGCTACCTGCGCGCCGGGGATGGCGCGCCCTTCCGCGTCCAGAACTGTGCCTGCGATGGCTCCGCCGGTCGTGGATTGGGCGGCGATCCAGCAGCAAGGAACCAGCAGCAGTGCGCACAGCAGAGCAATGCGAAGCTTCAACACTTGATCTCCAAGGCAATGCAGCAAAGACTCCGAAGCTAAAAGCGTCGGAGCGCAACGCGGGCCATGCCACCGGCGAAATAGAGGGCCCGCAAGTCCAGTGATAGAGGGGCCATCCCTCAGCGGCTCAAACCAGCCACCCATCCGGACGGACATGGCACGGCTGAAGCCGTGCCCCGCAAACCAGGACTTTCCCCGCTCTCTCGAAGGCCGGTAACTTCCCCACCCTGCTATCCAAATTTTGGGAAATCGTGATGCGAGATTACGTGATTCGGTAAACTAGACAATAGAAATGTTTATTGACGAAGCAAGAATCCGGATAAAAGCCGGTGACGGTGGTAACGGGTGCATGGCCTTCCGCCGTGAAAAATTCGTGCCGCGCGGCGGCCCCTCGGGCGGCGATGGCGGACGAGGCGGCGATATCGTTATGGAATCGAGCGAGCGCCACAATACGCTGGTGCACTTCCGCTTCAATCCCGAGCACAAGGCGGAGCGCGGACGGCACGGCGAAGGCTCAAACTGCACGGGCCGCGATGGCGAAGGCATTGTCCTGAAAGTTCCTGTGGGCACGGCGCTCTACGACGAAGAGACGGGTGAACTGGTGCACGACTTCCAGCGTCCGGACGAGCGTGTGGTGGTTGCGCGCGGCGGGCGCGGCGGACGCGGCAACCAGCACTTTGCCACATCGACGCATCAGGCTCCACGCGAGCACGAGTTGGGGCGTCCGGGCGAGGAGAAAAATTACCGGCTGGAGCTGAAGCTTCTGGCCGATGTGGGTCTGGTCGGCTATCCAAATGTTGGTAAGTCAACGCTGATCTCGCGTCTCTCGGCCGCCAGACCGAAGATTGCCGATTATCCGTTCACGACGCTTGAGCCGAATCTCGGCGTGGTAACAATTGGCGAAGCGCCCTATGAGGAGAGCTTCGTGGTCGCCGATATACCTGGGCTGATCGAAGGCGCGCACTTGGGCGCGGGGCTGGGCGTGCAGTTTCTGCGGCACATTGAGCGCACGCGGCTGCTCGTGCATCTGGTCGACGTTTCAGACGCTGGCGGACGTCCCGATCCGGTCGAGGATTTCAAGGTGATTCTGAGCGAGTTGAAGAGCTTTGGCCACGGACTCGATGAGAAGCCGATGATCGTGGTCGCATCGAAGGCCGACGTGGCGAATCCGGAGAAGCTCAAAAAGCTGCAAGCGATGGCCAAACGAAAGAAGCTTCCGTTCTATGCGATTTCCGCGGTGACTGGGCTGGGTGTGGATGCGCTGAAGTATGCGATTGGGGACCGAGTGCGCGAGTTAAGGGAGAAAGAGTTGGCTGCTAGCTAGCTCTCTTCTTTTGAAATAAATTGTGAATCAGTTGAGTCAATTGAAGTAACCGCAAGTTTAGCGAACTCTGCATAGAGTGCTTCATCCAATTCCGAAAGCGATCTGCCATAGGGAATATCCCAATCAACTTCGTCATTTATTGCGAATATCGCTTCCAACTCAGGCGTCTCTGGTATCCGGTTCCAAAGGGCAATCTCGAGATGATTTGCCGCCGTCCATGCGTTGCGGATACCAGCGATCACTTCACGCGCAATCTGCCTGGAGGCGATTAGTTTTGCGGTTTGTTCGAGGAGTGGGTAAGCAACGCCTAACTCTCGAAACATAGCGCCCACCAGAGCCTCGATGGCGTCTCGGTTATGAACTTGAAGCTCTCCTGCAAGACGTCGGAGTGAAGAGGTATCAAATCCCTTTTCCAAGAGATCAGCCGCAACGCCAGGCATATCTTCTCCATACAGATCGCGACTGGCCCATCTCGCAGCAATAGAGATTGGCGCAAGTGGATCGTCTGGAGCTGGAACTTCGGGATATTTCGTTGCGACTGATCGTGGCGGGTCGGTATAGATGTTACGTGTTGTTGGATTGTCTTGATTTGAAGGAACGGGTCGAGTATTGGAAATGCTGAGCAAGTTAGTGTCTCTATGCGTGATGTACTTTGAAATAAGACTGCGAAGCACAACAACTCTCCAATCGACCAGATCACTCGTCATACTAACAACTCCAGTGGCAATCTAGAGGAAATTGCAGATCCTTCGCTGCGCTCAGGATGACAAGTTGTTGGGTTATTGCTTTCCCATCCTTTCGCAAAATGCGCGAAAGGATGGGGCACCCTTTTTTCGTGCTGCTCGACGTGAACTGCAGGTTATTCGACTGCGTGCTTCGCGCTCCGTTCAGGACGACATCGTTTGAGGATAGTATCCGGCGAGTACCGAATCTTCGATCGTCGTGACGCAGTGCTGTGGGGTTTGGTGTCCGGGTAGCCTTCGAAATAAAGGAAAGCAAAAGCACTTTTTAACAGAGAAATTACGCTCTGCGACTATTTGTATTTATCGTCTGTTATTGTTTCTCGCAGTTCCTTGCAGAACACATCCAGTCCCATCGAGGTGATCTATGCCATGCGATCCTGAAGAGTTGAAGCATGTCCCGCTTTTTGCGTTGCTGGACGATGATGAAACAGCCGTCCTGGCCGCGCAGGTCGATCTCAAAGTCTTCGCTCCGCGGCAGCGCATCTACAAGATTGGCGATCCCGGCAAGCACGCCTACATTCTGTTGTCTGGCGCGGTGCAGGTTACGACCGTTGACGAGGATCAACAGGAGGTCATCGTCGATCAACCCGGCCACGGCCAGTTTTTCGGCTTCGCCTCCATGCTGGCGCAGACACCGCACCAGACCAGCGCCCTCGCCGCGGAAGAAACCACGTGTATTGAGATCAGCCCCGACGACATCGCCACTCTGCTCCAAAGCAAACCTATGGCGGGCATGGATATGCTGACCGTCCTCAGCCAGCAATTCCATGCCTCGCAGCAACTCGTTCGGATTCGCGCAAACCGCAACCCGAACGCTGTGATTGAAGAGGAATACACATTTGGCGAACGTATCGCTGATGCCGTCGCCAGCTTCGGGGGCTCATGGTCGTTCATCATCCTCTTCGGAATTGTGTTGACCCTCTACACGTGCGTGAATATTGCCCTGAAAGGCAAAGCATGGGATCCCTACCCGTTCATCCTTCTCAATCTGTTCCTTTCCATGCTCGCCGCCATCCAGGCGCCCGTCATCATGATGAGCCAGAACCGTCAGGACAAGAAGGATCGCCTGCGCAGCGAGTTGGACTTTGACGTAAACCGGCGCGCCGAATCGGAGATTCAAAACCTCTCCCGGAAGCTGAATCTAGTGACCGAGAAACTTGGCGATGTCGACGATCTGCTCCGCGATCAGTTCACGCCTCGCGCGGATGCAAAGCCTACGCGCTAGATCCGCTGGCAATACTCTTCGTGCAATTTCAATTCACACTTTGCAGCCTTTGCTTCGTGATCTCGTTCCACCGTGCCAGCGATTCAGATACAGGCGGCGAAGCCATTCCCGGCGACACCAGATCGACGATTTCCTGTGGCGGGATATTTCCCTCCTTGCAGCGGAAGAGGCCTTTCACCCAGGCGACGGCGGCCAGTCCGGCTTTGGAGTGGAAGCTCTGCTCCATGTAGGTCCATTTCTCATCCCAGCACAGCGTGCGGGTGCGCAGCTCGAAGGCTGCTAACAAATCCAACGATCGGCGGTAGGTGACGTCGACAGAGCCGACGAGTGGCATCCAGCGGGCGCGCACAGCGTACGTGAGGATGCCGTTGGCGGCCATCATGTGAATACGGCCGTAGTCCATACAGCTCAGGTAACGCGAGTTGTTCAGATGGAAATTAAAGTCGATATCGTTGGGCCAGACGCGCATGCGAATACGGTCTTCATCGAAGACGCCGATGCGCGGCAGCGGGCGTATGCGCTGGCGCACAGCAAGCAGGGGAATGCGGATGAAGCTGTTGATGTGGGCCATGACCGTTGTGACTGCGCGCCCTTTTCTGATGACGATGCGCTTGACACCAGAGTACACAAGTAACTCAGAGACGATTACGACTTAGATACGAAGAAAAACAAATGTGGGATAGTCAGCCGCCAAGGCAACACGCTACAGTTGTGCCATTGAGTAGCACTTGGGGGAGGGCTACTGAATCGGGCGCCCGTAGATCAAATCATCTACGGGCGTCTTCGTCCCAGGCCTCTTCCCGCCTACAGGGGACGCACCGATTCATGCGCTTAATGCTTTTTAAAGTACTGAACCTCGCGCTCGTGCTGTTTTGCCTTTTCTAGCGTATTGAAGGTGCCAAGGTTGCGGCGCTTGCCCGTTGACGCATCTTTCTTTCGCGAATAGAGACGAAATTCACCGGATTTGAGTTTGCGAATCATACTCTGACAGATGCTGTCGGAGCGGCGCTGGTTTTCGGCGCAGCCAGAGTGCCGCGCCAGCGAGCACGAAGACGATGGCCACGAGCTGGACCATGGTAACGGCCCCCCTGCATACGAAACTGCGGTCTCCACGGTAAAAATCAAGAAAATAAAAGCTTATTCCGTAGATGAAGAGAAACGTCCCGGCCAGGTCGCCCTCGTAGGCGCGGCGGGGAAGCCGGAACAGCAGGAATGCACAGAGCGTCAGGACGATGAGTGCTTCGTAGAGTTGGACGGGATGCAGGCGCACGCCAAGCGGCGTTCCCGACCAGAGTCCGGCGAGCCCATGGCGATAGATCACTCCCCAGGGTGCGGTAGTGGGTGTGCCGTAGTTTGACCCGGCGGCCAGTTCTCCGAGGGAGTGGACGGCAATGCCGAAAGCCGCTGCGGGTGCGAGGCAATCGAGTGTACGCCACAGCGGTAAGCGGCCCGCGAATATGTATCCGAGACAGACGCATATTGCGAGCAGCACGCTGCCATAAAAGATACCCTGGCTGCGAATGCCGATTACCCCCAACATCCAGAAGGGATGCGCCAGGAAATCAGAAGGGTTAAAAAGAACGAGCAGAAGACGCGAGCCAAGCAGCGTTGTGAAGATGCCGATGAGACCGAGGTTCCAGATTTTGTTGGGGTCGAGCGCCAGGCGCCGCGCAGTTTGCATGGCAAGAGCCAGTGCTGCGATCAGCGCGATTGCAGTGAAGACGCCATTGGTGGGAATGGCGATGTGGCCGAACTGGAAGAGGCGCGGATACAAGGCAATCGCGGTCTTTCAACCATGCACATGGTAGAAGCGGAACCAGTAATAGATGACGTAGATCCAGCCTAGGCAGCCGTGCAGAATCGCCCACCAGAATGCATGCCATTTCGTCCACGACAAGACCAAAGCAAAGGCGGAGCCGAAGGATATCCCGGTCGTTGTTGCATTGTGCGCCATAGGCTTGCCTACTGCAAAAGTAAAACCGACCCACGGGGCCGTGGAGCGATGCGTCGGTGAACCCGTCCTAAGACGGTGGGAACTCTCCGCGGCTCTTTAGGCATTCCGGACTGGCGGACACTGCGCACCGAGCCGATTTATCGAGTCGAGCTCCCTGTTCAATGAATGTAGGTTCAACCGACGATTATCGCGACCACCTGCTTTGCAGGCCGGTTCTGAGTTGGATGCTAGCGGGTAGCGGCACGGATTGCAAGTCGCGGCGGCTAAGGAAACAATGTGCCGTTGCAGTGAGACGACTTAGCCGCGTCAGCCGATTTTGCGATCATCGCTCAACACGGCGTCGAGCAGGCCGCTGAGCCGGTTGGCGCGGCTGCGCACACTCTCTTTCTCGGCGCCGATGAGAGCGTTGTACCGCTGCTCGAGCGCCGACAGCTCATCGGCGATATTCAATGCGGCGAGAACGGCGACGCGCAGGGAGTCGACGCTCTTGCCCTGCGCGGCGACGGCGCGCATCTTGCTGTCGACCACCTCGGCCAGTTGTTGAATATAGGCCGGGTCCTGCCCGCGCAGACGGTACGTCTGGTCGTAAATGTCTACAGTCACAAACTGCGCTGTATCAACATTTTCATTCTGAGAATCGGCCATGGATGACAAATACTCCTACTCCTGTTTCGATTTTTTCTCAGGCAGAAATTTCGTCCAGTTGCTGCAATAAACGCTCAACGCGCTGGCGAACCGTTTCGCGTTCCTGCTCGAACGCTCTGACCTGTTCCTGTACCTGCGTAAGCTGCGCGGATTGTTCATCGAGAAGCTGCTGCAGGGTGGCGGCGTTCTGCTCGGCCGTGGCGCGGGCTTCGCGCTCTTTTTTCAACAGCTCCACCGTGCGCATGACGCGCTGTTCGAGCGCGTTGAAATCGTCGGCAGCAATGGGAAGTTCAGGGTCTTTCAGTGCGAGGGTGGACATCGGGTACCTCTTTAACGGGGGAAAATTTCGAGTTGTTCTTCGCGCAGTATAGCTGGTTTTGCACAGAGGAAAATGAAGGAAAGCTGCGGAATGCGTGCAGACGCAACCAGTTTGATACCGACCAGTACTTTAGCTGCGCAGTTTACCTCCCAGAGCTTCCATCGCCGCGATCACGCGCTGTGTAAAATTCTGCAGCTCTTCTTCCTGCAACGTGCGGTCCTGTGCCTGAAAGACAGCCCGTAGAAGTAGCGAAATGTGTCCCGCAGGAACGAGTTTGCTGTCCTTTGCGTGCAGAATTTCCCCGGCCTCGAAATGCTGCAATTCTGGAATGCCGAGGACAGTGAGCGCTTCGGCCACCTGCGCGTAAGGCATTGTATCCGGGAGAAGGAAAGAGAAGTCGCGGCGGACTGCCTGGAAACGCGACAGCTCGCGCACGGCAGGCTGGCGCAGGCTCTGTTTGTAGAGGCGGTCGAGGTAGATCTCGCCCACATAGACGGCCTGTTTGAGTTTGCGGCGCTGGGCTTCGGCCGGATGCAGCTGGCCGAAGTAGCCGACGGTGGCTCCGTCGAGGACGGCTCGGGCGGAACGTCCCGGGTGCAGCCATGCGGGCATCAAACCGGAGTCAGACGGGAAGCGGTCGAAATAGAGAGACTTCGCCGAAAATCTACCGAGCAGCTCTTCGACAGTACCTTTCACATCGTAGAAATCGAGGTCGCGGACCTGCTGGTGCGGGCCTGCGACCGGGAACTTGCCGGTCGCGCCGATGGAGAGCGATGGACGCTCTTCGACTCGATCTGTCGATCCGGAAAAGACGGTTCCCAACTCGAAGAGCATCACGTCTTCGACGTCGCGGTTGAGATTAAGCCCCAGCATAGTGAGCATTCCCGATGCGAGCGAGGGGCGCAGCATGCCCGCTTCTTCGCTCAGAGGATTGCCGAGCGGGACTGCGGAATTCGGCTGCGGCGCAAATGTAACTGCGTCGGTTGCAGAACAAAATGTACTCGACACGGCCTCCGTCCAACCCAGCCCAAGCAGCGTGCTGCGGATGGCGGATTCTTTTTCCGCCCAGGGCAGCTCGATAACGGCCCCCTCAAAAGCGGGCAGGGTATTCCGGAAGCGGTTGTAACCGTAGACGCGGGCAATCTCTTCAATCAGGTCGATTTCGCGTTCGAGATCGAGCCGCCAGCTTGGCAGTGTGACCTGGTACTCCGCGGCGTTCCCATCTGGCGAAGAGACAGCGCGGGATGGATCGAGATTCTGCTCTGGTGCAGGAGATTGCGGTGCGCCGTTTGTGTGAAGCTCGCAACCGAGCCCGGTAAGAATCCCTTCCGCAGCCTGCGCGGTTATACCACCTTCGTCCTCGGTCGCGCCCAGAATGCGACGCGCTTCGCTCACGGCAAAACTGATGCTGGCGCGGTTGGCGGTGCGCTGTTGTGCTTCGGGGATGATGACATCGACCAGATCGCCTTCGATTTCGCCGCCCGCTTCAAGAATGATGCTGCTGACGAGCGCCGAGGCCACGGGCGGCGCGTTAAAGTCGGCTCCGCGCTCGAAGCGGTGCGAGGCATCGGTATGCAGGAGATGCCGTTTAGAACTGCGGCGCACGGTCCCGGGGTCGAACCATGCCGCCTCGACGACGATGTTTTTCGTCTCGGGTGTGATCATCGTATCCCAGCCGCCCATGACTCCGGCGATGGCCAGCGCTTTCTTTTCGTCGGCCACGACGAGATCGTCGGGGTCGAGGGCGCGTTCGATGCCATCCAATGTGCGCAGCTTTTCGCCCTTGCTCGCACGGCGGAGGATGATGCCGCCTTCGAGCTTGTCGAGATCAAAGGCATGCGTCGGGTGTCCCATCGCAAGCGTGACAAAGTTCGTCGCGTCTACGGCATTCGAGATGAGCTTCTGTTCGAGCAGGCGGAAGCGCTCGGCCACGATGCCCGTCGATTGCGTGATGTTCACGTTGCGCAGGACGCGGGCGGTGAAGCGTCCGCAGAGCGTTGGCTCTTCAATTCGGATTGAGACTGCAGGTCCCTCGGCGACGCTCCGCTTCGCTCGGGGTGACAAATCTTTTATGACGCCATCCAGCTGCTTTAATTCGAGACCGTAGATCGTCGCTGCTTCGCGCGCGATGCCGTAGTGATTCATCGCATCAACGCGGTTGGTCGTGATGTCCATCTCGAAGAGCGAGCCGTTTGAGCCGAGGTCGAATACACCCTCGACAGCGATGCCGCGCAGAGTGAGATCGTCCGCCAGCTGGCGGTCAGTGACGTCGAGTCGGGGCAGGTAAGAACGAAGCCATGAGCTGAGAATCTTCATCCAAACTGCTCCAGAAAGCGGACATCACCCGAATAGAGCAGGCCGATATCGCTGATGCCGTACTTCATCATGGCGATGCGGTCCACGCCCATGCCAAAGGCGAAGCCGGAGATTTTTTTCGGGTCGTAGGCGGGCTGCTTGTGCTGTACAAATCCAAAGATGGCCGGATCGACCATACCGCAGCCGAGCAGCTCAATCCAGCCCGAGTGCTTGCACTTGCGGCAGCCTTTGCCGCCGCAGAAGGGGCAGCTGATTTGCACGTCGGCGCTGGGCTCCGTAAACGGGAAGAACGACGGGAAGAAGCGCGTTTTGACGCTCGAACCAAAGAATTCCTTCATAGCGTGGTCGAGCGTGCCCTTCAGGTTAGAGAAGGTGATGTTGGTGTCGACGCAGAGGCCCTCGATCTGATGAAAGATGGGCGAGTGCGTGGCGTCGGCTGCGTCATTGCGATGGACCTTACCGGGGATGACGATGCGGACCGGGGGCGGTTGCTGCTCCATCGTTCTAATCTGTACCGGTGACGTGTGCGTGCGCATCAGCAAACGATCGCGCAACGGCTTGCGGTCCTGATTGGCGACGACGAGCGTGTCCTGCGTGTCGCGTGCGGGGTGGCCGGGCGGAAAGTTGAGCGATTCGAAGTTGTAGTAGTCAGTCTCGACCTCGGGGCCAACGCCAACCGAATACCCCATACGCTGGAAGACGGCGACCATCTCATGCATGGTCTTGATGAGCGGGTGCTCTGCTCCAAGCGCGCGACGCGTGCCGGGAAGCGTGATGTCGATGGCTTCGGCGTCGAGGGCACTCTGGCTGCCTGCGCCTGCGGCGCTCTCAAGACGCTCTTCAATCTGCGCCTTGAGAAGGTTGAATCTCTGGCCGATGAACTTCTTCGCTTCGACAGGCGCCGATTTAAGCCATGCATCGCTGATCGACTTCAAACGGCCTTGCTTGCGACCCAGCCAGTGCAGGCGAAACTGCTCGACGGCTTCGACGGACGAGAGCGACTGCGCGGAGGACTCGACCTCGCGCGCCAATGCGGCAAAAGCCTTGTCGAGCGCTGCTTCACTGTAGCCGCTTAGCGGTGGGATTGCTTCTTGGGACATGATCTCTTTGAGGATAAATCAGTTACTCGACTCACAAGGCCGGTTAGGGTTTCGGAAACAGCACGATCTTGCTCGCCTCGCCGCTTTTAAGCAGCTCCATGCCCTTGGCGAAGTCGTGCATGGGCAGCCGGTGCGTGATGACTGGCGAGAGGTTGAGCTTGCCGGCCTTCAGCAGGGCTTCCATCTGATACCAGGTCTCATACATCTTGCGTCCGTTGATGCCCTGCACCACGGCGCCTTTGAAGATGACATCCTGCGCAAAGTCGAGTGCAATGGGCTGCGACGGGATGCCCAGTAGAGAGACGCGGCCACCTGTGCGGAGAATCTGAAAGCCGAGGCGCATGGCGTCAGGATGGCCAGACATCTCAAGCACCACGTCGACCCCGAGTCCGCCTGTCTGTTCCAGCACGAACGATGGCACGTCATCTTTTGCGGGATCGAGGGCCTTGTTTGCGCCCATCTGCTTTGCTAACGCACGCCTGTGTTCATTGATTTCAAGCGCATAGACGGCGGCGGCGCCACAGGCCTGTGCCACGGCAATCGCAAAAAGCCCAATCGGGCCGCAACCGATCACGGCAACGGTCTTGGCCGCGATGTCGCCTGCCAGCACGGTGTGTACGGCATTCCCCAATGGATCGAGAATCGAAGCATACTCACGCGGCAGGGATGGATCGAGCTTCCAGATATTTGTCTCCGGAATCGTTACATATTCGGCAAACGCTCCGTTCGCATCGACGCCTATGATCTTCACAAATTGGCAGATGTGCGCCTGGCCGGTCCGGCATTGCAGGCACTTGCCGCAGGCCACGTGCATTTCGGCAGAGACAAAATCGCCTTCCTTAACCGCCGTAACGTCCTTGCCCACGGCAGCTACAATGCCGCAGAATTCATGCCCGGGAATGAGCGGCGGATGAATGCGTCCCTGCGCCCACGGGTCCCAGTCGAAGATGTGCAGGTCGGTTCCGCATACGGAGGCCGCTTCCACCTTTACCAGAACGTCCGAAGATCCGAACGCGGGCAACGGCACATCCTGTACTTCAATTCCCGCCTTTGGCTCAGGCTTGACGATCGCCTGCATCGTTTGTGGCATGATTCGTTCCCCTCAAGTGCAAAACATTTTAGTGTAGCAGGGTGTCGGAATTGCGCTGACGGTCTGTTGTCATCATCCGAACTGCCTGTTACGAGATGCCTGAGTTCGATATTCATAATGGCCGGGGTAGCACATCCGTATGGAGAGGAAACGAAAGTTCCTCGCAACGATCCGCACGAGCGTGGTCTGCACAACAATCAGCCCACGACTGCACTCGATGAGCTATATTACGCATCGCCAGGTTGGTGAAGCATCTGTTCGATCATCTCCACGGCCTTTTTTCTGATTCTCGGCTCATCGCCGAAACCGTGCAGCCAGTACATGTCAGGCTCACGACGGAACCAGGTCAGCTGGCGCTTGGCATAGTTGCGATGCCCTTGCTGGGCCAGCGCGATCGCGTCCATTTCCCTCAGCTGGCCGCGAATGAGGCCCCGTGCCTGTTTATAGCCGAGAGAATCGAAGGGCCTCGCCTCGCCATATTTCTCGAGCAGCATCTTCGTTTCTTCGACGAGACCGACACGAAACATCTCGGCCGCGCGCTTGTTAATGCGCTGGTACAGATAGTCACGGTCGGGTTCGAGGCCGATGCGCAGGATGCGGAACCCTTTGAGCGCCTCTCGCCCCTGCTCCCAGGCTTGTGACATAGGCTGCCGCGCAGCGATGCAGATTTCAAGCGCACGAATCAACTTCGGTTTGTCGTGCGGATGGATGCGCTCGGCCGATTTCGGGTCGAGCCGCATCAGGATTTGATAGAGCCAGCCGGGTCCCCGCTTTTTGTCGCTCTGCTTCAACCGCTCACGCAAGGATTCCGACCGCTGCGGCCCGGCAAATAATCCATCGATCAGCGCGCGCAGATACAGTCCGGTTCCTCCGGTCACGATGGGGACGCGGCCTCGGGCGACAATTTCGCCGAGAGCCGCACGCGCCCGACGGCTGTAATCTCCGGCGGTAAAGCCTTCGGTTGGATCAACGACGTCGATCAGATGATGCGGCAACCGCTCACGGTCGGCCCTGTCGGGCTTCGCCGTGCCAATCTCCATGTCGCGATAGACAGCGACAGAATCGCAACTCACAATCTCGCCGTTGTAGCGTTCCGCCAGATGAAGTGACAGAGACGTTTTGCCGCCGGCCGTCGGTCCGGCCAGAACAATCAACAGTGGCTCTACCAAACGTGCCACCATGCATGGGGGAAAACGGTGTGCGCCGGAGCGCGCAGAAGGGCAATGCCCAGAATGACCGCGGCAATCAGCAGAAGCCCGAATATCTGCCGCTTGCGGTATTCTTTTGCGTTGCTGGCTTGCCCCTTACTCATCTCCAGGCTTGATGTTGTAGAGGAAGTAGAAGCGCAGCTCAAGATATTGCCCCTTGAACTGTTTGGGCAGCGGAGGATAGGGCGAAGCTCCGGTAATGCCGCCCCATGCCGCGTGGTCGAGCGCTACGTCGCCCGAAGGGAACTCAAGGATCATCTGCTTCACGCTGCCATCGGGCAGAATCTTGAAGCGAATACCTACTTTGCCTTGCTTGAGCAGAGGTGGGCGCGCTGACTCGGGAATGATCGGCCACCAGGAGCGCTCCGTGTCGTAAATAATGCGCCGGATGTACGGGCCGAAATCCACGCCCATGGTGTCGCTGAGAATATCGACAGCGCCGCTGGTGCCGGGATGCTGCGAAGGCGCGCCTGCTCCCATATCGCCGCCACCGCCAATCTGTCCGGGCCGCATCGCATTCCGCGCGGCCTGCTGAATCGCCTGCCCGGCTGTGGATGCGCCAGTGCTGAAGTTCGGTTGTGTAGGCGCGGGCTTTGGCGCCTCAAGCTGGGCCTGCTGGTTTGGCGGCAGGGGCTGTGAAGGCCGCGGCTGTGGCATCGGCTGGGGTGGTGGAGGGGCGGCTTGCGCCTGTTGCTGAGGCTGCTGTCCCACCTGTGGCGCAGGTTCGGGAGCGGGAGCCGGCGGCCCTGCCCGCTTCATCGCCTGCAGTTGCTGAAGCGTCTTTTTATCCAGAGTTGGATTTTTAGACTGAGCGACGCGATTTTTGTCGGAAATCACGTCTGACTGTTTCGGCTTTACCTGTTTCAGAACGTCAGGCGGCAGATCGAGGTAGGTAAGTTCTTTTTCGCGCTGCTTCAAGATCGTCGAAGGATCTACAACTCGAATGTGATGAAACACATACCGCGGCCCATATGCCAGAAACCAGAAGATGATCAGGTGAACAATGATCGAGATCCAGAAAAACTCGCGCAGCCGCGCTTTGGCTCGCTCGTCTTCGAGCTCGCTCATAACATCGAGCAGCTCGTGGCGTTCCAGACTCTCGTAGCGTACGCTTCTGGGTTTCCGCGGCGGTTCGGGAGGCGCGCCTGCCGGGTTTGTTGGGACTTCGGTGATGGGCATTCGGGACGGTTTCAGGCCGCCGCTACGGCGCTGACATTCCTCTTATTCTCTCATAGGTAGGGAAAAAACCCACTTCCTTGAGACGTTTCCAGCGCCAAAAAGTTCTGCCTGCGTGGGAGAATGCCTTCCATCGAAAGCCTTTATCTGGATTTAGGCTTCCCATAGCGTCCACCGGGGCGCCCGCTTCCGGCTCTTAGTCTCCATTCTTCCCCGGTACAATCGACATGTATGCCTACGGCCGCCGTCATTACGGTGAGTGATTCCTGCTACGAGGGAACCCGTGTCGATCTTTCCGGACCGGCAGTGACGGAAGTCCTTATTGCCGGTGATTTTGCGGTCGTGGAACGGATCACAGTCGCGGACGAGCAGCCGGCCATCGAGCGGGCTTTGCGCCGCTGTGCGGAACGCGCTTCCCTGGTTGTCACGACAGGGGGTACAGGCATTGCTCCCCGCGACGTTACGCCGGAAGCGACGCGCAACGTCTGCGACCGGCTTCTTGATGGAGTGCCGGAAGCGATGCGCGCGGAGGGCCGCAGGGAAACGATCTATGCTTCCCTGAGCCGCGCATTATGCGGCACGCTGGGCCAATCCATAATCGTCAATCTGCCGGGCAGCCCCCGCGGTGCCGTAACCTCATTAATGACGGCTTTACCCCTCATCTCTCACGCCCTGACGCTGTTGGCCGGAACGGAAACATCGCATCCCGAAGCGCAACAACAACCGGCCAGATGAGACACTCTAAAAAGCAAGAAAGCACGCGAAGATTTTGAGACGTCTCTCAGCCCTATTTCTGAAGTTCAGCGCCTATCTGGTCGCCATCCTCAAGCCGCTCGGTTTCTGGGGTGCCGGTGCCATCGCCATGCTCGATTCAAGCACCATTCCGGTGCCGATGGACATCATTATTTCTACGTATGTCTGGACAGACCGCAGCCATTGGTTCCTTTACTGCCTGATGGCCGCCATCGGCTCGTCGATCGGCGGCCTGCTTCCCTTTTACCTGGGACGCGCGGGGGGGGAGCTCTTTCTCCTCAAACGGATTGACCGTGCCCGCTATGAACAGCTCAGAGATCGTTTTGAGCGCCAGGAGTTTCTGGCCTTATTCATTCCGTCCATGCTTCCGCCTCCGACTCCGTGGAAGCTCTTTGTCTTTGGAGCGGGCGTCTTTGAAATGCGCCTGCGGAACTTTCTCGGTGCCGTTTTTCTTGGCCGTCTTGTCCGGTTTACCGCCGAAGGACTGCTGGTGCTTTTTTACGGGCCGGAGATTGTCACCGTCGTTCACGAACTGGCCAAAAAACACCTTTCTTCGATGCTGATTGGCATTGGAATCGTGCTCGCGATTCTGGTCTTGCTGGCAATCCGTAAGAATATGCGTAGCAAAAAGACGGTCGAGCCGGTGAGCTAGGCGGTATCGACACAGAGCTACCTGAACACCATTCTCCTCACTCAGATCTTCTCAACCCGCAACTCCATAAAAAAGCGCCTTCTGATAGAAGGCGCTTTGGGGTAGGTAATTTCGACCGGCCGGTTATGCCGCGCGGCCATGCATCTCTGCATCTGCATGGTTGCGGAATTGCCGCACGAGAGCAGGCAAACCGAAGGCCAGTCCCGCGACCAGTCCGGTGGAGACCAGGTCGTTGCGATAGAACGGCAGGCCCGCGGCGTACGCCATCATCAGGCCGGCTCCGTTACGGGGATATATGCCAAGAGCCACCCAGGCTGCGAAATTGGTCGCCAGAAAAAATGAAGTAGAGGAAAGCACGACACCAGCGGCAACGCGTCCCACAGAGCGGCGGTCAGCCAGCAACACACGCCCCAGGACCAGAACGGCTGCATACCAGACCCAGGTGAGCAGATAATCCTGCACGCGGAAGGGATAGTTATAGGCAAAGACGGTCAGGTAATAGTCGGTTGCCATGAGCGCAAGTACAGGCAGAAACGCCTGACGCAGCGGACGACGCGCACCAAAGAAGAGGAGCGACCCGCCAACCGCCGTAAAGTTAAACCAGCCGGGATGCGGCATGACACGGGTTAGTACGGCAAGAACGATCAGGAGATAGGCAGACATCTTCACCTCGGCGGACTTCAGAACCTCATTATTTCACGTTCGGAGGCACGAATCATAGAGCAAGTACGAAACTTAGTGGGATGAAACTGGCGATCGATTTTGTGAAATTGCTCTTCACGACGAGCCCGAAGTCGCCTTTCGCACGAGGACGCGATCCAATGCGGCCTAGTCCTTTTGTTCCGTACCGTTCATGAACATGCCTTCAATTTCCTGCTGCGGACCGACGTAGTCCCAACCGGTGAGCACCAGATCGCTGGGCTTGAGTGTAAGAACGGAATAGCCGAAACGCAGATCGCGGAACTCAACCGTATGCCAGTCGGGGCGTGGGGGATCGACCTGGTAGCCGGGCGGCGTAAGCGGGCCTTTGTCCTCGACGATAGGAAATTTCGACCAGTCGAGATAGACCCTGCCTAGCGGAGACCGTTTCGCCGCGAGCGTGGACATAGTCACCGGCGGTTTGTAAATCACGTCCTCAGCCGGGTCGCTGTCAACCTGGTCGGAGCGCGTGTGCACCACCGCAGTCTGGTAGAAGTCAGGCGTTTCGATAATGACGTACCAGAGGAACGGATTGATCGGTTCCGGCTGAGGGGCTACACGCAGGATCGGCTCGCTCGTCACGTTGGCATTGCGCACAAGATTGGCTGCATGCGCGTGCTCAGCGTTGCGCACCGCATAGAGCAAGACCATAAAAACGAGCGCAGCGATGGCCCATCCGCGGCCACGAAACAGGCCATGCTTCACGCCCATCTCGCGGTCGGCAAGCCCGAAGAGCCAGGGCATAAACAGGGCAAGCAGGAGCGCGGCGATGATCAACGGCTCGACGATGTAGACAATGTCCCACGAATACCAGCGGGGATTGAAGGGAAAGAAGGGCCGGATGCCGTAGTTATTGGTGAAGTCGAGCAGCAAATGGCTTAGAACAGCGATGAGGGCAAAACACCATAGCAGGCCCCATCGCAGCGGAGCCTTGGTGGGTTTCGCTCGCAAGCGCGCGACTCTGAATCTATGAATGAGCCAGATGACACCCGTTGTGACCAGGGCGATGAACGGAGCCGCAATGAGCGTATGCGTAATGCCCCGGTGATGTTCGAATCCTGCAACGGGCCCGCGTAATCCCCACAGAATGTCGAGATCGGGCGCCTCCGCCGCCAGAGTCATGGCCAGCGTGGCATATGCGGCCTTGCGATTGAACCCGGCACGGCCAAGGCAGGCCCCGGTGAGGAAGTGCGTAAGTGGATCCATAGGCTCGAAGCCAACATACCAGAGCACGGGCCCCGGCCGCTTTCTATAATCTCCCTCATGGCCAAAAGCATCCCGGCGGAACGCATCGAAGCATTGCGCGACAAAATACGGCATCATGAGCATCTCTACTACGTCCTGGACTCGCCAGAGATCTCGGACGCCGACTACGACGCATTGACGCGGCAGTTGCAGGAACTGGAAAAACAGCATCCAGAGTTGATCACTCCCGACTCGCCGACGCAGCGTGTGGGCGGTAAGCCGAAGGAAGGATTTCCCAAGCTTGCGCACTCGCGTCCGATGCTCTCGCTCGACAACGTGACCAGCGAAGAGGAGCTGCGTGACTGGGACCGCCGCGTGCGCGAGCGTGCGGGAGAAAACGCGGAAATCAGCTACGTCTGCGAATACAAGCTCGACGGCTTGTCGATGGCGCTCCACTATCAAGAAGCTGGCGACGGCTCGGCGCATCTGGCGCGCGGATTGACTCGCGGGAACGGCACCATTGGCGAAGACGTAACCGGAAATGTACGCACGATCCGTTCTGTGCCTTTATCTGTTTCGACAGCGAAGCTGCATAAGGCCAAACTGCCCGCGACCTTTGAAGTCCGCGGCGAAATCGTGATGCCGCTCAAGGCATTTCTGAAGGCAAATGAAGAGCGCGAAGCCCAAGGGTTGACCGCGGCGGCGAATCCGCGCAACTACGCGGCAGGCACGATCCGCACGCTGGAGCCAAACATCGTGGCCCAGCGCAGGCTCGACTTCTATGCGTACTTTGCTCTGACGGCGACGGGCGAGAACATCTTCACCGAACAGAGCGACGCGCTCGATGCGCTGACGGCTGCGGGTTTCCGCGTCAATCCTCACCGCGAGGCGATCCATAGCTTCGATAAGCTGATGGACTTTATCAATCGCGCAGAACAGCACCGCGCCGAGCTGGGATACGAAATTGACGGCGTCGTCATCAAGGTCAGCTCGACCGAAGTGCAGGCGCGCCTTGGCTACACAGGCCGCGCGCCTCGCTGGGCGGTAGCGTACAAATTCACCGCGCGCGGAGGTTTTACGCAGGTAGAAGACATAAGAGTCCAGGTGGGGCGCACGGGCAAGCTGACTCCAGTGGCCGTGCTTACGCCCGTCTTTATTGGCGGAACAACGGTAAGCCGCGCGACGCTGCACAATGCCGATGAGATCGAGCGGCTCGGCCTGATGATCGGCGACTGGGTGAAGGTCGAGCGCGGCGGCGATGTAATTCCTAAGATCGTCGAAGTGGTCGATGATAAAGACCACCCGCGCGGCCATACAAAGTTCCATTTTCCAACGCACTGCCCGGAGTGCAACAGCGAGATCGTGCGTACGGAGGGTGAGGCAGATTACCGTTGCGTGAATGTGGATTGCCCGGCGCGCCTGCGGGAGAGTCTGCTGCACTATGCTTCGCGCGGTGTCATGAATATCGAAGGGCTGGGAGAGGCTGTTGTGAACCAATTCCTCGATCGCAAGATCGTGGGCAGTATTGCAGACCTCTACAAGCTCGATGAACCTGCGTTGCTATCGCTGGAGCGCATTGGCGAGAAGACGGCGCGGACGCTGCTCAAAGAGATTGAACAATCGAAGAAAGCTCCGCTGAACCGTGTGCTGTACGGTCTGGGTATTCGCTTTATTGGAGAGCGGACGGCGCAGTTGCTGGCAGAAGAGTTCGGCTCGATGGATGCGCTGATGACCGCCTCACAGGAAGAGCTGGAGCGCGTAAATGAGGTGGGGCCGCGCGTCTCGCAGGCCATTCGCGAATTCTTCGATGAAAAGAAAAACCGGCAGCTGGTTGAGCATCTGCGCGAAGCGGGACTGACATTCACGGCGGAAAAGCGCAAGAAGTCATCGCAACTGGAAGGATTGACCTTCGTGCTGACCGGCACGCTGCCGACCCTGTCACGCGAAGATGCGAAAGCGAAGATCGAGGCTGCCGGAGGACGCGTCTCCGGCTCCGTGAGCAAGAAGACGAGCTATGTAGTCGCGGGCGAAGAGGCTGGTTCGAAGCTTGAAAAAGCACAGGAGTTGAAGGTTCCCGTAATTGATGAAGCGAAGCTGGCGGAGATGCTCGGAGTCAGCTAGAGCAACTGCAGTCATAGGGCTGGAAAAATATGCGACTCCCTGGCTCCAGCCAGACTCCATATGTTTAAGATGTAATTCCGGTTGAGGGCAGGGACTGGGCGCTAGCGCCTTGGGAGAGAACATGACGATGCGCACCATAACCCTTGAAGAGCATTTTGCGAGCCCCAGATTTCTCGACGGGCCGGGGCGAGAGCTCAAGGAAAAAGCTTTGAAATTCCGCGGTCCTGCCGCCACGCTTCTCGAACAGCTCTGCGATCTTGGCGACAAAAGAATTGCGGAAATGGATGACGCTCACATCGATATGCAAATTCTGTCGCTTACTTCGCCCGGCACAGAGCAGCTCGAAGTGGCGGAGGCGAAGGCATTCGCGCGCGAAGCGAACGATTACCTTGCGGATGCCGTGCGAAGCCATCCGACGCGTTTCGGTGGATTTGCCACATTGCCAACCGCGGATCCCAGTGCTGCTGCCGCTGAACTAGAGCGAACCATCCGTGATTACGGCTTCAAGGGAGCAGTCATCAATGGCCATGTTCAGGGCCGCTATCTCGACGACAAGTTCTTCTGGCCTATCTTCGAGCGGGCTGAAGCGCTCCATGTGCCGATTTATCTCCACCCGACACCACCTCCAAAGCCAGTGATCGAGGCATCGTACGGTGGGTTTGCGCCGATCGTGACGGATTTGTTTGCCGGGCCGGGTTGGGGCTGGCACATCGAAACCGCAATCCACGTGATTCGCATTATCCTAGGCGGAACCTTCGACCGGTATCCGGGACTACAGCTCGTGGTCGGCCACATGGGCGAGACGCTCCCCTTCATGCTGCAGCGGCTTGACGTCATGCCCATGGCAATGACAAAACTCAGCCGCCCGATCAGCTCTTACCTCAGGGAAAATATTCACTATACGTTCAGTGGGTTTAACTTCACGCCGACGTTTCTCGACTTGTTGCTTCAAGTCGGTGTCGATCGGATTATGTTCTCGGCCGACTATCCTTACTCATCAATGAGTCAAGCGCGCGCATTTCTGGATCAACTGCCGGTCAGCTCCGCCGACCGCGAACGGATCGCACACGGCAACGCGGAGCGACTGCTTGGGCTATAAACATTAAACATTCTGTCGAGACACAGCTCCACAGTCCTACTTCGTCGCGAAATATCCTTTACTGGCGCGCACGGTAAAGCGCCGGTCGAGAGAGAAAAGATAGATGGTTCGAAACGCGCCGTTCGGGACGAAGTCGGCAGGCTTGTAGACCAGCGCGTATTGGCTGCGCAGCTCATCTTCAATGTCCAGGAAATTCAGCGAGATATCTTCAAGACGCTTGGGGAAGAAGGCGCGGCCGCCGGTCGCTTCCGCGATTTTTTGCAGTGTGTCATCGCCGCGGTCGCGGCTGGGGCTCACGTTCGTGCTGATGGTGTACACAATGGTCTGCGCACGCTGGCATTCTTTGATGGCGTCGTCCAGGTAAGCGTGGCTCTGGTTGTCGTCGCCATCGGAGACAAGAACCATCGCCCTCCGCACCGGCTCTCGTTCACGCGAGAAGTCGAGCATCTTGTCGCGGCACGCCGAGTAAACCGCATCGAAGAGCGCTGTGCCTCCGCCGGAGCGCAGGGCGTTGATGCCGGTGTTCAACAGATCCAGGTTGTTGGTCCAGTCCTGTTTATAGTCGGGCGTTACGTCGAAGCCCATCACAAAGGCCTTGTCGCTTTGCGGATGGAGAATTTTGGACAGGAACTCCGCCGCTGCCTGCTGCTCGAATTGAAAGCGTTGGCGGATGGAAGTGCTGGTATCAATGACGACGCCGACGCGCAGGGGCAGATTCGTCTGCTGGGTGAAGCTGAAAACCTGCGCCGGGGCTTTCTGGTCGTCGAGCAGAGCGAAGTCGCTCTGCTTCAGGTCTTTAATGAAGCGGCCGTGCTTGTCGGTCACGGTAAAAACGAGATCGACTTCGTTTGCGGAGGTGGTGATCGTATACTGCTGATCCGCAGGGTTGGTCTGGCCGTTGGGCGACTGACCGTTCGGCTGGGCCGTCTGTGCAGGTTGCGTCTGCGCAGGCGGGGGTGTCTGCTGCGACGCAGGCGTAGCGGGCGTGGTCTGTGCCTGCACAACACTGAAAAGAGGAAAAACAGCGGCGAACGCGCAAGGCAAAAGAAACTTTGTGACAAAAACCGTCTTCATTGTGGCTGCCGTCATTCTACATGGCCGCTGAAATGCTCACCATATGACGGCCTATTTTTGCCGAGACAAGAGGTGCGAAGAACTTTCGGTGATTACCTTGGCAGAATTGGCTCTCAGGGCGCATGCCAGGATCGAGAGGCACGTATACTGCTGCGGATGAAAATTCTTTCGTTCCGGCCGCTTGCACTGCTTTTCCTGCTTTTTTTAGCATTGACAATGATGACGCAAGCGCAGGCCCCGTCGCCGTCTTCTGCGGAAATTCTCAAAGGGCTGCCACAGCCCGTCTTCTTGTGGCCAAATGGCGCACCGGGAGCGTTGGGCAGCGCAGAGGCCGACATGCCTCGTCTCTATCCGTTCGTGCCGCAGGCAAAATCCACGACCGCGGCCGTCCTGGTAATTCCGGGAGGCGGGTATACGCATGTCGCGATCGGGCATGAGGGCTTTCAGTTTGCGCGGTGGCTGAATGCACAGGGCATGACAGCTTTTGTGCTCGATTATCGGGTGTCGCCCTACCGTTATCCGGTTGAGATACAGGATGGCATGCGCGCTCTGCGTTACGTGCGGGCGCATGCGGCTGATTTCGGCATCGATCCGAATCGGATTGGTGTGTGGGGTTCGTCGGCGGGAGGGCATCTTGCTTCGACTCTGGGTGTGCACGGAAACGATGCCGCGCCCTTGCCCGAACACCCGGATTCCGTGGATCAGGTTTCCGCACAACCGAACTTCATGGTGCTTTCCTATCCGGTCATCAGCATGCAGGGACCGGATGCCCATACGGGCTCGGAAAAAAATCTGCTGGGCGAGTCGCCCGATCCTTCGCTGCAACAAAAGTTGTCGAATCTGCTTGGGGTCAATGCGCAGACGCCGCCTACGTTCCTCTTTGCAACCACCAACGACCCGACCGTCCCGGTAGAAAACAGCCTCGACTTCTATCGGGCGTTGGAGCGCGCTCATGTCCCCGTCGAGCTGCATATTTACGATTATGCAGATCACGGTTGCGGCCTGTGCGGCTCCATTCCTGAGCTTGCAACGTGGCCGCTGCTGTTGCACAACTGGCTGATGCACGGCGGATGGTTGCCAAAAAATACGCTGCTGCCTCCGATAGAGGCGAGCTATCCCTCATGGCCTGTCGGCCTGGAGGGACCCGGCAAGGGTGAGTAGTCGAAACAGCCTGTAAAATCAGGCTGGAAGGCGCTCACTGAATCATGCCGGAAATTGCCAAGCACACTGTTTTGCCCGAAAGCGCGGGCCAGCGCCTCGATGCATGGCTGGTCACGCAGCTGGAAGGCGTGAGCCGCTCACGCGTGCAATTGCTGCTTTCCGCAGGTAAGGTGCTGATCGACGGCAAATCCGCGAAAGCCTCTCTGAAACTGCGCGGCGGCGAGATGGTCGAAGTAACCGGTGAGCCGACTCCTCCTCCTCTGCGCGCAATCGCGGAAGCGATTCCGCTGGAAATCATTTATGAAGACGATGACCTTTCCGTCGTAAACAAGCCAGCGGGGATGATGGTGCATGCCGGTTCGGGCGCGACGGACGACGCGCGTAATCGTGGGACGCTGGTAAATGCGCTGCTGCATCACTATCGCCAGCTTTCATCCACCGGAGGAGAGCTGCGGCCCGGCATCGTTCACCGTCTGGATAAGCAGACCAGCGGATTGATCATCATCGCACGCAACGATGCGGCCCACCTGAAGCTGGCTGATATGTTTTCGCGTCGTCAGATGCGTAAGACCTATCTTGCTCTCGTGCATGGCGCGCTGAAGCAGGATTCAGGAACGATTAATGCAGCCATCAGCCGCGACGCCATCCGGCGCACGCGCATGACAACGCGCCGAGTTACCGGCGGCCGCATGGCAATCTCTCACTATGAAGTAGAACGGCGCATCGAATCGCGCTTCGGCCCATTTACGCTTGTGCGTGTGCGCATCGAGACAGGCCGCACCCATCAGATTCGTGTGCACATGGCGTCGACCGGACACCCGGTGGTTGGCGATACGCTTTATGGTGCGCCAGCGCAAATCACAACTCCAGCCAGGAGCAAGCGGGCAGCCGCTGATGCGGAATCGATGGCGCTGGACCGCAATTTCCTGCATGCAGCGGAGCTGGCATTTGCGCATCCGCGCACCGGCAAATTACTGGAGCTCTCTGCACCGCTTCCGGCTGAGTTGAGTAATTTTCTCGCGCAGCTGGAGGCCGCAAATCAGCTGCAATGATGACTTGAGCAGTTTATAAACCGGCTGAAGGATTGACGGTAATGATCTTCACGGAGCCGTCACCCATTTCACTGAACCACACCTCTCCTTTGCCGATCATTTCTCCATTTGCATTTCCGAAGAGACAATGTGTTGACTGCTCGAGGATTGTTTTGCGAACGTGCTCGTCGAAGAGACTGTCGTAGTGGGCGAGAAAGGTTTGCTTGTCGCGGATGCGCGCTCGCTTGTCGCCATGAATCACATTCAGCGGAAAGGAAATCATGGCGGCAATTTTGTCTTTATCGTTTGCCCGCACAGCGTCTTGCAATCTGGCGAGAAATGCTCTCGCTGCCTTGGCTGTCTCTGGCCCCTGGTTGTCTACCGTGCTTCCTTCACATGGCGGTTCAGCCTGTGCATGCAGCGGCTGCAGTATGACGAAGCCGTACAGCATCGCAGCAAGGACCATGCCTGTTCTAATCAGGAATTGTTTCGGCCGCATATATACTCCCTGAACTGGCTACATAAATCATGACTTGAAGGGGCACGGCTTTAACCCCTGAGGGGCATACCCTCTCTTGGAAAAGCATTTATACAACCAGTTCTAGTACCACATCGCGTTCCGGAAATCAGTGAATCGTCAGATACAGCTTGAGAATATTCAGTGCCTCCACCACGACCGCGAAGACAGCGAAAGCGGCGTGAAAGCGCGGGCTTTTGATCTTGATTGCCAGCAAACAGAGCAGAATATATGCAGCTGTGCGAATGTCATACACCAGGCCTAAATGCGCACGATAGTCGCTGCCCTTGATAAAGGTATCGATGATGTCGGCGATGAAGAGAAGCGTCATCAACGTGAAAATCCACTGCCTGCGGGAGTAGAAGTATTCTCGGTAGCTGTTGTAGTCGTCCATCTCATCCGGAAAGAACAAGGTGCACAACAGGTAGAGCAAGGTGGCATAGATGGCGATGAAGAAGTAGAGCGGGAAAGTCCATTGGGAAACCTTCTGCAGGGAAAACTCCCACCACCAGAAATGAATGAGGTAGAGAAAAAGAAAGAGCGCCCAGACCAGATGCACCCAGTAAATCCTGTATTTCTTGGGGTGCTGGACGATGCGCCCAACGCCGCGCAACAAATGCGCGACGCCCAACCCCAAAATCATGCTCAGCAGAACTTTTACATGCAGGAAGACATCCATCGTAGGATCACCCTGTAGTCAGCTATGTTCGTGTCGAGGCCATTTTAAACGGTGGTGCGATGTGCAGTGCTCACAATTCGTGGCAATGTGAAACTTTCATCGTGCGGCTTCTTCGGCTGACTCACTTGTGAGACGACATCAACTCATTTGCGCTCTTACCGGGAGAACGATGCGTAACAACGGGCCTGCGAAGGCCGCAGGCTGCTGGAGGATTCGTCATCTGCTTTACAAAGACGCGAAAGCTGACCGTGCCGGGCTGCAGTGTAGACCAGTATGAGGTACGCGTGAAAATCGGCTTGCGCTGATCGATGATCTGATTCGTCAAAATATGAATACCGCAGCGCAAATTGTTTTCCGGGTTGAGGATGGTTTTGCCGGGATCATGCGTTGGCAAGTGGCGATCGGCTTCCCAATTGAAGTCGCAGTTATATCGCTGCTGATCTTCATAGGTAAGCTGGAGCAGCCCTTCGCTACGGACCTGCCGATGAGAAACATCGTCTACCTTGGCGGTTTCCGGCTCAGTGTGATGCACGTTTGACTGCGGATTGAGCCCGGCTTCGGCTCCTGCGAGAGCCTGAAAAAAATATGCCCAGAAGGCACGCTTGTCAGCTTCACTCATCTGATAGAAGCGCGGACAGAAGCGGCGCACGTCGCGAGGCACTTGCGTGGAAACCATCTCCGGCGGAACACTTGTTTCGACAACCTGGTCCCATTGCGGGTTCCAATTCGTGTCGCTACCCAACTCCGCTTTCTTAACGGCAAGAGGTGTTGGGGGCGCGGGTTTAGTGACGGGTGCCGCTGGGGTGGCTGGCGCCGCTGCGGCCTGGCTATGCGCGCGTTTGCAGGCCAGGGGTGAAAGAAGAGCAGCGACACAGAGAATACCTAAGCAAATCATTGACTGCGCTGTACCGCGCATGATGAGAATCTCCGGGGAACGAATGGAGCACATCAGTGGGAAGCAACTTACCGCCGCTGCGTTGCCGCATCTGTAAGCGAAATTGCTACATTTCTAGTTTTGTCAAAACCTGGCCGAGCGAGAGTTGCGAGAGCAGCGGAGTAAAGACGCCAACCTTCATGCCAACAGCATACTGCTTGCGAATCTTTGCGGTA
>Ga0210386_10000710_pt1 | contig 30588 bp, 24 predicted proteins | sample IncBWH32OmetaG_FD_160091 | JGI IMG/M metagenome (GOLD analysis project Ga0210386, IMG submission 160091) | Forest soil microbial communities from Barre Woods Harvard Forest LTER site, Petersham, Massachusetts, United States - Inc-BW-H-32-O ...
ATCAAGCTCCGCTTTCCTCGCGCACCGTGCGGTTCATCAGCGGCATTCATTTTCCGCCGGGGGTTGCGGACTCGTCCAACGCGCCGCTGTATGGAATTGAAAACACGAATCGCGGATGTACTTTGTCCACAAATTTCCTGCCGGGCCAATCCGTGCCGCCCGCGCGTTCCATCAACGGCGCAACGACCGGCCTGGGAATTGCCACGGGCAAAGTGGATGTAAACGATAGCAATGAAACTGCGGTCAATCCGGGCGGCGTGCCACTATTTCGCAATGGCAGTTTGGTCGGAGGTGTCGGTGTAGCGGGGGTTACGCCAAACGTGGCGGAATATTCCGCTTACGTGGCGGCAACTTCCAATGGCTTTGGACCGACGCCTGCCTCACCCGGTGTAGTTTTCATCAATGGCGTTGCTCTGCCATTCGTGAACCAGACAACTCGCCCATCCGGCGTGGGCGCCGGAACTTTCACAGGAAGTTTTGTCGCAGGTCCATCTGCAAGCCCGGGGACGCCGCCGGAAGGCATGTTGGTGGCTCCCGCCGCAGGCCCGCTCGGAGGACTTGCCGCGTCCGACGTCACGCAAATCATCAACAACTCAATCGCAACGGCAAACACAACGCGCGCAGTGATTCGCCTGCCCATCGGTTCCTCTGCGCGCATGGCCATCGCTGTCGCCGATCTCGACGGCACGATCATTGGCATGTATCGCATGGCGGACAGCACTGTTTTCAGCGTCGATGTAGCAGCCACCAAAGCTCGCAACATGGTGTACTTCAATAGCGCTGGCCGCCAACCAAACGATCTAACAGGCGTGCCGTTCGGCACTGCCGTGACCAACCGTACGATTGGCTATGGCGCGCAGCCATTTTTTCCGCCGGGAATTAATGGCAGCAGCCCGGGCCCATTTTTCAATCTCTACGTGCAGGATGTGGAGAATCCCTGCACGCAGGGTTTCCAAGTTGCCGGCCCGAATCAAAGCGGAATCGTTTTTTTCCCGGGCTCCGTGCCGCTCTATCGCAACGGCGTGCTGGTGGGAGGACTTGGCGTCAGCGGCGATGGAGTTGACCAGGATGACTACGTGGCATCAGGTGGATCGACCGGCTTCGAAGCTCCAACCGCAATTCGCGCAGATCAAATTGTCGTTCAAGGTGTGCGCTTGCCGTACTTGAAATTTCCCTCAAATCCTACAAATTAATTCTCACGCAAAAGGCTTTCGCTTCAAATGGCGCAGGCTTCAGCCTGCGGGGTTGGACCCTGTAGCGCCGGCGTCTCGCCGGCGGTTTTTGCGCTGCCCTGCGCTGAAGACTACCGACGAGACGCCGGCGCTACAAAAACATACCCCGCAGGTTGAAGAGTGAGTGAGAACTCAAAATCGATGCGTTTTTGTAGCGCCCGCCTTCAGGCGGGCACTTTAGAATCTAAAGAAATGCCTGCCTTCAGGCGGGCGATACATGATCCAAAACCGAGTTCTCACCCAGATTCTGAAGCCCGCGCCAACAAAGCCAATCTCCATTGCAATATTTTTACTGTGAGCGTTCCCGCATCTCGGCCAGAGAAAAATTACTATGCGCAGGTTTTCGCTGCGCGGGATCGTGATACGTGTGGCACTCAAAGCAGCGCGACTCCGCCGCTTCCGTCCCCGAATGGTGACAAGCGCGGCAAGTAGCGATCCCCGGCAGCAGAACATCGGAGCTTTGTTGGCTCGTCATAGCTGCCGCGTGGCAACTCGCGCAGTCAACAAGACCATGCTGCGAGTGATCGAAATTCGCATGAGGCATGTAGCGCGGCGTAATGTTTGACGGCGTAATTTTCGGCAGCGCGGAGCCTTCTTCCGAAATGAGCGAGTGGCACTGCTTGCAAGTCTTCCGCCACAATAGTTGCTCGTCTTCGGTCATGCGTTCCGCAACCCATTGCGCAGCCGTAAGCAATCGGTAATCCGCGGGAATTAATTTTTCTGGCAAGTCGCGTGTCGGATCACGCGGGACTCGCAAATCTTCAGGGTGGGCGGAAATATATGTCTGCAGCTTCCCAATAACAAAAGCATGAACTACTTCCGGCTTGTCGTGCGGCACCGCATCCGCAAGCCGCTTGTCGAATTGCAGGGAATGGCAAGCCGCGCACGTCTGCGCAAAGGTCGCCGGCGCCATATACGCTCGCGAGGGAGCGGAATTATTTAACTCGTTCCGTGCGCCATCTGCGGGCAATACCGTTGCATTTCCCGCTTGGTTTTTCGCATCCCCGTACGGCCATGGACCGGCGGCATCGGCTGCCGACCGGTGACAGTCGACGCAAACCATTTGCACGCGGCTGCCGTCCGGTCCCAGAAGATTCGGCTGCAAGTGCAAGTAATGATTAAGCTGAACGTTTCCCGGATCGCGGCGCTCTCCGCGCACGACAGCGAACTCCGGATGATTTCCTTCAAAGCTGCTGATGTTTTTTACAAAGTTGGCGGAACCTCCGCGCGATTCAAGGTTCGCATGGCATTGCGCGCAAACCGCGTCGCTCGTCGCGGCCAGTCGAATCGTTCCGCGATGATCGGCGTGACACGTAGCGCAGGTGGGCGTGAAGGCTTGACTTGCGTGATGCACGGCGCCGTCATGGCAGGCGAGGCATTTCTGGTCGATCACTTTCTTATCGTAAAAACCTAGCGTGGACACGTGACACGCGGAACATTGCTTCGTGAGCACCGCATGCGCGGATGATAAATTCCCGGCCGAGTACACGCGGCGGTCACTGCGAATCCCGAACCACGCCACGCACAAAACCGCGAGGACTGGCGCCGCAACCGAAAGGAGGAATCGCCAGCGCCGCATCGGGCTCGGCCTCTTGAAATAATCGAGGTCGACGCGTTGCGCGAGTTTCTTGGTTGTGCGTGTGCGCGGCAAGAGCGTCCTGTCCTAGTATCTGAGCGCCATCACGGCATGGATTGCGCCGAGCAAAATTAAAGCAAGAGAAAGTGGAATGTGCAGCAGCAGCCAGCCGTGCAGCCAAACATGCAATTGGCTCTGCAGCGTAAGCTGCCGTTCCTCTTCGCAGATTCCTTCCAGATCATCGATTGTAAGTTGCAGAGAAGTTGGCACGAGTGTCCGCAACTGGGTGAACGCGCTGTGGGATTGCGTCGCATCACTCAATGCGCTTCCGCGCGCGCCAGGCTTTTCAAGATACGGCTTTAATTCCTGTTCGTAAAAATTTCGCAATGGCCCGGCTTCATCCGTCACAGCAACGGCGACCGCAACCGAAGTGGGATCAGCTTCAGCGCCTTCTGCTAAAGTTTTTTTATTCTGGCCGTTGGCCTGTTTCATTAATTCCTCAGCCTCTTCCAAAAGCTGCGCCCGCACATGCCCGATTTCCTCATAAATAGTTTCCATGGTCACTTCGCGCGTCATAACCCGTGGCATGTAATGCTGCAGCGCCGCTCCAAACAGGCCGCTCAAAACCACAATGATGAGAATCGTCATCAGCCACGCGGTCAAGCCGTGCCCGTACCGGAATCCCGAGTGAAACAAAATAAGCGGCAAACTTAAAAGCCCAAGCCAAAGATGCCCGCGCATCCAGGTTTGCGCACGCCCAAAGCGGTAAACCGGAACTCTTTTTCGCGCGCCTAACAACGCCGCGAAAATCATGAACGCAAATCCAATGCTGCCAAACGCAAGCCCGGCACCCGTGCCGCCCATCGATCCCGCGCCAACCGGAACGCGATAGAAACCGTAAACCAGGAGCGACACGCCAAGAATGGAGAGCGACGCGATCAGCCAGCCCTTATGCGTGTGATCAATCCGCAAAAATTATTCTCCCAGCCTCAAAATCGGTACACGCACTCTAGGAAACGCACCGCATTCAGCTGCGTCGCGGTAGAACACAGGTTTTTGTGGCGACGGCGTCCCGCCGGCGGGTTTACTTTCAAACATGGCCCCCAAAACCGCCGGCGAGACGCCGGCGCCACAAAAACGAGGCCACAAAGAACCCTGACGTCTCCCGCGAATCATGCACGCGCCTTTCCCGATTTCCCTACGCGTTGCCCCAAAGTCCCCGCGAAGAAATAGCGCGGCTCCACACGGTGCGCGGCATCGTGCGGACACGCATACACGCAACTCGGCTCCGCATGTTCCGTGCAAAGATCGCAGGTGGTCGCTTTTTTCTGGACCACGGCTTTCTTTTGCCCGGGATGCTCGTGGTCATCCGCCTGCGCGGTGAACGAATGCATGTTGATATTTCCGTACGGGCAATTTTTTGCGCACAGCCCACAGCCGATGCACCAATCCTCGATAATTACTTCCAGCGAATTGCGCCGCCGGATCGCTCCCACCGGGCAGCCCACCATGCATAGCGGATCGCGGCACTGGCGGCACGACGTAGCCACTAGAAAATTTTCAAAGCGAAGGCCTTCGCGCACCAGACGCGTCACTCCATCATGCGAATCCGCGCAGGCCGTCACGCAAGCATCGCAGCGGGTGCACTTGGCAAGGTCCAGCACCAGGAGGCTCTGCGCTTCCATGAGCCCTTGCGCGAGGAAATTTTCCAGCGGCACGCTGCGCACCATGCGCAGCCGCTCCTGATTCGCCTCTTCACGTTCCCGGGCAGCGCGTTCGAGGCCCGCGCGCACCTCCGGATAGCGTTCCACCATCGCGCGAAAGTCTTCCGCCGAAATGCGCACGACCTCCACATGATCCAGCGCGGTGCAGGCCGCCGTCCGCGTTCCGCCGCCCAGCAATCCAATTTCTCCGAAATAATCGCCGCGCGATAAATACGCGAGAACCAGTTCGCCACCGGGATAATTTTCCGAAACTTTTACGAAGCCGAGCCTCACCAGATAAAAACTGTCGGCCGGATCCCCCTGCTTGCAGATCGGCTGGCCGGGGGCGAAGCGTATAAGCTCAACGCGGTCGCGTAAGTGATCAATGAAATCCTGCTGCAGCCCACGAAAAATCGACACATCGCGCAAATGGGAATCGAGCGCGCGCCTCCGGTATGTTTCGTCGAGCTGTGCGCGAAACGGTTTGCTCTTTTGTAAAACGTCGAGCACGTTGCGCAACATTTCCAGCATCGTGCAATCGGTTTCGGCGCGCACGGTTGCCGACCGCGGGTAATAATTCATGCACGTCATTTCGCCGAACAGTTCGCCCGCGCCAAGTTCCGCGACCGGATGGTTATAGGACAGATCGACAGGGGCATCGATGGGGATCGAGCTGCGATCCGCTTCGTCCTCGCGCCGGTCTTCCTGGCGCGGAGCAAGGCGGCTCGTGAGCTTGCTCGTCAATCGCGCCAGAAAACCGTCCGGTCGCCCTTGCGCCTTGACGTGCGCGATGGGAGTCGAGAGCGCGACGCTCGCTTTGCCCTCTAAAATGTAAAAAGCGGTCGAGCCAAACTCGCCTTCGCGGCACACAATGTCGCCCCGCTTGAAATGCCGCCAAACCGTCGCATTCGCATTTTTTTTCAAAAATTGCGGAGAAATATCCTTGAACACAGGCAGGCGCAAAAGGTCTTCAGCCGCCACAGGCGTTCCATCCGGCTGCCGCTGAATTTCCTTCAATTCTTCAAAAATCAATCAGGCACTCCAGGTGAAGTCAGGTCTAAGCTCGGGCATCCCTCGACGCCAAAATTCATATCAGACCCAGGGGTATCAGTCCATCCTCATCGCCACACCATTTTCCATACTTATACTCAGCAGGGAATTGAAATTAAAGATGGAAGGCCAAAAACAACGAAGCCAAGGCGCGAAAATCAATGAAAACTTATCGAAAAGGATTTACGATGAGAACGCCATCGATTTCTCTTCGTTCCTGCATATCCTCGGTGAGAAGAACAGTGCAACCTGATTGTTTCGCGGAGCGCATGACCAGCGCATCCCAGAAAGAAAATCCGTGCAGAAGATGCAGATCCGCTGCTGCCAAAATATCCGATAAATCCGTCCCCGCGACATCGAATTCCGCCAGCAGTTCCACTTTCCGTCGCGCAATCCGCGGATCGACGCGCAGCTTTTTAGTGGCCGTAACAAAATACTCCTGAAGAACATGCAGCGAGACAACCCCGGTTCCAGCCCGGCGGTGTTCCGCAATCAAGCCAAGTGCGCGATCCCTTTTTTCGGGAGCGCTCCGGTCATCAGCATAAATGAGGATATTCGTATCGAAAAAACTACGAGCGGTCATGAATTTCGTCTCGATCGAATTGCCAGCCGCGCGAGTCGCCCTGTCCCGAAAGGCGATTGAATTCTTCAATGCTTCGCTCCGGATCGTCACCACCGGCTAGCTTCTGAAGATAATCGCGGATGAGCTGATTCAAGCTTTTTCCCAGCGCGTCCGCCTTCTCGCGGGCTCGAGCCACAACCTGCTCGTCGATGGATAGTGTAATGTTCATACGCACAGTATATGTGTGCACATAACCTGTGTCAATTGAGTGACGATATTTAGTCTCGACGTTCCCCATAAACTCAATGCAGGTTTTGTGGTGTCGGCGTCCCGCCGGGGGTTTTCCTAACAATCTTCACTCCAAATAAATTCGCATAGTAACCCCGCCGCCGTGACCCAGGCACCACGACTAGCACAGAGCTTGCCGCCCCAATTCAAGTCTGCGAAACATTTCCCGCACGCAGCGGAATGATGATTATGTGTTTCAACATTTCGCACATCTCATTTGTCGCGCCCTTGGAAATAGCTCTCGTCCGCTTGGTTGACTTCAAATCTGGCGTGCACTATAAAAATTCCGGCGCAGTAAGGCCTTACCATTTTACGTAATTTAAGGTGGCATTCATCCGAGCACAAGGAATGATAGTCAGGAGTATCGCCACGAGTTTGGCGCTGCGATGCGCCGTGTTTTCGCTCGGTGTTTTTTTTGCTGCCACCATGAATCCAGCCAGCGCTGCCAATCCTCCCGCGGATGCGAGCAAATATACGGGCCCCGGTTCCTGCAGCTCCACCAGTTGCCACGGCAGCGTAAAGCCCCGCACAGACAATCGAATTTTTCAAAATGAGTACAGCATCTGGGCCGTGAAGGATAAGCACGCCAAGGCCTATGACTCGCTCACCAGCCCGGTCGGCGAGCGCATGGCAAAAATTTTGGGCCTCGGCAAATCCGAGCAGGCAGCAAAATGCCTGGCCTGTCACTCACTGGATGTCCCGGCCGAAGCCCGCGCGAAAACTTTTGAGTTGAATGAAGGCGTCAGCTGCGAGAGCTGCCATGGCCCCGCTTCGGCGTGGCTTGGTCCGCACACCACGCGCACCTGGACGCACGAGCAATCGGTAGCTGCGGGCATGTACGACACGCGCAACCTGGTGCGTCGCACGGAGAAGTGCCTGACGTGCCACCTGGGCACGCAGGAAAAATCTGTCGATCATGAAATGATCGCCGCCGGGCATCCCGATCTGTACTTTGAGCTCGATTCATTCTCAGCCGTGATGCCAAGTCATTGGAAGACGCCGCGCGAAAGCGCTCCCGGAGTTGCTGCGGAAAAAGATGTGGCGTGGGATGGTGTCCGTGAATGGGGCACAGGGCAGGCCGTCCAACTCCGTGCTTCCATGGAACGTGTTGCCTGGCGCGCGAAAGGAAAAAACTGGCCGGAATATTCCGAGCTGCAATGTTTCTCCTGCCATCACTCCCTGACCGCGCCGGAACAAAGCTGGCGACAGGAGCGCGGCTACGCAGGACGCCGCCCCGGCGACCCGCCGTGGAATGGCTCGCGCTACGCCGTCTTCCGCGAACTCGCGCATCAGGTGGATAACGACACAGCCACGCGCCTTGACGATCAAGTGGCGCAACTGGCGAAATCGCTCAGCCAACTCAGTCCCGACCGTGACACGGTTGAATCGGCCTCGGTCGCTGCTGCGACGCTTGCGAATCAGCTAGCCACGCGCATCGAAGCGCATCCCTACGATGCCGCGATGACTATGCACCTCTTGCAACGTATTTGCGATGATGCCGAAGAGATTTCCAACCAGGGAGAGCGCGCAGCAGAACAAGCCGCCATGGCCCTCGATTCGCTTTTCATTGCCTACTCGCGGACAGAAAAAATTGCAAATGCAGCTGAAGTGCGCGCAGCCATCAACGCCCTGTTTCAGCAGTTGGAAAATCCCTCGAACTACACTCCCTCCGATTTTGCCAAGCAAATGCGCAAAGTGGGTTCGCTTCTGAAGTAGCGGACGAAGAGTTGTTTTATGTGGCATAGGCTTCAGCCTGTGCGGTTTTAGTCCTTGCAACCCCTAAAAGCACACAGGCTGAAGCCTATGCCACTCAATCACACCCAACATTAACGCCCGGCGATGGAACTCACCGCATGGCGCGACTGAAGCACACGCAGAATGGAATCCCGCGTAACAATGCCGACGACGCTGCCGCCGGCGATGACTGGCATTTGCTGCATCCCCACGGTGCGCATCCGGTCCAGAAGCGTAAGCGCAGGCTCTTCCGGCGCAGCCCAATGCAGTTTTTCCTTGGGGAGCATGACGGCCTGCACGGAAGTAACATCCCAATCGTGCTGCGGCACGGAATTGAGCGCTTCGGCGGTTACGAGTCCGACAAGTTGATCGCCCGCCACAACCAGGTGCGCGCGTCGTCCCGTGCGGACCATTTCCCGCGCATAATCTTCGAGCGAAATTTCGCGCCCGACGGTTTGTAAATCAGGCGTCATAATGTCGGCTACCTTCAGCCCTTCCAGCGCCCCGCGAGCCTCGGCCTGCGCCTGGCTCTGTTTAGCGGCGGACAAAATAAACCAGCCAATAAATGCCAGCCACAATCCGCCCACAGGACCGCCAAGAGGTTGATAGTTCGCCAGCGCAGTTCCCGCGCCCGCCGCAATCATTCCGATGCCAACCACCTGGCCCGAGCGCGCGGCAATCGTTGTCGCGCGCGCATAATCCTTGTTAAAACTCCAAACGATGGCACGGAATATATGCCCGCCATCCAGCGGAAATCCGGGGATCAGGTTGAACAAAGCCAAACTGAAATTGATCCACGCGAGCGATCCTGCCAAAGTGCTCAAAACGGCGTTCGATCCCGCCCCGCGATCAATAAGCCAGAAGCCTCCGGCCAAAAAGAAACTTGAAAGTGGTCCTGCAATCGCGATGTTAAATTCTTCAATTGCGCGAGACGGCTCGCGCCCGATGCGTGATACTCCTCCAAACACGAACAGGGTGATCGAAACGACGGGAATTTTATAGAATTTGGCAACGATGCTGTGTGCCATTTCGTGAAACACGAGGGAACCGAAGAACAGCGCGCTGGTCATCAGCCCCAATCCCCACAAACGCGAAGTCGGAAGATTCAGTTGCAGGGCGTCGAACTCAGAGACAAATGAAAAGGCAATCAGTCCAAAAATGATGAACCAACTGGTATGAAGGAAAATAGGTATTCCGTAAATCCGACCGATTTGAATGCCGTCTTTACGCATCACTCCGTTACTTCCATGCCTCAAGTATAACGCAACCAAAGCTTTTTCGAATTATCAGGTGGCGCGGGCTTCAGCCTGCGGGGTTTTGTCCTCGCAAGGCCTGACCCCCGCAGGCTGAAGCCCGCGCCACTGAACCTGAAATTCGCACACTTCGTGTTTGGCGAACCACACTTTGTTGAATCCTTCGCCCCTGCAAACTCTTCTTTTTCAACACTTCCAGGAATGGCGCGCCTCGTGCGCTTAATTTCCGCGAGGAAAGCGAGGGCCTGCGATGGAAACTTTCATCAATGACGCGATGGTAATCGAGGGAGCACTGCTCTCGTTTTTGCTGGCGCTGTGGATGACGTGGCTGGGGCTGAGCGGTTTGTTCCGCGTCCTCCCGGCCACGATGCATACAAATCTGCGCCGCGCACAGGGAAGGAGCTAATCATGTTGGCACTGAGGTGGTTGTTGATGGCTGCGGGCGTGGCAATGTTTGGCACCGCTGTGGCTGTGGTGGCGTACGACGTTTATCTGGCGATGCAGTTTCAAAAATTAATGGGCTCGGGGGAACCTGGGGCGGCCGAAAAGGCGGGGACGCGTCGCCCCATACGGTGGGAGCTCGCCACGAAAATATTCGGCTGGGCGTGGGCGCCTCTGCTCTTGGCGCTGAGCATTGCCATGGTGCCGGAGGGATTCGGCGGACTGCGAGTCAGCCAGATTTCCGGCATTCAACAGCGAACGCTCTACCCCGGCGTGCACTTCGTCCTGCCTTTCGTCGAGCGAGTGGTCGTCTATGACCTGCGCGATCATTTGTACGCGACCCAGGCCGTGGCCGAGGCTCCAGCCAAGAATGAAATCCTCACCGTGCAAACGCGTGAAGGCCTCACGATCGGTCTCGCCGTCGCTGTGCGCTACAGGCTGGATCCCCAGAGGCTTGCCTATATCCATGCCAACCTTGCGCAACCAGTGGAATCCGAAATCGTCGCGCCCGTGGTTTCGACCGCGTTTCGCGATCTGGCCCCCGGCTACATCGTGCGCGAAGTGTACTCGACCAAGCGCGAAGAATTTCACAGCAAGTCCACCAAAGCCATTACTGACCGCCTCGGATCCGACGGAATTATCGTGAAAGAAGTTTTGCTCCGTGACGTTCACCTGCCTGTTGAATACGCGAAAGGTCTGGAAGGAATTCTCCTGAAGGAACAGGAGAGCGAGCGTATGGAATTCGAGACGGCGATTTACGAGAAGCAGGTAAAGATCGCTGAATTGCAGGCCGAGGCCGCCAAGGCTCAACAGGTGAAGCGCTCGGAGGCTGACGCGGCTTCGCGCGTGATCGCCGCCAAATCCGAAGCGGACGCCATGCAATACACGCTCCCGCTAAAACAAAAACAGATCGAGCAATCGCGCCTCGAAGCGCAGGCTCGAAAAGAAGCGACCGTCGAAAATGCGGAAGCCGCCGCGCAATCCAAAGTGATCGACAGCAAAGCGGAAGTCGAGCGCAGGCATTTGCTCGCCGTGTCCGATGCCGAGACCACGCGGCTGAATGCTTCTGCGAATGCCGAAACGATCCGCCTGACCGCAGCCGCCGACGCCGAACGTTTGCAGGGCGAAGCCGCTGTGCTGAAACAGAATCCGATGCTCATCCAAAAAATTATTGCCGAGCGATTGTCAGACAAACTGCAAATCATCATGGTCCCCACGGACGGGCGCAACTTCTTCGCCTCTGACGTTCTGCGCTCCGCGTTCTCCGGCGGCGTAACGGCGAACAGCCAGGAAGAAGTAGATCAGGACAACGCAGCGCCCGCCCGCAAGCAGGCGCAGGCCATGAAAACGAAATAAGAGGAGCCAGCTTGCGTGCGAGTACGAATCAAGATTGAGTTCCACCGGCCAAAAACCCTTGTGGGCCGCACGCCAGAAACCGGGACAGGGACCGCCGCCCCTGCGAAGGATTCTTCTGACGAGCGCCGCCCGGCCGGTGGCCAATATGCGACCCGCGTCCCGAAAAAATCGGGACGCGGTCCCGCATTTCCGTAGCACAGGCTTCAGCCTGTGGCCTTTGATTTTGAAAGCGCAAATTGAAAGCGCAAATTGAAACCGGAAAATGAAGCAATCCATGCTCGATACGCTTTGCGCAAACCCCCGCCACGAGTTCCCAGCGCTCCCAAAGCGCTGTGCTATGATTTTCCGCAGTCCTGGCAACCGCGAGAATTGGTTCATTATTTTTCGCGGAGCCTGGCGCTGCACATCGATGACGTCCCCTTGCCGAATGAAATATTCCATTCCCATACTTCTTTTTATTTTCGTTTGTGCTGGAATTCCAGGCCGGTCGGCCGCAACGACACTCGAAGATTCGGCGAGGGAATTCGCGCAAAAAATTGCCGCAGCTCTGGCGTCCAAAGAAAACGTGAGCTATGAAATTCGGAATGTTTCTTCCTTGCAGCCCAGCGAAGTCACTCGAATGGAACTGGCATTCAAGGCGGAATTGAAGGACCGTGGAGTCGCCCTTGCATCCGGTGCGGGGCCGGTAACGATTGTGGTCACGCTTTCGGAAAACTTTAAAAACCTTGTATGGACGGGAGAGATTCACCTGGGCAACGCACCGCTTGTTATTTTCCTCGAAGTAAACCGCCCGTCGGAAAATCACGCGGTCATCGCAAGCATGCCCGTCTCTATTCACAGTGAAAAATTCTGGGAAGGGCCTGAGCGCATTCTGGATGCGGGAGAAATTACCGACGGCACCGGAAAATCGTGGCTTGTTTTATTGTTGCCGGGCGGCACGCGAATTCTGGACAGGCAAACCGGCGTGACGACCGCCACTGAAATTATTTCCAATCAAAATGCGAGCCGCGATCCGTGGGGAAATCTCAACTTCGGAAAAAGCGGAAATGAGTTTGGTCTTTTTCTCTCTCCGCATTTTTGCTCCATCAATCTGGAAACGCGCAATCTAAGCGGATGTTTGCCCGGTGATGGGTCGGCAGGAAATTCTCCCGCCAGCCATTTTCTGGGGATGATCGATGTTGCCCCGGCCGGCGCTCCGGTGGCGGGAAAGGGAACGGAAATCGTGATGGGCGCGCCGGTCTGCGGAGGCGCGAACCAGTTTCTTGCGACAGGCGCGCGCGATTACACGCAGCCGGATTCCTTGCAATTATTTGATTTGAAATCTGGAATCGCGGCCCCGGCCAGCGCGGAACTCAACTTCCCTGGGCCGATTACAGCTCTGCACGCGGCGTCTGAGACGCCGAGAGCCGTGGTTAAAAATCTTTCGACTGGAAATTATGAAGCGCATCGTTTGTCGTTTACTTGCTCGCAATAATTTGCTTCAAGGTTGCGTAATGCTTGCCGCAATCGCAATGACTGCGCTATCTCTTGCGCACGTCGCTAAGGCATCCAGTCGGCCGCAAACGGGCGGAACTTTGCGCGTTCAAATGACCGAACGCGTGGCCACAATCGATCCGCGCCAATGGCCGGCCGATTCCATGAACGCAGTGGCGGCTCAGCGCGTGGAATCTCTTATTTTCGATCGCCTCGTCAGGCTTGACGAGCACGGCAATGTGCAACCCTCGCTGGCAATTTCCTGGCAGCATGATGCGCAGGCGAAAACGTGGCAATTCCGTTTGCGCGACGGAGTGAAATTCACCGATGGCTCATCGCTCACGCCCACCGTTGCGGCGCTGGCACTGCAACAATTGTTGGGCTTAACCGTTGAAGTCAGCGCCACGCCCGACTCCGTCGTGATTCTGACTGAACATTCATTGCCCGATCTTCCAATGAAGCTGGCTACGGGCCGTTACTTCATTTTTCACTCCGCGGATCATAATTCGCTTACCGGTACGGGGCCATTTCGCGTGGAGGATTGGTTTGCGACGAGCGCCTCGTCGAAAGCCACGCTTGCCGCAAATTTGTCCTGCTGGGCAGGGCGCCCCTTTGTGGACAAAATTGAACTCGCGATGGGGGTTGATTTCCAGCAGCAGGCGAATGCAATTTCGTTTGGCCAAGCTGACATTGTGGAATTGCCGGCATCGCAGGTTCGCCGCGCGGCGCAAAGAGGCGTGCTGACCGCATCGAGCGATCCTGTGGAACTTTTCGCGCTGGTCTTCGATACTTCTCGCCCGCAGATGCAAGATGCGCGCCTGAGGCAAGCCATCTCGCTCGGCATCGACCGCGCATCCATCGCCGACGTGATCCTGCAGCGCCAGGCAATCGTTTCGGGAAGCTTGCTGCCCAATTGGATTTCCGGTTACGCGCACCTATTTTCCGCCGCCGCTGATTTGCCGCGTGCCAGGGATTTGCTGGCTGCTTCCGCGCAAGCACATTTCCGCAGCATGCCTCTTGTCCTGATCTACGATTCGAGCGATGCTGAGGCTCGCGCCGTGGCCGATCGCGTGGCTGTAAATTTGCGCGAACTGGGAATCATGGTTCAAGTGTCTGGTAAAAACGTCGATGGGAAGACGAACCCCCCGGCTGCTGATTTTAGTCTGGTTCGAGAACATATTGCCGCGCCCGACACCGCTATGTCGCTATCTGAAATTTTGCATTCGTTAGGAGAAAGCCCCGCAGGGATGGAAACGCCTGAGCAAATTTACGCCGCTGAACGCTCGCCAATAGATTCTTTTCACGTGATTCCGCTCGTCCACGTTTCGGAAAGCTATGGTCTCAGCCCGCAGGTGCGCGACTGGATGCCGCCGCGCTGGGGCGGCTGGCGCCTGGAAGAAGTCTGGCTTGGGCCGTCCACAACAAACGGAGGAAGCGCGCAATGAGCTTTCGTTCGAAGCTCATGACGTTCTTCGTCGTGACCATTGTCGCGGCCGTGACGATGGTGGCGTGGGGCGTCTCCGTCTACTCGCGCGCCGCGTTCGAGGAATTCGATCGCCAGCGCACGGACGCTCTGGTCGCTCAGTTTCGCCGCGAATACGCCCAGCGCGGAGAAGAAATCGCGCACCGCGTGCAGAGCGTTGCCGATGCCGAAGCCACGCTGCGCATGGCCATGGACTTGAATCGCCCGCAGGCCGACGCTTCGCAGTATTACAACGATGCGCACGGCATCGCTCAATCGCAGCAACTCGACTTCATGGATATTGTCGCGGACGATGGCACGCTGATTTCTTCCTCCGAGTGGCCCGCGCGTTTCGGTTACAAAATCGACTGGGTGAGCGGGGAACCCGATTGGAATTCCAAGGGCGCGTTCCTCAGCCGCGTGGAGATGCCGGACGCGGTTGATTTGGGCCTGATTGCTGTCCGCTCGGTTCGCGTGGGTGAAAAGCGACTCTTTCTGATCGGCGGGCAGCGCCTCGATCAAAACTTTCTCGTGTCGCTCGTTCTGCCGGAAGGAATGCGCACACTGCTGTACCGGAATCTGGAGCAAAATTTTACGCCGTCCGAATTGACCGACCCGCATGGTGCCGTCAGCCAGCCTGACCTGTTCGCTTCGATGATCGCCGAAGCGCAAAAAAACCAGAAAGAAGCGCAAAATACTGTTACCACTGGCGTGCCACCGAACACGATTTCAGAAACTTTTAATGCCATTCCTCTCGCCGGCCGTGGTGGAGACCCGTTGGGGGTTCTTCTTGTAGGTAGCTCCCGGCAGAATCTGATCCAGATGCTGAATTTCATTCGCATCCTGGCGCTCATGGTTGGCGGCGCCGTGATTGCACTAAGCATGCTTCTCGGCTGGTGGATTTCGGCGCGCGTGACGCGACCCATCGAAGAGCTTGCTGCTGCATCGCGCGAAGTTGCCGCAGGGCACTGGAAAGCGCACGTGGAAGTGCATTCACGCGATGAAGTGGGTCAACTCGCCAACGCATTCAACGAAATGACGGACCAGTTGACCGAGCAGCGCGAGCAATTGGTGCAGACCGAGCGCGTGGCCGCATGGCGCGAACTCGCGCGCCGCCTTGCCCACGAATTGAAAAATCCGCTGTTCCCGTTGCAGTTGACGGTCGAAAATCTGCAGCGCGCCCGCGAGCAGACCTCTGAGCAATTTGACGAAGTTTTTTTTGAATCCACCGCGACGCTGCGCGCGGAGCTCGAAAGCCTGAAAACCATCGTCAGCCGCTTCAGCGATTTCGCCAAGATGCCCACTCCTGAATTTGAACCGGTGGACTTGAACGAACTAGTGCGCAGCGCCATAAAATTATTCGAGCCGCAGCTTGCGCCCGTCGGCCGGCCACCCATCACGCCCGAGTTGTACTTGGACGAAAAACTGCCGAAGCCGATGGCGGATCCGATCCTGCTGCGCCGCGCGCTCGAAAATTTAATTTTGAATTCGCTGGACGCGATGCCCGCAGGTGGAACGCTGACGGTGCGCACGGCGCATCGCCCTGGCGCCGTGCGGCTGGAAGTTACGGACACGGGGGAAGGCTTGTCTCCTGAAGAATGCTCGCGGCTTTTCACGCCGTATTACACCACCAAGCGACATGGCACGGGGTTGGGCCTCGCGATTGTGCAGTCCGTGGTCAGCGATCACAGCGGAAGAATTGAAGTGGAGTCGGCTCCCGGTGCGGGCGCAACATTCCGGATTGAACTGCCCATGGAACAAAAAGCTTCTCCGGAAAAAGAAACTCTTGCGGGAGAAAAGCCGGTGGATCCGCCCGTTTTCACCACGGCTTGATCCGGCGAGTTCTTATGACCATTCCCAAAGCACATCTTCTGCTGATTGACGACGATCCGAACACGCTGGCATCGCTTTCGCGCGCGTTTCGCCTCCATGGTTACGAAGCCACTGTTTGTTCGAGCGCGGTCCGCGCGCTGGAATTGATTCGTGCGCAACGCTTCGACCTGATTTTTTCGGACGTGGTGATGCCCGGCAAAGATGGGATTTCGATGCTGGAAGATTTGAAAGCGGCAGGAATTACGACGCCTGTGGTCATGATCTCAGGCCAGGCCAATGTGGAAACCGCGGTGCGAGCCACGCGGCTGGGCGCCGTGGATTTTCTTGAAAAGCCTCTATCAACCGATAAATTGCTGGTCACCATAGAAAATGTTTTGCGGTTGCGGCATCTCGAAGACGAAAATCGCGAGTTGCGCAGCCGTCTTGGCAAACATGAAATGATCTGGTCCGGCCCGATCATGGAGACGTTAATGGCGCAGGTAGCGCGCGTGGCGGCGAGCGAAGCGCGCGTCGCCATTCAGGGCGAGACGGGCACGGGCAAGGAACTGATCGCGCGCGCCATTCACCAAAAAAGCGCGCGCCGTGATGGACCTTTTGTGACGCTCAATTGCGCCGCCGTCCCCGCCGAGCTAATCGAGTCGGAATTATTCGGGCACGAAAAGGGATCGTTCACCGGAGCGGCCACGCGGCACGTCGGCAAATTCGAGCAGGCATCCGGCGGCACGCTTTTTCTGGATGAAATTGGCGACATGCCGCTGGCCATGCAATCCAAGTTGCTGCGCGTGCTTGAGGAGGGAGAAATCGAGCGCGTCGGCGGCGACAAGCCGATACAGGTGGACGTGCGAGTGGTTGTGGCCACTCACCGCAACCTCGAGGAAATAGTCAGGCAGGGTTCGTTCCGCGTGGACCTGTTTCACCGCGTCAATGTTTTCCCCATTAGTTTGCCGCCGCTGCGGGAACGGGCGGAAGAAATTCCCCGGTTAGCCGTCCATTTTGCCGCGCAGGTGGCCTCGCAAAATGGCTGGCGGCCAAAACATTTTTCGCCGGAGTCGGTGGAAATTTTGCAGCGCTACTCGTGGCCCGGAAACGTGCGTGAATTGCGCAACGTAGTGGAAAGAGTTTTGCTGCTTTCTGCTGGAGAGACGATCACCGCCGAGGAAGCTAAGCTCGCGCTGCCCGCATCGCGAAACGGCGAATCCGCGGCCACCGTGGGAAGCGGCCCGCTCTCGCAGCGCCTCGAAGCTTTCGAGCGCGAAGTTCTGCTCGCCGAGCTGCGCCGCAATCAACATCACATGACCAACACCGCGCGCGCACTGGGCCTCGAGCGCAGCCACCTCTATAAAAAATGCCAGCAACTCGGCATCGACCTGCAATCCGAACGCAAGTAGTACTAAATGGTCCGCGTGGCATAGGCTTCAGCCTGTGCGCTTTTGGGCCTTGCAAGGACTAACCCCGCACAGGCTAAAGCCTATGCCACTTAACTTAGCGGCCTGCCGCCATCGATGGGAATAATTCCGCCGGTAGTAAATGTAAGGTGTTTGACCACGGCGATAATCGCCGACGCCACTTCTTCCGGCGCGGCGAGCCGTTTCAGCGGCGTGCGCCCGATTTGCTCCTGCAGCCACACCGGATCCATCGAGCGAATAAAATCATTGTCCACCACGCCCGGCGCGACGGAGACCACGCGAATTTTCGGCGCGAGCGCGCGCGCCAAAGATTTCGTCATGTTATCGACGGCCGCTTTGGACGCGCAGTAAATCACGTTGCTGCCCATCGCGGTCAGCGCCGCAATCGACGAAATGTTGATGATTACCGCGCCGCCCGCGTGATTGCTTTTTTCGAGCAGGGGCCGCATCGCGCGGATGGTCGCAAAAGGCCCGCGCACATTCGTCGAAAGAATATTTTCGATTAGCTCATCATCCAGGCCAACCAGGTCGTTATGCGGCACAAATCGCGTCACGCCCGCGCAATTGATCAGCACGTCGCAGAAGCCGTAGCGGCTTTCAATTTCCGCAGCGAATTTGCCAAGCGCTTCGCTATCCGTCACTGGCGCAGCAAGTGCAGCGTGTCCCCCTCCGGGCAAGCTTGCCGCAAGCGCTTTCGCTTTCTCGGCGGAACGGTTATAGCCGATCACCACGCGCATGCCTTCACGCGCCAGCGCGCCGCAAATTACCGTCCCCATGCTTCCCGCGCCGCCCGTGATGACGGCAACGCCTCGTTCACCTTTTTCAGCTTCAGGCGAATCTTTTTTGCCTGGCGATTTCATCCGCAATTCCTGCTTTCTAAAAAAATTGGGAAAAAGAATCTCGTGCTATTGCTTACTCAAAAAAAGTACAGCAGCCAAAAAAGTGGATTTGAGTCCTTAAAGATGTAGTCTGTCATTTCGAGCGAAGCGAGGAATCTCTCCTGCTTTTTCTTGCCGTTAAATCGAAGAGAGATTCCTCGCTTCGCTCGGAATGACAGACTTTGTATTTATTGAGATTCTCTCGTGGCACAGGCTTCAGCCTGCGGGTTTTAGTCTCTGCAAGGCCTACCCCCCAGGCTAAAGCCCGCGCCACATTTCAGGCCATCACAGCCTTCTTGCCGTAACGCCGCACGCGCAAATCCGCCTGTTCCTTGTGCGCCGCAAAGCCTTCGAGCGCGCACAGCCGCGAGCAATATTCCCCAACCAGCGCCGAAGCCTCATCGGTAAGCACGCGCTGGTAGGTGCAAGTTTTGATGAATTTGCCGACCCACAATCCGCCGGTGTAGCGCGCAGCCTTCATCGTGGGCAGCGTATGATTCGTCCCGATCACCTTGTCGCCGTAGGCGACGTTGGTGCGATGCCCGAGAAACAGAGCGCCGAAGTTCGTCATGTGCGCGAGGAAATAATCCGGGTCGCGCGTCAGCACCTGCACGTGTTCGGACGCGATTCGATCGGCTTCCTGCACCATTTCTTCGAGCGTGTCGCACAAAATAATTTCGCCGTTGTTCTGCCAGGCCTGCCGCGCAATTTCCGCGGTGGGCAGCCATGAAAATAATTTTTCAATTTCCGCCGGGACATCCGCCGCAAGTTTCGCGGAATTGGTGATCAGCACCGCGGGGCTGCCCGGCCCGTGCTCGGCCTGCCCGATCAGATCGACCGCCGCCATTTCCGCGTCGCACGAATCATCCGCGATGATCAACGTTTCCGTAGGCCCCGCAAGCAAGTCGATGCCAACGCGCCCGAACAATTGCCGCTTCGCTTCGGCGACAAACGCGTTGCCCGGCCCGACCAGCATGTCTACAGGCGCAATCGTTTCCGTGCCCAGCGCCATTGCGGCCACAGCTTGCACTCCGCCAAACGCGTAAATTTCAGTCGCGCCGCCCATGTGCATGGCCGCGACGATCGCCGGATGCGGCTTTCCTCCAAAGGGAGGCGCGCTCGCGATGATGCGCTTCACGCCCGCAGCCTTTGCGGTCACCACGCTCATGTGCGCCGAGGCGACCATCGGATACCGCCCGCCGGGGACATAGCACCCAACGCTATTCACCGGAATATTTTTATGCCCCAGCACCACGCCCGGAATCGTCTCGACTTCCACGTCCTGCAGTGCCGCTCGCTGCTTCAGCGCAAAGTTGCGGATCTGCGTCTGCGCAAATTGAATGTCCTCGATCACCTGCGGCGACAAAGCGCTCATGCATTCGGCAATGTCCGCTTCCGATAGCCGGAAGGACGCAGGCGACCACTTGTCGAATTTTTCCGAGTATTCCCGCACGGCAGCTTCGCCGCGTGCGGAAATGTCGGCAAGAATCGTTTCCACTGTCTTGCGAACTTGTGCGCTGTTTTCGGCCTTCGCTTCCGCCGACTGGCCAGTTTTGATATGACGAATCATGGCGTGCTCCCTAAAATTTTTGGTCCATAAAGTATACGACGTTCTCTCCACACCGTGCGCTTTAGCTCGGGGCACAATGCAGGCACCGCAAGCAAACTAGCATGATTTCGCGGATGGCATCAAACGCGGCCTATCGGTGTCTGCGAGGCAACTCATTCTTACAAGGTTTTGTAGCGCCCGCCTGAAGGTGACCGCTACATAGGGCAATCAAAAATCATCACACGGTCTTATCCTGCCGGCGGGAGCCATATTTGGCTCCCGCCGCGCGCGATGGTTACCCCGAATTGTCATGAGGATTGTTGCGATGCGCCGCCTGCGCCGGGGGAAGTACTTGGTGCGATTGTGTTGCGGCGCCAAAGGTTACATTGGAACGGCGCTGAGGTGCGCCGTGTACTCACCGGAAGCCTGAGTTACAGTCTCGATCAACCCAAAAGAATCGAAACTCGCGGCCGTCGTATTGAACGATGACACCGGGTAGAGGAACACGGGCGTCAGCCCGTCGTCCACGTAGCCGAGCAAATCCGCCGCAGCTTCGGACAGATCGAGGATCCGGTGCAGGCGTAGATTGGGTCCTCGGTCCGTAATCGTGACTTCCACGGATTCTCCATTTTTCAGATTCACCACCCGGATGACCGTCCCGAGCGGGAAGTACCAGCTCGCGGCCGTGTATTTGTGTCGATCGAATCGTTGGCCGTTCGCCATTTTCCGTCCCTGATGTTGTGCTCCATACCACGAAGCCAACCCTATGTACTGCACTTTCATCTTCTTAGCTTTCACTTGCACCTTCGCCCTTTGGGATACCGCAGACATTGGGGTTATCCAGAGCAGGCTTGCTACGATTACAAAGCCAAAAACGCGTAGCTTGGTCTGCATAAGTAAATCTCCTTTTCCCCGGTTCTGTTAAGTGTCCCCCCCAGGCAAGTCCTGGTTATTGCCTCCTTTCTTTTCACGAATTAACTTCTCGACGTCCCGATCAAGCAGTTCGAGCCTCTAAATTACGCTTAGCTACATGCCGAAGCTAAGTCTGAAACGATGGTTTCCGCTGACTCTGAATGCTTTAACTCACCATTGTCCGGCAATAAGTCCACTGCTTCCGATTCGCACTCTTCGCATCTGCCGTGCTTTCCGAGCCCAACGTTTGCCTGACATTCAACGCACCACCAAAGCTTCATAACTGAGCCTCCTAAGAACTTATTCAATTGGGTGTATGAAAACAGTTTGAACTTAGCCGTGTTTTTTGGCGATAGCCGGATGGGGCCATTTTTTGGGGTACGGGAGTACTGGTAAGAAATTGGGACTTTCGTGTGGAGGCGTCGCGCAAATTTGGCACTGAATCGGACCTAGAACATTTTCGATTAGTGATTGCGGCCCATCGATCCGAGTCCCCGAGGGACGGCAGAATATAGCCCACCGTTTTAACGGTGGGAGAGCCCGGTGCCATCGTTGTGAAGCCCCGGAGGGGCGGCACAAGGGTAACCTTGCGTCGCCACTGTCGGGGCTGTCCGGAACGTTAGGTGCCACTTTTTGCAGGAGAGCGTTTTCTGTTTATTCACATACTTGGGACCGCGTTTTTTCAGGCCTGCGCCCAAGGCAAGTGCGGTCAAATGTAAATACGTAACTCGAGACCGCTTCAGGAGACAGCGCACACTCTTGCCACTTCATTCATTCCAGTGACCTGAAATAATAATTCAAGTGGACGATTAGATATGAACAGCATTGGGAGAAAAACAGGCCTGTCAGGCATCCAAAAATTGGATAGGAAGGACGCCAAAAATTGGCACCAATCGGATTCACGGAAATCGCCCAAAACGGGCCTCCAAAACGGGTCCCATTTGCTGCACCAGATCACCGTTCAGCCCCCCATTCGAGCCTTTTGATACATGGGTGTGGACGATTGGGTCCATTTATATGCAAAGTACACAGTGGGAAAGGTTTATCTAGACGCGATGTGGCGTGCTTGATAGGCTTATTTGAAATCAGGGGCCGTTTCTTTAAACTGGGGGCTCCCGTTTGAAATTGAGTGCTTAATATTTCGAATCGTAATTGTGGAGGACTGTAAAAATGGCGCAGTCAATTGGGACACGAGCATGGAAAGCAATGGACTATGTCGTGTGCAAGGCCGCAGGCATCACTTTCGATACAATTCAAATTGTTAACAAACACAATCCGAACCCGAATTTCACGCCAAAGTGGTCGGACAAGCCGCTGCTGAAGTCGTGGGAGAAATCGAAACCCACACTCGGCTGGCCGCGGCAGACAGACTCACTTTGCCCGGGCTGCGTCAAGGATGCCCGCGATGCGATCTTTGAAGGAAAGAAGGATTGGCGCGACCTGATGCATGAGAAGGTCGGCGAGATCAAGGCGCAGATCATTGAGCGCGACGGGCAAGTCTGGATGGTGAAGGAATGCCCCATCCACGGCCACTACGAAGACATGATGGCCATCGACTCAAAGTTCCTGAATTGGATCGAGCAGAACTTCCCTGGCCGCGACATTCCGGCGCACAACGACGAAGATCTGCACAAGCATGGTTCCAGCACCGTTCGTTACGGCCGCGGCTCCGTGCTCACCGTGGACCTCACCAACCGCTGCAACATGATGTGCGATCCCTGCTTCATGGACGCCAACCAGGTGGGATACGTTCACGAGCTTTCCTGGGATGAGATTCAGGAAATTCTGGACAACGCTCTCAAGATCAAGCCGCGCCGCCAGATGTCCGTGCAGTTCTCGGGCGGTGAGCCCACCATGCACCCGCGATTCTTCGATGCCATTCGCCACGCGCGCAAGATCGGCTACAACAGCGTGCAGGCTGCAACGAACGGCATCGAATTCGCCAAGAGCAAGGAATATTGCAAGGAAGCGTTTGAAGCGGGCTTGCGTTACGCGTACCTGCAATTCGACGGCATCGGCAATGATGCGAACAGTCATCGCCAGGTCGGCAACCTGTTCGATGTGAAACTGCGCGCCATTGAAAACATGCACGCAGCGGGCATCGAAATCATTCTGGTGACCACCATCGTCAACAACCTGAACAACGATCAGGTTGGCGCCATCGTGAAGTTCGCCATGGATAACCCCAAGAAGATTTCCTTCGTGGCCTTCCAGCCCGTTTCGTTTACGGGTCGCGACGAAGAAATCACACCTGAGCGCCGCATGAAACAGCGTTATACGCTATCCCACTTGGCGCAGGACGTCAGCGCGCAAGTCGGCAAAGTGGAACCGACGCGCGACTGGTTCCCCATCTCCATGATCAGCACGTTCGCGGCATTTGCCGACCTCTCACACGGCCCCGAATCGCAATGGGGCTCGGTGAGCTGCGGCTGCCACCCGAACTGCGGCGTTGGCACTGCGGTGATGATCAACAAGGAAACCAAGGACTGGGCTCCCGTGCCGAAATTCCTTGATGTGCCTCAGCTGGTCGAGGACATCAAGAAAGTCACGGACGCGGCGCGCAACAAAACTTTTTCAAACTTCATGATGGCCATGGCGCTGCTCAAGAACTACCACCCGTATGAGGCGCCGAAGGCTTTCCGGCTTGTCGATTTGTGGAAGAAGTTCGACAAATCCTGGGGCCTTACGAAGAATCAACGCGCGAAGTACGGCACGGCCGGCCCGGAACGAACGCGTGAAGACGCCGAGAAGCGTCGTAAAGATCCCTGGAACTTCCTGTTCATTGCCGGAATGTGGTTCCAGGACCTGTTCAACTATGATTTCCGCCGTACCGAAATGTGCATCATCCCGTACGCAACGCAGCAGGGTGAAATTTCCTTCTGCGCGTACAACACGGGCATCGGCTGGCGCAAAATTATTGAGAACATGTACAAGAACGCGACCGTCGCGCAATGGTACAAGGAACACGGCAAGCACGAAATCTACGCCAAGGGCAAAGCCGTGGGCCTCAACACCTATGAACACTCACTCGTGATCGATGCTGAGGACGCCGCGCGCGTCCGCGCCGTTGACACGGAAGTTCCGAACACCGCCGCCGAGGAAAATCGTGCGCGCCGCCGGGCTGAATTCCTGAAGGAAGAAGCCCGCGTGCGCAAGATTTACGAGGAACTGGTGTTGAAGCAGACGCCGCAGGAAGTTGTGCAAATTGGCTCGGTGATGGACATCAAGCGCGCGACGCCTTCCGTCGCTCCCGTGACCATCAGCAACGCCAAGCCCAACGGAAACGGTGCGGCCAAGCCGCAGGTTCCCGAGCACGTAGCCGGCGACTAACTTCCGCCACAAAAATTAAAAAATTTCCAACTGCCCCTGGAATTTCAGGGGCAGTTGCTTTTTAAGTAGGACAGGCTTCAGCCTATCTTCTTTTGCGTCCTACCAGTGGAATTCAACCGTCGACAGGCTGAAGCCTGTCCTACTTAAACGCTTGCAGTATCTTTTCTTTGCGTGCACACTTCCTGCGTTCTTTCATCCTGCAAAGCTGATTTCCAGGAGCCCTTCCGTGGATCGCGCTGCGGCCATTTCGGAATTGGTGATTGCAAACCGCGTAGTGGCGCACCTGAAGCTGGTCGATTCCTTTGGCCACGTAACAGTGCGCAATCCGGAAAATCCGCAAGGTTTTTTCATGTCCCGCGCACGCGCCCCGCGCCTCGTCACGAAAGAAGATATTCTCGAATTTGACTTGGACAGCGCACCCGTCGATCTGCGCGGATTAAAACCCTACTCCGAACGTTTCATTCACGGGTGCCTCTACAAATCGCGTCCTGACGTCATAGCCATCTGCCACAATCATGCACACGAATTGCTTCCGCTCGCCGTCACAAAAACAGTCATGCGGCCCGCCCTGCACTCGGCGGCGGTCATTGGTCACGTGGTGCCCGTGTGGGACATTCGCGACGAGTTTGGCGATACGAATATGCTGGTGACCTCGAACGAAATGGGCAACTCACTGGCCGCTGCTGTCGGCAAGGGAAAAGCCGCGCTGATGCGCGGGCACGGCAGCGTTGTTGTGGGTGCAAACATCCAGGATGCCGTGTTCACCACATTCTATCTGCGCCTGAACGCTGAAATCATGATCAAGGCGATGTCCATGGGCGAGACCATTACTTATCTTTCGCCGGGAGAAGTTGACCGCTCGGGCGAATTGCACAGCCAACCCGCCGCGCAAGGCCGCGCGTGGGAAGATTGGTGTTCGCAAGCGGGCATAGAATATCTGGCCTCGAAATAGGGGCCTGATTTGTGATTTAGTAGAGGACTGAAAGAGCCCTCTTCGTCCCGAAACGCATGGGACGAAGAGGCCTCTACGAAACCTTAAATGCTTGAGTCGCTTTGGTTTCGTAGAGGCCGGCCGCATTTTGGGCGGGCGACTTTTTGCATGTGCTTTTGATTTCCATGGAGAAATAATATTATCGCCGGCCGAAACGGCTTCGGTCCCATTCGCAACAACGCCGCTGGAGGAACGATGCCAGTAACGAATCGATGGTTGATGGCTCTTGCCGGCGTTTGCCTGCAAATGGCGCTGGGCGCGGCGTATGCGTGGAGCGTCTTTCGCATTCCTCTCGCCAAACAATTCGGCTGGACAATTTCCCAAATCACATTCACATTTTTGATCAGCTGGTTTTTTTTAGGCTGTGCAGCAGTCGTCGGCGGCCTGTGGATGAAGCGCAGCCAGCCGAAATTCGTGGCCATGACGGCGGGCTTGCTTTGGGGCGGCGGAGTTTTCCTCGCAAGTTTTTCCGCGAACAGATTGTGGTGGCTCTACCTCACATACGGTGTAATCGGCGGTATCGGCCTCGGAATGGGTTACGTGGTCCCCATAGCCGTCCTTGTAAAATGGTTTCCAGACCGGCGCGGCCTCATTACCGGAATTGCGGTCGCCGGATTTGGCGCAGGCTCGCTGTTTTCCGCGCCCGCCGCCGGATGGCTGATGCTGCGCGTTGGCTTGATGCCCACGTTCGCCTATCTCGGCGTGGCGTACGCGATCATCGCAATCACCGCCGGCTCGTTCATGAAAAATCCTCCCGTCGGATGGAAGCCCGAAGGCTGGGCTCCCTCGGCAACGCAAATTTCTCAGAGATGCGCACAAGACTTTACACTCGGGCAGGCGCTTGCCACCTGGCAGTGGTGGGCGATCAGCGGCCTGATGTCCATTAACACGATGGCCGGATTGTCGATCGTTTCCCAGGCATCTCCGATTTTTCAGGAACTCGGCAGTGCAAGCGTAAAAACTGCGGCAGGGCTCGTCGGGATTATCAGCATCGGCAATGGCGCAGGAAGAATTTTCTGGTCATATATTTCCGATCTGACGTCAAGAAAAACGGCGTATTTTGCGATGTACCTTGTCGAGGTGATTTTGTTCTGGAGCTATCACTCGATTCATTCGCTCACGATTCTCGCAGTCGCCACGTTCATTCTGGTGATGTGCTACGGTGGCGCGTACGGCATCACGCCCGCATTTGCCGCGGATTATTTTGGTCCCCGCGATGTCGGCTCCATTTTCGGATTGATGATGCTCCCCTGGGCCTTCGCCTCGGTTTTCGGTCCGTACGTTTTCGCTTACCTGCGCCAGATCAATGGAAATTACATGCAGGCCCTTACCTTTCTTGCCAGCTTGATGACCGCGGCTCTTATCCTTCCCATCCTTGTCCGCCCGCCGCGAACCAAGAGCGTGGCGAACGCAGCAGAAGCCCCAGAGCAATTCGCAGTGGAAGCGCTGCCGACGAATACGATTGACGATTAACCAGCGTAACTCTTAAAGCTTCGATTTAAATCTTGAAACCGCCCTCAGCAATAAACCGTATTTGCATTGAGTTCCCGGCATGAGTAAAATTCGCGCCAGGTAATCGGACCTTTCCGGCCCCATGCAGGGCCACATAAGCCGTTTTCTATCCCAACTAGATTTGCCCACCTTGAGAAACGGAGGAATGCAATGTCACTTAACCAGGACAAGCTGAATGAAATGCTCCATCGTGGCATAAATGATTTTGGCGCGACCTTCCACGCGGCCTTGGTAACAATTGGCGACAAGCTCGGGCTCTACAAAGGGCTGGCCGCCGGCGGGCCACAAACACCAGCGGAGCTTGCCAAGCGTACAGGAACAACGGAACGCTACGTTCGCGAATGGGGCGCGGCTCAGGCCGCGGGCGGATATGTTTCGCTCGATCCTTCCACAGGCCGCTACTTCCTGAGCGAGGAGCAGGCGTTTACGCTTGCCGATGAAAATAGTCCCGCGTTTCTTCCCGGCGCTTTTCAAGTTGCTCTCGCTGCAACCAAGGCCGTGCCCAGATTAATCGAAGCATTCCGCACCGGCGAAGGCATGGGTTGGCACGAGCACGACCACGAATTATTTCACGGTACGGAGAGATTTTTTCGCCCGGGCTATGCCGCGCATCTGGTCGCGGAATGGATTCCCGCGCTTACCGGTATCGAAGCTCGCCTGAAGCAAGGAGCGCGCGTGGCTGACGTTGGATGCGGGCATGGCGCGTCGACGGTGCTGATGGCGCAGGCATATCCGAAATCCACATTCGTAGGTTTCGACTATCACGATGGTTCGATCCAAACGGCCAGAGCGCGCGCCCGGGAAGCCGGCGTAATGGATCGCGTTGATTTTGAAGTGGCTCGCGCCAAGGATTACCCGGGAACGGGCTACGACCTCGTGACATTTTTCGACTGCCTGCACGATATGGGCGATCCCGTTGGCGCATCGCGCCACGTGTTGTCAACACTGTCGCGGGAAGGAAGCTGGATGATCGTCGAGCCATTCGCGAATGACCGCGTGGAAGATAATTTGAATCCGATCGGCCGCGTGTTTTATTCCGCTTCCACTTTGCTTTGCACTCCGGCATCGCTCTCCCAGGAAGTAGGGCTGGCTCTCGGCGCGCAAGCAGGCGAGAAACGCATGAAGGATGTGGTCACCTCCGGAGGATTCACTCGATTCCGCCGCGCCACGGAAACGCCATTTAACCTGATTTACGAAGCCCGCCCGTAATCGCACCGCCTTCGGTCTCGTAGCGCCCGCCCGTCTTTTCGGGCGGGCAGCCCTTTGTTTGTGCATCGCAACTTGACGCACGAGCTCCCAGTCTGCTTCACTGGATTTGCATCACGCTATGCATGACAATAGGACCGGATCGGGCATTCTCGCATCTAATCAAAAGAGGATCGAAAGCTGCGCATGTCGCAGATTTTCCTACGCAAATCTTATGGGCGAAGAAGAGAACGAGCAAAGATTGTTCAGTCTCACGGAAGCGGAGCAAGCGCGCCGCAAGGTCGAGCCGCTTTTAATTGACGCAATGCAAGGGCGCCGCGAAATGGGCGACCTCGAAGAAAGCCTGAGCGCCATCGCCAACCGCATTCAGATTATGGGCGGCGTTACGATTGACTACGATACCGCGGCGCGCCTGCGCGCGGACCTGAATCAAATCGTCGCCAAGGTGAAGGACGCTCTCGATCAGATTCAGGCGACCGGATGCATTGTGAAGGATCTCGATTCCGGCCTCGTAGATTTTCCGTCCGTGATTAAAAATGAAGAAGTTTATCTTTGCTGGCGATTGGGAGAAGACCGCATACGTTTCTACCACCGCCAGGATGAAGGTTTTTCCGGCCGCAAGCCAATCGATCCTGAAGATACCGGCCCACGCCACCCCATCCAATAATTTAAATCAAAATAATCTGCGTGCGGCCGCACTCCGCGCGAAGCGCACGTGCTGTAGCCCGCGTCTCTTGCCCTGAGAGATCGCGAAGGGTCAGTGGCGGGCTACAGCTGTTGAATCAAGCAATCAATCGTTCAGAAAAATGAAAAGCTCAAGGATTGGTCCGGTGTTAGAATGCGGCCCTGTCTAGAATTGGGTTGCGGTTGTAGTGCGTCCTTCGGCCTTCGCAGGCCTAAATTGCGGAAAACGAAAAAGGAGCTTTTGACAATGTCGAGTAGCAAAAACTTTTTCATGAAATCGACAAAAATTCGCCTCGGATTTGGATTGTTGGCAGGCATTCTTTCCGTTGCGCCCGCGGGATACGCGCAATATCCAACGACATTCCAGATTACCAAGGATGGCACGACCGTAATGCTCGAAGACTATGCGAACCCTCCGCTTTCAAGCGCGACGCATGGCGGTGACACCGCCACCGAGATCAATTTCAAGGGACAGTTGGGACGCGTGACTGCATTGCGCGCTGAGCCTGCCAACGCGCCACTCTCTGCTTCACGCATTTTTGTCGACGATCAAAACGGCACGCTCTACATCATGGACACCGCGACCAAAAAATTTACCCCCTACCTGAAATTTAAGGATATTTTCCCCAATTTTGCTTCGGACAAAGGAAACGCTTCCGGAATCGTATCGATCACGTTTGATCCCGGCTACGCAAAGAACGGAAAATTTTATACCGTGCACGTGGAAAATCCTGTGTTGTCCGCAAACGCGACTCCTGTAAACACCTCGACGCCGACCTTGAATCTCACTGGCTATTCGACTACTCCCACGGTCAATCCGCCTTCGGGCCCCGTTCATCTGGAATCCGTGATCGTCGAATGGACCGACACCAACATTCGCAACGCCACCTTTGAAGGTTCCGCGCGGGAACTTCTGCGCATCGGATTCGATCGCAACCATCCGACCGACGACACGATTTTCAATCCTCTGGCCAAGCCCGGCAGCCCCGACTACGGAAATCTTTACATCGGTGTGGGCGATGGCGCGCAGGGAGAAACTCCCGGTCCCACGCACACCATTCCGCAGCGACTTGATACTCTGCTTGGAAAAATTTTGCGAATCACGCCGGACATGAATCTCCACCCGCAGGACATGCTCAGTCCCAACGGCCGCTACCGCATTCCTTCCACCGGGCCGGACCCGAATCCATTTGTGAAAGTAGCTGGCGCGCGCGGCGAGGTTTTCGCCTACGGATTGCGACATCCGCACCGTTTCGATTGGGACACCACGACCAGGACTTTCCTCGTGATCGATATCGGCCTGCATTATTGGGAAGAAATTAACATCGTTGCTAAGGGCGCCAACTACGGCTACCCGGAGCGCGAGGGCAACGAACAATTGTTTGTGGAAAGCGCGGGCAAGACGGGCAGCTTGATGACTCCGCCCGTTGCGTTTCCGGATCGCGACCTTCTGAAAGTCGAAGGCATCGACGAGCCCGTGATTCCCATTTACCCCGCCGCCGTTTACAGCCACTGGGAAGGCGATTCCATTGGCAGCGGTTTCGTGTATCGCGGGAAGTTAATGCCGCAAATGCGCGGGAAATTTATTTTCAATGATATGACCACCGGGCGAATTTTTTATACCGACCTCAACGAAATGCTCGCCACTCGTGGCCAGCGCAATCATCAGGCGCCCATTCACGAACTGCAGGTGATGTACAAAAATCCGAATGACCCAAGCCAGCCCGCCGCCAAGAAGCGCATGTTTGACATCATTGCGCAGACCTATGTCCAAAAGGGAGGAACGCCAACTCCGGATCATGCGCTCCCCGGGGCCGCCGGAGCCACAACCGGATGGCGCGACGACGATCACAAGCAGCCCAAAGCCGACATGGACGGAGTCCCATACACAGGCGGCCGCGCCGATGTTCGCATCGCCCTGGGCGGCGATGGCGAAATCTACGTTCTCAGCAAGTCCGACGGCATGATCCGAAAGATGACTTCGGTCGTCACCCCGCCCCCCGCCGCAAAATAATTAAGCGGCCCAAGCGTGAACCCAAAAACGTGCGCCAAGCGAAACCGCAAAGCGCACGTTTTTGTAGCGCCGGCGTCCCGCCGGCAGTTTTCCATCACCCCAAAACCAAGTCTCGCCCCGCGAAGCCGAAAATCACAATCCCG
>Ga0210386_10000711_pt1 | contig 30586 bp, 27 predicted proteins | sample IncBWH32OmetaG_FD_160091 | JGI IMG/M metagenome (GOLD analysis project Ga0210386, IMG submission 160091) | Forest soil microbial communities from Barre Woods Harvard Forest LTER site, Petersham, Massachusetts, United States - Inc-BW-H-32-O ...
CGTCGGGTACGTGACGGTCGGGGAGGCGCACCTGCTGGCCGGGCTCGCCCATCGTGAGCTCGGTGACCTGCGCGCGGCGAACCAGGCGGCTGAACGTGCCCTGACCCTGGCGGAGGCTGACCGGCTGGTCCTGCCGTTCGCGATGACGGGCTCCCGGGAGCTGCTCGAGGACCTGCCCCGGCATGAGACAGCTCACGGCGCGCTGCTCGCCTATATCCTCGACGTCCTGCGCGGCTCATCCCCCGCGGCCGAAAACCAGCCGCCGCTGCTGGATGCCGACGAGCTCAGCCCGGGCGAGCTCAGGGTGCTGCGGTACCTCCCGACGAACCTGTCCCGGCCCGAGATCGCCGGCGAGCTGTCCGTCTCGGTGAACACGGTCAGCACGCACGTCCGCAGCATCTACGCCAAGCTCCAGGTTCGTGACCGGTCCTCGGCCGTGCAGCGCGCCCGGGAGCTGCGGCTGCTGGCCGCTGGCCGCACGCCCTAGCCCGGCGGTCACCGGATCCCGGTGATGCGGGCTCACCTGCCGGCCCGTGACCATGGCGTCATGGACCCGGCACCCGCCCTGTACATGATCCGGATCAACGGGCACCTCGGCGCCACCGTGCTGTGCGCGTTCCCGGCCCTGGCTCCGCGCCGGCACGGCGCGCAAACCGTGCTCACCGGCCTCCTGGACCGGTCAGCGCTGTACGGCGTGCTGGCCGAGATCGAGGCGCTCGGCCTGGACCTGCTCGAGGTCCGCCAGCTCAGCGCGGACCGCGAATCACCAGGATCAGGTGACTGCCGCTCACCGTGACCGCCGCTACCGTCCTTTTCATGACCAGTGCCCCCGTGCGCGACCCGCTCGCCGACCATCTCCTCACTCCGCAGAACGCGGCGTTCCTGCTCATCGACTACCAGCCCTCGCAGCTGGCCGCGGTCCGCTCGATGGATCGCGACCTCCTGCTCAAAAATGCCGTCTCGACGGTCAGGACCATCAAGACCTTCGGGGTCCCGGTCGTCCACTCGACCATCAACGTCGCCTCCGGCCGGGGCAAGCCAACCCTGCCCGAGCTCGCCGACCTGCTCGAAGACGACAAGCCACTCGACCGGACCACGACCAACTCCTGGGAGGACATCGACTTCGTTCAGGCCGTCCACGCCACCGGCCGCCGCAAGCTCATCATCTGCGCCCTGTGGACGGAGATCTGCATGGCCTTTACCGCCCTCGACGCGCTGCGCGAAGGATACGAGGTCTACCCGGTCGTCGACGCGATCGGCGGCACCTCGCCCGAGGCCCACCGGGCCGGCCTTGACCGCGTGCTGCAAGCCGGCGGGCAGCCGGTCGGCTGGGTCTCGCTCGCGGTCGAGCTGCAACGCGACTGGGCCCGCCAGGACACGGTCGCGGCGATCATCGAGATCGTCCTGACTGACCGCCTGTTGAAGGAGCAGGAGGGAGCGAGCTAGGTGAGCGAGGATTCCAGCCGTGCCGGGTGGCTGCCGCAGGCCCGCTCTTACTTGCGCGCCGCCGACCCGGTGCTGGCCCGGCTCATCGACGACCGGCCGGACTTCGACCCCCGGGCGTGGATGACCGAGCTGCCGCCGATGGACCTGTACGGCGCCCTGCTGTTCCAGGTCACCGGCCAGCAGCTGTCCGTCCCGGCCACCCGCCGGACCGTGGCCCGCATCCAGGCCCTGTTCGGCGGCCACCTCCCCGCACCCGCCGAACTGCTCGCCGTCGATCCCGCCCAGCTCCGCCAGGCCGGCCTGTCCTGGCGGAAGATCGGCACGCTGCGCGACCTGGCCGAGCGGCTCACGGACGGCCGGCTGGACCAGGACGTGCTGAGCACCCTGCCCGACGATGAGCTCATGGCCGAGCTCACCGCGATTTCGGGCATCGGCCCGTGGACCGTGCAAGGCGCCATGCTCGTCGCGCTGCGGCGCGAGGACGTCGTCCTGCCGGGCGACCTGGCGCTCCGTAAAGCCGTCCAGGCCAACTATCAGCTGGACCACCTGCCCGCCCAGGAGGAGGTCCTGGCGATCGCCGAGAAATGGCGGCCCTACCGCAGCCTGGCGACCAGCTACCTGTTCTCCTCCGCCTTCGAGCCAGCCGGTGACTCCGTCCGCGGCGCATAGGCGATCATTATCGGCAGCACCGGTGCCCTCCGCGCGTGTGTCGGGGGTGCCCGGGGCCGCGAGATGCCGATCGGACCGTGCTGGAGGACAGATGGCTGACGCCGCGCCTGCCGTGCTTATCACCGGTGCCACCTCCGGGCTGGGCCGTTACCTGGCCAGGCAGCTGGCCAGTTCCGGCTGGCAGGTCCTGGCTCACGGACGCGATCCGGCACGCGTGGCGCACCTTACCGCGGAGCTCGGCGGTGCGCGAGGTTACGTCGCCGATCTGGCCTCGCTCGGCGACGTGCGGGAGCTTGCGGCCCTGGTCCGCGCGGAGGTGCCGCGGCTCGATGTGCTGGTCAACAACGCGGGGATCGGCTTCGGCGCGCCGGGCGAGGGCCGGCAGGTAAGCGCGGACGGCCACGAACTGCGGTTCGCCGTCAACTATCTCGCGCCGGTGCTGTTGACCAGGCTGCTCGTGCCGCTGCTGACCGCATCGGCGCCGTCCAGGATCGTCAACGTGGGCTCGATCGGCCAGGTCCCGTTCGACCCCGCCGACGCCGAGTTCGAGGCCGGATACAACGGACTGGACGCCTACCGCAGGTCCAAGCTCGCCCTGGCCGCGTTCACCTTCGACCTGGCCGGCGAGCTTGCCGCGGCCCAGGTTACGGTGAACTGCCTGCACCCGGCGACTTTTATGAACACCGAGATGGTCGTGGACGCCGGCATCGCTCCGGTCTCCACGGTCGAGCAGGGGGGCGAGGCGACCATGCGGCTCATCACCGACCCGGCCCTCGACGCGGTCACCGGGCAATTCTTCGACGGGCTCAGAACCTCACGTGCCCTGCCCCAGGCCTACGACCGGCAGTTCCGCGAGCAGCTCCGCGAGGTAACGGACCGGATGCTCGGCCAGGCAACGTAATGGACAGGCGGGCATAGCTTGCCCATCCGCACCAGCGTCTAGAGCAGGTGCGAGCGTAGCCTCGATGTTGCCTCGCCGACATGTTCATGTAAAAATGTATGCAATCTGACGTGCTACGAGAGAGGCCCGCGGGTGCCGCTGTCCATCGATGCGAGCCGCTGCCAAGGCCATGGCCGCTGCTCGCTTATAAGTCCGAAAATCTTCGATATCAGTGACGACGGTCTCGGGCAGGTCCTCGTTCCCGAGCCGGGATCACAGGACGCGGCCGACGTGATGCGCGCCGTTGAAAACTGCCCCGAGTCAGCGATTTCCTTCTCCGTCGCATAGCCGATGCCGGGATCCAGGGTTACTAACTACTTGCGTAGTGAGCATCATCAGAGTTAGGGTCGCATAGCGGCCAGGCCGTCATCAACGGGTTGGTGCCGTCGCCGCGGTCGTCGGCGGCTTACTCCAGGGAGGCCCATATGACAAGCATCGATGATCCTGCCGCCCTTCAGGTTGAGGACCTTGCCCCCCATCTCGACCTTTTCGACCCGACCCACAGCGAACGGCTGTGGGAGGTGCTGTCGTATGCGCGCTCGGCCTGCCCGGTGCTGAAGACCGACGCCGACGAGGGTTATTACATCATCACGCGCTATGACGACCTGCGCGCCGTGCTGGAGGACGCCGAGACGTACAGCTCGGTCCAGGCCGGCCTGCGCGGCGTGCCGATCCCGATGCCGCCGCTCACCGAAGACCCGCCCAGGCATATCGAGTACCGCCGCGCACTCAACAAGTACCTGTCCCGGTCCTTCCTCAGCCGGTACGCCGACGACATCCGCGACACGGCCCGTACGCTCCTGGACGAATTGGTGCCCCGCGGCCACTTTGACTTCATGACCCAGTACGCGGTCCCCTTCACCTCACGCAACCTGGCGCGCGTCGTTCTTGACGACAGCAACGCCGAGCGGATCCAGCGGGCGATCAGCATCGCGACGCGGATCAGCAGCGAGGGCGATCCTCAGGCCTTCTTCGACATGGCCGCGCTCGCCGAGGAGTTCCTGCGCGACCGGGCGGCCTCGGGCAGCCGGCGAGACGATGTGCTGTCGGCGATCGTGAACGGAACCGTGCAGGGACGCCCGCTCACCCTGGAGGAGCAGGTCGGCGCGACGATGATCATGTTTACCGGCGGCCTGGACACGACCAAGGCGGCCCTGGGTAACATCGCCCTTCACCTGGCCACCAATCCCGGCCTCGAGCAGCGGCTGCGCGATCCGGAGTGGATCAAGGCGGATTTGGACGAATTCCTCCGCTACGAATCACCAATCATGTTCATGGCCCGTACGGTCACGCGCGACACGGAGCTCGGCGGCTGCCCGCTGAAGCCCGGCGACCGGGTGGCGGTCCACTACGCCTCCGCCAACCGAGACGAGTCCCGGTTCGACCATGCGGACCAGCTCAACTTCGGCCGGGAGCGCAATCCGCACGCCGCCTTCGGCCTCGGCCCGCACCGGTGCATCGGCATGCACTTCGCCCGGCTCCAGATCGAGATCGCCTTCGGCGAGCTGCTGTCCCGCGTGACGAACCTCCGGATCCCGGACGACACGCACGTGGAGACCGCGGTGGGCATAGTGCTGAGCCCCGAGCACCTGCCGGTGGTCTTCGACGTCCTGCAACCGTAGCCATGGCCATGTCACCGGCACGTTTGGAAGCTCCCCCTGGAGTCGATCGATGAGCGGATTGCTGGCGGGCCAGGTCGCGGTCGTCACCGGGGCGGCGCGGGGCCAGGGTCGCAGTCATGCCCTGGCCCTGGCCCGGGAGGGTGCGAGCATCGTCGCGCTCGACGCGTGCGCCCCTATCGCGACGGTGCCCTACCCGCTGTCCACCAAAGCCGATCTGGAGACCACCGCGGAGCAGGTCGAGGCCCTGGGCGGGCGGGTGATCTACGGGGTGGTCGACGTCCGCGATCTCGCCGAGATGGACCAGTTCATCCACGACGCGGTCGCCGAACTTGGCCGCCTGGACATCGTCTGCGCCAACGCGGGCATCAGCACGCCCGCTGCGACCCTGGAGATGACCGAAGAGACATGGCAGACGACCATCGACATCAACCTGACTGGCGTCTGGAAGACCTGCAAGGCGACGGTCCCGCACATCGTGGCCGGCCAGCGCGGCGGTTCGGTGATTATCACGAGCTCGTCCGCGACCACGATGATCTCGCGGAATATCGCCCACTACACGGCGGCGAAACACGGACTGATCGGCTTCATGCGGGTGCTGGCCAAGGAACTGGCGCCGCACCGGATACGGGTCAACACCCTGCATCCGACGGGGGTCAAGACTCCGATGATCCTCAATGAACCGATGTACCGGCTGTTCCGGCCCGACCTGGCCGATCCAACCAGGGAGGACTTCGAGACCACGGCGCGCTCGCACCATGCCCTGGGAGTTCCCGCCGTGGAACCGGAGGACGTCTCCGCGGCCGTCATATATCTCGCCGCACCATCGGGCCGGTACGTGACGGGCACCACCTTCATGCTCGACGCCGGGGGTCCGCTCGCTTGAGAACGGAGCGGCAGGCGATCTAGGCAGCACGCCCTATGGAGCGCTCATGACAGTACCCCTCGCCGACCTGGTCCGGGTCGAAGACACGCACTTCTACGATGACCGGCAGTTCGGTGTCTACAACCGGATGCGGACCGAGGCCCCGGCCTATTACTACGAGCCGCTTGACGTCTTCCTGCTGACCAGGATGGAGGATGTCCGTTACGTTTCCACGCACCCGGATCAGTTCTCCAATGCCGCCGGCCTCACGCTCAACCAGCTCCGCATGGCCAAGGCCGGCGCCAGCGCCGCGTTCGAGCGGTTCAACGAACCCGGCGGCGAGCTCGTCATCACCAAGGACCCGCCCCGGCAGCGAGCGCTGCGCGCCCTTATGTCGCAGAACCTGACCCCGCGCTATCTGCAGGGCTTCCAGGACGCGCTCGACGGATTCTGCCGGGACCTGCTCGACCAGGCCGACGGGTCCCCGGTCGACTTCGTGAGCTCGATCGCTGCGCAGCTGCCGCTGTATGTCGCGGCGGCCCTCATGGGTGTCTCCGAGATCGACATCCCCCGGATGCAGACGTGGGTGGCTGCTCTCGAGGATCTGACCAGGGTCACCTCCGCGGCCGAGCTCGAGGAGCCCGGGCAGCGTTTCGACGAGCTCAAGCGGTTCCTCCGCGAACAGCTGGAGACCAAACGCCTGATGGCCGGGAAAGACATGATCTCGGCCTTCCTGGCGTCAACGCTGGACGGATCCCCGCCCTCCGAGGCGATCGTGCTGGCTCATGTGGCCACGTTGATGTCCAACGGCGGCACGACCCGGCTGCTGCTGAGCAGCATCGCCTCCTTCCTGGCTACTAGCCCGGCCCAGATGGAGCTCGTCCGGGCCGATCCCGGCCTGCTGGACGGCGTGATCGAGGAGTGCTTGCGCCTGATGCCCCCGGCCAGGGGGTTCGTGCGCACCGCGACGGCCGACGTGGAACTCGCCGGGGTGCGGATCCGGGCTGGCCAGCGGCTGTACATGCTCTATCCCGCCGCAAATCGTGATCCCGGGCACTTCACCGATCCGGACCGCTTCGACCCGGCCCGCCGCCAGGCCTACGGTCATGCGTCGTTCGGCTTCGGCACCCACTTCTGCCTGGGCGCCGGCCTGGCCCGGATGGAAGCAAAAGCGCTGTTCACAGAGCTGATCTCGCGCTTCAGCGCGATACGCCTGGCCGGAACCCCGACCCGCTACGAGCATGTGCAGCTGAATGGGTGGGCCACCCTTCCGGTCACCCTTCACCGGTAGCTCGCCGGGGTTCCGACGACGACGAGCTCAGCCATCGACCGAGAGGAAGGGCAGGAATGGTCTCCGCGAAGATTGCCAACCAGCCGTCGCTGGCCGAACTCGTCCGGCCGGAAGACCAGGCAACCAAGGCAGGTCCCTGAATGAAGTTCACAGTTGACCGGGATCGGTGCGTGGGCTCGGCGTACTGCCAGCGGATCGCGCCGGCCGTATTTGACCTGGGGGACGACGGCATCGCCGTCGTCCTGGACGCCGACGTGGCAGGCCCGCAGGCAGCGGCCGCGCGGGAAGCCGAAGCGGATTGCCCCTCGATGGCCATCTCGGTCGAGGAATCCTGAGCTCCCATGCCCGGGGACGAGGGAACCAGATCGCCGAGCGCGCCGCCGCGTCCGCTCCACGACATGGGGATTCTGGTGACCGGCGGCGGTTCGGGCATCGGCCTGGCCGTCTCGCGCCGGTTGCTCGCCGACGGCGCGGCGGTCACGATCGCCGGCCGGAGCGCGCAGCGTCTGCAGGACGCCAGGCAGATCCTCATCGACGCCGGTGCCGACCCTGGGTCCGTCCGCGTCCACGCCGCCGACATGTCCTGCGAGGATGCAGGCAGGCGGGCCGTCGAGGCGGCCAGCGATCTTCGCGGCGGTTTGCACGCCGCCGTCGCGTGCGCGGGGGAGCCCCGCGGCCAGATGGCCCCGGTAACGCAGCTTGACCTAGACAGCTGGCGCCGCGTGTTCGACAACAACGTCGTCGCGACGATGCTGACGCTCAAGTACGCGGCGCGGGAAATGGTCCGCGCCGGCGGCGGCAGCTTCGTGGCGATCTCGTCGATCAGCTCGACCATGGCCGCGCGGTTCACCAGCCCGATCTCGAGTGCCAAGGCCGCCATCGACCAGCTATGCCGCATCGCGGCCAGCGAACTCGGGCCCAGTGATGTCCGCGTGAACGTGGTGCGACCCGGCCTGGTCCGGGTGGATCGCCAGGAGCTTCCCGAGGGAGTAGATCGTGACTTCCGGTCAGCCGTCGTCCTGCGCAGGCTGGGGCGCCCCGATGACATCGCGGACGTCGTGTCGTTCCTCGTGGGTCCTCGCGCGGCGTGGATCACCGGCCAGGTGATCAGCGTCGATGGCGGGCAGACGGTCAACCGGCCGTTCGATGCGTCAGCGTGGGTCGAGCCGGTCTACGGCCCGGACGGCATGCGAGGCGTCGTCTGACCGGCGGTTACCCGGCCTCTCAGAGCAGCACTTTCATGTTCTGTATGTTAAAATGCATACAAAATCTGTCGACGACGACGGAGCAACGGCCTCCCCATGACAAGCGCTCAGGTAAGCAGCGGCCCTTCGCCCGGCAGCGAGCCGCCCGCCGGCCGTGGGCTGACGGTCCGCGAGCGGATGAGCATCGCCATCTCGCGCGAACTCAACGACGGCGAGGTCGTCCTGACCGGAGCGGCATCGGCCGTTCCGCTGGCCGCCTGCCTCCTCGCTCAGGCGCGCCACGCTCCGTCGCTGACCATCCTGGGCGCCGGCGTGTACATCAACCCACGCCGCCTCGTCCCCGAGTTCACCGCTGGCTGGGACTGCGATCCGGTGGCGATCGCGGATATGTCTGACGTTTTTTCCGTCACCGAACTCGGGATTGACGTCATGTTTTACGGCGGCATGCAGATCGACCGCTACGGTTCGGTCAACCTGCACTACATCCAGACGGCAGCGGGCGTGCTGCGCGGGCCTGGGCTGGCCAACTCCGCGCTGGGGCACACGGCCGCGCGGACGATCCTCTATACCGAACGGCACGACCGGCGGACCCTGGTCGATCACGTCGACTACGCGTCGGTGATCGGCCATGGCCGCCGCGGGCGTTCACGAGCCGAACTCGGTTTGCCCAACGCCGGGCCCAGCGCTTTGTTCACCCCGGATCTGCTGTTCCGGCCGGACCACCGCGGGATGCTCGTCCCGGAACGGGCGATGCGCCCGCTCCAATGGGATGACGTGACCGCCCGCACCGGCTGGCCGATGCCAGCCATGCCGCCGGAGGCATTCGAGGTGGAGGCCGACGAGGTCCAGACGCTATGGCGCTCCATCGATCCGGGTGGCTTGCTTGCCGCCCGGCGTACCTGACCAGAACCGATGCTGGAGCCTGCATGAGCCATCCCGGATCCGCACTCGACTTTGAACCGGTGACCCTGACGAAACATGAGCGCCAGCTTCTGCTCGACGTCCGCCGGTTCGCACGGGCCAAGCCCTTCGAGCCATCGGCGCAGAGCCCGACCCGCGGCGGTTTCGACCGGGCTTTCAGCGAGGATCTGGCCCGGCACGGCTGGGTGGGAATGACCATCCCGAAACGGTACGGGGGCTCGGCCCGATCGGGCGTGGAGCGCTGTCTTGTCGTCTCCGAGCTGCTGGCGGCCGGCGCGCCCCTCGGGGCGCACTGGACAGCGGACCGCCAGACGGCGCCGAGCCTGCTGCGCAACGGACCCGAGTCGCTGCGCTCGGAATTGCTGCCGCGGATCGCCGCCGGCCGCTGCCTGATGGCGGGCGGATTCAGCGAGCCTGACGCGGGATCGGACCTGGCCTCGGTGCGGACGCGGGCCCGCAAGGTGCCCGGCGGATGGCTGATCACAGGACGCAAGATCTGGACCACGGACGCGGACCGCGCCGACTACTTCGAGATCTTGTGCCGGACGAGCGACGGCGGTGGCCGCAAGCACGAAGGGCTGAGCCTGCTCATCGTCCCCGCCGGCGCCCCGGGGCTGTCCGTCCAGCCCATCGAAGGCATGGACGGTGAGCGCCACTTCAACGAGGTTGTCATCGACGAGGTGTTCGCTCCCGACGACTGGCTCGTGGGCGAGGAGGGCACGGGCTGGCAGCAGCTGACCGCCGAGCTGGCGCTGGAAAGGGCCGGCCCCGAACGGTACCTGTCGACGTTCCCGCTGCTGGAGTCCTTCGTGCAGTCCAGGCCTGAGGTCGACGCGGCTGAGCGGAGCTTCGAGCTGATCGGGAGGATTATCTCCCAGCTGATCGGCCTACGGCTGATGTCGCTTTCGATCGCGCGCATGGTAGACCGAGGCGGCTCCCCGGTCGCCGAGGCGGCCATGGCCAAGGATCTCGGCACCGAGCTCGAGCAGCTGCTCGTCGACGAGCTATGGCGCTATCGCTACGAGGAGATCAGGCCCGGGGCCGCCGCCGACCGATTCCACGAATTCCTCGACATCAACCGGCTGCGGTCGCCGGTCTTTACCACGGCCGGAGGCACTAACGAAGTGCTCCGCGTGCTAATCGGCCGTCAGCTGCCGGGCTGGGCCGGCACCCGGAAAGGCTGGGCGCTGCGGTCACCGCTGGCGGCGACAGTGTTCGACCAGGCGACATCGCTGGACGGCGACCGGAGCCTGCAGTCGGTGCCGCGTGGCCGGGCCGATCCGCTGTCGGCGAGGTTGCTGGATTCCTTCCAGGCCTCAGGGTTTCTCGGCGTGAGCGTCCCGGAACACCTGGGGGGCAGCGGTGGCAGCCTGAACGACGCGCTCGACGTAGTACGGGGGGCGGCCTACGCGGGGCTGAGCCTTCCCGTCGTCGAAGGCCCGATCCTGGCGGGATGGCTGCTCGGCCAGGCCCGGCTCGCCTTTCCCTGGAGCGATCACCTGGCGGTGACGGCAGCGGGCGACCTACAGCTCGAGGCGGCGGGCCGCGGCCGCGTCCTCACCGGCACGCTGGAGAGCGTGGCCTGGCCCGGGGCGGCCACCACGCTCGTCGTGCCGGTGCGGCAGGACGAGCGGCTGCTGGTGGCGACCGTGGCCGTTGGCGCCCTGGGGCTCCTCGCGGGAGCGGCCAACACCGCCGGGGAACCGGTGGCCCGGAGCGTTCGCCTGGATCGGGTGCCGGTCGCCGAGGTCGCGCCGGCCAGCATCGCTTACGAGGCCGCCGTTGAGACGCTGAGCAGGCGGTGTGCCCTCGCCCGCGCGGTGGCCATGGCCGCGGCGCTGCAACGGACGGCGGAGCTGACGATCGTCTACGCCGGGCAGCGCGTTCAGTTCGGGCAGCCGATCGCCCGGTTCCAGGCGGTGCAGACGCATCTGGCCAGGCTGGCCTCGGAGGCGCAGCGGGTGGCCGTGGTGGTGGATGCCGCCCAGGCCGCGCTGGGTGAGCACGATGACCCGCAGCTTGATCTCGCGCTGATCTGCGCGGCCCGTACCCTGGCCGGGGAGGCGGCGGTGCTGGGCGCCCGGCTGGCGCATCAGGTTCACGGGGCCATCGGCGTGACGATGGAGTACCCACTGCAGCGATTCACTCGCCGGCTGTGGGAATGGGAGGCCAGTGACGGAACGGCCATGCGGTGGGCTCAGCGGCTGGGAGCGGACGCCATGACCGGCCCGACCAGGGCGTGGCAGCTCATCACCGGAACCTGCTAGCAATGCGCTCTTCAACCGGCGGAAACGACTGGAGCAGATGATGGAGTTCTCCGACAAGGTGGTCTTCGTGACCGCGGCGGCCGGCGCCGGAATCGGGCAGGCGGTCGCCAGGACCTTCGCCCGCGAAGGGGCGACGGTGGTCCTCAGCGACCAGCACCCGGAGCGGACCGCCAAGGTCGCGGCCGATATCGCTGACGAGACCGGCCAGGAGGTCACCGGCGTCCCGCTCGACGTGCGGGAGGAGGCGAGCATCGATGAGGTCATCAACGGCGTCGCCGAGAAGTACGGACGACTCGATGTCGTCGTCAACAACAGCGGCATCAACATGCTGGCTTCGCTGTACGAGATGCCCACCGAAACCTGGCGCCAGGTTCTGGACGTCAGCCTGACCGGGCCGTTCATGGTTACCCGGCGGGCCCTGAACGTCATGCGCGACCTAGGCGCTCGGGGCGCCATCGTCAACATGTCGTCGATCGCGGGCTGGATGCGTACGGGCGAAGGCGAGTCACATTACGCCGCGGCCAAGGCCGGGATCACGGGTTTTACCCGGGCCGCGGCCATGGAGGCCGCACCCTACGGCATCCGCGTGAACGCGGTGGCACCTGGGCTGGCATGGAACCCGTTCCTGGGCAAGATTTACGGGGACGAATACGTCGAGGAGATGGCCCGGCAGACGCCACTGGGCCGGGTGGGCCAGCCCCAGGACGTCGCCAATGCCGTTGCGTTCCTCGCCAGCGACCGTGCGAGCTTCATCACCGGTGAGATCCTGTGCGTGTCCGGTGGCTATTACCTGCATACCTGACCGGAGGATGAACCCGGTCACTCCCCGGCGGACGGACGGGTGGCGACGAGGAGCGTCCACTGACTGTCGAGTACCGTGACGTCGTCCTGGTTGAGCGCCACCCGCCGCTCCGTCACCCGCCCCCGCGTGCCGCTCCGGGTGAGCTGCGCCGCGGTGAAGGTCAGCTCCACGCGAATCGTGTCGCCGATGCGAGTCGGGGCCAGCCAGTGGCACGTCACGTCGGTCATGCCCAGCAGAGACGGCTGCAGCGCGTGGAGCACGGGCAGGCGGGTGGTCAGTCCTGACGCTACCGACAGCACGAGCAACCCGTGTGCGATCCGCCCTCCGAATCCGGTGGCGGCGGCGAAGGTCTCGTCCACGTGCAGTGAATTGAAGTCACCGGACAGGCCCGCGAACGCGACCACGTCCGCCTCGGTGATCGTGCGCCCCGACGTGACGAACTTCTTCTCCAGCGGCAGATCCTCGAAGTACAGCCGGTCGATCTGGCTGGCGGCCAGGCTGCCGCCATTCGCACTCACGTTTCGGTGCCCAGGCTCGACGGGAATTTCGGCCTCCTCTTCTCGCGCATGGCATCCAGCCCTTCACGAGCATCTTCGCTGAAGAAGCCGAGCATCTCCAGGGCGAGCGAGGACTCGAAGATCGGGCCCGCGGCGCGCACCCAGTGGTTCAGGGTTCTCTTGGTGGCAGCGATCGCACGGCGCGGGCCGGCGGCCAGATCCGCGGCGACCTGCAGCGCGGTGGGCATCAGCTCGTCGTCCGGTGTGCACCTGCTCACCAGGCCAATCCGCTCAGCCTCGCGGCCGTCGATGAAGCCGCTGGTCAGCAGGTAGTAGCGAGCCTTAGCCAGGCCGCACAACAACGGCCAGATGATCGCCGCGTGATCCCCGGCGGCCACACCGAGCTTGAGGTGGCCGTCGGTAAGCCGGGCGCTCTCGGCCGCGATGCTTATGTCGGCGGTGAGGGCAACCGCCAGGCCGGCGCCGACGGCGGTCCCGTTGATCGCCGAGATGATCGGCTTCGTGCAGTTGGTGATGTTGTAAACGATCTCGGCGGCCTCCTTCAGGAGCCGTGAGACGACCCTGAAGCTGCCGAGCGTGGCCTCCACCATCTCGAAGTCCCCGCCAGCCGAGAAGGCCTGACCCTCACCGGTGATGACCACGGCCCGGCAGCCGTCGTCCTTGTCGACGTCGAGCCAGACCCGGCTGAGTTCGGTGTGCAGCACCTCATCCATCGCGTTGAGCCGGTCCGGCCTGTTGATCTTGATCAGCAGCACGCCGTCGGCCGGGTAGTCGAAGGTGAGCCTGGTGTACGCGGACCAGTCCATCGAGCTCCTCGTGTCGTTGCGGGATGGCAGTGTCGCGGTGGTCAGCGTAAGCAACCGCTGATCCCAGGTCGCTCCGGCCAGGGCTCTTCTGCTGGTCGCCGAAGCACCCTGCGACCTGGTTCGCGGCCCGGCGCCAGATTGCAGCCTAACATCCGAAGTCTGATAGTAACAACCCTAGTAGGTACTGAAGAGCTAGTCATATTCTTCATCCGTCCATCGGCCGTCCACCCGCATGGGACGAGAACGGCTGCGATGGCCCGAGGCCGGTCTGAGCGGGTGACGAGGCGTTACCGGGACTCGCGCAGGCTCTCCGCGAGGGCTCGCGACGTCGCTACGCCCTGGTCCAGGAACTGCGTATCTGAGCCGATGGTCATGAAGGCGGCCCCTTCGCCAGCCCACCGCCGGGCCGCCTGCTCGGTGGCGGCGAATATCCCGAACGGGACCGAGTTTCGCTGGCACGCGGCACGCACATCGGCGATCCCGGCGCTGACGTCGGGGTGGTTGAGGTCGGTGAGATGGCCCATCGTGACCGCCAGGTCGGCCGGCCCGACCATGATCCCGTCCAGTCCCGGAGTCTGGAGCAGCGCGTCAATGTTGGCCACCGCGTCGGCGCTCTCCACCATGACGAGCACCGCGACCTCGTCGTTGGCGCGGGCGATGTAGGCCGGCCTGCCTCCCTCGAGACGGGCGGCCCGGCGAGGGCCGAATCCACGTCGGCCCAGCGGCGGATAGCGGGCCGCGGCGACCGCGCCCGCACAACCGGCCGCGTCGCTCACCTCGGGTACCACCACGCCTTCGGCGCCGAGGTCGAGGATCTGTTTGATCAGCGTCCGGTCGTTAGCCGCCGGGCGGACGAACACCGTCGACGCTGACGTCCGGAGCGCGATCAGCAGCATCTGCAGCTGATCGACCGTGATGGGGGAGTGCTCGGTGTCGATGAGGACGAAGTCGAAGCCCGCTCCGCCGATGACTTCGGCGACGAATGGATCGGCGATGGTAATGGACACGCCGAGCGCGAGTCCTCCCCCCAGAATGATCCTCTTCGTGCGGTTATCCCTCACCGGGTGCCCTTCTGCACGCAGTTATGCATGCATAAGCTATCTGAGCGGCCATGACGGGTCAAGGTCAGGCGCGCCCGCGTCCCGGCGTGATGCCGGGGGGTGTTACCCACTACAGGAGGTAGGGGAGTATGGTTGGTCGTGCGCAGTGTTGCGCGCCTGGCACCCCACCAGGTGTCCCGGGCGCCTGCGGGGCCCGATCACCGGCTCGCCGAAGGGACCTAAAAGTATGACTGGCAGCGGCTCGGATAGCAGTAGTGCGCCGGGGATCGACGCCGGAGTGATCGCGGCCCTGACGGAGCTTGGCTTCTCGCAGTACGAAGCTAGGACGTACGCCGGGCTTATCGGCCGGGAGCCGATGACCGGGTACGCCATCGCCAAGGACACGCTGGTACCTCAGCCTAAGGTCTACGAGACGCTGGGCAGGCTGGTCGAGCGCGGGGCCGTCCAGCGGGTCAGCGGCTCGCCCGCCAAGTTCGTCGCCATCCCGCCGGCCCGTGTGCTGAGCGAGCTGGAAAGGACCTTCCGCCAGCGCCTGGCCACTGTCGAGCTGGAAGTCTCGCGGATGCGACGCGAGAGCGCCGATGCGCATGAGCTCCGACTGTACAAGGAAACCACCTCGTGGATAACGATCGTCAACACGGCAAACGACCTCATCAGCGGCGCTAGCGAGCGGATATACGTATCCGGTCACGGCACCTACCTGGACGCGCTGAGCGAGGAGATCACCGCGGCGGATCGCCGCGGCGTCCGCATCGACATCCTCTGCTTCGGCGAGCAGCCGTTCAGCCTGCACAACGGGTCCGTGATCCGCCACAGCAGCACCGACGGCATCATCTACCGCCATCACCAGTCCCGGCACCTGGCGGTCACCTGTGACACGGCCGCGGCCCTGTGGGCCCTCGCCCCCGAGGGTGACAAGTGGGAAGCCGTGTGGTCGGCCGACGATCCGCTGCTGACGGCGCTGGTCAAGGGCTTTGTCCGGCATGACATCTTCACGCAGCGGATGTTCCGCGACTTCTCGAGTGAGATGGTGGCCCGGTACGGCTCTGGCCTCGAGGGACTATTCGACCGTCACCTAGCCGATCCCGAAGGTGCCGCGCAGGGCACCGTAGAACCAGCCGCGAGGCGCGGCACCCGCCGGCGCGCCTGAGCCCGGAACCCTCGCGGCACCGCTCCCTCCCGTCGGCCGGCTTATATCCAGCCGGGTCGGCTACGTCCCTGCGCCCCCGGCCGGGCCGCCGCATGCCCTGGCCCCGCGGGCCAGGCATTTCAACTTGATCACTTCGTTGACGCTCCGTGCGGCATGTGTTATGTTCCCTGAAACTACCTACTCAAGTAGTTAGTAGTGTCGCCTCAACGAGGGACGCAGCCGTGATCTGCGCGCATGTAGCGTCGTCCCCGCGCCCACAACCGCTGGTGATGTCACGGCCGGAAACGCCTCGCCGTTTGGGTGACCTAGCGGAAGGTCTTTAATGATGATGCCAACCAAGAGTAGGTTGCTCGCGGCTGCGGTAGTTACCATCCTGGTATCGGGTGTCACCGCCGGTTGTAGCTCGTCGAGCACAACGGGAGCCTCCGGCTCCAGCACGTCGAAAGCCAATGTGACCGCGGGGAAGACGATCACCCTCGGCATCCTCACCCCGCTGACCGGGCCAGTGGCCTCCTCATTCGGCCAGGAGACGATCCAGGGTGCCCAGGCCCGGATCGCGCTGGCCAACGCCGACCACGAACTCCCCAACGGAGAGACGGTCAAGCTGGTCAGCGTCGACGAGGGATCCAGCCCGCAGACCTCGCTGGCGGGCACTCAGCAACTCGTCGAGCACGATCACGTGTTCGGGGTGCTGGCCGCGGGTGCCTTCTTCTACGGCGCCTACCGCTGGGCGGCCCAGCAGAACGTTCCCGTCGTGGGTGACGGGATCGACGGACCCGAGTGGAACTCCAGCCAGTACCCGAACATGTTCGCGGCGTTCGGAAGCACCGACGACAGCTATCCCTCCTACACCGGCATGCCGGCGTTCTTCAAAGCCCAGGGCGGTTCTTCGTACTGCGGCGTGGGCTATAACGCGCCCTCTACGGTCGGCAACGGCGAGGCGATGGTCGGCTCGATGAAGGCCGCCCAGGTTCCCGTGCCGTACACGAACTTCGGCATTGTTCCCGGGAACACCAACTTCACGTCCGTCGCGCTGTCGATCAAGCAGGCGAAGTGCGACATCCTGGGCAGCCAGATGACGCTCGGCGATACCCTCAACTTGATCACGGCGCTGAAGAACGCCAACGTCTCCCTCAAGGCCACCTTCATTCAGGGTGGATACGGGCAGGACCTTCTCGACCAGCCCTCCTCGCTGGCCGCCGCCCAGGGCGTGGACATGGCCGCCGGCTACCAGCCGTCCTCCCTGAACACGAGCGCGACCAAGATGCTGATGTCCGCCCTTAAGACCTACGCCGGCTGGACCAAGCCCTACCCGTCCGCGGGAATGGAATGGGGCTGGTTCACCGCCGACACGGCGATAGAGGGCCTCAAGGTAGCCGGCGCCAACCCGACGCAGCAAAGCTTCATCACCAACCTCCGCAAGGTGACGAGCTTCGATCACGGCGGCCTGACCTGCCCGGTCAGCTACGCGGCCTTCGGGAACACGAACCAGCAGTTCCCGGGAAACTGCACCTGGATGGTCAAGGTAGAAGGCTCGCAGTTCGTGTCACTGACGGGGACGTCGCCCATCAAGATCGTCACGATCCCCGGCACGTCGAACGGCTAGTGAAATGACGCCGCTCGCCGAGCAGGCCGCGCTGCCTGCTCGGCGAGCGGCCCCTCCAGGACACCCGCGCTGGCTGGGAACTTAGGAGCGCCACGTGATTGCCTTCATTCTTGCGGGACTCGTGCTCGGCGGGATCTATGCGATATCCGCGGCGAGCATCGTCGTGACCTACGTATCGGCCGGGGTACTCAACTTCGCCTTCGGTGCCATTGCGTTCTTCATCGCCCGGCTGTATTACTACCTGGTTGCCCAGCACGGCTGGCCCGTCTACGCGGCGGCCATAGTAGCGATCGCGATCACCGGCCCGCTCCTGGGAGTAGCGCTCTATTTCGCGCTTTTCCGCTTCCTGGCTCAAGCCCAGGCGATCACGAAGGTGGTCGCGACCATAGGGCTCTCCGTGGCCATCCCGGCCGCGACTGAGCTCATTTTCGGGAACCAGGCGATCCTGACGTCGCCGGGCCTGGCCCCGCAGCCGGTACGCGTCTTCCACGTGGGCGGCGTGGCGATCACGCTTGACCAGCTCATCACGTACTGCTGTGTCGCCGCGGTCCTCGCGATCGGGACCTATGTGCTGCGCAGGACCCAGGTCGGGCTGATGGTCCGGGCCACGGTGGACTCCAAGGCTATGACGTCGCTGTCGGGCACCAGCCCGGCCCGGATCGCGGTCGGCGTGTGGGCGGTCGGGACGTTCCTGGCCGGGCTGGCCGGCGTCCTCGCTGCCCCGGTCCTGAACGTCAGCTCGGTCAGCAACTATACGGTCGTCACCGCCTCGGCGTTCGCCGCGGTCGTGGCGGCCCGGCTGCGCAGCCTGCCGGTGGCCGTAGCCGTCGCCCTGATCATGGGGGTCGTGGGGTCGCTGCTGCAATGGGCGCTTCCATCGGTGTCCAGCCAGGTCACCGGCGACATTATCGCGGGCATCCCCTTCGCGATGGTCGTTATATTCCTCCTGTACTACACGTGGCGCAAAACGGTGGCCGATGAGAATCTCGGCGGGACTCTTGATCGGGCAATTACCGTCCGCAGTATCACTTCCTGGGCGCACGGAGGACCATCCGCAGGGCCGAGTGCGGAAGGAGGCCTCCGGGGACTTACCGCCAGAGCCTTTACCCTCGCAGCGCAGAATCCGTTCGTCGTTATCGCGGCCATCCTGCCGCTGGTGCTGTCCGCTTACTGGGTCGGCTCGGTGGCGGAGGGAGTCGCAATCGCGATTATCTTCCTCTCCTTCACCCTGCTCACAGGAGAGGGCGGCATGATCTCACTGTGCCAGATCAGTTTCGCCGGGATAGGAGGGCTGACCGCGGCCCAGGTCAACTCGACCTACCACCTGCCGGTGCTCCTCGGAGTCGCGATTGGCGGACTGCTTGCGGCCGCCGGCGGCCTGATAGTGGGACTGCTGACCGTTCGTATGGGGAATCTCTATGCGGCCCTGGCCACGCTTACCTTCGGCCTGCTGCTTTCTTCGATCGTGTTCCAGCTCAACGTGTTCATGCAATACGGCGCCGGGGTCAGCGTCTCGCGGCCCTCCTTCGCCCTGTCGAACACCGCGCTGACTTACTTCACGCTCGCGCTCTTCGTCCTCATCAGCCTGTTCATAGCGGCGATCCGCCGGTCGACGTCCGGGCTCGCGCTATCTGCGATCCGGACGAGCGAGATCGGAGCCCGTTCCGCGGGCGTCGCCGTGGTCCGCATTAAGATCGCGATCTGGGCGCTGGCGGCCGGGATCGCGGGGATCGGCGGCGGAATGTACGTGATCTATACCGGAGCTGCCCTGCCCCAGTCATTTGACACCATCATCGGCCTGACCTGGTTCGCGGTCGTGATTACAAATGGCCGCCGATCGAACAACGCGGCCCTGGCCGGCGGGCTCATGATCGTCCTGATCCCCCAGATCTTCGCTACGTACTTGCCTACTTCCTGGGGGCCGCTGCCGACGCTTCTGTTCGGGGTGGGGGCTGTGCTGCTAGCCCGTAACCCCGACGGGATCATCACGATGAACGGCCGTCAGCTCGCAGCCCTCGCGCGGCGGCTGACCGAAGGCAGGAAGCATGCCCGGGAAGGCCAAGCGCAGGCCGACGGGCTCGCTTCGGCGGTAGCCCCGGAACTGGAGGACGTCCAGTGAGCGTACTGCGGGAAGAGCGGCCGGATATTCTTTCCGGAACTCAGATATCTGTGAGCTTCCGCGGCCTCAAGGCGCTGCAGGGTGTTGACCTCAACGTGCCAGAAGGCGCCATCGTCGGCCTGGTGGGACCCAATGGCGCGGGCAAGTCAACCCTGCTCGGGGTCCTGTCCGGGGACATCACTGCTCAACAGGGCGTGGTGCGCCTCGGCAGTGAGGATGTCTCAGGGCTCGCGCCCGAGGTGCGGGTGCGGCGCGGCCTGGCGCGCACGTTCCAGCTGCCGCAGCTTTTCGATGAGCTCACGGTCCGAGAGCACCTCACGCTGCCGCGGCGCCTGGCCCAGGCACCGTCGCGGGCCTGGAGCGATCCGCTCACCGGCCGCTTCCTGCATCGGGATGTCCCTGAGGAGCGGGAGGTCGATGCGCTGCTGGCTAGCCTGGGGCTCGAGCAGGTGGCCGATACGCAGGCGGGTGCCCTGCCGCTCGGGCTGAGCCGTCTGGTGGAGATCGCCCGGGCCGTGGCCACGCATCCTACGGTAATCCTGCTCGACGAGCCGTTCTCTGGCCTGAACCCGGCCGAGTCGCGGCTGCTGTCGCGCACGCTGGCGAGCATCAACAAGGCCGAAGACATCGCGCTGGTCCTCGTCGAGCATGACGTCGAGGTTGTATTCGGGCTGTCGGAGCGCGTCTTCGTCCTGGACTTCGGCGAACTCATCGCGGCGGGGACCCCGGCCGAGATACGGCGTCATCCGGCGGTCCGGGCGGCCTATCTGGGCGACTTCGACCTCGGCCCGACGGAACCGGCAGAAGCCACGACGGCCGGGCGGGCCGCTCTATCCGTGGCTGAGCCGCGTCCCGGCCGGCCGTCGGCGCCGGCTTCCAGCGGCGACATCCTGGAAATCAGCGAGCTGTGCGTGAAGTACGCGGACGCCACGGCCCTGCACGAGGTCTCTTTCGCGGTCGGCCCGCGATCCGTGGCCGCGTTGCTGGGTGCTAACGGGGCCGGCAAGAGCAGTCTCGCGCGGGCGGTTTCCGGCCTGGTGAAGGCGCAATCAGGGCGGATCCGGTTCGACGGCGCGGATATCACCGGCGCCTCAGCCGACCAGATCCGGCGGCTCGGCATCGCCTACCTTCCCGAGGGCCGCGGGATATTCCGGTCCCTGACCGTGGAGGAGAACATGAAGGTGGCGCTCCAGGGCGTCCCCAAGGCTGAGCGTTCCGTGGCCATCGAGCGCTCGGTCGAGCTGTTCCCGGTCCTCGGCGAGCGGCGGCGGCAGACCGCGGGGACCCTGTCCGGCGGCGAGCAGCAGATGCTGTCGCTCGCTCGGGTGCTCACGCGCCAGCCGCGGCTGCTGATAGCTGATGAGATCTCCCTCGGCCTGGCTCCGCTGATCGTCGAGGAGGTTTTCGCGGGCCTCCAGCGCGTCATCGAACTGGGCGTTTCCGTCGTCCTCATCGAGCAGTTCGTCCACCGCGCCCTGGCCATCGCGGACCGCTGCCACGTGCTGCGCCGCGGGCGCCTGGTGTGGAGCGGTGAGGCGTCCGAGGCAGGCACCGAGCTCGTCGAACACTACCTCGGCGGCTCGAACGGAGCCCCGGACGTGACCCTGACCGGCGAGCGGCAATGACACCCGCCGGGTAGCGGCCCGGCCGCGTCCCCATACGCGATGACTCAGAACGCGATGACGCCGCGGAGGTTGACGCCCCGGTGCATGTCCTCATAGCCGGTGTTGATGTCGTCCAGCTTGTAGGTCCTGGTCACCAGGTCATCCAGCGGCAGCCGGCCGGCCCGGTAGAGCGCGTAGATGCGGTCGATATCCGCCAGCGGCCGGGTCAGCCCCATGACGACGCCGACCAGGTTCTTAGCGGACATCGCGAACTCGACGAGGGGCAGCGCCACGGTGTTCTCGGTCATCGGCGCCACCGAGGTCACGACGACGTTGCCGCCCTTGCCCACCAGGCGGGACACCGGCCCGATCAGGTCGCCGTGCAGCACCCCGACGGTGATGATGGCGGAGTCGGCCATCCTGTTCCGGGTCAGTTCCGACACTAGCGCCAGCGCCTCCTCGGCGCTCGGCGCGGTATGGGTGGCGCCCAGCTTGAGGGCCTGCTCCCGCTTGAAGGCGACCGGGTCCACGGCGACTATCTGGGCGGCGCCCGCGACGGCGGCGCCCATCACAGCGCTCATGCCCACTCCGCCGGTCCCGACGACGACCACGGTGTCCCCGTCGCGGATACCCGCCGCACGGACCGCGGAACCGTAGCCCGTGATCACGCCGCAACTGGTCACCGCGGCGACCTGCGGCGGGATATCACGCTCGTAGCGGAGCACCCTGATCTGCTGCACCAGCGTGTACTCGGAGAACGTGCCGAGCTGGCCGTAAGCCCCGAGCTGACGCCCGTCGCGGGTGGTGAAGGCGAACGATCCGTCGGCGCGAGCTCCGGTCAGCACGTCCAGGTTGGCGTCGCAGAGGTATGTCCGGCCGTCGGCGCAGTACCGGCACTTGCCGCAGGTAGGCAGGGGCAGGAGCATCACCGAATCACCCACGGCCACCCGGTCGACGCCTTCGCCGATGGCCGTGACGATCCCCGCGCCCTCGTGCCCGCCCACCACGGGCAGAACGGCCGGGAAGTCCCCGGTGACGTTGTGGTCGTCGCTGTGGCACAGCCCCGCGAATTCCAGCTTTACCAGGACCTCGCCCGGCCTGGGATCGGCCAGGGTGCAATCGACGATCTCCCAGTGGCGGCCGACTTCCCAGCAAACTGCGGCACGGGTGTTGGTAGGCACAGCGTCGCATCCTTTCCTGCTGACCGGCGGACCGTGGCCGGCGGCGGCGGCCCGCGGTGTGAGCGTTCAGAGCCTGATGAATACCGATTTGAGCTCGGTGAAGTTCTCCAGTGACTTGTCGCCGAGCTCCCGCCCGATGCCGGACTGCTTGTAGCCGCCGAAGGGAAAGGTCGCGTCCAGCTCCGAGTAGGTATTGACCCACACGACGCCCGCGCGCAGCTTCCTGGCCAGGGTGTGCGCGGTCGACACATTGCTCGTCGCCACCGCGGCGGCCAGCCCGTACTCGGTGTCGTTGGCGATCCGTACCGCCTCGTCCACGTCACGGAACGCTATGAGCGCGGCTACCGGGCCGAAGATCTCCTCGCGCGCCAGGCGCATGTCGTTGCGGACCCCGGTGAACACGGTCGGCTCCACGAAGTAGCCGGGAGTGTCGAACTGCCCGCCGCCGAGCGCGAGCTGGGCTCCCTCGCCAACGCCGATGGATACATAGGAGTTGACCCGCGCGAACTGCTCCGCCGAGACGACCGGGCCGAGCATCGTCTCTTCCTCGAGCGGGTCGCCGATGCGGAAGGCGGTGACCGCCTTGGCCAGCTCCGACGCGAACTCGTCCAGGATCGACTCCTGCACCAGGATCCGGGTGCCGGCGACGCATACCTGCCCGGTGAGCATGACGAAGCCGGCAGCGGCGTTGCGTGCCGCCGCGCCGATGTCGGCGTCGGGCATGATGATGTGCGGAGACTTCCCCCCGAGTTCCAGGGTGACCCGCTTGAGGTTGGCCACCGAGGCGTGCAGGATCTGCTTGCCGGTGGCCGTGGAGCCGGTGAACGACACCTTGTCGATGGCCATGTGGCCGGCGATCGCCGCCCCGGCGGTCTCGCCGAAACCCGTGACGATGTTGACCACCCCGTCGGCCAAACCGGTTTCGGCCAGGATCTCCCCAAACCGCAACGCGGTCAGCGGGGTCTGCTCGGCGGGCTTGAGGATCACCGTGTTGCCGCAGGCTAGCGCGGGCGCGATCTTCCAGACGGCCATGGTCAGGGGACCATTCCACGGGATGATCCCGGCACAGACCCCCAACGGCTCACGCACCGTGTAGCAGTGCACCGACGCGTCTACCGGATTGACCGTCCCCGCGATCTTCGTCGGCCACCCGGCGTAGTAGCGCACCGTCTTCGCCGCGTCGGCGACCATGCCGCGGGTGAGCGTGATCGGAATGCCGCCGTCCAGCGATTCAAGTGTCGCGAGCTCTTCGCTGTTGGCCTCGATGGCATCGGCGATGCGCAGCAGCACCAGGGTCCGCTCATGCGGGTTCATGTCCGCCCAGGACGGCTTCTCGAACGCCCGGCGGGCGGCCGTGACCGCACGGTCGACATCGGCGGCGCCGCCAGACGCGATCGTGGCCAGGACCGAGCCGGTCGCCGGATTGACCGTCTGAAACGTCTCGGCCGACTGGGCCTGCGTCCACTCCCCGCCGATCAGCATCCCTTTCGGGTCCGGTCCCTTGATGAAATCCGGAACCGGTATCTCGCCGACCTTGATCGTCTGGGCCACTGGCTCACTTCCCGCCGGGTGAAGGAAACCCCAGGCGCCCGCGCCTAGCAGGCTCACCCTATTTATGCATACAATTTTGTATGCCATACGCTAGGTGGTGGTTCCGGGTTCGTCAAGGCCTGGCCGCCGGTCACCGGCACGCTCATCTCGTGATCGCGGCTACGCCCGCAGGGGCTGCGAAGGAGTTGCCGTGCCGCACCGGGTCGTCATAGTGGGCTCGTCCGTCGGAGGCGTCCGCGCCGCCCGGGCGCTGCGCGCCGAGGGCTACCAGGGCCGCATCACCCTGGTGGGGGAGGAGCCCGAACTGCCCTACGACCGGCCGCCGCTGTCCAAGCAGGTGCTGACCGGCGCCTGGCCCGCGGAGCGCGCGGGCCTGCTCACCGCGCAGGCCGCGGCGGACGCCGGGATCGAGCTGCGCCTGGGGGCGTCGGCTCTGGCGCTGGACCCGGAGGCCCGGCTGGTGCGGCTGGCGGGCGGCGAGTCGCTGCCCTATGACGACGTGGTGATCGCGACCGGTGCGTCGCCGCGGCCGTCCCCGTGGCAGCCGCCCTCTGGCGTGTACCTGCTGCGGACGCTGGCGGACTGCCTCGCGCTGCGGAAACGCTTCGCCGGCGGCGGCGCGGTGGTGATGATCGGGGGCGGTTTCATCGGTGCCGAGGCGGCCGCGGCAGCGCGATCGGCCGGCTGCGACGTGACCGTGGTCGACCCGGTGCCGGTGCCGATGGAACGCGCGGTAGGTCCCGTGGTCGGCGCGCTCCTGGCCGACGTGCACCGTCGCCACGGGGTCCGGACGCGCTTCGGGGTCGGAGTGCAGGAGGTCAGCGGACAGGCCGGTGACCTCACCGTCGCGCTGACCGACGCGTCGGAACTGCGGGCCGAGACGGTGACGGTTGGAATAGGCGCCATTCCGAACGACCGGTGGCTCCACGGGTCGGGACTTGTCATCGACGACGGCGTCGTATGCGACGCGTACCTGGCCGCGGCGGGCGCCGCGCACGTTTTCGCGGTCGGTGATGTGGCCCGCTGGCCACACCCCGAGCTCGGTGCCCTGGTCCGGTCCGAGCACTGGACGAACGCGGCCGATCAGGCCCGGTGTGTGGCGCGCAATATCGCTCGCCCCGCAGCGCGGGAACCCTTCCAGCCTTCGGACTACGTCTGGTCGGATCAGTACGACTGGAAGGTCCAGCTCGCCGGGCAACGGGCCCGCGCGGTAGCGGAATGGGTCATCGGCGAGCCTGCGGCGGCGCGCCCTCAGGTGACGGTGCTGCACGCGGACGCGACGGGCCGGTTGTGCGCCGCGGTGTGCCTGAACTGGCCCAAGGCGTTCGTGCAGTGCCGGCGTCTGCTCGACGAGCGGGCGCCCGCCGCGCAGGCCCGGGAACTGCTGGGCGGATCCTAGGGTCAGCGGGCCCGCACGTCCCAGTCCCGCAGGATCGACTCCCGGTCGCCGTCGAGCACCGGTCCGGCGGCCACCGGCTGCTCGTAGTCGGACAGAGTAAACGGCAGGGACACCGTCCGCAGGCCGTCGCTCAGCGTGGTCAGGTAACCGTTGGCGGCAATCTGCTCATCGTCGATCACGTCCTCGAGATGGTGGACGGGGCCGCACCAGACTCCGTACTCGCGCAGCCTGGCCAGCCAGTACTCGGCGGACTGGGTCGCGAAGTGCTTGTCCAGCGCCACCCGCATCGCGTCGGCGTGCGCCAGCGTGTCGGTGTAGCTGGCGAAGCGGGGGTCCTCCAGCAGGTATCCGATCTGCGCGCCGGCTACGAAGGCATCCCACGCGCGCGCGTTGATGGCGGCGATGGCTATCCACCGGCCGTCGCCGGCCTGGTACTGGTTGACCAGGGCGTTCCGCGGCTCCGTCCGCGGCCGCCCGCTGGTCGAGGAGCCCGCGGTGTTCGCGGTCGAACCGACCAGCAGGGTCTGCGTCCACAATGCGCTTTGCAGCAGGGAGCCGGTCACGGTCTCGCCTCGCCCGGTCTTGGCACGCCGCATGAGCGCGGCGAGGATTCCGCCGAACAGATAGGTGCCCGTGATGACATCGTTCATGGCGCCGGGCGGAGCGAACGGCTCGCCCGGGTCCGCAGACAGGGTGAACAGCATCCCGGCGTAGGCCATGCCGGTCATGTCCTGCGCCAGGTCGTTGGCGCGCGGGCCTGTGACGCCGAGACCCGAGCCGTAGGCGCAGACCAGCGAGGGATTTCCCGCGTGCAGGCTGGCCTCGTCGATCCCCAGCTTGCCGATCGTGGCCGGGCTCATGTTGCTGACGAAGACGTCGGCCGCGGCGATGAGCTGGTCGAAGACTTCACGGTCGGCCGCGGAGCCCAGATCGAGGGCGATGGAGCGCTTGTTGCGGTTGCAGGTGGAGTAGGAGATGCTCGTGCCGCCCGGGACGACCGCCGTGCGGCCGGCGGTCGGCGCGGTGTGCGAGCGGGTGGGATCGCCGCCGCGGCCCTCTACCTTGACCACGTCGGCGCCCAGGTCGGCCAGCAGCATCCCGCTGACCGCCCCGGCCATCCAGATCGTCATGTCGACCACCCGGATGCCGGCCAGCGGACCGGAGCGCCGATCGAGCGCAGTCTCCTCTGACAACGTGCCCCAATCCCGGGTGCAACCACTACGGCGAAGTCTGGCGAGTGCTCTAATTGTAGACTAAAATGCATACAAAACCATAGATGCGGTGCCCATAGACAAGGCAGGGCGCCGTCATCGATGGCCAGCTCTCCCGACAGGACGCCGCAGCGCGCGATGACGATTACCAGCTTGCCCGACGTCGAACGGCGGCTGCGAGACGTGCGCAGCGTCGCCCTCGGCGGAATGCTCCTGGAGAACCGGCCCAGCACCCTGGTGCGGGCGCTGCTCCGCTCCGGGGCGACCGGCCTGTTCCTGTGCTCGGCGCCGGCTGCGTCATGGGATGCCGACGTCCTCCTCGGCGCCGGCCGGGTCGCCACGGTCCGGATCCCGCACATCTCGCTGGCCAGCCTCGGGCTGGCGCCTGCCACGCGGCGAGCGGCCGCCGCGGGCACCGTCGTCTTCGAGGACTGCGACGAGGCACTCCTGCTCGGCGGCTTCCTCGCGGCCAGCAACAACGTCCCGCTCCAGGTCCTGCACAACCTCGGGACGAACGACGTCGTCGATGACAACCCGCTGCTCATCCGGTCCGGCGACCTTCTCGGCGTGGGTCCGCTGCGAGTGGACGTGGCGCTGCTGCACGCTCCGCTGGGCGATCCGGACGGCAACCTGGTGCACTTCGGAAGCCGCTGGGCTGACCTGCTGCTGGCTCGCTCCGCGGGGCACGTTATCGCGCAGGTCGATCACCTCGTCCCGACCGACGTCGCGGCCCGGCTGGGCGTCTCGATCCCCGGCTACCTGGTCGACGAGGTGGTGGAAGCGCCGTTCGGCGCCCACCCGCTCGGCAGCGTCGGCAGCTACGTGGCGGACCTGGACCACCTCGCGGCGTACCAGGCAACGGTGAATGCCGACGGCTTCGCCGGCTATCTCGCCCGCTACTGCGACGTCGATCACCCCGGCTACCTGGACCAGCTCCCAGGGGCGCGGCTGCGCGAGCTGGAACGGGCCGCGCACGCCGGCTGACCCGCACCGGCGAGCGGCTGCTCAGCTCACCGGCCGGTAAATCGCGGCGCGCGCTTCTCACGCCGGGCGGCGAGTGCCTCGCGGGCGTCGGCGGTGCGCGCCAGCCGGAGCGTGTAACGCTGCTCCACGGCGTAGCCCTCCTGCACCGGCAGCGACTCACTCTCGTTGAGCGCCGCCTTGCCTAGCCGCAGCGCCAGCGGGCTGTGCGCGGCGATATCCCGGGCCCTGGCCATCGCCGCGGGGCCCAGCTCAGCGCGGTCGTGGACCGAATCCAGGAAGCCGAACCGAAGCGCCTCCTCACTCGTCAGCGGCTGCCCGGTGAAAAACATCCGCCGGACCACGCCCTGAGGCAGGTGCCGCATCATGTGCCGTCCTCCGCCGCAGCGTCCGACCGACACCTCAGGGAGCACGAAGCTGGCCCGCGGCGAGCCCATCCGCATATCAGCGCACGAGGCGAGGACCGCGCCGGCCCCGATGGCCGGGCCGTCGACGACGGCGATGGACGGCTGGGGCAGGTCCAGCAGCTGCCCGAAGACCCGGCGGGCAAGCTCCTGGCGCCGGGCATCGGCATCCTCGGCGTCCGCCCCGGACAGCTCGGCCAGTTCGGCCACGTCGGCGCCGGCGCAGAACGCCCGGTCGCTCGCCGACGTCAGCACCATGACCCAGGCTTGCGCGTCGGCACCCACCCGCTCCATAGCGGCGCTGAGCTCCCGATAGAAGCCCGACGACAGCGCGTTCACCGGTGGCCGGTCGAGCGTGACGGTGGCCACCCGGTCCGCGATTTCGACCCGCACCTGGCCGCTCACGAGCCGGCCTCGGGCTCTGCCGACCGGACCACGCCGGCTTCGATGAGCGCGTCGATATGCGCCCCGTCCAGACCGTGCTCGGCCAGGATCTCGCGACTGTGCTGGCCGATCCGCGGGGCCGGGGTCAGCCGCGCGCGAGAGGCGAACGCGTCGAACGCGGCCGGCCACTCGGCCACCCGCGGCTGGCTCTCGCCGGGCACTTCGTAGATCATGCCTCGCTCCAGGAACTGCGGGTCGCGCACCGGTTCATGCAGGTCGTTCACGGGGGCCACCGGGACGTCATGGCGGGTGAGCAGCTCGATCAGCGTTGCGCGGTCATAACTGGCAATGCGCGCGCGCAGCGAGCGCTCGATCTGGCCGATGCGGCACCGGCGCTGCTGGTAGCGGGCGAACTCCGCGCCGGACAGCTCCGTTAGCTGCAGAGCTTGTACGAGGCGCTGCCAGAAGTGGTCCTCGAGGGCGCCGATGGTCACGTAGCGCTCGTCCGCGGTCAGGTACACGCCGTAACCGGGACGAACGAGCGCATCGGAGCTGGTCCGCTCGCTCAGCGCCTCGGCGATGCGCGGCTCCATCAGCGCCAGGGTGCAGTCCGACAGCGCGACGTCGAGATGACGCCCGGCGAAGCGGGCCGGGCAGGCCAGCTTCTCGTGCAACGCCAGGACCACCGCCAGCAGCGAGTACAACGACGCGCCCATGTCGGCCGCGGGCAGCGTCGTCGGCACGTAGTCGGCGGCGAAGTATGCCTGCGGGGGCGGGATGGCCCCGGCGAAAGACAGGTACTGGAAATCGTGCCCGGGGAGATCCCGGTACGGGCCGGTGGCGCCGTACCCCGAGATCGACAGGTAGATGATCTGGGGGTTCACCTCGAGCAGCGCATCGAAGCCGAGGCCCAGCCGATCCATGACCCCGGGCCGGTACGCCTCTACCAGCACGTCGGCCGCGGCGATCACGCGGAGCAGCGCAGAACGGCCGTCAGCTGACTTCAGGTCGATCGACAGGTCCCGCTTGCCGCGGTTTTCGGCGGCGAACATGACCGGGCGCTGGCGCAGCCGGTCGCCAGCATCGGGCCGCTCCACCTTGATGACATCCGCGCCCAGACCGGCGAGCAGCCGGGTGGCGTAGGGCCCGGGCACCTGCTCGGATAGGTCGACCACCTTGATGCCGCCCAGCACCCCGTCCGATGCCATCACGATCCTCCGCTTCCGGCCCGTCGTCAACGAGAGTATGATAACTACTGCAGTAGTTATCATAGAGCCGGGTGTCGGCAACGGGAAGGGCGCGGAGGCCACCGCATGGCGACTGACTACCTCTCGGAGTGGATGACCGACGAACTGCAGGACCTGCGTGACGTGGCGCGTCAGTTCTTCGAGCGCGAGGCCGCGCCGCAGATGGCCAAGTGGTCCGAGCAGCGGTACGTCGACCGGGAATTCTGGGTGAAGGCAGGGCGGGTCGGCCTGCTCTGCCCGACGGTGCCGACGGAGTACGGCGGCCCCGGCGGCAACATCCTGCACCAGGTGGCCATTACCGAGGAGCAGTCACGCGTCCTGGAGAAGGGCTGGGGCAACAACGTCCACAGCGGGGTGGTCACCGACTACATCCTGCGGTACGGCAGCAAGGAACAGTGCGCGCGCTGGCTGCCGTCGATGGTCGAGGGCACCGTGATCGGCGCGATCGCCATGACCGAGCCGGGCGCCGGCAGCGACGTACGGGCGATGTCCGGGCACGCGCGCCGAGACGGCGACGAGTACGTCATCGACGCCACCAAGACCTTCATCACCAACGGCCAGACCGCGGACCTGATCATCGTCGCGGTCAAGCTGGAGAACCCCCGGGACCCGGCCGCCGACCCGAGGGCAATCACGCTGCTCGCGGTCGAAGCCGGCCAGGCCGCGGGCTTTCGCCGCGGTGCTCCGCTGCGCAAGATCGGCCAGCACGCCGCCGACACGTCAGAGTTGTTCTTTTCAGGGTGCCGGGTACCGGTCGCGAACCGCATCGGCTCCGAAGGCGCCGGCTTCCCGGCGCTGATGAACCAGATGCCTCAAGAGCGGCTGATCCTGGCCGTCAATGCGGTGGTCCAGACGGAGAAGGCGGTGCAGTTGACGCTGGCGTACACCAGAGAGCGCACGGTCTTCGGCAAGCCGCTGTACGACCAGCAGAACACCCGGTTCGTGCTAGCCGAATGCGCGACCCTAGCCAAGGCGGCCCGGCTCTTCATCGATCACTGCATCGTCGCGCACGCGGGCGGGCGGCTCGACAACAAGACCGCGGCCATGGCCAAGTGGTGGCTGACCGACGTGCAGTGCAAGGTCCTTGATGAATGCGTCCAGCTGTTCGGCGGATACGGCTACATGGAGGAGTATCCGATCGCCCGCATGTACGCCGATGCCCGGGTGCAGAAAATCTACGGCGGAGCAAACGAAATCATGAAGGAAATCATCGCGCGCGCCCTGTAATTCCTCGCTCAGCACCTGACCGCTCATCCGAGAGGAACGAGATGCCCCACCGACTGGACAGCCTTGACGGCCAGGTGGCCTTGGTCACCGGCGGCGCCGGCGGTCTCGGCAG